>Ga0190275_10000609_pt1 | contig 29956 bp, 23 predicted proteins | sample Popmic550T_FD_133745 | JGI IMG/M metagenome (GOLD analysis project Ga0190275, IMG submission 133745) | Populus adjacent soil microbial communities from riparian zone of Yellowstone River, Montana, USA - 550 T | ecosystem: Environmental > Terrestrial > Soil > Riparian zone > Trees stand | place...
CAAAGGGAGAAACGGCGAAGCCCTGCTGCCTCTCCTCCAGTTGGCTCATCACCTTCTTCATCGCGCTCCCTCCGTGGAAACCAGCCCCGAGTCTTGTGCGGGTGCTCTTGCTTCGCTCCCCCCCACCGCTCCAGGGCGTCCCTGAGGTCTCTTCGGACCACAGCGAGCCGTCGATAGGGTCAATAGATAACGCACTTTTCCATCCGGGTCAAATACCGAGAAATCAAGAATAATAGCGAAGTCGTGAGATCATTGATGCGAGCCCCTGCGGTGGGATCTCAGTGAGTGACGGGAGGCGTGGAGCCTCCCGGGGGATCCCCGGGCTTCTCGGTGGCGAGCCGGCTGAGGGCAGGCTCATCGACCAGCTGCGCGTCGAAGCGCGTGGCCACCATGAAGCCCATGGTGGTGGACTCGGAGCGCACGACGATCAGACGGGACTTGGGCATGTTCAGCTCGGGGATGCTCACCTCGAGCGCCTCGCCCGCATCCAGGGAGATGGACATCTGCAAGAGGCAGCCGCTGGCCGAAGCGTTGATGATGTCGGCAGCCATCTGCTCACCGCGACAGTGGACCTTGATGGCCAGCCGCAACGGGTAGCGTTGGTGCCGGCGCCGCTCGTGCTGGGACACGTGTGTTCTCCTGGGCCTTGGGACGACGGATCAGCGGATCAGCTCAGCAGAATGTAGCGCGATCCGGAGGGCACCGGCACCCTGTCTCCGCCAGGTCCTCAGTAAGGCTTCTGACCTACTACGTTGCCTGGAGGCGCGTAGTTGCAGACCCAGAGCTCCCAGGTGGGAAAGTCCTTGCCAAAGGGCGAGTTCCTCGTGCACGTGCGCTTCGCGCAGCCCACGTGGGTGGTGTTGCGCCAGACGAGCTGCGTGTAGTGGCCGCACACCTTGCCCCGCGCGCACGTGTTCCGGGCCGGATCATAGTGGGTGGCCTCGGAGGCCCAGTCCTTCACCACGTCCGGCGTCTTCCAGGCGCCAGGAGTGGCCGCGGCGAGGTTCTCGCCGAAGGGGCCTCGCTCCGGATTGTGATCGAAGGTGCACCGGGCGGCCCAGGCCTCCGCCGTCTTCGTGGCCTCCGCGGACCACTGGAGCGGGGGCAGGGGAGGTGTCGGCGTCGGACGCGCGGTGGCTCGGGCCTGGTTGTGCGCGTCGAGCATGTCCCGAGCGAACGCGTCGGGAGGAGGGCTGCTGCGGGGAGCGGACGGCGGGCTCGCGGTCCTGGAGGCTTGGGGCGGAGGAGCCGGTGGCCGCTCCTTCGCACCGGCGCTACATGCCGCGAGCCACCCCATGAGGCTGGCGGAGACGAGGCAGGCGATGCGCCGAGAGGGACGGACGGGAGAGCACCCTTTCATGAGGCGAGGGTGGAGGATCTCGCGTCAGTGCACCACCGGCGGCGTGTCGAAGGCCAGCTGACCGTCCGAGAGCTGACGGATGGCCGCATCGTCCGCCAGGGTCGCCTCGAAGTACGTCGCCACCATGTATCCCGAGGGCGTCGACGAGCAGCGCACCACGACGAGCCGGGTGCTCGGCAGCTTCAGCTGGGGAAGGCTGGCCTCGAGCACCTCGCCTGGCGCGAGCGCCTCTGCCACTTGCAGCAGGCAGCCTCCCGCCGAGGCGTTGATGACGTCGGCGCTCAGCTCCTGACCTGCCCGGTGGAGTTTGACGGGCAGATGCAGGAGGTAGCGTGCATGTCTCCGCCGGTCCTGTTGAGACACGGATCTCTCTCCTTGGCGGCCCAGAGCTCGCGGCGCCACGACAGCACTGTAACGTGTTGCGGGGTGAGCGTCATGCCGCGCTGGGACACGCCGAGAGAAGGCAGGAGTCACTTGCCGGGGTCGAGGGGAGCCCCGGATGGGTGGAGTCCACCCCAGAGCCAGACCCCACAGGTGCTGTCATGAAGCCGCTGCTGGGCGCTCCGCTCTTGATCGTGTCCGGACTGGTCCTCGCCGTGGGCGTGGGGGCGCTGCTCAGGTGGCGGGTGCGCGCATGGCTCCGCATCCTGGGGGGCTTCGCGTTGGTGCTCCCAGGGCTCGCCGGTGGCACGGTGGGTGGCTACTGGTTCTGGTTCACGCACCGGAGCCAGCCGGAGCCTGTCCGCGAGGAGTGGTTCACGGGCGTGCGGTACGAGCGGCTGGTGCTCCAGCAGCCACGCCCGGTGGTGGCGCACCTCGTCCGGATCGACCTGGAGGCTCCTGGCATCGACTTCGTGGTGACACCGGCCCAGCCCTCGGGCGCGGGGGACGTGTTCGCCGACAAGACAAGTGGGTTCGCGGCGCGGCATGGCGTCCAAGTCGCGATCAACGCGAACTACTTCTATCCGTTCCACAACACCCATCCGCTCGACTACGAGCCTCACGTCGGGCAGCCGGTGCATGTCGTCGGCACGGCGGCGTCCGCGGGGCGTGTCTACGGCAACTCGAATGAGCGCATGGTCACCCTGTACCTGTCGCGAGATCGCCGCGTCAGCTTCGAGCGTCCCTCAGGTGAGGTGTGGCACGCCATCTCAGGGCTGGGCTACGTCGTGCGGGACGGGGCCTCGGTGGCCCTCGAGGAGGATGGCTTCAGCCGCATCCCGTACGCGCGCATGCTCGCTGCCGTGGACGGGACGGGCCGCTCCCTGCTGCTGCTCACGGTGGATGGCAAGCAGCTCGCCTACAGCGAGGGCCTCACGCTGGAGGAGGCCGCGCAGCTCCTCGTGAAGCAGGGCGCCCACACGGGCATCCAGCTCGACGGGGGCGGCTCGGCCACGCTCGTGCGGCAGGACGCGCGGGGGCGGATCCGGCTCGTCAACACGCCAACGAACTTCCGCATCGCCGGGTGGGAGCGCGTGGTGGCCACCCACTTGGGCGTCTCCGCGAGACCCCTCTGAGGGTAGTTATGACACGCTGTACCCAGTCTCTTCATGCGTCCATAGGGTGAGCCGATGATGAGTATGCGCATCTATCTCCTGGCCTGGGCTCTCTTCTTGGCGGGCTGTGCTTCTGACGGGCGAGCCGTCCAGGGGCATGAGGAACCAAAGGAGGAAACCGGAAGGGGCATCCCGCCAGGGACGAGCGTGCTGGTCCGCCGTGTGCTGGACGGGGAGAGGGAAGCGCAGCAAGTCTTCCTGCCCGCAGGGGTGATGGAGTGGGGGGACTGGACTGAGGAATCACTGGCTGAGGTGGGCTGGTCCGTCTTCTGGGTCGAAGCAGAACGGGTGGGGGAGGTGGAATGGGCCGCCTGGTGGAGGTTCTCCAGAAACACCTCATCACTGGAGCGGAATACCGGCGCGTGAGGCACAAAACGGGCAAGGTGGTCGAGGAGTGGCATCAGCTGGTCGTCACCTCGAAGCCTGTGGATATTGTCCTCCCTACCCGTGTGGGGGAGACCCCCTTCAATCTGGATGAGCAGGGACGCCACCGGTGCCCTCTGAAACATGTGGCGGGGCTCAACCGTCTCTCGGAGCTGTGGCTGAAGCGCGCGGGGAATGACGGAAGCGACTGGATGCGCACGCGGCAGCTCATCGGGGTCAGGCGGGGAGTTCTACGGCCAGAGGAGCAGCTGCTCATCTCTCCGCGCCTGTACCGGCTCTTGCTGGCACTGAAGGCCCGGCGCTTCGAGGTGGAGTTGGCGCACTGGGTCTAGCCTGCCCCGATGGCCCGGAAGCGGACAGCCAGGCGGTCTCCCTTGGAAACTCGCTCCCCAGCTTGTTAAACCCCCCGGACCATGTTCCACGGCACCACCATCCTCTGTGTGCGTCGCGACGGAAAGGTCGTCATTGCAGGCGACGGCCAGGTCAGCCTCGACAAGACGATCATGAAGAACACGGCGAAGAAGGTGCGCCGCATCGGCGAGGGCAACGTGATCGCCGGCTTCGCGGGCAGCACCGCCGACGCCTTCACCCTCTTCGAGCGCTTCGAGGCCAAGCTCAAGGAGCACCAGAAGAACCTCGCCCGGGCCTGCGTCGAGCTCGGGAAGGACTGGCGTACCGACCGCTTCCTGCGCCGCCTGGAGGCCCTGCTCGTCGTCGCGGATCGGGACAAGACCTTCATCCTCTCCGGCGCGGGCGACGTCATCGAGCCGGATCACGGCATCGCCGCCGTGGGCAGCGGGGGCCACTACGCCCTGGCCGCCGCGCGCGCCCTGATGGCCCACACCGAGCTGTCCGCTCGCGAGGTCGCCACCCACGCCATGGCCATCGCCGCGGACATCTGCATCTACACCAACTCCAACGTTTCCTTCGAAGAGCTCTAGGAGCGCTGCCCGTGGCCGATTCCTCAAAGATGCCTGCCTTCACGCCCCGCGAGGTGGTCAGTGAGCTGGACCGCTACATCGTCGGGCAGAACGCCGCCAAGCGCGCCGTGGCCATTGCCCTGCGCAACCGCTGGCGCCGCCAGCGCGTCTCTGACGAGCTGCGCGAGGAGATCCACCCGAAGAACATCATCATGATCGGCCCCACCGGAGTGGGGAAGACGGAGATCGCCCGGCGGCTGGCGAAGCTGGCCCAGGCCCCCTTCGTCAAGGTGGAGGCCTCCAAGTTCACCGAGGTCGGCTACGTGGGCCGCGACGTCGAGTCCATGGTGCGCGATCTCGTGGAGGCGGCCATCTCGCTGGTGCGCGAGGAGGAGACCGAGAAGGTCAAGCCCCGCGCTCTGGAGCTGGCCGAGGACCGCCTGGTGGAGCTGCTCCACGGCAACGCGCCCCGGACGAGCACCTCGCCGCCGCCATTCGGCTTCCAGGCACCCGCGACTCCGTCTCCCTCCCGGCTGGGTGACTCCGAGCGCGACAAGCTCCGCGCCCAGCTGCGCGCCGGGACGCTGGACGATCAGTATGTGGAGGTGGAGACGTCTGACAGCAACCCCACGTTCCTGCGCAACTTCACCGGGCACGGCATGGAGGAGGTGGGCGTCAACCTGCAGGATCTCTTCAAGAACATGCCAGGCATGAACCGCACCAAGCGCCGCAGGGTGCGCGTGCCCGAGGCCCTGCAGATCCTCCAGCAGGAAGAGGCAGGCAAGCTGGTGGACACCGATCGGGTGACGCGGGACGCGCTCATCCGTGCTGAGTCCAGCGGCATCATCTTCATCGACGAGATCGACAAGATCGCCAGCCGCGAGGGCGGCAAGGGCCAGGGCCCGGACGTGTCCCGAGAGGGCGTTCAGCGCGACATCCTCCCCATCGTCGAGGGCTCCACCGTCAACACCAAGTATGGCCAGGTGAAGACGGACCACGTGCTCTTCATCGCCGCGGGCGCCTTCCACGTCTCCAAGCCCAGCGATCTCATCCCCGAGCTCCAGGGGCGCTTCCCCATCCGCGTGGAGCTGGAGCCGCTGAGCGGGCAGGATCTGGTCCGGATCCTCCGCGAGCCGAAGAACTCGCTCACCCGCCAGTACACCGCGCTGCTGGCCACCGAGGGCGTGGAGCTGAGCTTCACGGAGGATGCGGTGGCGGAGATCGCCCGCATTGCCCAGGTGGCCAACGAGCGTACCCAGAACATCGGCGCGCGGCGGCTCCACACCGTCCTCGAGCGCCTGCTGGACGAGGTGTCCTTCGGCGCCAGCGAGATGGGGCCCAAGACGCTGGCCATCGACGGCGCCTACGTCCGCGAGCGCCTCGGCTCCATCATCCAGGACGAGGATCTCTCCCGCTACATCCTGTAGCCTTCACCCTGGGCGGCCTCGAAGGGAGGCGGCCCTGCGGCCTCGCGCCGCCCACGAGAGGAACCCGCCGTGCCGACGCCCACCACGCCCACCAGCTCCGCCAAGGCCGAGCCGACCCCTGCCGCCCCTCGCACCCAGAACGAGCTCTGGATGGAGCGGGCCAAGGCCCACCTGCTGCAGAACTACAAGCAGCAGCCCATCGTCCTCGTGCGTGGCAAGGGCACGCGCTTGTGGGACGCGGACGGCAAGGAGTACCTGGATCTGCTCGGCGGCATCGCCACGTGCGCGCTGGGCCACTGCCACCCCGAGGTGGTTGCCGCCGTGAAGGCCCAGGTGGACACGCTCTGGCACGTCTCCAACGTCTTCTACTCGGAGCCGTCCATCGAGCTGGCCGCACAGCTCACCGCGCTCACGGGCCTGCCGCGCGCCTTCTTCTGCAACTCGGGCGCGGAGGCCAACGAGGCCCTCATCAAGCTGGCACGCAAGGTGATGAAGGATCGCGGCACCCCCGAGCGCTTCGAGATCATCTGCTTCGAGAACTCGTTCCACGGCCGCACCCTGGCCACCGTCACCGCCACCGGGCAGATCAAGTACCAGAAGGGCTTCGAGCCGCTGCCGGCCGGCTTCCTCCACGTGCCCTACGGGGACCTGGAGGCCGTGCGCAAGGCGGTGGGCCCCAGCACCGCCGCCATCCTGGTGGAGCCCATCCAGGGCGAGGGGGGCGTGCGCCTGGCACCCCCGGGCTTCCTCAAGGCCCTGCGAGAGCTGTGTGACGAGCGCGGGCTGCTGCTGCTCGTGGACGAGGTGCAGACGGGGATCGGCCGCACCGGCAAGTCCTTCGGCTTCCAGCACGAGGGCATCCAGCCAGACGCGATCAGCCTGGCGAAGGCGCTCGGCAACGGCCTGCCCATCGGCGCCATGCTCTGCTCCGAGGCGGCCGGCAAGAGCCTCCCCAGCGGGACCCACGGCTCCACCTTCGGAGGCAACCTGGTGGCCGCCGCCGCAGCCAACGTGGTGATCCGCCTCACCCGCGACCCGCAGATGCTCCGCGAGATCCAGGAGAAGGGCGAGTACTTCATCGCCCGGGGCCGTGAGCTCCAGGCCCGGCTGCCGACGATCATCAAGGACGTGCGCGGCCGCGGCCTGCTCATGGGCATCGAGCTGAACCAGGAGGCCGCTCCGGTGATCGCCAAATGCCGGGAGCAGGGGCTGCTGGTGAACGCAGCGGGAGAGAAGACCGTCCGCTTCGCGCCAGCGTACATCGTCACCCGCGAGGAGCTGGACGAGGGGCTTCGCATTCTCGAGCGCGTCCTCACCCCTGCGTGAGGGAATCCCCATGCCTGAGCTGGTGGACCTCGAGCCCGCACGTCAGAAAGAGATCATCGACCTGGAGAAGGCGCAGGAGGGCAAGGACTACTTCGCCTTGCTGGAGCTGAAGCCTGGGGCGTCCATCGACGAGGTGAAGCAGGCGTTCGTCGACTTCGCGCTGCGCTACCACCCGGATCGCTATGCCGGGTTGAACATGGGCACCTTCCGGGCGCGCATCGAGCGCATCTTCCGGCGCGTCCTGGAGGCGCACACCGTCCTGTCCACGCCGGACAAGCGCGAGGCCTACCTCCGCTCCAACCCTCGCCTCCGAGGCGGGGCGGCGTCGGCTCCCGCTGCGTCCGAGTCCGTTCCGCAGGAGCCTCTGGCGGGCGATGAGGAGCGCCGGGCCGAGCGTCAGGAGCGGCTCTCCCGTCACCCCTACCTGGCTCGCACCCACCGCCTCACCGAGCTCATGGTGCGCAGCAAGGCGGCCATCGCGAAGGGAGACTTCGAGCAGGCCTACGCGGCGCTCAACCAGGTGGTGAGCCTGGATCCCAAGAACCGCGAAGCCGCCGCCATGCTGGCAGATGTCCGCAAGCGGCATGACGAGCAGCGGGCCAAGACGGAGCTGCAGCGGGGGATCGACCTGGAGAAGCAGCAGGATCTCCCCAAGGCCCTGGACAGCTACAAGAAGGCTTCCTCGCTGGATCCGCAGAACGCGGACGCGGCCTTCCGGGCGGCCAAGACGGCGAAGACACTGGGGCTGGACTGGAACGAGATCCGCATCCACGCCCAGCGCGCCGTGGACATGGCGCCGGACTCGGTCGCCTACCGGCTCTTCCTGGCCCAGGTCTACCTGGAGGGCAAGGCCGGGAACCTGGCCAAGCGCCAGCTCGAGGCCGTGCTGAAGCTGGAGCCGAAGAACGCCGAGGCCACGGCACTGCTCCGCAAGTCGCGCTGGCCCTTCTGACGTCCAAAAAGAAGAGGGGCGGCCCGGAGGCCGCCCCTCGTTCAGCTACACGGTTCCGCCGAGACTAGGCGCGGAGCGTGATGCGGCGGCGGGAGAACATCAGGCCTGCCAGGAGCGCGATCAGCATCGCCCCTCCCGAGCTGGTGCCCGTGCTGCTGCAGCCGCCCTCCTCCTCGGCCGGGGTCACCTCCACCTGCACCTCTTGAGAGGCCGAGGCACCGTGCGCGTCGGTGACGGTGACCTTGAAGGTGAGGGTGACGTTGGACTTCGTGTCCGGCGCCTGGAACGTGACGCTCGGCTCATTGTCGGAGGACAGCATCACCGAGGGGCCATCCGTCTGCTCCCACTTGTAGGTCAGCTTCTCGCCGTCCGGATCCGTGGAGAGGGACGCGTCAAGAGCGACGGTCTCCCCAGAGACACTGCCGGACAGCTTGCGGGCCTGGGCCGCGGGCGCCTTGTTCTGGTTGAGCACCTTGACGGAGACGGGGACGACGTCCGACTCAGCACCGTCCGCATCGGTGACGACCAGGGTGAACGACAGCATGGTGTCCGCGGAGACCTCCGGAGCGGTGAACTGGAGCTTGGAGGAGTCCTGACCGGTGAGCTGCACCTGCGGGCCACCCGTCTGCACCCAGCGGTAGGTCAGCGCGTCCTCATCCGGATCCGAGCTCGCGCTCGCATCCAGCATGATGGCGGTGCCTTCCTTCTCCTCGAAGGCCGCGGGGCCGTTGCCCACCGGGCGGCGGTTGAACTTCTTCACGGTGATGGAGACCGTGTCCGAGGAGCTCTGCCCGTTGGCGGTGATCGTGAGCCGGAAGACCAGCACGGTCTCCTGCTTCACGTTCGGAGCGTTGAAGGACGGCGTCGCAGTGTCCGCGCCCGTCAGCGTGACCTCGGTGCCGCTCTCCTGGGTCCAGGCGTAGGTGACGGCGTCACCATCCGGATCGCTGCCGAAGCCCTGGAGCGTGACGGACTCGCGGGCATTCACGGTCCGATCCGCACCCGCGTTGGAGACAGGAGCCCCATCCGGACGCACCGTGACGCTCACGGAGTCCGAGGAGGTCAGCCCGTTGGCGGTGACGGTGAGGTGGAACGTGAGCACCTTCTCCACGAACAGGTCCGGAGAGGTGAAGGACGCGGTGGCCGTGTCCGCATTCGAGATCTCGACGCGGTCCGTGTCGGCTGCATCCTGGGTCCACGCGTAGGTGATCGCATCGCCCTCGGGATCGCTGGCGGAGCCATAGAGGGTGACCGTCGCACGTCCATCCGCGACCTGATCCAGACCGGCGTTGACGGCCGGGGCCTTGTCCGCGCGCACGATGATGGACACCAGATCCGTGGCGCTCGCCCCGTTGGCGGAGACGGTGAGGATGAAGTGCAGCACCGTCTCCTGCTTCACGTCCGGAGAGGTGAAGAGCGGAGTCGCCGTGTTCGCATCGAACAGCTCGACCTCGACGGTGTCCTCGTCGGCCTGGGCCCACGAGTAGCTGACGGCGTCACCGTCCGGATCGCTGCCGGAGCCGGAGAGGTTGATGGCCGTGCGGCCCTCCACCGTCTGGTCCGGACCCGCGTTGGCGGTGGGCTCGCGGTCCACGTTGGTCACCGTCACCGTGACGGTGGCCGGCGCGCTGTTCGTGATGCCGTCGTTCACCACGAGCTGGAAGGTGAACGCGGTGTCCGCGGTCACCTCGGGGGTGGCGAAGCTCGGCGTGGCGCTGGTGTCATCGCTCAGCGTCACCGGCGAGCCGGCCGTCTGGGTCCACGCGTAGGTGAGCGTCTCGCCGTCCGCGTCCGTAGAGCCCGTGCCATCCAGGGAGATGGAGTCCGTGCTGCGCTCCGGCACCGTGCCAGGGCCGGTGGGCACGGCCACGGGCGCGCGGTTGCTGTTGAGGACGGTGACCTGCGCCGTCTTCGGGATGCTGCTGTCCGTGCCGTCATGGACGACGAGCTGGAACAGGTAGGTGGTGGTCTCCGACACGTCCGGGGTGAACGTAGGCGTGGCGGAGGTGGGGTTGGTGAGCGTGACGGCCGGGCCGGAGATCTGCGACCACACGTAGGTGATCGCCTGTCCGTCCGGATCGAAGCTCGCGGTGCCGTTGAGGGTCACCTCCTGGAGGTTCCCCGCGGCATCGCGCTCGTTCACCGTGCGCGCCGGCTGGCCGGCGTCCGCCACCGGGCGGCGGTTGCACGTGCTCCCGTCGCTGGTCTCGGCCGCCAGGGTGCCGAACGGCGTGTTCGCGATGTTGGTGAACTGCACGTCGTCTACGTCGAAGCCGTACGCGGAGGCCTCGCTGTCCGTGCCGATCCGGAAGCGGACACGCACGCCCTGCCCGGCGAAGATCGTGCCGAGGTTGACAGTGGCCGTCGACCAGCCCGGGAAGAGCGCGTTCGTGCCCACGTAGGCCGCGCGCTCCGACAGCGGGTTGTCGCTCGGCTGGAGGAAGGCGGCGTAGCCCGGGTTCCTGCCGAGATCGAGGAAGGTGTCGTACCAATCCACCCCGTTGTCGGTCCACTCCAGGACGGCGCCGTCCCAGAACGGAGCGGCCAGGCCCGCGCCACCCGCAGTCCCCTCGAGGGAATGACGGTACCTGAACGTCATGATGAAGTTGCCCGTCGGGTTCACCTGGATCCATGGCGAGGTGACCAGCGTGTCGGAGGCGACGCCGTGGTTCTGCACGTGGAGGAAGCGGTTGAGGGGCCCCGTCGCGGGCTTCTCGGTGGCCGGCGCGAAGCCCGGCAGGCGGCCGAAGTTGGTGTACGTCCACGCGGAGAGCTCACCTTCGAAGGTGTCCCCAGCCGAGGTGTTCAGCACCTCGTCATAGTGGACGCGGCTGTCGAAGGTGGCCGTCGCGGCCGAGGCGGGCAGCGAGGGCTCGTTGAAGGCGATGCTCAGGCCCGCGCGGGGCGTGGCGCCGGTGACCGAGGCCAGCCGGACCTGCACGAAGGCCGTGGCAGTGCCGGAGCGCTGCAGCGCAGGGAAGCTGAGCGTGTTGCCCGCGGGGAACTGGATCGCCGCGGTGGCGCCGCTGGCAGTGATCGTGCCCGAGAAGGCCGACAGGGGGCTGCCGCCGGTGTTGCGCACCGTCACGGCGAGCCGGCCCGTCTCACCCACATCCAGCACGCCGTCCGCGTCACACGCGGTGGAGGAGTCATCCAGCCGGATGCTGACGACCTCGAGGTTGTTGCCGGAAGCGAAGCTCTCCACGACGCCCACGTGATCCACGGCGTTGCGATCCGCGGCCTTGGCGCCGAAGCCCGCGCCGCGCTTGGCGAAGGCCTGCACGAACCGGGCGTAGTCCGCCGGATCCGAGGCGGCCGCCGCGGCCAGCACCGCGTCACGCGCCTCCAGCAGCGTCGGCGCGATCGGGGTCGCCTTGTACGCGGCCAGCAGGTACTGCTTCATGCGGTCCTGCGCCTCCTGGAACGGGTAGGCGTTGAGCAGGGAGGCGTAGCACTCCCACAGCATCGTCGACCACACCTCGCCGCCGTTGTGGACCTGGGAGTTGCCAGCGCCCGAGGCGGTGCCGAGGATGGGGTGGTTGGTGGGCAGCGGGTTGCCGTTGGCGAAGTGCCGGAAGGTGAGGGCGTTCTTCCCCATGTTCGTGGACAGCGGGACGCGGCGGATACCGAAGTAGTAGCCGTTGTTGGCACCACCGCTCTGCGTATAACCGGCCATGGCGTACACGCCCTGGAACTGGCTGTTGCCCGGGCGGTTGCGATCCTCGTCGCGGACCGTCATCAGCATCGCGTGGAAGTCCGCCCAGCCCTCGCCCATGGAGCGGCCCTGGTTGTTGATCAGGCCGTTGGCGTTACCGACGAGGCGGTTGCTGATGTAGTGGCCCCACTCGTGCGCCACGATGGCGTTGTCGATGGTGCCGTCGCGGTCCAGATCCGGAGTCTTCGTCAGCTTCACCGTGATGGTGGTGTTGGCGGACGCAGCGGTCCTCCAGGCGTTGGCGGTCTCCTGGGTGATGGACATCGTCGGGACGGTGACGGCCGGATCGGCGCCGCCCAGGCCCGGGGCCGGCTGGTTGGGCGCGTTGTTGGCGATGATCACCGCGACGGCGCCAGCGGTCTGGGCGTTGATCGCCTTGATGGTGAAGTTGCAGGTGCCGCGGTCGAGGACCGCGATCTTTCCGGTGAACGCACCCGCCTCAAACGCAGCGCAGCCTTCCGAGGTGCCCGCCGGGTTGGGGATCTTCACGTCCGCGGTGACATCGAAGGTCAGGGGACCGAACCCGGCGCTGCCCGCATCCTGGACGCCGGCGAGGCTGGCCGGGGTCTGGACGGTGAGCGCGGGCACGCCGTCGAAGACGTACATCTGCATGCGGGGCCGCGCGCCGTCGGACGGGGTGGACATGTTGGCGTTGTTGCGCCCGCCGAAGTCCTGGGCCTCCGCCTTGATGCTGTCGTTGTCGAGGCCGCCGCGGCCGAAGTTGGAGGTCTGCGCGTTGCCTGCAGCCTCGTCGAAGCCAGAGTCGTAGTAGAAGTCGTGCAGGAAGTTGTTCACGTAGAAGAGGTGCGCGGTGGCTGCCTTGCGCTGATCCGCGCTGAAGCTCGGCGACCGGGTCACGTCATACGTGTAGTCGAAGACCCCCGGTGCGGTGGTGCCCGGGCGTAGGTCCGCCTCCGGCTGGTAGCCGTCGGCCCCGCCGAGGTCCGCGTACGCGTCCACGTTGTTGCCCGTGGTCTGCGCGGCGTTGGGCGGCAGCCAGGGATCGTTGCGGCTGAACGGCGCGTTCTGGAGGGTGATCATGTTCGCCGGGATGAACGGCGCCTGATAACGGTCCGGGTTGCCCGTGGGGTGCGGCGTCGCGTCATTGCCCTGCGGACCGTCGAACGGGATGTACGAGGTGGGGTCCGCCCACACGCGGTAGGTGTACGCCTCCTCGGCGGTCAGGTTGTTGCGGAACAGCAGCGAGCCATCCGCGGCGGACACGACGAAGGAGTAGTACTCCGAGTCGTTGGTGCTCTTGGTGCCGACGTTGAGCTCCACGTAGTACGCGGGCTGCAGGCCGTCCGGCAGGGTGTAGTAGATCTTCTTGGCCCGGGCGGGGTTGCCCATGGCGTGGGGGATGACGGCGCTGACACCCGGCTCGAAGGAGAGCTGCGAGTAGTCGCCCTGGGTCCCGATGACCGCCAGCGAGCGAGCGCTGAGGGTGGTGCCCGTCATGTCCTTGAAGGCGCGCGTGACAGCCTCCGCGGCGCTCATCTGGAAGTCCGTGCTCGCCGTGCGCACACGCGCGGCCACGGCCTCATGCGGGGCCATGTAGCCGGTGATGGCGACCAGGTTGTTGTTGCGGTCCATCACCACGTTGAGGCCGCTGCGGAACACCTCGATGCCATCCACCTTCTGGCCGAAGCGCGCCACCACGGGGCCGAAGTCCGTCTTGTGGACGGACTGGAGGCTGGCGGTGGAGATGTCCTCGCTGGTCAGGCGGTAGAGATCGGCGAACTTCTGCAGGTGCGTCCGTGCCGCCTGCTCCGGGCGCATCGTGGCCAGGGTGCTGGAGCGCTCCTGGGTGAGCTGGGCGCTCCACAGGACCGTCGGCAGGCCGAGCCGCTCTTCCATGTGCTCGACCCGGGCCCCGCGAGCCTGGAGCTGCGCCTCGGTGGCGGGCAGGCTCCTGGCCTCATGGCTTGCGAGGAACGCGTCATAGTTGCCGCGCTCCTTCGCCCATGCGCTGGTACCCGCCAGGGGCACCAGCATCAGACTGGTCAACAGCTTTTCCTTCAGGCGCATGCGTCTTCCTTCTGGGACTGCTCGTGGGGGAACTGCGAACAGCAACTGCACGGGGAGCACTCGCCGCGGCCGAGAGTGCTCCTTTTAAGAGGGACAGGCCGAGCGATGAGAGCTCTGCAAGGGGAACGACACGCGCAGGGAGATGTCGCGCGGTCGAAGCAAAAAAGAAGCAGCGGGGTTGTCCGGCAGAGGCCTCAGGGCCTGGCTGTCAACGGTTTCCAGCAAGCGCTGTGCTCCCCGACACGAACCACGGCAGACAATGTTGACTGCTCGGAGTTCGGATGCGGGCGCATGGTAACCGGTAGACTGAAAAGTTGAAAAGGGCCCCCCCAACACTTTTGAGAGAGCCCGTCAAGCCATGAAAAGCTGCTAGCGGCGATTAGATAGAAATTCAGGAGAGGACGCCCAGCCTGCTCGCCCGGTCAGTTCACGAGGAAGTTGAAGGCATAGGTGCTGCCACCACTGGCCTGAGGCGGATCCAGGACGATGAAGACGGTGTCATCCGCCGGCAGGGAGAAGGAGATGGTGGCGTTCAGGGAGGTGAAGAGGGGCTGGCGGAGGTTGCCGCCCGCGAAGACGGCCACGGCGGGGACGACGCGGCCTGTACTGGAGTCGAAGAAGATGCGGTAGTTGCGGCCCACGTCGCCCTCGAAGCGGAACCAGTCCTGGTCGCGGGGGTAATCGAAGCGGCCGGTGAAGCTGCTGGGGTTGGTGGTGCTGGCGGGATCGGGCGAGATGGAGGTGGCCTCCTCGGGGAAGTCTCCATGGTCCTCCCGGCCCAGGGACTTGAAGGAGAGAGTGTAGCCGCCGGTGGCCACGGAGGGATCCACGGGTGAGTGGCTGACGCGGGCGAAGTGGGGCGAGGAGACGCGCGCCTTGAAGAAGAGATCGACGCGGCCAGGCGCCTCGGCGGCGGTGACCCACACGCCGCCCTGATCGAACACGTCCACGCGGGGCAGCAGCGAGCCCTGGGCCTGCACGCTGACGGAGTAGAGCTCGCGGGCGAAGGTGCTGAACTGGAAGAAGTCGTAGTCGCCGATGGGATCGATCGACTGCTGGAGGGAGGGGCTGCTGCTGGAGATCGGCTGGGCGCGGGCCTGGCAGTCATCTGGCTCGGCGGCGTCTCCGGCGTGCTCGGCGCAGTTGCTGGGGCCCAGGGGCTCGCAGGCGCCGCTGGGGCGCGCGATGAAGCCCGCCTCACACAGGCAGCGTGAGTCTCCCCCCTCCTCGACACAGACGCTGCGGTTGGGCTCGGTGCAGGGGTTGGGATCGCACGGGCTGTCGTCGCTGCCTTGGACGATGCACCCGGCGCCGTGGAGCGCCGACACGAGGACGAAGAGGAGGGAGAGCGGACGGTTCATGGCTGGCGGGAGGTAGGGTGGGAGGGCGGGTTCTCTTCACTGCCGGGCCCGGGACCGTGATCGAGGGGATCGTCCACCTCGAGGCTCTCGCGGCGCTTGCGGTACTGCTCGCGGACGTAGGCGACGAGCTGATCCAGGTAGGAGCCCAGGGGAGGGCAGCGGATGCCCGTCCCGTCCAGCAGCTCCAGGGTGTTGTGGCAGTTGTAGATGGCCAGGTGGTTGACGTAGCTGATGGCAGCGCGCTGGGGCCGGGCCAGCTTCTCCAGCACGGGCAGGCGCAGCATGACGTCCGCCGCCCGGGAGGGCAGGGTGAAGCGCGGCAGCTTCCGGTTGGCCTTCTCCGCGATCTGCTCGTACACGCGGCGGGCGCTCATGGGGTTGGGATCCACCAGGTGGAAGGTGCGCCCCGCGCCGCGCGGATCGCGCGAGAGGTGCCACACCGCGGACACCAGGTAGTCCACGGGCACGACGTTGAGGGGCGCCACGCCGTTGCCGGGCAGGGGCAGCGGCACCACCATGGGGGACGTCACCAGCAGGATGCCCAGGTAGTAGGGGCCCTCGAAGCGGTCGATCTCTCCCGTGCGCGAGTCGCCCACCACCGAGCACGGGCGGAAGATGGTGACGGGCAGGGTGGCGGAGGCGCGCTGGACGAGCTTCTCTGCCTGGAACTTGGACTCCTCATATGGGTTGCGGAAGCTCTGCCCCCGATCCAGCTCGTCCTCGGCGATGACGCCCAGCCGATCGCCGGACACGTAGCACGTGGAGAAGTAGCTCAAGCGCCGCAGCCGGGTGCAGTCGCGCGCCAGCTCCAGCACGTTGCGCGTGCCGTCCACGTTCACCCGCCAGGCCGTCTCCTTGGGGGCGCTCAGGTTGGAGATGGCCGCCAGGTGGTAGACATCCGTCACCTTCTCGCACAGGCCCTGGTACTCCTCGCCGGACAGGCCCAGGTGCATGTCCACCACGTCCCCGGTGAGCAGCTCCAGCGTGGCGCCCTGCACCCGGGCCGCGTGCTTCTGCGCGTCCTTGAGCATCTTGGGCTGCACCAGGGCGTAGATGTGGCCCTGGGGATCCTCGCGGGCGATGTGCTCCACCAGCCGCTTGCCGATGAACCCCGGGTAGCCGGTGACGAAGTACGTCCCCGGGCCGGCGCCCTCTGCTTTCTTCCGCGTGTCGCTCATGGGCGGCGCAGCATACCCGGGGCTCAGCCGCGCGCGAGCATGGCCCGCCACACCTGCTCCACCTGGGCTCGCGTGGAAGCCAGCTCTCCCGAGTTGTCCACGATCCAGGTGGCGTGGGGGCGCTTGCTGTCCAGAGGAAGCTGGGCCGCCAGCCGGGCCTCCGCCGCCGCCTCGTCCAGCCCGTCCCGGGTCATCAGCCGGGCCTTCTGGAGCGGGCGGGGCACCCAGACCAGCACCACCCCGTCCATGCCGGCCTGCAGGCCCGCCTCGATGAGCAGCGGCACGTCATAGACGACGCGCTCCACCCCCTGTGCGGCCAGGGCCTGGACCTTCTCGAGGAACGCCTGACGGACGAGGGGGTGGACCAGGGCGTTGAGGGCGGCGCGTTCGGTGGGGTCCGCGAAGACGCGAGCCCCCAGCTTCGCTCGATCCAGCCGGCCATCCGGACCCAGCACGCCGGGGAAGCGCGCGGCCACGGCGGCCAGCCCAGGGGTGCCGGGCTCCACCACCTCACGGGCGATGACATCCGCGTCCAGCACCTGCGCCCCCAGCTCCCGGAGCATCGTGCTCACGGTGCTCTTGCCAGAGGCGATCCCGCCGGTCAGGCCATAGAGGCGCAAGGCCGGCCTACTTCGCCGCCTTCAGCGTGGTGAAGATGAACGAGTGCACCGACTTGCCGTCTTCGTTGAAGAAGATGGCCAGGCCCAGCTTGGGGTAGAGGTAGTAGGTGCGGAACTCCTCGGTCATCTTCTTGATGTAGCAGGGGTTGGCAGGCGGCGGGCCGTTCGGGCACGCCGTCCCGTAGCTGTTCTCGATGGTCTCCTTGTCGATGACGGGACCAGGGAACACGTCGATGCGCTCGACGACCTTCGTGGCGGCGTCCACCTTGAACTGGGCCTGGGTGGTGCCCTTGATGGCCTCCTTGCCGAAGTAGGCGATGACCTCCTTGTCCGCCTGGTTGACGACCCGGGAGGGCTCACCGAACTTCTGGGTCACCTCCTCCTTCTTGGAGACCCCGGGCTCAATGCCTTGCCACGGCTTGGCGGCGGCGGGGAAGGCGGCGACGAGCATGGCAAGGATGGCGAAGGGACGCATCACGGTTCTCCTGAGCTGTCGAGCGAACTGCCTGACTAACGGATCCCCGGGGTAGGGCTCAAGGTTCCTCATATAGAACGCTGCCTGCTCCCTCGCATTCAAGATGCCTTGCCCGGCCTGGGGTGCTCTGCTAGGTGCGATCTCGATGCGCACCTCCGGTTTCTGGCTTTTGCCCCTGTTCCTTGTCGTATCCGCCGCGGCGGGGGCCGCAGACTTCGTCGGTCCGGAGAGCTGCAAGGGCTGTCACCCCGCGGCCTACACCGCCTGGCAGCAGTCCAAGCATGCCCGTGCCACGGACTCGCTCTCCGAGACCCAGAAGAAGGATGCGCGGTGCCTGTCCTGTCATGCCCCGGACGAGGCGCAGGGCGTGGCCAATGTCTCCTGCGAGACGTGCCACGGCGGGGGCCAGTACTACGCGCCCGGCTTCGTGATGAAGGATCCGGAGCTGGCCCGGCTGGTGGGGCTGGTAGACCCCTCCGACAAGCAGTGCCGGACCTGCCACGACGCCTCCTCGCCCTCGCTCCGGCCGTTCAACTTCGTGGAGTCTCTCAAGGCCATCGACCACTGGTCCGCCGAGCGCGCGAAGAAGTCCGCTCGAGCGGAGGTCCCTGCGCCCGAGAAGGCGAAGAAGTAGCCGCGTGATCAAGCTCATTGACGCCCGCTTTGTCGTCACCGCCGTGGAGCCCAAGGGCTACCCTACCGGGCATGCTGCCGAGGTGGCCTTTGTGGGCCGCTCCAATGTAGGCAAGTCCTCCATGATCAACGCCCTGACGGGGCGCAAGAAGCTGGTGCGCGTCTCCAACACGCCGGGGCGCACGCGCACGCTCAACTTCTTCGATGTGGAGCTGGAGCGAAAGGGCGTGCGTCACCAGGTGCGGCTGGCGGACCTGCCGGGCTATGGCTTTGCCAAGGCCAGCAAGGCCGAGCGCTCCCAGTGGGAGACGATGATCACCACCTACCTGGAGAAGCGGCACCACCTGGAGGCCGTGGTGAGCATCATCGACGCGGAGGTGGGCCCCACGCCGGATGACCACCTGACGCTCGACTACCTGCAGGACAGGGGCAAGCGCATCCTCGTCGTCGCGACGAAGATCGATCGGATCCCCAAGGCCCGCCGCAAGCCCCGCATGCAGGCGCTCGTGAAGGAGCTCTCTCTCCCACCTGAGGCGCTCCTTCCTTTTTCGTCCACGGAGAAGCTCGGAGTGGAGGAAGTGTGGGAGGCTCTGCTCGGTGTATTCGGGAAGGCGACCCGGGTTTGAGTTGACCCAATCTGCCTTTCCACTATTTCCTGGCTCTAATCGGGGTTGATTCGCACGGGTTCTCGAGTGCGGGAGGCATGGGTATGCGTCGGTACATGATCGTCATCGCCTTCACCGCGGCCGTCATCAGTGGCTGCAAGTGCGGAGATCCGCCGGATGTGAAGCCGCCCTGGGACGGCGATCCGATCACGGATGGGGGCCAGGATGGCGGCGGGAACACGGGCGATGATGGGGGTGTCATCTACAATCCGGATGCGGGGACCACGCTCAGTGGGCGCCCGGATGGTGGGTTCCCGGTGGATGCCGGCACGGGCCCGCTCACCGGCGGTGACAACGTGCAGGTGGATCCCGATGGCGACATCGTCCTGGGTGGTGGCAGGACGGAGCTGGCCTTCGCGTGGATCGCCAACAACGACCAGAACACGGTGTCCAAGTACGACACGCGCACCGGCAAGGAGGTGGGGCGCTACCACGCGGCCATCCCCATCGACGGACGCACGAAGCCGGATGGCACTGTCGGCTACCCCAACGGCCTGCGCGGCAATGTTGGTAACAACCCCAGCCGCACCGCGGTGGATCTCTTCGGGGATGTGTGGGTGGCCAACCGCGCCCAGAGCACCCAGGGCTCGGTGACGAAGATCGCCAACAGCAAGGCGTTCTGTGTCGATCGCAACGGCAACGGCGCCATCGACACGAGCGAGGACAAGAACAACGACGGCGCCATCAGCCTCAACCCGGCGGACGGCGAGATGATCTTCCCGACGGACTGGGCGGACCCGAATCAGTACGACGAGTGCATGCTCTTCAGCACGCCGGTGGGGCCGCCGGGCAACGGCACCATCAAGGCCCGCGCCATGGCCATCTCCGCGGGGCTCGAGGGCACTGCGGGCGACGTCTGGGTGGGTGTGCACAACGAGAACGCCGCCATCAAGCTCGATCCCGTCACGGGGCAGCAGGTGCCGGTGAACGCTGCCGGGCAGCTGAAGGTCACCATCCCATTCGGCCCCTATGGCGCGGCCATCGACAGCCAGCAGCGGCTGTGGATGGTGTCCTCCGGTCTGTCGCCGGCGCGGCTGGCGCTCATCGACACGAACGCGGGGGCGCTCATCCGCGGAGACATCATCCCGCCGATGACCTCGGGCAACTACGGCATCGCCGTGGACGGCCAGGATCGTGTGTGGGTCGCCGGGTGGAGCGCGGGCGCCAAGGCCTTCCGGTACGCTCACCCGCCAGGAACGGGCTCCACGCTGGGCGCCTGGACGGAGTTCGACTTCACCAACGCGGTGAGCCAGATCAACACGAAGATCCGGCGCCCCCGAGGCATCGCGGCGGATGAACAAGGCTTCATCTGGATGAGCTCGGACCTCAACACCAGCAATGCCTCGTCCTCCCAGCTCATCGCCTTCAACGGCAACGACGGTACCCTCAAGCGCTTCAACTATCCGGGCGTGGGGATGGTGGACTTCATCGACGCCACGGACTCCCGGACAAGAGAGGCCATCGGCGTGGGGCTCGACACGGACGGCCACGCGTGGGTGAACAACCGCTCTGGCAACGCCCTGCGCGTCCACCGCGAGACCGGCGAGATCCTGCGCACGGCGCAGCAGGGCAACGGCCTGTACACGTACTCGGACTTCACCGGCTACCAGCTGCGCAACTTCACCGCGCCGCTGGGCTCCTACCGTCAGACCTTCACCGCGCCCGAGTGCGGCACGGAGACGATCTGGCGCTACCTGGTGTGGGATGCCGTCGTCCCGCCGAGGACATCCATCCAGGCCTTCGTCACGGTCAGCAACGACCAGGCCGAGCTGACCGACCCGCGGCTGCGCAAGGGGCCGTTCAACTCCTCACCGGCGGATCTCCGCGCCGCGGGCGTGCCCAAGGGCCGCTTCCTCCGCGTGGAGTTCGTCCTCCGGTCCGAGGATCGCCAGAGCCAGCTCACGCCGAAGCTCAAATCGTTCGACGTGAACTACGAGTGCGAGATCATCCTCCAGTAACGGTCAGTACCTGCCGCGATCTCCTCCCTGCCGGGGGGGGGCTGTGGTAGGCACGCGCCGTGTCCGAGAACGTCAAGGGAAATGGCAGGGGAAATGGCCAAGACGCGCAGCTGGCTCACCAGCAGCTGCGCCGGCAGCTGTCCCAGCTTCCAGCGCGGAGGCGGATGGAGGCCCTGGTCGAGGCCCCTGAGGCACGCGCCCTGGTGCGCTCGCTGCCCGCGGAGGAGCTCTACACAACGATCCAGGAGGTAGGGCTGGCGGACGCCACCGAGCTCGTCCAGCTCGCCTCGCCCAAGCAGTTCCAGGCCTTCGTGGACCTGGCGGGCTGGCAGCGGGACCGGATCGATTCCCACGTGCTGCTCACCTGGCTGCGCGCCGCGCGCGGGGACGAGCCCGAGGAGTTCCTCCGAAAGCTCCACGGCATGGATCTCGAGCTGCTCGAGTTCATGCTGCGCGAGTTCACCCAGATGCACGATCTGGAGGAGAACCCGGACGTCAACCCCGAGGGGGTGACGATGGAGACACCCGAGGGCCGCTACCTGATCGAGCTGAAGGTGGAGGGCGTGGAGCAGGCTGCGCTGCGGGCGATCCTCAGGGATCTGATCGCGGAGAACCCCTTCGAGTCGGTGCGGTTGATGGAGGCCACCCGCTGGGAGGTGTCCAGCGAGCTGGAGGAGACGGCCCACCGCTTCCGGGCGGCGCGGCTGCAGGATCTGGGCTTCCCGACGCTCGAGGAGGCGATGCAGCTCTTCAGCCGCGTGGACCTCGGGCCTGCGCCGGCCCGGAGTGCGCAGCCGGCGCTCGCTCCTGTGCAGGGCCACGTGGACGCCCTGGAGGCCGTGTTCCGCGAGCTGACGGAGGTGGAGCGCGAGAACCTCGAGGACGAGCTGCGCGGGGTCGCCAACGCCGCCCTGGTCGCGGAGCTGGCAGATCCGGGAGATCTGGAGGCCGTGCGCCGGGTGGGGGAGGTGGTGCGCGACTACCTCTCCCTGGGGCTGGAGCACCTCACGGGCGGCGAGCTTGCCCGCGCCGCGGAGGTGGTGCGGGACACACCGCTCCAGCGCATCTTCCAGGTGGGCTTCTCTCTCACCCTGACGCTGAAGTTCCGCGCGGACCGGCTGGTGAAGGCGCCGCTGGCCCGGATGGACGACACGATGCTCCTCTTTCCCGAGGAGGCGGCGGCCGTCGAGGCGCTGCGCCTCAAGCGCCCCCGCCGTGCGCTGCGCGTGCAGGGCGCGGAGCCCGTGCCGTTCCGCTCGTTGAGGGAGATCGCCGCCAGCGAGGCGCTGCTCGCCCGGGCGGAGGCGCAGGTGGAGCTGTTCCGCGGGCTGCTGGGGGGCACGGAGGCGGCGGCGCGCGAGGTGCTGGCCCGCTTCGGCGTCGCGCTCTCCGTGCTGGGGGTGGAGCGGCTCTTCACCGCCACTGTTGCCATGGCGGTGCTGGACGGCCGGGCGGATCCGCGCCCTGTGCCGCTGGGGCGCACGGTGGAGTTGGGCGAGCGGCTCTTCGAAGGGACGGCCCAGGCCCCCCGCCTGCGCGCCAGCGCCGCCGAGAGGGCACGCACCGCACTGGAGCCTGCGGTGGCCCCTGAGGCCCGGCCAGAGCTGCGTCGCCTGGTGGACATCACCCTCGAGCGGGTGCTTGGGGAGCTGGGCGCGCCCTACCTCCAGGAGGGCCGCGTGGATCCCACCCTTGCTGTCATCCTTCCCATGGAGGGTGCTCCGATACCGTAATTCTTTCAGCATCCCCCTCCGCGAGGCCCAGGTGTCCGCCGCAAGGCTTTGGATCCACGGGACTTTGCCCGACAGGGTGACTGGCATGTCACCTGCTTATGGCCCTGAGCGCACGCGTTCGTTCCAACGCCGAAGCAGCCAGGAGGAAGGTATGGGTGTAGGAGAGCAGGGGCAGCAGCGAGACGTCCTGGCGTTCTACGCGCTGACCGCTTTTGCGGTGGTCATGTACACCGTGCCCGGTGAGTGGATCCCGGTGCTCGATCCCCTGCGGCTCGCGCTGGTGACCTCGGGAGTGGCGGCGGGACTGATGGCGCTGCGGCGGCTGGGGCGGGCCGAGCCGCTCTACTTCGACGGCGTGCGCGGCCTGGCGCTGCTGGCCTTCTCGGGGCTGGCCTTCGCGTCGGTGTCCTGGTCGGTGAACCCGGACGTGACGCGCTCCACGGGCCTCGAGCTGCTCAAGCTCACCGCCATCTATCTGACGATCATCAACGTCATCACCACGGGCCGGCGGCTGGCGATCCTCTGCGGGGCGATGGTGCTCGCGTCGATCGTGACGTCCATTGGCGTCATCAACTGGTATCAGACGGGAGTGGATCTGGTGGAGGGCTACCGGGCCCGGTGGGTGGGCGTGTTCGCGGACCCGAACCACATGGCCATGAACCTGGGGCTGGTGGTGCCGCTGGCGGTGGCCTTCCTGGCGCGCAAGGAGTCGGGCTGGGTGCTGCGCGTGGCGTGTGGGGCGGCGGCGGGGCTGGCGGTGGCGGCCATCGTGCTGAGCCACTCGCGCGGTGGCTTCATCGGCCTGGCCGTGGCGATGGGAGTGTGGGCCATTCGCGAGAAGCGGCGCATGCAGGCCATTGTGCTGGGCGCGGTGCTGGTGGTGGGGCTGGTGGTGTTCGCGCCTCAGAGCTTCTGGCAGCGCAACGAGACGGTGACCTCCTTCCACGAGGACGCCTCGGCCATGGGCCGCGTCCACGCGTGGCAGGTGGCCTCGCGCATCAGCCTGGATCGGCCGCTGCTCGGCGTGGGCGTGGGGGCCTTCCGCTACGCGTGGCCCTTCTACGCACCCCCGGAGGCCACGCATGCCTTCGTGGCGCACAACATCTTCCTGGATGTGATTGGCGAGCTGGGCTTCGTCGGCCTGCTGCTCTTCCTCGTGTTCGCCGGAGGCGCCACGGGCGGCGCCTTCGCGAGCTCGAAGGACAGCCAGATGGGGTGGCTGGGGCGGGCGCTGGCGGCGTCCATGGCGGGTTATCTCGTGTGCGATCTCTTCTCGGGCTACGTCCTGTCTGCGCACCTGTACGTGCTGTTCGGCATGGCAGCGAGCGCGCACCGGATTGCGCAGGCCCGCGCGGAGACAGCGGCGGTGGTGGTGCAACGGGCGCCGGCGGCGGGCAAGGGCTCGTCGACGGCCTGGGAGGGGTCAGGGCATGCGGCGTGAGGCGGAGGCGGTGGGCGAGGAGCCCATCCGCCTGGTGCAGTTCACCCGGTCGTTTCATATTGGGGGGACGGAAGTTCAGGTGCTGGAGCTGTTGAGAGGGTTGCCGGCGAGGTACCAGCTCCAGGTGTCCGTGCTGGAGGATGCGGGGCCGCTGTCAGCCACGCTCCGGCAGCTCGGCTACATCCCGGAGGAGTTCCCGCTCACGGGCTCGCTGATGCGGCCCAACACGGGCTGGCAGATCGTCCGCATGGCGCGCTGGTTCCGGCGCCACCAGGTGCAGCTGGTGCATGTGCACGACTTCTACTCGACGATGCTGGTGGTTCCCGCGGCGAGGCTGGCCGGGGTGAAGGTCATCGTCGGCCGGCTGGATCTGGCCCACTGGCTGGGCCCGGTGCGCTGCGCGGCACTCGCGGAGCTCACCAACATGGCCGACCACGTGGTGGCCAACGCGGAGGCCATCCGCCGCATGGTGGTGGAGGAGGAGGGGCTGCCCGCCTCGCGAGTGAGCGTCATCCACAACGGCCTGGATCTGCCGCGCTTCGATGATCGGGCCCGAGCCGGCCTCCAGAGTCCACTGCCAGACACGGGCGGGGCGCCCGCGGTGGTGCACGTGGCCAACATGAACCACCCCGTGAAGCGGCAGGAGGATGTGCTGCAGGCGCTCGCCCTGCTGCGGAGCGAGGGGCTGACGCTGCACGCCTGGTTCGTGGGGGATGGTCCGCTGCGCCCGGAGCTGGAGCGCAAGGCGGCGGAGCTGGGGGTGACGGATCGGGCCCACTTCCTGGGGCGCCGGCAGGACGTGCCGGCTATCTACACCCGGGCGAACCTGGGCGTGCTCTGCTCCACGGCCGAGGGCATGTCCAACGCGGTGATGGAGGGCATGGCCGCGGGGGTGCCCATGGTGGTGACGGCGGTGGGCGGCAACACGGATCTCATCGTGGATGGCGAGCGCGGGCGGGTGGTGCAGCCCGAGCGCCCGGCCGAGCTGGCCCAGGCCTTCCGCTGGGTGCTCGAGCACCCCGAGAAGGCTCGGGACATGGGGGCGACCGCGCGGGGCTTCGTGCGGCGGGAGCTCTCCCTGCAGCGCCTGGTGGAGCAGCATGACGCGCTGTACCAACGCGTCCTTCGTTCACCGTCATAGAATAGTGACGGGGAAATCTTGATGAAATGGAATCGCGGGAATACCGTAGTATCCAAGTCCAGGCTGAGGGGCGCGAGGCGGCGCTGAACTTGAGCTTCGTGCAGGCAGAGGTAGAGCTAGGACTGAACTTCTAGGGTTCGGCACCAGATGGGCCGAAGCCCGGGGCGCTCGCCGGTCAAACTCCAAGGGGCCGGCGGGCGCCCTCATTTTTTCGCGCGGTGACTGCCCGGCCTCTGGGCCTGGGGTGCGGTGACTGCGCGGGTTCCGTTCAGTACCGGTTGTCTGCTCGCCGCTCTGGCTCATGGGGCCAGTGGGCAAGGCTCGATCCCATTCTTAGATTCCGCGGCCACAGGGGGAGCTCATTTCATGTGTGGGATTGCTGGAAGGATCGCTGCGGATGCGCAGGGGCGCAGCGACGGGCGCTGGGTGCGGGCCATGTGCGAGCGGATGACGCACCGTGGGCCGGATGGCAGCGGGTTCTGGGAGGGCGGCAGGGCGGCGCTCGGGCACCTGCGGTTGTCCATCATCGATCTGGCGGGAGGCGCCCAGCCGCTGGCGGGCTGCACTCCTGAAGTCCAGGTGACGTTCAACGGAGAGATCTACAACTACCTTCCGTTGAAGGCGGAGCTGGAGGCCAAGGGCCACGTCTTCAAGACCCGATCGGACACGGAGGTGCTGGTCCACGGGTGGGAGGAGTGGGGCGAGCGGCTGCCGGAGAAGCTGCGCGGCATGTTCGCCTTCGCCATCTGGGACGCGCGGCGCCAGGTGGCCTTCCTGAGCCGGGACAGGCTTGGGAAGAAGCCGCTGTACTATGCGCGCGCGGGGCGCGACCTGGTGTTCGCTTCCGAGGTCAAAGCGCTCTTCGCCTCTCCCGGCGTCCAGCGTGAGCTCGATCGCACCCAGCTCCCGGCTTACCTGGCGCTGCGCTACGTGCCAGGGCCGGCCACCCTGTTCAAGGGCGTGCAGCGGCTCCAGCCTGGCCACAGCCTTCGCTTCCAGAACGGCGAAGTCACGGTGTGGCCTTTCTGGGACGTGCCGCTCTCCCAGCCGCCCGAGAAGCGGGTCAGCGAGGGTGAGCTGATGGAGCGCTTCCTCCATCTCTTCGAGGAGTCGGTGCGGATCCGGCTCATGTCCGACGTGCCCGTGGGGGTGTTCCTCTCAGGCGGACTGGACTCGACGGCGGTGACGTGGGCGATGCGCCGCAATGTCACCGGGCCGCTGAAGAGCTTCTCGGTGGGCTACCTGGGGGATCCGGACAGCGAGCTCACCTACGCGAAGATGGCGGCGACGGCTCTGCAGACCGAGCACCACGAGGTGCTGCTCACGCCCGAGGCCTTCGGTGAGTTCATGCCGAGGCTGGCCTGGCACCTGGACGAGCCGCTCGCGGATGCGGCCTGCATCCCGCTCTACTACCTGTCGGAGAAGGCCCGCCAGGAGGGCGTAGTGGTGGTGCTCTCCGGCGAGGGCGCGGACGAGCTGCTCGCCGGCTACCCCATCTACGCCAAGCAGCTCGTGATGGAGCAGATCCACCGGCTCCCGCTCGCGAGCCAGGTCGCAGGGGGGCTGTCCCGGTTCGTCAGTGACGCAAAGCTCCGGAAGTACCTGCAGTGGGTGGCCCGTCCCTTCGAGACGCGCTACCTGGGGGTCTCCCGGGCGTTCTCCGACGAGGCGCTGCTGGCGGAGATGCTCAGCAAGGTATCGGGCCCGAGTGGGGCCGATCGGCTCGAGTACCTGCATGCGCGGACCCGGGGGCTGAGCCCGCTGTCGCGGATGCTCTACTCCGATGTGAAGAGCTGGCTGCCGGACGATCTGCTGATCAAGGCCGACAAGATGTCCATGGCCGCGTCAATCGAGCTGCGCACGCCGTTCCTCGATCACGAGCTGCTGGAGCTGTGCTGGTCCGTGCCGGATCACCTCAAGCTGAAGGGGTGGGTGGGCAAGTACCTGCTGCGGCAGGGCATGAAGTCCAAGCTCCCCAAGGAGATTCTCCACCGGCCGAAGCGGGGCTTCCCGGTGCCGACGGGCTCGTGGTTGCGGAATCAGCTCCACGCACAGGTGCGTGATGAGCTGCTGGCCTCCCGGAGCGCCTGCCGGTCGCTGTTCCCGGCCAAGACCGTGGAGCGGCTGCTCGATGAGCACCGCGCGGCTGGGAACCGCACCGAGGAGGTCTTCGCGCTCTGGTGCCTGGAGAACTGGCACCAGCGCTTCCTGACGGAGGGGACAACCGCCGAGGCCTCGAGCAAGGCGAGCGTGGCGGCCGATGTCTTCGACGCGGATTCCACTCAGTCTTCCGTGCCAGGGGTCGGTCCCAGCACCCAGGTCTCCTGGAAGCAGCCGACGCCCGCGGGCACCACGGCCGAGGGAGAGCGTCCGGGGGACATCCTCTGAGTGAGTCTCTGAGGGCCGGCTCGCCGACTTCGGGAGCCGGCGCTTGGAGCTTCTGAGGTGTTCATGTCGGGCCGTAGAGGGACTGGAGGTCGGCGGAGATCGCGCGCAGCCGGGAGCGAAGAGCCTCGGGGGCGAGCACCTCGACGGAGCGTCCGATGAGACAGAGCTGCGAGAGGGCGATGCTCTCTCGCTCGAAGTCGACGGTGACAGTCTTCGTCCCGTCGGGTGCCCGGTGGGCCTCGGCGAGGCGTGCATGATCGGCCGGAGGCCGGACGTGCTGGAGCGCCTCCTCGCCTTCCGGGGCGACCCGGAGTGAGACTTCGTACCGGGCGCGGCGCTCAGCGAACTGCGCGCACCACTCCTTCCAGAACGCCGCCAGATCGAAGCGCTCGGGCCGCTCGAAGGTCGACGGTAGGAGGCGTGCCTCATCGATGCGTGCTCCGCGAAAGACGCTCGGCCCGCGGTCAGTCCCTGCGACGAGGTACCAGCGGTCGGCCTTGATGACGAGCCCGTACGGCTCCACGATGCGCTTGGAGGCGCGCCCGTCGAAGTCACGGTACGCGAGCCGGACGCGGTGATTCTGCCAGACGGCATCGCGCAGCACGGCGAGGTGTGGCACGGGCTCGCGCTCCGAGAACCAGGATGACGGGTCTGCGTGAATCCGCTGGCGTGCGTACTCGATGACGGATTGCTGGAGGGCCGGGAGCGCGGCTGCGAGCTTCACGAGCCCGCTGCGCAAGGGGGCTGACAAGCCGAGATCCTCGAGCGCGCCAGGTGCTCCGACAGCGGCCAGCGCATGGACCTCCTCGCGCGTGAAGCCGGTGAGCTGAGTGCGCCACCCGTCGACGAGAGACACGCCGCCAGCAGGCCCGCGCGTCGCGAACACGGGCACGCCGGAGGTCGAGAGCGCGTCGAGATCGCGATAGATGGTGCGCTCCGAGACCTCCAGACGCCGTGCGAGCTCGCCAGCTGTCCAGCGTGGCCGGGTCTGCAGGAGCTTCAGCAAGTGGACGAGTCGATCCGCGCGCATGGTGTCCAGAACAATAGGCGCGCAATCCTGACACAGGATGTCAGGAATAGGCAGCTACGGTGCTTGAACCATCCGCGCGGAGATCGCGCATCACACACGGTCTTGGAGGACAGCCATGAAGCCACTGGAGGGACGCATCGCGCTCGTCGCGGGTGCCACACGTGGGGCCGGCCGCGGCATCGCGATGATGCTGGGAGAGGCAGGGGCCACGGTGTACTGCACCGGCCGCAGCGTGCGGGGACGGCCGGCCACCGGCACACGCCCTGAGACCATCGAGGAGACAGCGGAGCGGGTCGACGCGCGAGGCGGCCGTGGGATCGCGGTGCGGACCGACCATACCGTCGAGGGCGAGGTAGCGGAGCTGTGCGCGCGCGTGAAGCGCGAGCAGGGCCGGCTGGACGTGCTCATCAACGACATCTGGGGGGGGGACGAGCTCACGGAGTTCAGCCTCCCTTTCTGGAAGCTCGCGCCGGCGAAGGGCCGGCTCATGCTCGAGCGCGGCATCTACTCGCACATCCTGACGAGCCGCTATGCCGTGCCGCTCATGCTCGAGCACGGCCGAGGGCTGATCGTCGAGATCACCGATGGGGACACCTTCGGATATCGCGGCAATCTCTTCTACGATCTCGTCAAGATGTCGGTCATCCGCCTGGCGTTCGACATGGCGTGGGATCTCCGGCGCCATGCGATTACGGCGCTTGCGGTGACACCGGGCTTTCTCCGTTCGGAGGCGATGCTCGAGAACTTTGGAGTCACGGAGGCGAACTGGCAGGAGGGAGCGGCCAAGGATCCGCACTTCATCGCCTCGGAGACGCCGTTCTATGTGGGCCGGGCTGTCGCGGCCCTGGCGGCAGACCCGAACGTCGCTGCGAAATCCGGACGGGTCTTCAGCTCCTGGGCGCTCGCCAAGGAGTACGGCTTCAAGGATGAGGACGGACGGCAGCCAGATTGGGGCACATACTTCCAGCAAGCCTTCGGGCGCTCCTACGCCGTGGCAGACGAGGCCGCCTACGCGGCCTGGTTGAACGGTCCGATGGAGATCGCCGCTCCCGATTGGCCCAAGGAGTGACGTGGGGGCGCCCGCGGCGCACGAAGGCGTGGCAGAATGGAGGGGTGTTCTGTTCTCACTCTGAGCCGTTCACACGGCGGGAAGCAAAGCACGGCGCCGAGGAGCCCGAAAAGGGTGGGGGCGTGCAGCAGCAGGAGCGCCTGGAAGACACGGTGGGGGGCGGACGCATCCGCTGCCCGAAGTGTAGCTGGCGGCCGCGCAAGACGGACCTCTGGTCCTGCCGCTGTGGCTGCGCGTGGAACACCTTCGACACCGGAGGCATCTGCCCCGAGTGTGGCGCGCAGTGGCGCCACACCCAGTGCCTCCGCTGCCATGAGTGGAGCCCCCACGAGGATTGGTACAAGGCGAAGGCGCCCGAGGAGGGATCGCCTGGGTGAGCTCATGGGCAAGAGTGTCTTGGCTCAGCCTGGGATCGGAGCGCCTGGCTCGGAGGGGGCAATGAGCGTCGGAGCACGGTGCTCCACGCCCACGGCTTCGCGGACAGAGCGGAAGCCGTCCCGAGCGAGCAGGGCGCCCAGCTCCTGGACCACCCGGCGCACCATGCCTGGGCCCTCATAGATGAAGCCCGTATACGCCTGGACCACGGAGGCGCCGGC
>Ga0190275_10000610_pt1 | contig 29878 bp, 29 predicted proteins | sample Popmic550T_FD_133745 | JGI IMG/M metagenome (GOLD analysis project Ga0190275, IMG submission 133745) | Populus adjacent soil microbial communities from riparian zone of Yellowstone River, Montana, USA - 550 T | ecosystem: Environmental > Terrestrial > Soil > Riparian zone > Trees stand | place...
CGATCTCCGGGCCGCAGGAGTGCTGCGACCTCGAGGTCGACCAGGCGCACCGGACTGGCCACCACGCCCGGTCCCAGGCTGGCCGACAAGCCTGGTCCGAGCAGGCGACGATCGGTGATGATTTCTCCTCGTCGGATCGACCCGGTCACGACCCGGCCCACGACGTCCACGCCGGCGACCAGCGCGCCGTCGGGCAGTTGAGCGCTCGCGCGCTGCGCCGGTTGCAGGTCAGCGGGACCTACCGTGAGACCGGCGGCCAGATCCCGGGTGGCGACCAGGACTGCCGTCTGCGGCGGCGCGGTCGTACGCGCCGGCGCCGGATCGGCCGGAGTGATCGCCAGGACAAGCGCGCCGGATGCCAGCAGGGCTGCCGCGAGTCGCCGTGCGCTCAGCCAACGCGGAGACAGTGCGAAGGATGACCAGAACTCGGCCGGCCGCAGCTGCATGCCGCGAGATTAGGAGTCGCTGGGTGCCGGGTGACCCCACGAGGATCGCCTGTGGAATGCCGAGCGGGGCTGTGGAATGCCGTGCATTGCCGGATCCGGTCAGGTCGTCGGTCGATCCCGGAACTCGACGACCGCGGGCTCAGCTCAGGATTTCGAGGTTCCCGACGAACTGCCGGACGAGGAGCTGGACTTTGCCGGCGCGGCATCCTTGCTCTTCGAGGTGGTCGACCCGTCCGAGGATTGGCTCGACGATGTTGAATCCTTGCCAGATTTCGGGTCGCTGCTCTTCGAGGAATCGGATGACTCCGAGGAGTTCGAGGACGAGGAGTCCGCTGATGACTTGGCATCGGAGTCGCTGGTCTTCTTCTTCGCACCGTTGGACTCAGCCCGTGAGTCGTTGCGGTAAAAGCCGGACCCCTTGAACACGACCCCGACCGAGCCGTACACCTTGCGCAGCCGACTCGAACAGATCGGGCAATCGGTCAACGCCGCGTCGGTGAAGCTCTGGAACTGCTCGAAACGGTGATCGCAGGCCGGATCGGTGCAGGCGTACTGGTAGGTGGGCACGTTCGTGAGGCTCCTCGGTGCAAGTTGAGAGTTGGCACTGTATCGCTGTGACTGCCAACGCACGAAAGCCGCGTTCCATGCCTGGGGCCGACGTCGGAGACACTGTGCTCATGGGAGTCAATCCAGCTGCACCGTCCGCACTGGCTGCCGCGGACCGGCTCCGCTTAGAGCAGGCACGTGGGGAATTCGACGCTGAGGTCATCTATTTGAACACCACGACGATGGGGCTGCCGCCACGACGGAGCCTTCTGGCGTTGCAGGAGGCACTGCAGGACTGGCGGCGCGGGTTCGCCGACCCGCTCGACTACGACGACGTGCTGAGCGCCGCGCGGCACTCCTATGCCGACCTGGTGCGGGTCGAGCCATCTGCCGTTGCCGTGGGCGGCCAAGTGTCGATGTTCGCCGGATTGGTGGCTGCTTGCCTGCCTGCGGGCAGCGAGGTGCTGACTGCCGCCGGTGATTTCACCAGCATCCTGTTTCCCTTTCATGCCCAGGCAGGTCGCGGGGTCACGGTCCGCGAGGTGCCACTGGATCGGATCGCCGATGCCGTCACGTCCACCACCACTCTGGTGTCGGTATCCGCGGTTCAGTCAGCCGACGGTCGCGTTGCCGACCTCGACGCAATCGGGGCCGCCTGTGCCGTGACAGGCACCCGGGTGTTGCTGGACACGACGCAAGCCGTCGGCTGGCTCCCCGTGGATGCCAGCCGTTTCGCCTACACCGTCTGCAGTGGATACAAGTGGCTGCTCGCGCCACGGGGAACTGCCTTTTTCACCGTGGCACCCGAGGCCAGAGCTGACCTGGTGCCCCACCACGCGAATTGGTATGCCGGACAAGATCGGTGGTCGAGCATCTACGGCGGTCCCCTTCGGCTGGCAGCCGATGCGCGGCGATTCGACCTGTCACCGGCCTGGCATTCCTGGGTCGGCGCCGCCCCCGCGCTGGACCTGTTGATCGAGGTGGGAACCGGGGCGCTGCACGCCCATTCCGTCGGCCTGGCCGAGCGGTTCCGGGCCGCCACGGGTCTGCCGTCCTCCGATTCGGCCATCGTGTCCGTCCTGGCCGACGAGAGCGTTCCGCAGCTCATGGCGGCCGCCGGCATCATCGGGTCAGTACGTGCCGGCCGGCTCCGCCTGTCCTTCCATGTGTCCACCAGCGACGAGGACGCCGATCGGGCGGCCGAGGTGTTGGCCGGACACGTGCGGGCGTGAGCTGCCGGCCCAGCGCCTCAGAAGCGAGGCATTGTGCGAGAACCGGCAGTATCCGGCCCCAGAACTACCGCTTTCCGCACATCGCTGCGGCGGTCTCAGCCGGATCCGATCGGGCGAGTGCCCAGCAGCGGAGTCACCGTGTGGGTGACCGGCTGGTCGTAGTCAGCAGAGGGCAGTGAGTTCACCAGTTCATCGTCGTAGACGATCGCCAGAACTGGGCGCGGCTCCGGCATCCGGGACAGAGCCCGGTCGTAGTAGCCGCGGCCGTACCCGAGCCGGATGCCTCGCCGGTCCACAGCAAGCGCCGGAGCCAGCACCGCCTCGACGTCGGCAAGTGCGTCGAGGCCGAGGTTGTCCCCGCTCGGCTCCAGGATGCCCAGGCGGCCAGGGGCCAGGCGCCCGTCGTAGACCGCCCAGGTCAGATCCTCGCGCCCGGTGCACGGCAGGAGGATGCGTACTCCGGCCGCTTGCAACAGGACCAACGTCTCCACTGACCCGGGCTCGTCACCAAAGGGAACAAAGGCAGAGATGGTCGACCATCCAGCATCAGCCACGGCCGCGAGCAAGTGCGCCTGAAGCGCCCGGGTGGCCACCAGCCGATCTTCTTCCGAGCGTTGCGCACGGGCGGCCAGGAGCCGGGTCCTCCAGCCTTCCTTGTCCACCACGACCGGGGAGACTGAAGGCTCGGTCGGTAGGGAATTGCTGGAGCCAGAGGTGTCAGCTGCCGGGCACATGCGCCCACCCTAGATAGGCTGCTGGAGATGACCGACGCCGCTGAGACACCGCCTCGCACCCGCAAGGTGGTTATTCCGGTTGCAGGTCTGGGGACCCGCTTCCTCCCAGCGACCAAGGCCGTTCCCAAGGAACTTCTCCCCGTGGTGGACATCCCCGCCCTGCAGTACATCGTCGAAGAGGCCGTGCGCGCGGGCCTGTCCGAGGTTCTGATGGTGACTGGCCGGAACAAGAGCGCCATCGAGGACTACTTCGACGAGATGCCCGAACTCGAAGCCGCCCTGGAGAAGAAGGGCGACCAGGCGCGGTTGGCCGCAGTCCGGCGCCCGAACGAGATGGCCGACGTCCACTTCGTTCGCCAGGGCCAGGCGCGCGGTCTGGGTCATGCTGTGCTGTGCGCCGCCTCCTACGTCGGCGACGAGGTCTTCGCGGTCATGCTGGGCGATGACCTCATCGACAGCCGGGACTTGCTGTTGGAGCGGATGCTCGAGGTGCAGGCGCAGCACGGAGGTTCGGTGCTGGCCCTGCTCGAGGTGGGACTGGACAACATCGACAAGTACGGCGCGGTCGCGGTGCAGCGCACTGACTCCGACGACGTCGTACGGATCACCGATCTGGTGGAGAAACCACCGCGGGACCAGGCTCCGAGCTCGCTGGCGATTCTCGGCCGCTACGTGCTGGCCCCCGAGATCTTCGCGGCCCTGCGGGACACCGGTCCTGGTGCCGGAGGCGAGATCCAGTTGACCGATGCGATCAAGGCGCTGGCCGCTGCGGGGGGGCCGGTGCACGGCGTGGTCTTCTCCGGACGGCGGTATGACACCGGTGACCGTCTGGACTACCTCAAAGCGGTGGTCCGGCTGGCCGCCGAGCGGGAGGATCTCGGGCCGGCCTTCCGCCAGTTCCTGGTCGAGTTCACCACAACTCTCCCGCGCGGCGGTGATGTCCATGACTGAGCCTTCGACGTCCTCGGCGCGAAGCGTCGAGGACTACCTCGACGAGATCCTGGCCCTGATGCCCCATCCGGACCCGATCGAGGTTGCCCTCCTGGACGCCCAGGGGCTGTTGTGCGCCGAAGAGGTCATCAGCGACATCTCCCTTCCGCCCGACGATCGCGCCGCTGCCGACGGCTATGCCCTTCGTGGAGCTGATCTGCGCGGGGCCAGCGATGACGATCCGGCGGTGCTTCCGGTCGTGGGAGAGGCCGGTCCCGGTGACCATGTGACCGGCTCGATCGGTGCCGGCATGGCTCTGCGCGTCGCCGCGGGAACGCTGATGCCGCCCGGTGCCGACCTGGTCGTCCCCCTGTCCTGGACAGACCGCGGAGTGGCGCGGGTGGCCGTACGCAGGGAACTCCCGCGCGGCACCTACGTTCGCAAACAGGGTGAGGACGTCGCACCCGGCGATGTCGCGGTCACCGTCGGAACCCCGATCGGTCCGGCCCAGGTCGGGCTGTTGGCCGCCGTCGGGCGGGAGCGCGTCTCGGTGCGCCCGCGGCCCCGTGTGGTGATCATCTCGGCGGGCAGTGACCTGGTCGATGTCGGCACCCTGCCTGGCTTGGGTCAGACCGTCGATGTGAACAGCTACGCCTTGGCTGCCGCCGCCAGGGATGCCGGCGCCGAGGTCTATCGCGCCGGGATCGGCCGTGAGGACAAGCGCCGACTTGTCGAACTGCTGGAGAGCCAGGTCATCCGCAGCGATCTGATCGTCATCTCGGGCCGCTTCTCCAGCGACTCCTTCGACGTGATGCAGGAGGCGCTGTCCGAGGTGGGCGAGGTGAGTTTCCAGGCTGTCGCCATCCATCCCGGAGCACTACAGGGGTCGGGCAAGCTGGGTGCCGCCCAGACGCCGGTGCTGTGCATTCCCGGGGACCCGGTCAGCGCCCTGGTCAGCTTCGAGGTCTTCATCCGCCCTGCCATCCGGTTGATGGCCGGCAAGCGACAGTTGTTCCGCCGCACCATCCAGGCGACCTGTCAGGTGGAGATGGACTCACCTGGCGGCCGGCGGCAATACCGCCGAGGTCAGGTGATGCGTCACCCCGACGGCGGGTACGTGGTGAGCCCGGTGGGTGGGCCAGGAGCGCACCTGCTTGCCAACATGGCTCAGTCCAACAGCCTGATCGTCGTCGATCAGGACGTGACCAAGGTGCCGGTCGGGGACACCGTCACGGTCGTCCCCATGCTGCTCGGGTCGTGAACGACGGGGCTTTGACCGCCCACCCCGGCTGGCCGGCCACGCTGCACTCCGGCCGCGTGACTCTGCGCCCGCTGCGCCGCCGCGACGCCGCCGACTGGGAGCGACTGCAGCTGGCCAACGAGCAGTGGCTCTCGCGTTGGGAACCTTCCGCGCCGGGTACCTGGGCAGCTCGGCACAGCCGGTCGAACTTCCGGCGGATGGTCCGGGCCCAACGTCGGCGCGCGCGCCTGGGCCTGTGCCTGCCCTATGCCGTCCTGGTCGACGGAAGGTTCGCCGGTCAGCTGACCGTGGACAACGTCGTACGCGGGGTGATGCGCAATGCCCACCTCGGCTATTGGATCGAGCAGGGCCTGGCCGGCCAGGGGCACATGTCGGCCGCAGTAGCTGTCGTCATCGAGCACTGTTTCGGGCCGGTGGGGCTGCACCGGGTGCAGGCCGACATCCGGCCGGAGAACCAACCGAGCCGGGCTCTGGTGCTCGGCCTGGGATTTCGGGAGGAGGCCATGTTCATGCGGTATCTGAACATCGATGGGCAGTGGCGTGATCACATCGGATACGCGCTCACCGTCGAGGACCCGCGGGATCGGCTCAGCACCGTTCTCCAAGCGCAGCAGGACTCCCAGGACCGCCGCTAGAACTGCTTAAGGCTCCACCAGAGATTCACACCTCGCGACACACCGCCTGGAATGCCCGGCCGGGGACGCCGAACTGCCTACCGTGAGCACCGAACGTAGGTGACGGATGTGACAGGAGGTGCTGGATGGGTTCCGGCGCGCTACTTGCCATCCTCGTCGCCCTCTGGTTCGTCGTCCTTGTTCCGATGGTCGTCACCCGGGGAGACCTGGCCACCGCACCCGCCGAACCCATGCGCGTGCTGCGCCGGCGCAGTGACCGGGGTGCCAAGTCTGAAAGTGCGATGTCCAGGAGTGAGATGTCCAGAACTGCCAAGGCAACCGGAAGTGGCCGGGCAAGCAGCGTCCCATCCATCCCTGACCACATGCGCACCCAGCCGATCCCGCCGCTGCCTCGCCGCATCCCCGGTGCCACCCTCATGCAGGAAAGACCAACCCGGGAGAAACCAGCGGCTCCGGGGAAGGCCCGGACGGTGACACAGCCGACGGATGCTGAATCGCCGGCACGTGACCGGACGCCCCGGGAATTCGGCATCCGCGCCCGGCGACGGCGGATGCTCGTCGGCCTGATCGCCTTGGCTGGATTGTGGGCGGTGGCGGCGGGGTTCTGGCAGCCGGTGCTCTGGTGGCCGCAGATAGTCCTCGACCTCATCGTCTTCAGTTACCTGGTCTTCCTGCGACTGGAGGCCCAACGCGAGCAGGATCGCCAGGAGCGGCGCCGAGCGCGTGCCGCCGGTCGGGCGGCGCTGCCGGAGGACCGTACGGAGCGGTCGGTGCGTCGGCACACGCAGTACCAGGCGCAGGTCACCGCAGCGACCGAACACCAGCCGATCGCCCTGGACGACGACGACCCGAGCTTTGCCGAGATGCCCACCTGGAACGCACCGCCGGCCGAACCCGTGGTGCCCGAGATACCCGAGATGCCCGACTGGAGCTATCGGAAGGCTGTCTGAGCCGTCAGGGATGCTGCGTTACCCTCGGCTCCGCTTCCCTTCGCGGCAAGGGGGCTGTGGCGCAGTCTGGTAGCGCACCTCGTTCGCATCGAGGGGGTCAGGGGTTCGAATCCCCTCAGCTCCACCACGAGTCGCTGTGGAACGACGCCGGCGGCATTTGCCGATTCCGTGTCGGATCAGGAATCCTCGATCGTCGAAGTATCGCCACGATATAGAGGGCTTTGGGCACCGCGCAAAGGTCCGCGCTCGCCACGTCCTTGTGCTGTCCAATTCTCCGTTGAAGTATTCAGGGCCCTCGTGCAATTCGCTGCGACTGCAGGTACGAGGCTAACCGCTGGGTTTCAGTGCGACTGTAGTGACGCCGTAACGTGACCTCCACGGCATGGAATCGATATCTTCCTCCCGTAGCTTACGAGCCTGCGGATGATCCGACGTGCGCGTCGTCACCTACATCTTCTGGAGTGATCTCAATGCGGCTCAAGCGAATCCTCGTTGCCTATGTGGCTATCGTCGGTATTGTCGCTTCCATTGCGACGAGTTGTAGTGACGAAATAGTGGAGACAGACGGAGAGGCCGATGCGACGATCACAAATTGTATTCTGGACAAGTCAGGTCGTCCAATGGCAATTTTGGAGATCAGCAATTCAACGTCTCAGACCGTGTCCTACCTTGTGACTATCGTTTTTCGCGATGCTGAGTATGCGCGAAGGTCTAGCGACGTGCGCGTCCCAGAAGTGGGCCCCCACGAAATCACAGTCGCGACTGTGACAACACGCGAATCGGTTGCCTGGCCGCAAAATGAACTCACCTGCCAGCTGGACGGCGTTGTTCGAAAGCCGGACTGATCCGCCTCGCGGTCTGGGCCAAACGCCGTGCACTGAGGATGAAACACAGTCCGACGCTGCTGAGGGCCCACAGATCCGAGGGGTCTCTGACGACAGCAATTGTCGACAGCGGCGGCAAGGGCATGCCTGCCCACATGGCTGATACGCCATCCCACGGCCACTGGAGGATGCTCAGTGCCCAGCTGTATGCGTCCGTGGCAGGCGGCCAGACCTTGACGCCGAGGAAAACCACCCCGGTGACGAGGCAGCACACCACGAGCTTCAGTCGTTCCCGCCGTGGTCGCAGCGGGGCACGGCTTGGAAACGCAGATATCAGAAGCAACAGTGTCGGGAAGAACAATAGGCCGGCGAAGTCAGACAACTTGCCGGTCAGCCACTCCGGGCCGCGGCCTTTGAGACCGTGATCGTTGATGATGAGCAGGGCGAGACTCACCAGCACCCAGGGGCGCAGCATGAGGTCGCCTGCGAACTCACGAGACCCAGACGCCGCCGTGTCGTGCGTCGCCACTCCTCCACGGTGCCACAATCCTGGGATCCCCAAGCGGCCGTGTTGGATGGCCTCGACGCGATGGGAACGATCCGCCGCATGCCCGGCGCTTGAATCGGGGGCCTGGCGCAATCGATCAGCCCGGATCAGCCTTGCTCGCTCGCCGTCAGGCGGCGGGCATAACCCTCATCCGCCCGGAAGCCCGCCGGGTGCGGGCCTGCGCATCGCGGCGACGCAGGCCGGTCAAGCCAGCCGTTCTAGGTTTGATCGCCGCCTCTTCAGAAAGCTGGCGAGCAGCGGTGAGCACGGCCGATTCCGGAGGCGAGACCGAGGCCGACCGCTCGGCCAGCTGCTGCGATTCGCTCATGTCGCCACCTCTCCGGGCCCTCCGTTGACACGCTCCTACCCTGAAGATGTCCTCAAGGGCTGAAAACGTTGCCAGGAATTGACGCTAACTTCGGGGTCCGACAATTTCCTCACCTCTGCGGTTGATCTCCGCGTCAGCCCCAGGCCTGTCGGCCTCGCGATGTCAGATAGACCAAGCTTGGCCCAGCGATACCCCGGCGATTGCCGCGCAGACGCCCAGGACGATCGATGCCACGACGTTGAGAACCGCCCTTATCCCCTGACCACGTTCACCGCCACTGCCCCGCTGAGCTAGGCGCGCGGTGTCGTAGCCGAAAGTGGAGTACGTGGTGAGCGTGCCGCAGAAACCGGTGCCCAGCAGCGCATTCCAATCTGCGCCGATCGCCGACCCGGCGACTACGCCGAGGACGAGCGAGCCAGCGACGTTGCACAGCAGGATGCCCCAAGCGAACCCCTGGCCGAGCCACGCGCGCACGCCACGGTCGACGAGATAGCGCAGTGGTGCGCCCACTGCGGCACCGACGGCCACCCACAACACCGTCATCCGGGCTCACCCGCACCAGAGTCGGCTGAGCCACGGTGGCCGCCGCCGGTCAGCGCCAGACCCACCCAGACGGCGGCCAGCGCCGCGAGGAGGGTGCCGATCAGGTATCCGGTGGCCGCGATCAGTCGGCCGTCGGCGATCAGGACCTGGGCGTCCAAGGCGTAGGTGGAAAACGTCGTGTAGCCACCGAGGACGCCGACCGCGAGGAAGGGACGTAGGTGACGGTGTCTCTCGTCCCGGTCGTGCCAGCCCAGCAGGACCCCGATCAGCAGGCATCCTGTGACGTTCACCAGTGCGGTCGACCAGGGGAAGCCGTTCGGGGAGTGCGTCACAAGCAGCCCGACCAAGTACCGGGCCAGCGCTCCGAGGACTCCACCAGCGGAGACGACGAGCAGGATCACAGCGGGAGACCTCGGGAGGGCCGGGTCAGAACCAGGATCGGAACAGCATCCGGGCGCGCCACTCGACCTCCGGCAGGGGAGTGCCGACCAGGATCGGATGCAGCCAGATGAAGTTCAGGATCACCAGCGCGACGTAGACGCTGACCGCGATCAGCCCGACTCGTCGGCGCAGTGACGAATCCTGCGCCCGCCCCAGGACCGAGCCCAGGGTGATCGTGATGCCAAGGATGAAGAAGGGTACGGCTGGGGCCATGTAGAAGAGGAACATCGTGCGTTCCAGGTTCAGGAACCAGGACAGCCATCCGGCTCCGAGCGCGGCAAGGACCACGCCCGCGCGCCAGTCCAGGCGCGAGACCAGCAGCCACACCATCCACAGCACGGCCGGTACGAATGCGAACCACAGAACCGGGGTCCCCACCAGCAGCACATAGCGGACCAGCTGCCCGCCGGTGTCGTCGGTGAGGCCCTGCGGGTTCCAGAACAGGATGGGCCGCCCCGTCACCAGCCAACTCCACGGATTGGACTCCCACGGGTGACTCGAACTCAGGCCGTTGTGGAACTCCAGCCACTTCGCGTGCTGATGCCACAACGAGCGCAAGGCGTCCGGGACGAACCCGAAGGCCGTATCGGGGTTCTGTGCGGCCCACTGCCGTCCCTGGGAACTCTCGCTGCCCAGCCACCCGGCGAACGAGGCGATGTAGGTGGCAATAGGCAGCACGGCAAGGGCTCCCAGGGCGCCGGGCAACACGCGGCGTGCAGCGATGCGGGTTGGGCGCCGTACGCCGGCCGCTCGCAGCGCGCTTCGGTCCCACAGCACGGACAGGATCGCGAACGCCGCGAGGAACCAGATCCCGCTCCACTTCACCGCGCACGCAGCACCCAGCAGGATCCCAGCGGTCATTCGCCAACTACGTAGCCCCAATCGGGGGGATCCCGCTAGCGGCCCGTCCTCGAGCATGGCCGACAGTCGGGTACGGACTTGGTCGCGGTCGATCAGCAGGGCGGCAAGGCCTGCGAGAACGAACATCGGCAGGAAGACGTCCAGCAGACCGGTGCGGCCCACGACGAAGGAGAACGCATCCGTGGCCAGCAGCAGACCGGCGATCGCGCCGAGGTAGGTGGACCCTGTCATCCGCCGGGCGATCCAGAACAGCAGCAGCACGCAGATCGTTCCGGCGATCGCCGAAGGCACCCGCCAGCCCAACGGGGTGTTGCCGAACACGATCTCGCCCAGTCCGATCAGCCACTTGCCCAGCGGCGGATGAACGATGTAGTCGTAGCCACGGTTGTATTCCGAACCGAACTCGAGCATGTCCCGGGCATGCACCGGGTAGTAGGCCTCGTCGAAGATCAGCTCGGGCGGATAGGACAGCCGCCAGAGTCGCATCCACAGCGTGATCCCGCCCAGCACGACAGCGACGAGCAGCGCCGCTCTGCTGTCGGTCGGAAGCATCGGTTTCAGTTGTCGGGCCAGGCCCTTCCGAGCCGAGGATGTGCTGGCGGCTGCCACCGGTGTCGTTGTGGGCGGCGACTGGATGCCTTCCCGCCCAGCGTTGCGGGTTCGCGCCGTTCGGGGCCGCCGGTCCGGAGAAGAGTCCGGGCTCGCCTCCGGCTCACGCCGCTCCGGAGACAGCACCGACATGGATGCGATCGTAGGCTGGCCCCGTGTTCGAGGCCGACAGCGTGTGAACCACTACGAGGAGACAGCGCGCACGTCGCACGGTCGGCTGATCCTGGCCGGAGCTCCCCTTGGCCAGGCAGGTGACGTGAGCCCGCGGCTACGTGAGGCACTCCGGACGGCTGAGGTGATCGCGGCCGAGGACACTCGCCGGGTTCGGCGTTTGGCCGCCGACCTCGGTGTCACGATGGCCGGTCGGATCGTCTCCTGTTACGAAGCCGTCGAGGCCGCCCGCATCCCGGGTTTGCTGGCGGCACTGGGTGCCGGGTCCGACGTCGTGCTGATCAGCGACGGGGGCATGCCCGCTGTCTCCGATCCTGGATATCGGCTCATCCGGGCAGCGGTCGAGGCCGGGTATGTGGTTACCAGTCTTCCTGGGCCCTCCGCGGTCACGACCGCGCTTGCCCTGAGCGGCCTTCCCTCGGACAGGTTCTGCTTCGAGGGATTCCTGCCGCGGGCAGCACACGCTCGTACGGTGCGCTTGGCTGCGCTCGGCGAGGAGCTGCGCACGATGGTGTTCTTCGAGGCGCCGCATCGGATCGGTGCAACCCTCGAAGCCATGAGCGCGCAGTGGGGTCCCGATCGCGCCGCCGTCCTCTGCCGGGAAATGACCAAGACCTACGAGCAGATCGTGCGGGGCAGCCTAGGCGAGCTCTGCAGCTGGGCCGCACCGGGAGTTCGCGGAGAGATCACCATCGTCGTCGCCGGGTGGGAACCGCAGCGCCCGGCTGGTGGAGCACGTGACTTCGTCGCCGAGGTCGCCTCCCGGGAGGCTGCAGGAACCCCGCGCAAGGAGGCGATCGCCGAGGCGGCCAAGCACTTCGGCGTACCCAAACGCGAGGTGTACTCCGCGGTCGTGGCAGCCCGACCACCCAAGCCGAGTTGATTCAGACCGGCTCAGAGCCAGCCGTTCCTACGGAATCCGCGGTAGAGCAGGGTGCAGGCGACGACCATCACCAGGAGGACCAGCGGATAGCCGAGAACCCAGTTCAACTCAGGCATGTGGTCGAAGTTCATCCCGTAGATGCCGGCCAACATGGTCGGGACCGCAATGATCGCCGCCCACGCCGAGATCCGGCGCATGTCCTCGTTGTCGGACACCGAGACCTTGGCCAACTGCGCCTGCAGGATCGAGGTCACCAACTCATCGTTGGCCATGACCTGCTCGCTGGCCCGTGAGACGTGGTCGCTGACATCGCGAAAGTACGTTCGCATGACCTCGGGGATCAGCGGGACCTGACGTTCGGCAAGCGTCCGCATGGGTGCCTCGAGTGGGGTGACGGCCCGGCGCAGTTGCAGCAGTTCCCGTTTGAGCTGGTAGATGCGCCCGACGTTGTTCCTACTCTTCTCTGCCGAGAAGACCTTGGCCTCCACGTCGTCCACGTCGTCCTCGACCGCATCGGCCACCTCGGCGTACTGGTCGGCGATCATGTCGGCCACTCCCCAGAGCACGGCTGAGGGGCCGTGCGAGAGCAAGTCGGGTTGGGCCTCGAGTCGTTGCCTCAGGCCGTGTAGCGGACTGAGTTCGCCGTGGCGGACCGTGATCACGTAGTTGCTGCCCAGGAAGACCATGACTTCACCGGTCTCGACGATCTGACTCGTCGCGGTGAGTTCGTCGTGCTCGACGTAGCCGGCGGTCTTGAGCACCATGAACAGCATGTCGTCGTAGCGCTCGAGTTTTGGCCGCTGATGGGCGTGTACGGCGTCCTCCACGGCCAGCGGGTGCAGGCCGTATCTGGCTGCGATGCCGGTGAAGTCCTCGGCGCTGGGCTCATGCAATCCGAGCCAGACGAAACCGTCCGCTTCCGCGGCTACAGCGTGCGCCTCGTCGACGTGGACCGCATCGCCACGGCGCTTGCCATCGACGTAGACGGCGCAACCCACGACGGAGGGATGCTGGCGTGTCTCGGAGAGGCTCATCATTTCCCTCCCCGGGGATCGATGCTCAGCTTTCGGCAGGGCTCAGCGTAGACGCGGCAGTCGTCATCGATACCGTTCGAGGTGTGTCCCGCCACCGGCGGAACGGTGCCGGGATTCGGGGGTTGTCCAGTGGAGTCAACCCGGCCGCCGGCTGCGACGGCTGCCGCATGGATGGCTCTGGCGCGTGTCCCGGTGCTCGCGCTCACCGCCCTGTTCTGGGAGCCCATTGCCTTGTCAGCAGACCACTGGCTGGCCGGTCAGTGGCTGACCTGCATCGCGCTGTTGCTGGTCTCGATCGGCCTTGTCACAGGCGCTGTGCGCCTGTTGACCGGACGGGGCCGGGCCATGCTGCTGTGGACTGGTGGGATCCTGGCCGCGGTGACAGTGGCAGGGTTCGTGACGATCGCCGTGACCTTGGCTGTGACTCTTGGCCTGGTGCTGCTCAGCCCGGTGTTCCTAGACCTGCTCAGCCCTGTGTCACTCCCGGCCATGGTGTTGAGCTTGTCGCTGGTGTACCTACGGATTGCAGCGGGTGAAACCGTGGGCCGCTGGCTGAAGATGCGGCGCCGGGACGACACGAAGCCGTTCCAGCCCGCTGCGTAACCTCGACCGGGTGAGCTCTCGCCGGATCCTGACCGCGGTTGCCTGGCCGTACGCCAACGGTCCGCGACACATCGGGCACGTGTCCGGCTTCGGTGTGCCCTCGGATGTGTTCAGTCGCTATCACCGGATGGTCGGGGACCAGGTCCTGATGGTCAGCGGCACGGACGAGCACGGCACCCCGATCACCGTGGCGGCAGATGCGGAGGGTGTCTCACCGCGGGAAGTCGCCGACCGCAACAACCGGATCATTGTCGAGGACCTGGTCGCACTCGGTCTGTCCTACGACCTGTTCACGCGCACCAGCACCGTCAATCACCATGCGGTGACCCAGGAGATCTTTCTCGGGTTGCTCAAGAACGGGTACGTCTTCCCGAAGACCACCCTCGGCGCGATCAGCCCATCCACCGGACGGACGCTTCCCGACCGCTATATCGAGGGCACCTGCCCGATCTGTGCCTACCCGCACGCCCGGGGCGATCAGTGCGACAACTGCGGCAACCAACTCGACCCGACCGACCTGATCGGGCCGCGGAGCAAGATCAACGGCGAGACACCCTCCTTTGTGGAGAGTGAGCATTACTTCCTGGATCTGCCGGCCTTCGCGAACGCTCTGGGCGACTGGCTCGGAACGCGGAAGTCGTGGCGCCCCAACGTGCTCAACTTCGCCGGCAACCTCCTGGACGATCTCAAACCGCGTGGTTACACCCGCGACATCGACTGGGGAGTGCGGGTCCCACTAGACGGCTGGCGAGACCGGGACGACAAGCGGATCTATGTGTGGTTCGACGCCGTAGTGGGATACCTGTCCGCTTCCATCGAGTGGGCCAGGCGGCGGGGCGAGCCGGATGCCTGGCGAGAGTTCTGGCAGGGGCCGGACAACGATGCCTACTACTTCATGGGCAAGGACAACATCGTCTTCCATGCCCAGATCTGGCCTGCTCAGCTGCTGGGCTACAACGGCCAGGGCAACAAGGGTGGCAGCCCCGGCAGCTACGGGGCGCTGAACCTGCCGACCGAAGTAGTGGCGAGTGAGTTCCTGACCCAGGAGGGCAAGAAGTTCTCCTCCTCGCGGTCTGTGGTCATCTACGTACGCGACTTCTTGTCGCGGTATGACCCCGATGCCCTGCGGTACTTCATCGCCGTCGCCGGGCCGGAGACGCAGGACACAGACTTCACCTGGGCGGAGTTCCTGCGCCGCAACAACGACGAGCTGGTCGCCGGGTGGGGAAACTTGGTGAACCGTTCAATCTCATTGACCGCCAAGAACTTCGGATCGATCCCGGCCCCTGGTGAGCTGACGCCGGCCGACCGTGCCCTGCTCCTGTCCACCTCCGGAGCATTCGAGCGGATCGGGGAACTGTTGGAACGGTCGCGCCAGAAGGCGGCGGCCACCGAGTCGATGCGAGTCGTCGCGGAGGCCAACAAATACCTGTCCGATGAGGCGCCCTGGAAGCTGCGGGAGACCGATCCCGATCGGATGGCCACCGTGCTGCATGTGGCCCTGCAAGCAGTCGACGACTGCAAGGCCCTGTTGACCCCGTTCCTGCCGTACTCCGCGCAGACGGTGCACGAACTGCTCGGCGGAGAGGGGACGTGGTCTGCCGAGCCGCGGATCGAGGAGGTCACCGACCTCGACGACGATTCGCCGTACCCGATCATCACTGCCGACTACACCCAGCAGCGGGCAACCTGGCAGTCCACTCCGCTCACGTCCGGTACGCCGCTGGCGGTGCCCACTCCGGTCTTCAAGAAACTCGACACCAGCATCGTGGACGAGGAACTGGCCAGGCTCGCCGCTGAGACTGGCACCGGTGAGTCGGAGTAGATCAGCGCGCGCGAGCCGCGAAGGTGTCCCCAGTAGGAGCCGGCCACCCGCGCCAGACCCGTTGCCGGCGACAGCGGTGGATAGTCACTGTCACCTCGACATCATCGCCGACTCGCTGGCGCAGGACGGCCACCCCGGGTTCGATGTCGATGCAGAAATGGCGGCGGCTGCGGCCGTCGGGATAACCCGCGTCGTCCAAGTGGGAGTGGACGTCGCTTCGTCCCAATGGTCGGCCGACCTCGCAGCGCGTCGACCGGACGTACTCGCGATGGTCGCCCTGCATCCGAACGAGGCAGGTGCCGGGGCGGCGACCGAAGACGCCCTCGCCGAGATCGACCGGCTGGCCGCCGAGCCTGGAGTACGTGGGATCGGCGAGACGGGACTGGACCACTTCCGGACCGGACCCGACGGTTGGGCGGTCCAGGAGCAGGCCTTCCGGGCACACATCGACATCGCCAAGCGGCATGGCATCGCCCTGATGATCCACACCCGCGACGCCTACGAGGACATGCTGCGGGTGCTGGACGAGGAGGGGGCGCCGGAGCACACGGTGCTGCACTGCTACTCCTCCGACGCCGAGACCGCGCGACGGTGCCTGGACCGCGGCCTGGTTCTGAGCTTCAGCGGGACCGTCACCTTCTCCAACGCGAGAGCAACCGCGCAGGCGGCCGCCGTGACGCCCCTGGATCAGATGCTGGTTGAGACCGATGCGCCGTTCCTGACCCCGATGCCCTTCCGCGGCCGACCCAATGGTCCCTACCTCACGCCGTACACGATCCGTGCGCTGGCAGAGCTGACGGGGACCGAGCTTCCCCAGCTCTGCCAACGACTCACCTCCACCGCTGAGCGAGTCTTTGGCCCGTGGGAGTAGCCGCCGAGGTGGACCCGATCTGGTCACAGCTCGGTAGTCCTGGGTCGAATGAGTTGACCTATGGCCAAACCCGACGTATCCCTGACAGATGGGTCGGTTCATCGCGGTGCTGCTGTTCGTGGCGCTACTCGTCCCGGCGGTGTTCGTCGGGCGGGCGTGGTCTCGGGCGGCCCTACGCCGTGCGGTATCCAACGGCACGTTGAGCCTGACCCTGCCGACCACCGAGGCCGAGCGGGCCATGAAGCTCCAGGCGCAGCGAGCCCGCCTGTGGCGGCTGGCAGGAGTCGCCGTCGCACTGGTCGCATCCGTGGCCGCGCTCGTCGTGCTGGCCGAGAGAGCGGTGTTCTTGTGGCCTGGCCTGCTGGTCATGGGCTTTCTGGGTGGAATCCTGCTGGGTGAGCTGGCCCGCGTGCGACCGGCATGGGGGACCGGGAGTCACCGGCGTCGACCTCAGTCCGAACTCATCGACCTGCCCCTGCCCTCGATCGGTCGCCTTGCGGCAGTGGGACTCGTCGTCACCGCTGCGTTGGCGGGCAGCCAGACCTGGGAACAGGAGTTCTTGATAGCCGCCGGCGTCGGGGTGGTGGCCTGGCTGATCGTGGAGATCACCCTCGAACGGCTGGCCCGGCGGATTCTTCCCAGCGGATCCGAGGACGTTCCGGTCGACGACGCACTGCGGATCAACAGCGCGCACGTCGCTGTCGGCGCAGGCAGCATCCTGGTGCTTGTGGTCCTGGCCGGACTGTTGTTCGTCAGCGGGGTGCGCATCGGGGATTCCGGTTCGGGAGCCGATCTGGCCCCCGTGGCACTGATCGCGGGCGCTTTCGGTGCGCTGGTCGGTGCCCTCGTGATCGGCGTCTTTCTGGTCCGTTGGCTGGCCCCGGTGCGCTGGGCCGAGGCGGCTTGGTGGACCTCCCGCCGGGGCTGATACCGCCTGATGGACACCTGCCTGCCCCCGCAATTGGTTGCCGGGGTAGACAGCTTGTTATCGTGTTGTGACAACGCCGGGGTGGGGAAGCCCCAGGAAACTTCCGATCGAAGTAGCCATGGCACCTGTGCATCGATCTCGATTGCCATCGAACTCAATTGGCATCGAACTCGATTGCCGAGGTCGCCGCTCGAACATGAGCGACGTTCCCCTGCTCGGATCGATCGTTCTCGGGAAGTGTTTGTGCGTCGTACCCATCGAATTGCCCTGTTCACCCTCGTCATCGCCGGTTTGATCGGTGGCTCGGTTGCGTGGGCCAGCCTGTCCAAGACTGTGACCGTCTCCGTCGACGGCGAGCAGCGTGAGGTCTCCACCCTCGCGGCGACCGTTGAAGGCGTGCTCGAAAGCGCTGACCTGGAGGTCCACGAGCACGACGTCGTGGTCCCGTCCCTGGGCACCGAGGTTCGTGACGGTGCCAACATCGCGCTTCAGCGCGGTCGCCCCTTGAACCTGACCGTGGATGGCCTGACTCAAGAGGCCTACACAACAGCCCGCACGGTGGACGAAGCACTCGATCAGCTCGGTTACCGCCAGGCGGAGCTCCGGATCTCGGCATCCCGCAGCGAGCGCGTCCCCCTCGAAGGGATGGAGCTGACGATCAACACTCCCCGGGAGATCGTGCTGACCGTTGACGGACAGACCCAGACGGTGGTGACGACGGCCGCCGACGTCGATGAGTTCCTCGAAGAGCAGGACCTGGGAGTGGGACCCGACGACTGGACCTCGCTGCTGCGAAGCCAACCCCTGGCCAATTTCATGCGCCTGCAGATCATCCGCGTCGCGGTCAGCGAGGTGACCGTCGCCGAGCCGGTGCCGTTCCCGGTGACCGAGACCCCCGACGACACGTTGTTCGAAGGCGAACGCGAAGTGGACACACCGGGAGTCCTGGGCGAGGTCTCGGTGATCTACCGGGTGACCAGTCATGACGGTGTCGAGGTCAGCCGAGAGGTGCTCAGCAGCACGCCGGTACGCGAACCGGTCACCGAGGTCGCCCGAGTCGGCACCAAGCCCCGCTCCGGTCCGGCCGGTGGTGGCAACGCGCCGAGCGCGGACGGACTCAACTGGGCTGCCCTGGCGCAGTGCGAGTCCGGCGGCAACCCACGAGCGGTGAGCAGCAGCGGACGCTATCGCGGCCTCTACCAGTTCTCCCTGCAGACCTGGGGGTCAGTGGGCGGCGTCGGAGATCCCATCGACAACTCACCCGACGAGCAGACCTACCGCGCTCAGATCCTCTACGAACGCAGTGGTGCCGGCCAGTGGCCGTCCTGCGGTCCGCGCCTGTTCACCTGATAGCGGCCCCCAGCGGGGCGGTCAGGTTGGTGCGTACGGTTTTGCCATGGCGCAGTTCCTGGGACCTGCAGCTATCCGCGAGATAGCCGCTGCCCTTGATCTGCGCCCCACGAAATCGCTCGGCCAGAATTTCCTGCACGACGCCAACACGATTCGAAAGATCGTGCGGGTGGCCGGGGTGGGCGCAGAAGATGTCGTCCTTGAGGTCGGCCCCGGCATGGGTTCGCTGACCCTGGGCCTGCTCGATGCGGGCGCACATGTCATAGCCGTCGAGATCGATGGCCGCTTGGCCGCGGCACTTCCGGCCACGATCGCCAGCTGGGCGCCCGAGGCCAGAGACCGGCTCGAGGTGCTCACCGAGGACGCACTCCAGCTCACCTCGCTTGGCCAGACCCCCACGGCTTTGGTGGCAAATCTGCCGTACAACATCTCCGTTCCGGTACTACTCACCCTGTTGGAACGATTTCCCAGCCTGCAGCACGGTCTCATCCTGGTCCAAGCCGAAGTCGCCGAACGGCTGGCCGCCGCCCCGGGCAGTCCGGCCTACGGCGTCCCGTCAGTGAAGGCGGCTTGGTATGCCGAGGTTCGTCGGGCCGGCCCGATCAGTCGGCAGGTCTTCTGGCCCGTCCCGGGGGTCGACTCAGGACTCGTCGCCTTTCGGCGCAGGCCAAGTCCCGATCACGCTCCCCGAGAGCAGGTATTCGCGGTGATCGATGCGGCTTTCGCCAGCCGCCGTAAGGGTTTGCGCGCGGCTTTGTCCGGATGGGCGGGAAGTGCAGCTGCCGCCGCGGAGCTCCTGCGCGCCGCCGACATCGCTCCGTTGACCCGCGGCGAGCAACTCGGCGTCGAGGACTTCGCTCGGCTCGCGGCAATGCGGGCGTCGCGATGACACCGATTTCGCTCCGGGCACCGGCCAAGATCAACCTGTTTCTCGCCGTCGGCCGGCCCAGCAGGACTGGCTTCCATGACCTGACCACGGTGTTTCTCGCGGTCAGCCTGTTCGACACCGTGAGCGTCGGCCACGTCGCCGCAGGCGCCGGCCTGAGCCTGACCGTCACCGGGCCAGAAAGCTCCCTGGTGCCTTCGGACTCCACCAATCTGGCGTGGCGGGCGGCAACCCTGCTTGCTGAGCAGACCGGTCTGGATGCAGATGCAGCGATCACCATCGACAAGCAGATCCCGGTGGCCGCTGGGCTGGCTGGGGGCAGCGCCGATGCCGCCGCCACGCTTGTCGCCCTTGATGCGCTCTGGGGCACGGCCCTGGAGCGGGATCAGCTGGCCGAACTCGCCGGCGAACTCGGTAGTGATGTTCCGTTCTGCCTGCATGGGCACGTGGCGCTGGGAACGGGTCGGGGTGAGCGGCTCAGCGCCGTGCTGAGCCGCGGACGCACCGACTGGGTTCTCGGGATCGCGCGGACCGGGCTGTCCACGCCTGCGGTCTATGCCGAGTTGGACCGGCTACGCGCACAGCGCCCGATGCCGTCGGCTGAGGACGCCACGGCTGTTCTCACCGCACTGGGTCGCGACGATCCCGATCTCCTCGGACGGGCCCTGGCCAACGACTTGGCCGCGGCGGCAGTGTCGCTGCGACCGGATCTTCGCCGGGCCCTGCGTGCCGGAGAGGAGGCAGGGGCGCTTGGTCAGCTGGTCAGCGGTTCCGGACCGACGGTCGCCTACCTCGCCCGAGACGCCGAGCACGCGATCACGGTGGCCGCACGCCTGTCTGCCGAGGGACTGTTCGCCAGCGTTCGGGTGGCCAGCGGTCCAGCGCCTGGACCTCGGTTGTCCCGGAACTGGCGCTGATCCTGCGGCTGCACATCAGCGGTTCTGCACAGTTCCGGCGGTTGTCCACAGCGACTGTCAGCAAGGCCCCGGCGGGCCCAACCGCACCTAGCCTCAGCCCAAGACGTAGTGGTTCGAGTGCTGGGGAGATGGCCGTGTCGCAGTGTCAGGAGTTCGATCCGGAAGACACTCCGGCCGAGCCCATGCAGATCCTCGGGAGCGCTCAGGGTTTCCCGCGCCTGGCCGGGCAGGTGACCGGCCAGCAGAGTTCGCTCGGCTATGTACTGCAGTCGCTGGCCTCGTCGTTCTCCGAGGTCCTGCACCCTCTGATACGCGGCCGGCTCAACGAACAGCTCGACACTGTCCAGGCAGTCGTCGGAGCCCTGCTGTACGCCGAGCAGGTCACCAGAGCCTGGGCGATGGACGTGATTGCGTTCAGGCAGCAACGCGGAGCGCTGTTGGATCGGTGGGAGTCCGCGCGTGCCAACAGTTTCGGGGTGGTCGCAGTCGAAAACCTCGAGCCGACGGCACGTACGGACCTGTATGAGGTCGCCCGTCATGCCGTGTGGGCCGAACTCACCGCTGAGGCCGATACCGCCTTCGCCGCCCTCAGCATCGCGGCCGAGGATCGCGGTCGTCAGCTCCGCGAGGGACCCACGGCGGCCAACGTGTTGGCCCTGGTGGGGTCGGGTCTACTGGAAGGCCCAGCTATGCCGCTCATCTACCCGGAGCTCCCGATAACTGGGGCGGACTCGGGCCTTCCCCGGCGGTATTGGGGGATGACGGCGGAGCAGGTCGTCCGTGCGACCGAATCCGATCCCGGTCTTGCGGCAATACTGGTCTCCCGCGTACCGGACATCAACTCCGCGGACCCCTTCGAGGCGGCGCTGGCACTCGCCGTGATGACAGCCGGTCTGGACCTGCCCTCAGGATCGGAGTACGGGTCGGCCAGCGCCGATCGGACGGCGGGGGTCGCTCAGGCATTGTCCGGGATACCGGCTGAGGAGCTCGCCCTCCTAGCAGCGCTGTATCCGGCGGTCGTCGGGAATCTGAACGGCATGCCGTTCGAGAACCGGATACAGGCCAACCGGATTCGCATCGCCCACACCCTGCACGTGGCAAGGGCAGAGCGTTCAGCCTTGGACGACGTGGAAGGACTCAGCCTGATCCAACCGACTATCGACGACCTAGACGGCAGGATCGAGCAGTACGAGCTGCTGCTGAACGAACCCACCATTGACTACGGCAATACGGGGGGTCCGCCCTGGCCGGACTACCGCGGACGGAAGATCATCTACTTCGATCCGAGTGGCGACGGGTCCTGGGCGGAGCTGGTCGGCACCATCAACGAGGAGACCGACAGCGTCGGGGTCTTCGTACCCGGGGTGGGCACTGATATCCCCGACATGTGGAACAGGTCCAACGACGCCACGGGCTTCGTCGCCGAGGCCGATCGTGAGGGCCAGCAACTCGCCATGATCGTCTGGGCCGGAGGCGACATGCCCGACGACCCCCTTCAAGCGGCGGGTTCTGGCTACGCCGCTGACCTGATCGAGCCATTGGCGGACTTCAGTTACGCCGTCCAGCGAGAGATCGACGATCGCGCCGCCGGTACGGACATCCCGGTCACCGTGATCGGCCATTCCTACGGCGGGCTGACCACGGGTGCATCGACGTTGAGCGGACTCTCTGCCGACCGGCTTGTGTTCGTGAACTCACCCGGCCTCGGCGCCGGGCCCCTTGCTCCGATGGTCGTCAATGAGCTGTCCGAGTACCAGGTCTACGCCATGGATGCGCCAGGGGATGTGGTGCCTCAACTGGGGCCCTTGATCCACGGCCTGGCCCCGACGGCGGCCCCTGGCGTGATCGATTTACAAACCGGCGTCTATGCCGACGGCACACCGATCTTCGGCAGTGACGGTCACAGTGGCGTTTTCGAGGAGGGCTCCACAGCATGGGAGAACATGTTGGCCGTGCTCATGAACCAGCCGGTGCTGGTGGAGTAAACCCAGTAGCCGACAACTTCGGGTTCCCCTCCAGGTGGGACAGGCCGTTCCAGGCGAGGTTGACCAGGTGCGCGGCCACCTCCTGCTTCTTGGGCTTGCGGACCTCGAGCCACCACTGTCCAGTCAGGGCCACCATCCCGACCAGTGCCTGGCTGTAGAGCCCGGCCAGCTTCGTCTCATAGCCACGGTCCTTGAACTGGCCCTCCAGGATGTACTCGACCTGACTGGCGATCTCGGAGATCAGCGAAGAAAAGGTGCCCGATGTGCTGGCGACCGGGGAATCGCGGATCAGGATGCGGAATCCGTCGGTCTCGTCCTCGATGTAGTCCAACAGCACGAAGGCAGCTTGTTCCAGCAGTTCTCGCGGATGCCCGCCCTGAAGTGCGGAGCTGAAGTTTCCGAGGAGTCGCTGCATCTCCCGATCGACTACGACGGCGTAGAGGCCCTCCTTGCCACCGAAGTGCTCGTACACGACCGGCTTGCTCACCTTGGCCCTGGCGGCGATCTCCTCGATGGAGGTCGCCTCGAAGCCCCGCTCGGCAAACAGCGCCCGCCCGACGTCGAGGAGTTGCTGGCGCCGCTGCGCTCCGGTCATCCGGATCCGGGCGGTACTCGAACTGCTGGTCATCGTCGACTCATGAGGGCGACGGTGCCACCCGCTTCGCGGCCAGCCGCACCGGGTCGGGCCAGCGGACATCCCGGACCCAGCCGAACCGCTCGAAAAGCCAGATCAGCCGGGCGGAAGAGTCGATCTGACCTGGCAGTACGCCGTGGCGAGCGCAGGTCGGATCAGCGTGGTGCAGGTTGTGCCACGACTCACCCATGGACAGGATGGCCAGCGGCCACACGTTCGCGGACTTGTCCCGGGCGGCGAAGGGCCGCGCGCCGACGGTGTGACAGATCGAATTGATCGACCAGGTCACGTGATGCAGCACCGCCACTCGCACCAAGCCGCCCCAGAAGAATCCGGACAGGGCTCCGGCCCAGGACATCGTGATAAGACCTCCGACCAGAGCCGGGAGCGCGAGCCCCAGAAATGCCCAGAGAATGAACCAGGCTCCAGTACGTCTAACCACGGTGTCCCGCAGCAGGTCCGGTGCGTAACGTGCCGGATTGGTCTGGTTGCGGTCGAACAGCCACCCGATGTGGGCGTGGAACAGACCCTTGGTCAGGGCACCAAGGGTGTCGCCGTAGCGCCAGGGGGAATGTGGGTCTCCCTCACGGTCGCTGAACGCGTGGTGGCGCCGGTGATCGGCCACCCACTGGGTGACCGGCCCCTGCACGGCCATGGACCCCGCGATGACCAGCGCCGCGCGCAGCGGCGCGGCCGCCTTGAAGGAGCCGTGCGTGAAATAGCGGTGGAACCCGACGGTGATGCCGTGGCCGGTGATGGCGAACATGCCGACGAGCAGAGCCACGTCCAGCCAACCGAGGCCCCAGCCCCACAGCAGTGGAGTGGCGGCGAGCAGGGCGAGGAACGGGACGATCACGAAGACGTAGAGGACGGCTTGCTCCCAGAAGCCCTTGGTTTTGCCGTACACAGGTTTCCCGCGGTCGCTGACCTCTGCGGAGACAGGAGGGGCTGGGACTGCGGTAATGACCATGTGCCTACGGTAGCGTAAGTTACGCCACCGTAGGTAGAGCGTCCCAGGTGCCCCGCGCTGCCTGGCTAGACTCGCTCCTGCCCAGTTGATGGGGGATGGGGTAATCGGCAGCCCGCCGGCCTTTGGAGCCGTGCAGTCTCGGTTCGAGTCCGAGTCCCCCAGCCACACCGCCGGCCCAGCTGGTGAGCACACAGATCGATCGAGGGGATGGCGCGTGAGTTCGTCGGGTCTGTCCGCCGTCGTGATCCTGGCCGCGGGAATCGGCAGCAGGATGAGGTCGAGGACTCCCAAGGTTCTCCACGAGATAGGCGGACGCAGCCTGCTCGGCCACGTGTTGGCTGCAGCGCTGCCGTTGGGCGCCGCGCAACATCTCGTGGTCGTCGGAGCCGGACGGGAGGCGGTGGCGAAGCATCTGGAGCGGATCGCCGGGCACGCCGTTGCTGTGGTGCAGGAGGAGCAGCTCGGCTCGGGTCATGCGACTCGCGTGGCCCTCGAGCACGTCGAACGCGATGGCCCGGTGCTCATCCTGAACGGCGACGTTCCGTTGCTCACGACACAGACCCTGCGCCAGCTGGTCGAGGCTCACGTCGCCGAGCAGTCCGTCATGACCGTGCTCACCGCACGCGTCGAGGACCCGACCGGCCTGGGTCGCATCATCCGTGACGACCTCGGAGCCCCAGTAGGGATCGTCGAGGAAAGTGATGCCGGCCCGGAGCAACTGGCCGTGCAAGAGATCAACGCCGGCGCCTACGTCGCTGATGGCCGGTCATTACGCATGGCGTTGGATCGCCTCAAGACGGGCAATGCGCAGGGCGAGCAGTACCTCACCGATGCACTCGGCCTGCTCGTAGCCGACGGTGTGACCGTCTCGGCGCACGTCTGCGCTGAGGCAACCGACGTCCTCGGTTGCAACGACCGCATCGAGCTCGCTGCCCGCGGTCGCACGCTGAACGACCGCGTGCTCCGTCGGCACATGGCCGCCGGGGTCACCATTGCCGACCCGGCGACGACATGGATCGACGTGGGCGTCGAGGTCGGCCGCGATGCCCGATTGCTTCCGGGAACTCAGCTGCATGGCGCCACCTCGGTCGCAGCTGGTGCCATCATCGGACCGGACACCACCCTCACGGACTGCGTTGTGGGAGCGGATGCGACGGTCGTCCGGACCCATGGCAGCGGGTCCGAGATCGGGCCCGGTGCGACCGTTGGCCCCTTCACCTACCTCCGCCCCGGCACTCGCCTGGGTCCGGCCACCAAGGCTGGGGCATTCGTCGAGATCAAGAACGTCGAGCTCGGCGAGGGCAGCAAGGTGCCGCATCTGACCTACGTGGGAGATGCCACGATCGGCGAGCACAGCAACATCGGCGCTTCGACAGTGTTTGTCAACTATGACGGAATCAACAAGCACCGCACCACGATCGGGGATCATGTGCGCACCGGGGCCGACAACATGTTCGTCGCGCCGGTGACGGTCGGCGACGGCGCCTACACCGCTGCCGGCTCGGTGATCACCGAAGATGTACCTCCGGGAGCTATGGCGGTGTCCAGAGCACGTCAGCGCAACATCGCCGGCTGGGTCCGGCTGAGGCGCCCGGGCAGCAAGGCGGCCGAGGCCGCTAGGGCAGCCGAGGCGGCGCAGAACGACCGGCCCGACAGCGCGGATCGGGGTGCCGAGGACGTAACCTCGAGCGACCAGGAGCGGCCATGACCGCAATGCGCCAGCAGACTCACAAAAGTCTGATGTTGTTGTCCGGCCGGGCTTTTCCGGAGTTGGCCAGTGACATCGCGGCACGTCTCGGGGTCACGCCTACTCCGACGACCAGCTACGAGTTCGCGAATGGCGAGCTCTACGTCCGCTTCGACGAATCCGTACGCGGCAGCGATGCGTTCATCATCCAGAGTCACAGCGCACCGATCAACACGTGGCTGATGGAGCAACTGATCATGGTGGATGCGGCCAAGCGGGCTTCGGCTAAGCGGATCACCGTGGTCGCCCCGTTCTTCCCGTACGCGCGCCAGGACAAGAAGCACCGCGGACGTGAGCCCATCTCGGCGCGGCTGGTCGCAGACATGTTCCACACCGCCGGCGCTGACCGGCTGATGGTCGTCGACCTGCACACAGCCCAGATCCAAGGGTTCTTCGACGGGCCGGTCGACCACCTGTTCGCGCTGTCCCTGCTCGTCGACCACGTGCGCAAGCGCTGGCAGGGCAAGGACATCACCGTGGTGTCGCCGGATTCCGGGCGGGTGCGCGTGGCCGAGCGCTGGACCGAACGCCTCGGGGGGGTGCCGCTGGCATTCATTCACAAGACGCGGGACATCACCCGGCCCAATGACGTCGTAGCAAACCGTGTCGTGGGTGAGGTCGCCGGCCGGCACTGTGTGGTGGTCGACGACATGATCGACACGGGCGGAACGATCTGCAAAGCAGCCGATGCGCTCTTCGACGCCGGCGCCGCAGAGGTGACCGTGGCGGTGACCCATGGCGTGCTGTCCGGAACAGCCGTCGATCGTTTGAAGAACAGCCGGATCAGTGAGGTGGTGGTGACCAACACCCTGCCGATCCCGGCAGAGCGACGATTCGACAAGCTCACCGTGCTTTCCATCGCACCCCTGCTGGCGCTGGCCATCCGCGAGGTCTTCGAGGACGGCTCGGTCACCAGCCTCTTCGAGGGCGACAGCTGAGCCCAGCTACCATTGCAAGCAGTCCGGCGAGGGAGCGTGGCCATCGGCCCCGGCTCCGTGATCGACGGCGGTGTTTGTGAGTCCGACTCCGCTGGAAGATCCTCGCCGGAATCGTCGACATACCTGCATCGCCGTATCCACTGACAGTCCCGACTGAACAGCACTCGATCCCGCCCCGGAGGCAGCTCATGGCCGAAGTCCGCATCACCGCCCAGCCACGTACCGAGTTCGGTAAGGGCTTTGCGCGGCGCACCCGTCGAGCTGGGCTCGTGCCTGCCGTTCTCTACGGCCACGGGGAGGACGTCCGGCATCTGTCGTTGTCGGCCCGCGAGTTCTCCAAGGCGCTGAAGGGTGGATCCAACACCCTGCTCACCGTCGAGATCGGTGGGGAATCCCACCTTGCCCTTCCCAAGGCCGTCACGCGGCACCCGATCCGTCCCGAGTTCACCCACGTGGATCTGCTGCTGGTGCGACGAGGCGAAAAGGTGACCGTCGAAGTTTCGGTCCACCTCGTGGGAGAGCCCTTCCCGGAAACTCTGGTCAACCAGGAGTTGACCACCCTGACTGTCGAGGCCGAAGCCACGCACATCCCGCAGTCCTTCGACGTCTCCATCGAGGGTCGCCGCGTGGGCCAGTCCATCCTTGCCGGTGACGTCACGCTGCCCAGCGGCACGACGCTGGTCACCGAGGCGGACAACATGGTGGTCGGCTTCTTGGCGGCACCCACGGCGGAGGAGCTCGAAGCCGAGCTGGAAGAGGCCGAGGCTGAGGTCGGCATCGAGCGGGACGCCTCCGATGAGGAGATCCAGGCAGCTGCCGAAGACGAGGCCGAGGCCGAAGCGGGCGGGGAGCAGGACGACGCCTCCGGCGCGTCATCCAAGACCGACTCGGACTCCGAGAACTAACCGCGGTCACAGCGTTGCGGGCCGGCAGGTGCTGTCGGCCGGACGCTGTCCATGGATGTCGCCATGCTCGAAAGCACCGGAGACCGACCGGATCCGACCACCGCAGGGTGGGATTTTGCCGTCGTCGTGGGCCTGGGCAATCCGGGTCCCGACTATGCCGGGAATCGGCACAATCTCGGCGCCATGGTGGTGGCCGTTCTCGCTGCGGATGAGCGGGTTGTTCTCAAGCGCGGTTCGGGAAAGCTCGCCCGGGTCGTCAGTGCCGCTGCCCGCTTGGCCGGCAGCCGGGTCGTCCTTGCCAACCTCACGACGTACGTGAACGAGTCGGGCCAGGCCGTACGGCCACTCCTGGATTACTACCAGGCCGACCTGGCGTCCTTGATCGTCTTGCATGACGAGCTGGATCTGCCCTTCGGCAGCGTCCGCATCAAGCGTGGTGGCGGTGACAACGGGCACAACGGGCTGCGCTCGATCACGCAGTCGGTGGGCAGCCCTGACTACGTCCGGGTCCGGCTCGGCATCGGCCGACCGATCGGGCGGCAGTCGCCGGCTGACTTCGTCCTGCGTGACTTCACCGTCACCCAGCGGGCGGAGCTCCCGGTGATCCTGGACAGGGCCGCACAGGCGGTGAGCAGCATCGTCTCGGACGGAGTAGTGGCAGCGCAGAACGAAGTGCATCGTCCCTGACCCGCAACTCTGCGCGCTCGAGGAGTTCATGTCTGCGGCGCCGACTAAACTCGGTCCTTCCGCCCGCGCTTGGTAGTTCTTCAGCGCGCCAAACACTTGTCAATGAGAGGAACCAGTGCCGCTTTCTGGGCTGCTCGAGGCCGTATTGGCCGAGGGTGATGGACGGGATCTTGCCGAGGCCGCCCGTCGGCGTGGGGTAGACGTCCAGACAATCACCGCGTTGAACGCGGTCGTCGTGGCAGCGATAGCGGCCGAACGAGAGCGCGGGGGTGCGGGACGGCCCGTGCTCGCGGTGACGGCGACATCCCGCCAGGCCGATGATCTGGCCGCAGGTGTGCGCTGCCTGCTCCATGACCGTCAGGTCGAGGTGTTCCCGGCCTGGGAGACGCTTCCGCACGAGCGCCTCTCCCCGCGCGCCGACACGGTCGGTCGCCGCCTTGCAGTGCTGCGGCGGCTGGTGCATCCGGGGTCCGATGAGCCGCTGCGCGTCATCGTGGCCCCGGCCAGGAGCCTGTTGCAGCCCATGGCTCCCGGCCTGGCCGACCTCGCGCCCGTCGAGTTGGCCAGCGGACAAACCATCGAACTCGACACTGTGGTGCGGCGGCTGGTCGATGCCTCATACACCCGCGTGGAGCTCGTCGAGCGGCGTGGCGAGTTCGCCGTGCGCGGTGGCCTGCTCGATGTCTTCCCGCCGACCGAGGAACACCCGATTCGGGTCGAGTTCTGGGGCGACGAGGTCGAGGAGCTGCGTCCGTTCTCGGCCAGCGACCAGCGCTCCATCGACACCAAGATCGAACGACTGGTGGCGCCACCCTGCCGCGAGCTGGTGCTCAACGACGAGGTACGCCGGCGTGCGGGCGAGCTGGCAGCGGACTATCCCGATCTCACCGAGATGCTCGACGCCGTGGCCGATGGCCGTGCGATCGAGGGCATGGAGGCTCTGACCCCGCTCCTGGTCGACGCTGCGATGGTGTCCCTCACGTCTCTGCTTCCCGGCACCGCCCACGTTGTGGTCTGCGAGCCCGAACGGGTCAGTGCCCGCGCCGCCGAGCTGGTCCGCACCTCGCAGGAGTTCCTCGAGGCGTCCTGGGAAAGCGCTGCTGTGGGCGCCCGAGTTCCGCTCGACCTGAGCGGTTCGGCGCTGCGGTCCTTGGAGGAGACCAGGCTCGAGGCCATCGAGGGCGGCCTGCTGTGGTCCACGGTCGGCGCGCTGGACGTGAGTGTGCTGGACGCCGGGAACGAACAAGGCACGATCCCAGCTGGGCAGCCGCTACTGCTCCGAGCGACTCCGGGCACCAGATACCGCGGCGATTTCGAGACGGCTCTGAGCGAGACCGCTGGGTTGCTCCGGGAGGACTGGCGGGTCGTGCTGGCCTTTTCCGGACCGGGCTCGGCCCAACGCGCTGCCGAACAGCTCAGCGGCGCCGGGCTGACCGTCTCGATCGCCCCTGAATTACCCGCCGACCTCAGCCCGGGGGTGGCCTACATCGCCCAGGCAGAGGTCGAGGACGGCTTCCGGTCGTCGGAGCTGAAGCTGGCGCTGATCACCCAGAGCGAGTTGACCGGCCAGCGGGGGACCTCCACCAAGGAGATGCGCCGCCTCCCGTCCCGGCGACGTAACACCGTCGACCTGCTCCAGCTGCAACCCGGCGACTTC
>Ga0190275_10000611_pt1 | contig 29859 bp, 15 predicted proteins | sample Popmic550T_FD_133745 | JGI IMG/M metagenome (GOLD analysis project Ga0190275, IMG submission 133745) | Populus adjacent soil microbial communities from riparian zone of Yellowstone River, Montana, USA - 550 T | ecosystem: Environmental > Terrestrial > Soil > Riparian zone > Trees stand | place...
GGCGCCTGCATTCTCGATGGCGGCCTTCAGCAGCGTGGTCACCAGCCGCTCCAGCTCGATCTCTCCGGAGATGGCCTGCTGGGTCTTGACCACCGTGAGCGCGTCGATCTGCGACGAGTTCGTGCTGCTGGTCTCAGTGCTCTGGGCTGCCACCGTGGACACGAGGTGCGGCCATTGGGCCTCCAGGTGCTGGACCTTCCCCTTGGCGCCCCAGTGCGCATACGCCGCCCGGGCCTCGCGCGCGAAGGCGTGGGCAACGATCGGCGCCTGCCGCGTGCGCCAGAAGTTGGCCGCGAGCTCACTGGCCAGTCCCATGAACTGCGTGGCACCGCTCTCCCGAGCCGCGCGGATGGCCTCCTCGTAGGCGCGCGTCGCCTCGTCCGCCCGTCCCGCGAGGCGGGCCAGCTCCGCGGACACCAGCCGCTCGAGCGCGAGGAAGTTCTCGGGGCAGAGCGCTGCCCACTCCGCGAGCTGCTGCTGGTCGCGCTGGAGGGTCGCGAGGAACTGCTGCTGCTCTTCCGGTGTTGCCTCTTCGAAGCACGCGGCCAGGGTGAGGGCGCGAAAGATGCGGAGCTCCCTGACAGCCATGCTCCCATGCATGCTCCAGACGAGCTCGTCCGCCCTCCGCGCCGCCTCGAGGGCCTCCGGGTAGGCTCCACACATGAAGCGGGACTGGAGCTTGATGACCCAGTACCAGCCCCGCGTGCTGCTCATGCGCTCAGGGGTCAGCCTGGCCTCGAAGGCCTGCTCATCGAAGCCCTCCCCGCTCATCGTGTCGAACGAGAGCGAGTACCCGCGCAGCTGCTGCACGTAGCGCTGGAAGTAGGTGGTCGTGTCCTGTGGATCCAGGATCGCGGCCTTGCGCAGGAACTCGCCGCTGGCGACCGTCTCCTGGTAGACCTCATCCAGGTTGCGCCCCATGACAAGGCTGTTCTGGACGATCGAGGTGCTGCAGTAGGCGGCGCTATAGAAGTCCCCTGACTGGAGCCCGTGATGGAAGCCGCTGTGGGCCAGCTCCTGCACGACGGAGAAGGGCTGAATCCAGTAGGCGATGCACTGCAGGCTGAGGAGCGCGCTCGCGCGGTGGGCGGTCAGGTTGTACCGCTCGACGAACCCCCGAGCGAGCAGGGCCCAGGCATGGCCTTCCCGGTACCGCTTGAAGAAGGTGCCGGTCAGCACCCCGAACCAGCTGATCCCCAGCACCGCCGCATCCGTGAAGCCGTGCCGGAGGGTGAGGGAGACCGTCCGGCTCAGGTCGATGAGGAGCAGGTGGTTGTCAGTGACGTAGGCCTTCGCGAAGAGCGAGGCGAGGGCTCCCATCATCACCTTCATGTCCGGGTCGGTCATGGGAGGCAGGTCGATGAGGCTCTCGATGGAGCGCTCCCCCAGCAGCGCCCACACCTCCTCATGGGCGGCCACTGCCTCCTCCCAGGTGGGGTGAGCCGACAGGGGCATGCCCAGCAGCGCCAGGCCCTCCAGGATGAACGAGACGGCCCTTGTGATGTCCCCAGCGGCGAGACAGGCGTCACTCTTCAGACACCAGGCGGCCGCGATGTCCGCCCGGGTCCTCACCCGAGAGGAGAGCGCCTCTGCCAGGCGAAGCGCCTCGGCGATGTTACCGCTGATGAGCTCGCACCGGGCCTGCGCGAGCCGTACCTTGGAGACCAGCGCGTAGTCCGTCTCCCAGGGGTCTCCTGGAATGAGCGCGGAGGCTGCCGAGAAGTAGGTGATGGCAGGGCGGTGCGCCACCGCGGCCTCGGCCTTCGCGCCCGCCTCGGCGTCCAGCCGCGCGAGCTGGTAGCGCTCCGCGGGCTCCTGGATCAAGTCCACACCCGCGTTGAGCTGGCTCACCACGTCGAAGAGCCTCTCGCGCACCTCCTCCGGTGACAGGCTCTTCAGCAGCAGCCGGCCGATGGCCAGATGGGTGGCCTTGCGCTCCTCCTCGGAGATGAGCGAGCGGGCCGCCTGCTGGATGCGGTCATGGTGGAAGCGGTACTGCTCCGGGCCCACACGCGCCAGCATGCCGGCCTGGAGCGCGGGCTCGAGCCCCTGCTCGACTGCCCCCAACTCCTCCAGGCCCGCGAGGGAGCCCAGCATCTGGAGCGAGAAGACATTGCCCACGCACGCCGCCAGCTGGAGCAGGTGCTGAGTCCCGGAGGGGAACTGGCGCAGCTTGCCCACCATGAAGTCGACGACATTGTCCGAGTAGCCCCGGGCCCGGACAGCCTCGACCTCCCACCGCCACCCTGTCCCTGGCATGCGCACCAGCAGGCCATCCTGGTTCAGTGTCACCAGCAGCTGGAGAAGGAAGAAGGGGTTACCACCCGTCTTCTCGTGCACCAGCGCCGAGAGGGGGGTGACCACCTCCTCCCCCGCGCCAGGCAGCGTGTCGGCCACCAGCTGCTCCACCTGCGCCACGCTCAGCGGCTGCAGCCGGATGTCGGTTATCCGCGCGCCGGCCTTGCGCACCTCCTCCAACACGGGCACCAGCGGGTGGGAGGGGCTCACCTCGTTGTCTCGGTAGGCGCCGATCCACAGCACCGCTGGCGTCTCCACATCGGAGAGCAGCTGCTGGATGAGCCGGAGGCTGCCCAGGTCTGCCCACTGCAGATCATCCAAGACCATCACGAGCGGCTGCTCGGCGGTAGTGAACACCTCCAGGAACTGGCGGACCACCCGGTGGAAGCGGTGCTGCGCCTCGGCAGGGGACACCTGCGGGAGCGCGGGCTGCCGGCCCACCAGCACCTCCAGCTGAGGGACCATGTCTACGAGCGCCTGGCCCTGGCCCTCCCACAGCTGGTTCAGCCGCTCGCGCCACTTCGCGAGCGCCTCCTCGCTCCCCGCCAGCTGCTGCTGCACCAGCCCGCGGATGGCCTGCGCCAGCGTGGCATAGGGAATGTCCCGCTGGAACTGATCGAACTTGCCGCTCAGGAAGAAACCGCGCCTCTGCACCACCGGCTTGTGCAGCTCATTCACCACCGAGGACTTGCCGATGCCGGAGTAGCCGCTGATCAGGAAGAGCTCGGGCCTGCCGCTCTGGAGCACCCGCTCGAAGCCCTGGAGCAGGGTGGAGACCTGCTCGTCGCGTCCGTAGAGCCGCTGGGGCAGCTGGAACCGGTTGGGCGTGTCGTGGGCGCCGGGCGTGAACCCCTCCAGCGAAGGCAGGCCCGCCTGAGCCCGGCACTGCTCCAGGTCCGCCTTCAGCCCCTCGGCGCTCTGGTAGCGCTCCTCGGCGACCTTCGCCAGCAGCTTCATCACGATGGCCGACAGGACGGGCGGCACCAGAGGGTTGAGCTCGTGCGGCGGCACCGGCTGCTGCGCCATGTGGGCGTGGAACCACTCGAGCGCATCACGCCCGTGGAACGGCCGCTGTCCCGTCAGCAGCTCGTAGAGCGTCACGCCCAGCGAGTAGAAGTCCGTGCGGTAGTCCACCGCCCGGTTCATCCGCCCCGTCTGCTCGGGCGACATGTACGCCAGCGTCCCTTCGATGAGGTGCGAGGGCGCCGCGTCCAGGTGCTCGACCTTCTGGAGCGTGGCGACACCGAAGTCGATGAGGCGCCCCTCTCCGGACGGCTCGAGGATGATGTTGGAGGGCTTGATGTCCTTGTGGATGACGTTGCGGCTGTGGACCTCCGCCAGGGTCGAGGCCAGCGAGCTCGCCAGCGTCAGGAACCGGGAGAGCTCCAACGGCTGGCCCACCACTTCGGACAGGGACTCGCCCTGCACCTTCTCCAGCAGCAGCACGGGCCGCTCGTGGATCCGCTCGTAGGAATAGGGCCGGGCCACGCCCCGCACCTCCCGCAGCCGCTGCAGGATTGCGAACTCCCGCCGGTAGCGCTCGCTCTCGCTCGAGCCGGGCACGGGCACCAGGGGCGTCTTGATGATGAGCGGCAGGCCGTCTGCCTCACGCACCGCCTGGAAGAGGACGTTCGAGCCCGTCCCACGAATCGTGCCCAGAACCCTGTAGCCAGGGATGTCCAACATGGATGCGTTCCCCTGTGAGACCCGGCCCCGTGCCGGGGCCTCGGTCCTGTCTCAAGTACACCAAACTGACTCGTTCGCCTGCGGGCATGCTCCGGCGAGGAGCGTGCCCGCTTGTGAGACCCTGGCAGCAAAGTGGAGGCCACACGCCTGCCCACGGCACAACCCGGCGCCTCTCAGACAGGGAGGAGAGACAGGAGGCGCGGCAGAGAGGTGCTGGGGGATGAGGCGAGGCGGCTCAGGAGCCGGACTTCGCCTCCCCGGCGTAGATGGCGTCAGCGATGCGGTAGGCGCTGCCCTCGAGCCGCTGGAACGCCTCCTTCAGCGCCCCCGCGTCTCCGGAGTTGAGCACACCCTTGAGGTGCTCGAGGTCCACCTTGATCTCGTCCCGATCCTTCTCCGAGAGCAGGCTGCCGTACTCCTCCAGGCTCTTCTCGGTGGTGTAGATGAGCCCGTCGGCGTTGTTGCGCAGCTCGGCGAGCTCCTTCTTCTTCTTGTCGTCCACCGAGTGCGCCTGGGCGTCGGAGATCATCCCCTGGATCTCCGCCTCGGACAGGCCGGAGTTGCTCACCACGCGCACCTGCTGCACCTTGCCGGTGCCCAGGTCCTTGGCGCCCACGTGGACGATGCCGTTGGCGTCAATGTCGAAGGAGACCTCGATCTGCGGCACGCCGCGCGGGGCCGGGGGGATGCCCACCAGCTCGAAGCGCGCCAGCGTCTTGTTGTCCGCCGCCATCTCGCGCTCGCCCTGGAGCACGTGCACGCTCACCAGCGGCTGGTTGTCCACGGCCGTGGAGAACACCTGGCCCTTCTTGCAGGGGATGGTGGTGTTCTTGTCGATGATCTTCGTGAAGACGCCGCCGGCCGTCTCCACGCCCAGGCTCAGCGGCGTGACGTCCAGCAGGAGGACGTCCTTCACCTCGCCCTTGAGCACGCCACCCTGGATGGCGGCGCCCACGGCCACCACCTCGTCCGGGTTGATGCCCTTGTGCGGCTCCTTGCCGAAGAACTCCTTCACCTTCTGCTGCACCTTCGGCATGCGCGTCATGCCGCCCACCAGGAGCACCTGGTTGATCTGCGGGGCGGCGAGGCCCGCGTCCTTGAGCGCGATCTTGCACGGCTCGATGGAGCGCTCGATCAGGTCCGCGACCAGCTCCTCGAAGATGCTGCGCTCCACCGTCTCCGTGAGGTGCTTGGGCCCGGTGGCGTCCGCGGTGATGAAGGGGAGGTTGACCTCCGTCTCCGCCGCGCTGGACAGCTCGTGCTTGGCGCGCTCGGCGGCCTCCTTGAGCCGCTGCAGGGCCATGCGGTCCTTGCGCAGGTCGATGCCGTTGTTCTGCTCGGCGAACTTCTTGGCCAGGTAGTCCACCAGCCGCTGGTCGAAGTCCTCGCCGCCCAGGAACGTGTCGCCGTTGGTGCTCTTCACCTCGAAGACGCCGGCGTTCAGCTCCAGGATGGAGATATCGAACGTGCCGCCGCCCAGGTCATACACGGCGATGCGCTCGGTCTTGCTCTCCTTGACCTTGTCCAGGCCGTAGGCGAGCGCCGCGGCCGTGGGCTCGTTGATGATGCGCAGGACGTTGAGGCCGGCGATGCGGCCGGCGTCCTTGGTGGCCTGGCGCTGGCCGTCGTTGAAGTAGGCCGGGACGGTGATGACGGCCTCGGTGACGGGCTCGCCGAGGTAGTCCTCCGCCGTCTGCTTCATCTTCATCAGCACGATGGCGCTGATCTCGGGCGGACTGTAGCCCTTGCCGCGGATCTCCACCCACGCGTCCCCATTGGGGCTGGTGGCCACCTTGAACGAGCTCACGCTGATGGCCTTCTTGGCCTCGGGCGAGTCGAACTTGCGGCCGATGAGCCGCTTCACCGCGTAGACGGTGTTCTCCGGGTTGGTGATGGCCTGGCGCTTGGCGATCTGCCCTACCAGCCGCTCACCCGAGTCCGTGAAGCCCACCATGGACGGCGTCGTCCGGCTGCCTTCGCTATTGGGGATGACTACCGGCTCGCCGCCTTCCATCACGGCGACACAGGAGTTCGTCGTCCCCAGGTCGATTCCAATCACCTTACCCATGGCGTCTTACTGGCTCCCCCCGGAGGGTTGCTCGGGCACAGAGGATACGGCGGGCGAAGTGCCCGGGTCCGGCGCAGCGCTGGCGCCGGGTGGTTCTGAAGGCTGCGGGGCCGGAGCGCGCGCGACGACCACCATCGCGGGCCGCACCAGCCGCTCATTGAGGAGGTAGCCGCGCAGCACCTCGAAGGCGACATTGCCCACGGGCACCTCGGCGGTCTCCACCTGCTGCACGGCCTCGTGGAGGCGCGGATCAAAGGGCTGGCCCTTGGCGCTGAAGGGCTTCACGCCGTGGCGCGTCAGCGTGTCCTCGAAGGACTTGCGCGTCATGGCCACGCCCTTGTGGAAGCTGGCGAAGTCGGGCGACTTCACCGCGGCGTCCATGGCGCGATCCAGGTTGTCCATCACCGGCAGGAGGTCCTTGAGCAGCTTCTCGGAGCCGAACTTCTGGACCTCCTCCTTCTCCTTCTGGGCGCGCTTCTTGTAGTTCTCCAGGTCGGCCGCGGCGCGCAGGGAGCGCTCGTGGTCCTCCCGGAGGCGCTCCATCAGCTTGCGGCTCTCGCCCTGGCTGAACTCGAGCTGCGCGCGGAGGCTCTCCACCTCCTTGCGGGCGGCCTCGAGCTCGCCAGTCAGCGAGGCGATATCGACGGCCTCGACGGCCGGGGCAGACTCGGAGCCCTCGGCCGGATCGGACACGTCGATGGAGACCTCGGGCGACTCCACCTCCAAGGAGATGTTCACCTCGGACTCTGAGGGAGTGGTGCGACGCTCGACGCTCTTGAGCGCCGCGTCGATCACTTCCTGCGCGATCTCCGCGCTGAAGTTGCCCTTCTCGTTGGTGCCGGACACATGTGCACTATGTCACGGGTCTTGGACCGTTCCAACCCCGCGAACTGCCTGGAAGAACCCCGACCAGGCATCTTCTCTGGACCCGGATTGAAGATGTGCGATCGGGACAGAATGGGATCTCAGGACTTCGGCTTCTTGCGGCCGATGGACTTGGGGGCCGCCTTGGAAGTGGCCTTCTTGGCGGCAGGGGCCTTGGCGCCCGCGGCCTTCTTGGCACCCGGCTTCTTTCCGATCGTCTTGCCCGTCTTGCGAGCAGCCTTGGGGGCGGAGGCAGGCTCGGCGGAAGCCTTGGGGGCAGACGGGGCCTTGGCGGGCTCCTCCGGCTTGTTCGGATCAAAGGCGCCCTCCACCTTCTTGACCGCGGACTCCAACATCTCCCCCGCCTCCTTGGTCATCGCGGTGGCCTTGTCGCGCAGATCCTTGAGGGTCTCCTTGACCTTGGCCTGACGGGAGGGGTCTCGCACCTCGTCCATGAGGCGCTGGGCCTCGACCTTGATCTCCTCACCGGTGCGCTTGAGATCCTCACCGGTGCGCTTGATGAAGTCCATGAGCTGGGTCTCCCACTTCTTCTCCGCCATAGCTTCGATGCCTCCTAGAGTTCCAGACGCGGCCGGATCGGCGAGCGCTCGAGCCATCTGACTTCACGCCCGCCGTGAGCGCAAAGCTTTCCTGCGCGCTTCACTGGAGAGACGGACGAGGACCGTGCCGATTGCAACAGTGGCTGCTGGCTCACGCTGCCGCCACGGGAAGCAGTAGAGTGCGCTGCGTCCGGGCCCTCGGAGCCAGGGGCCCCATTTCCGGAGTACGGAGTACAAGGATATGTCTTTCGCCCGAGTGGCGAGGGTGCTCGTCGTCCTCACCGCGCTGTGTGCCTGCAGCAACCGAGGGGATGCGGACGGACCGCTCCTGCCCACCACCGATCTGCCTTCCACCACGGTGGGGCTTGACTACGAGGTCCGCCTCACCGCGACCGGGGGAGTGCCGCCGCTGAGCTACTCGGTGGGAGACGTTCCTCCGGGCTTCTCCTTCTACTCGGGCACGGCGCTGCTCACCGGGCCGTCGACGGCCGCGGGTGACTACACGCTCACCATCGGCGTCACGGACGCCCAGGGAGCGCAGGACTCGAGGACGTACGCGCTGCGGGTGTACGCGGCTCCGTCCATCACCAGCGCGACGGTGCCTTCGGCCACCTCGGGGCTGGCGTACGAGTTCGTGCTCGGCGCGACCGGCGGCCAGCCTCCGTTGCGGTGGACGCTCGCGGATGGGTCGCTGCCGCCGAGCGTGTCACTGTCGTCGAGCGGAAACCTCTCGGGAGTGCCGGGCGGACAGGGCAGCTACCCGTTCACGGTGCGTGTGCAGGACGCCAACGGCGCGCTGGCCACGCGGCAGCTCTCCCTGGAGGTGCGGGGCAACACCCCGGACGGGGGTACTCCGGATGCAGGGACTCCGTTCCCGCTCGGGGTGGGAAACTGGAACGTCGAGTGGTTCGGGAACACCAGCAACGGGCCTACCGACGAGCAGCTCCAGCTCAACAACGTGCGCGCGGTCGTCCAGGACGCCGGAGTGGACTTCTGGGCCATGGAGGAGATCGTCGACGTCAACCACTTCAACGCGCTCAAGCAGGGGCTGCCCGGCTATGACGGCTTCGTCGCGAACGATGCGCGGGTGACGAACGGCACCACCTATTATTCCAGCGGTGAGCAGAAGCTGGCGGTGCTCTACAAATCGAGCGTGGTGCAGGTGCTGGATGCCTCGGTCATCCTCGGTGCGACGAACGAATTCGATTTTGCCGGCCGCCCTCCCCTTCTGGTGAACCTCCGCGTCACGCGCAACGGGACCTCGTTGGACATGGTGGCCATCGTGCTGCACATGAAGGCCGAGTCGAGCCCGGGGACGGAGGACTACGACCGGCGCAAGGCGGCGGGAGTGGCCCTCAAGAACTACCTGGAGACCCAGCTGCCCGGCGCGCGCGTCATCGTCCTGGGAGACTGGAACGACGACGCGGACTTCTCCATCGTCCGAGATCCCAACAACACCAGCGTCTACCTGCCTTCGCCCTACCAGAACTACGTGGATGCGCCCACGGAGTACACCTTCCTCACCCTGCCGCTGTCGCAGGCGGGCGTGGGCAGCTCGGTGGGCTTCAACAACGTCATCGACCACCAGTTGGTGACCAACGAGCTGCACGCCAGCTACGTGAGCAACTCCGCCACGGTGCTGCGGCCGACGATCCCCAGCTACGGCTCGACGACCTCCGACCACTACCCCATCCTGAGCCGCTTCGATTTCGGACAGGTGGTGACGCCTCCAGGCCCGGCCTCGGCCGTGTTGATGAACGAGTTCCGGCCTCACCCCAACAACAACCCCAGCACGGGCCAGCCGGACTTCGATCAGCAGTTTGTCGAGCTCATCAATACGGGGGCCACCGCCGCGGACCTGGGCGGGTGGAAGATCCACGACGCGGAGTCCTATGTCGGTGCCGAGCCGACGCGCCACACCTTCCCCGCGGGGACGATGCTCGCGCCGGGCAAGGTGTACGTCGTCTACTCGGGCGCATCGGCAGTCCCTGCGGGAGTACCCAACGTGGACTACGCGAATGGGAATGACGGGTTGCGGATGAACCGGGGCGTCAACGTGGGGAGCAACGGCGACACCCTGTACCTGGTGAAGCCCGACAACAGCGTCGCGGACAGCCACCACTACGCCGACACGTACCAAGGCATCTCATACAACCGGAGCCCGGACGCGAGCGGGAGCGGCACGTGGGTCCGCCACGACTCCCTGCCTCCGGGGCTCAGCGCCTCTCCCGGCAAGCGAGTGGACGGAACAGACTTCTGATGGCGGCACGACGGCCTCGGTGACTGCTGCTCGTTTCCGAGGCCGCTTCCTTCGTGCGACAGTGCACTCCCGGGTGACAGGATCGACGGGCCTGCGGGCCCTCGCCCAGGAGCCTCCCTGTGGACAACACCGTGAACGAGCCCCTACCCCCACCGATCGAGGAGCTGCTGCGCGCACTGCTCGCCGCGCTGGAGGCCTCCCACCAGGGAGACTTCTCCCACCGCCTCCCGGTGTCTGGCACCCACCCACTCTTGGATCGGCTGGCAGAGCGCTTCAATCAGGGTGCCTCCTTCAACGCCGCCTTCACCCAGGAGGTGACCCGCGTCGCGAAGGAAGTGGGCATGGAAGGAAAGCTGGGCGACCAGGTCGACGTGCAGGGCCTGTCCGGCGCGTGGAGGGACCTCACCGATGCCGTGAACACCCTCGTGCACAGCCACACCGCGCTGGTGCGTGACATGACCCAGGTGGCCAGCACCGTCTCGGTGGGTGACCTCAGCCACAAGCTCACCGTGGACGTGCGCGGCGAGGCGCTCGAGCTGAAGAACATCGTCAACACGATGGTGGACCGGCTCGCCGAGTTCGCCGCGGAGGTGAACCGCGTCGCGAAGGAGGTGGGCACGGAAGAGAAGCTGGCCGGTAAGGCCAGCGTGCTGCAGGGGATGATGGGCGTCTGGAAGGATCTCAACGACAACGTGAACGTCACGGAGGTGTTGGCGATCGCTTCCAGGAACAAGAGCGAGATCCTCGCCAACATGAGCCACGAGCTGCGCACACCGCTCAACAGCCTGCTCATCCTCTCGGAGGTCCTCGCGGAGAACAAGGGGAACCGCCTGAGCCCGAAGGAAGTGGAGTACGCGAAGACCATCCACGCCTCGGGGACGGACCTGCTCAACCTCATCAACGACATCCTCGATCTGTCCAAGGTGGAGGCCGGCAAGATGCAGGTGGAGCCAGGCGACGTGCCTCTCACCGAGGTGAAGGAGTTCTGCGAGCGCACCTTCGCGCATGTGGCCGAGAAGAAGGGCGTGGGCTTCGCCGTGAGCCTCGGCATGGGGCTGCCGGTCAGCATCCGCACCGACCGGCAGCGGCTGCTTCAGGTGCTCAAGAACCTGCTCTCCAATGCCTTCAAGTTCACCCGCAGCGGCCGCGTGGAGCTGCGCGTCACCCCGGTGGACAGCCAGCGCATGCGCTTCGACAACGAGGTGCTCAAGCACGTGGGCCGCCTGCTCGCCTTCAGCGTGGTGGACAGCGGCATCGGAATCCCCAAGGAGAAGCAGCAGCTCATCTTCGAGGCCTTCCAGCAGGCGGATGACGCCACCAGCCGCAAGTACGGCGGAACCGGCCTGGGACTCTCCATCAGCCGTTCGCTGACGCACCTGCTGGGCGGAGAGCTTCAGTTGGAGAGCGTGCCGGGCCAGGGCAGTACCTTCACGCTCTACCTGCCCGAGAGGTACACCCCACCGGACGGTGGCGCGAGCGAGGCGCCCGAGCGCGGCGTCAGCCCTCATGAGCCCGAGCGCATCCGTGCGCCGAGCCAGAAGACCCAGGCACCCGAGCTGAATGCGGACGACCGCCAGCGCCGCCATCCGCTGCCGGCGGAGTCGGGTACCAGCCTTGCCGGGCGCAAGGTGCTCGTGGTGGATGACGGCATCCGCGACATCTTCGCGCTCATCAGCGCGATGGAGAGCCAGAAGTTGGAGGTGCTGTACGCGGAGAACGGCAAGGCGGGCCTGGAGCTTCTGCACGCCCACCCGGACGTAGACGCTGTCCTCATGGACATGATGATGCCGGTGATGGACGGCTATGAGACGATGCGCGCCATCCGCCAGGATCCGCGCTTCGCCACCTTGCCCATCATCGCTGTCACCGCCAACGCGATGAAGGACGACCGCGAGAAGTGCCTGGCCGCCGGCGCCAGCGACTACCTGGCCAAGCCGGTGGATCGCGACGAGCTCCTCGGGCTGCTGCGCCTCTGGTGCCGCTGATGCGTGCATCCATGTGAGCGAGCGTGTCGGCCATGGAAGCTCATGATGGCGGCGAGGAACGTCACGAAAATGCCCTCATCACGGGCGACCGGCCGTCCGGGAACCACCCTTCGCGCCCGAGTGCTTCGCGATCCAGTCCTCGACCTCCGCCACGAACTCGTCCTCCTGCACGCTCTTGAATGCGGCCACCGAGCTCCGGGCGGCGGCCAGCACCTCCTCGCGCTTGCGGCCCAGGGCCACCAACGCTCGCGCCTGGGCGTAGTAGGTATCCCCTCGGGTCCGCGGATCCGCCGACAGCGCCAGCACCCGCTCGAAGAGCGAGAGGGCGCGCTCAGCCTCCCCCAGTTGGAGGAGGCTCAGGCCCAGGCCGGCCGCCGAGTAGGTGACGGTGGCGTGATCCTTGCCCAGCGTCTTCTCCTTGAGCTCCAGCCCCTTCTGATAGGCCTCCCGCGCCTCCCGGTACTGGTCCCTCGCCAGGTAGATCTCCCCCAGCAGATCATAGGCGGTGCTCGTCTCGGAGTGCTCGGGGCCGAAGGCCGCGGTGTAGATGTCGAGCGAGCGCTTCGCGTGGAGCTCGGCCTTGTCCAGATCGTCCATGCGGGAGAAGGTCTGGGCGAGCGAGTAGTGGAGGATCCCCGTCAGCGGGTGGATCGGTCCAGTCACTCGCTCACGGATGGCGATCGCGTCCAGGATCACGCGGCTGGCCTCCTCGAACCGGCCATCTCGCCGGTAGACGTTGCCGATGCTGCCCAGGATGCTGGCGCGGCGGACGTGGTCCATCCCCAGTGCCTTCTCGGTGAGCTGGAGCGAGCGCTGGAGGGCACCGAGCGCCTCGGCGTACTGGCTCTGCCGCGAGTACAGCACCCCCACGTAGTTGAGCAGCTCGGCCTCGAGCTCCTCGTTTCTGCCCATTCGCGCGAGCCCGGCCTTCGCCAGCTCGCTCCACTGGAGCGCGTCGTCCCGCCGCTTCATGTTGGAGCTGATGGCGAACACGAGCGTGGACGCGGCGCGCGTCATCACCCCGTCGTCTCGCGAGGCGAGCGCGGTGCGGAAGGACTGGACCAGGTGCTGCTCCGCGACCTCGGGCTCACCCGCGCGCAGCTTCAGGAAGCCATGCCAGAGCAGCGCCTCTGCCTCCAGGGGCCGGTACCCCAGAGCGGTGGCCGCCTTCACCGCCTGCTCCCCTACCTCCAGGCCCTGCTTGTACCGGCCTGCATCAATCAGCGCCTTGAGCCGCGAGATCTGGCCGGAGATGCGCGCGATCTCCTCTTGGGCCTTGGGCGACTCGGGCCGGGGCTCCACCTGGGACAGGCTCGTCACATCGCCACAGCCCTGCAGCGAGGGCAGCAGGGCGATGGTGTCCACCGCCTTGGGCAGCAGTTCGGCGTCCACGGTGCTCAGCACGCCGGTGACGGCCTTCACGTCCTGCAGGCGCCGCTCCAGGCACACCACGCGCAGCGACAGCAGTGCCTCCGTCTGCTCCCCGCGGATTCGGGTAGCGCGGCACGCCTCCGTGCTCGCCTGCACCCAGCCGCGCGTGTAGTCGTCCAGCATCTGGGTGGCTCGCGAGGCCACCTCGGCGGCCTCGGGCTTGCCGGTGGCCAGCAGGGCTTCGGAGATCTCCTTGCGGACCGCGTCGTCCCACAGGCCCGCGAGCTTCTGCTCCGCGCCGGTGCAGAGCAGGGCCTGGTGCTGGGAGGCCTGGTGGGCCAGCCACGCGTAGCCGCCAACGCCCGCCACCAGCGCCAGGCTGGCCGCGGCTGCCACCAGCCGCATCCTCCGCGGCCTGTACTCGAGCCGCGACAGCAGGGCCTCCATGGAGGGGAAGCGCTCCTTGGGCTCCGGGGAGAGCCCGCGCATGATCGCCTGCCGGAGGAAGGCGGGCACCTTCGCGTCCTTGGGCGGCTCGAAAGCCCCGGTGGTGGGATCCACGGGGCGCGGATCGTTGGAGCGATTGCTGGGGCGAGAGGTGCCCTTATGGGAGGAGCCCGGGCCGGAGTCGGGGCCGCGCTGGGACGAGCGCTGCCTGTCAAAGGGCCAGGTGCCGTAGAGCGCCCAGTAGAGCGCCACGCAGAAGCTGAACTGGTCTGCGCGCGCGTCCGGCGCCTCCCCGCGGCGCTGCTCCGGGGACATGTACATGAGCGTGCCCACGGCATGGCCCTGCTGGGTGAGTTGGGCCAGCTCCGGCGTCTCGTCCATCGGCGCCCCCACGGGGAGCGTGACCGAGGACTGCTCTTCTCCCTCACCCGCCTCACGGGCCAGGCCGAAGTCGGTGACGCGCACCCGCCCGTCCTTGCCGATCAGCACATTGTCCGGCTTGAAGTCGCGGTGGACGAGCCCTGCCCCATGGGCGCCCGCCAGCCCGCGGCCCGCCGCCAGGAAAGTGTCGAGCACCTCGCTCCAGGCTCGCGACTTCTCCTTCACCCACTTCTTGAGCGTGGTGCCATCCACGAACTCCATGGCGACGAACACACCCTCGCCCAGGGTGCCCACGTCGTAGACGGAGATGACGTGCGGGTGGTTGAGGCGGGCCATGGCCTGGGCCTCGCGCTGCAGCCGGGCCTGCCCCACCGTGCGCCCCTCCGCGTGCGGCTTGTCGGTGCGCAGCAGCTTGATGGCCACGCGGCGGCCCAGCTCCGGATCCCACGCGGCATAGACGATGCCCATGCCGCCCTGACCCACGCGCTCCAGAATGAGGTAGCGGCCCACCTGCTCGCCGCGATCGGGCGGCCGCCCCTCCTGGATCCACCGGGGCTTCGCCGGCTCGCGCGGAGGCTCTACTGCGCGCGCCGGCGTCGCGAAGGCCGCACCGGTGGCATAGCTCACCTCCTCAGGAGGTGCCTCGGTGGCGCCCTGCGACTCGGACATGCGCTCCGCGCACGGCTGGCACGTGGCCAGGTGCCGGTTCACCTCGGCAGAGCGCTCGGGCGAGAGCTGGCCGCGGAGGAAGCGGGCGATTTCGGCGGGGTCCAGGTGCTCCATTGGAGGTTCTTCCTGCAAAAAGAGGAGGGCAGCTCCCCATTATCGGGACTCCAGGGTAAAAGACTTCTTGGGATCTGAAAACCCGAGGGGATCCAGCAGGTTGGACGAACCCCATCCATTTGGACGCAACTTTTTTTCTTGTGGCCTGAGAACTCTCCAGAGCGCTGTTCTCCTTCCTTTCGAAGATTGAGGCTTTCGCCCATGAGCCTGAAGATTGAATCCCCCCGTCCTCCGCAGGTGTCGCGCCCCGAGGTGAAGAGCCAGGTCGCTCCGAGCATCGCCAAGGGGGAGCCGGCGCCTTCCGCCCGGCCCAGCCCGGTTGCCGATCGCTTCGAGCGGGTGTCTGCCAGCGCGGGGAACAAAGTCCCCGGGGGCTCCCGGTTCGAAGGAGTGGGCTCGGTTCGTCCCCTGCCGAAGCGGCTGGAGGGGTCCACGGCCGTGGCGGACAAGGTGGTGAACTTCTTCGCCAAGGACGAAAAGCTCAGTGCGCTCGGAACCAGCGATCCGGGCAAGGCACGCGAGATCCTCCAGGCCTCCTTCGTTGCGGGAGGGTTGTCGAAGCGGGATGCCAAGATCCTGACCCAGCGGTACGCCGAGCCGCAGCTGAAGGATCTCCTGAAGAACTCCCCCGGAAGCACCATCCCAGGCGGTCTGAAGGGGGGCCAGACAAGCTCGGACAAGGCGGGCGGTTCGGGGGAGACGCCGCCGCCCACGCAGACCTTGGGGATTCGCTCCTCTGGAACGAGCCGCCCCACGGATCCCTTGGGTTACGTGTCTGCGGATACCCAGGGCAAGGCCAGCAGCCTGATCGACGCGCTCGACTTCAAGGATGTGAAGAGCTGGGGCGACATCCAGAAGATCTCCAAGGATCTCTCCGACAAGGTGGAGCTGACGGCGGACGAGTCGAAGGACGCCCTCGACGCCTACATCAACCTCAAGCTCGCCGAGCGCGTGGTCCTCGAGGGGATCGATCTCGGCAAGGACGTCGGCGGAAAGATCGGTCCTGGCAAGGATGACTTCGACGACATCAAGAACGGGGGCTTCGTCCCCGGCGAGCGGCTGGAGGAGCTGCCCAAGGCGCTGGAGCCGCACCGCGGGGCGCTGGAGAAGCTCACCGACAAGCTGCTCCGGGACCCCAAGCTGGACAACGACGTCAAGCTCCGCAAGGCGCTCTGGTCCGAGCTCAAGGGCCTGCCGCTCCAGGACGACAGGCTGAGGCACGACACCCGCCAGTACCTGCTGGAGGAGCTCTCCCTGCGGCAGGACCGGTATACCGAGTAGCACCTCCGGCCTCCTCTCCCTCTTCTCTGGGAATGGCGTGCTCCCGGGCGCAACCTGCGCCCATGGGAGCACGCCATTTGTGCGTCTGGCCCTCCATACAACCGCAGCCCAGACAGGTGACTCCTGTCATCGCTGGTGATTGCAAACACCACCGCGTCTGGTGTCTCCGCTCACCACCTCGGGGCCGCTCCTTCTCGAAACTTGATTGCAAGTTCCTCAAGTTCTTGGGGACTGCTCTTCATCCTCCTCTGCGACATGTCACGGCATGAGGGGTGCAGTGGGGACATGGCATACCCGCCGCGCTTCGGAGCGGCCTTCCCACAGGATGAATGCCATGCGCACCGGATCTTCTGTCGCCACCTCTGAGCGTGTCCTCAAGCCCGCCGAGCCCAAGCCCGTCGCCCAGGTTGCTGTCCCTCCCAAGGCCTCGCCTGCTCCATTTCAGGTGAAGGACGGCCTGGATGGGCGGCAGAGGCAGCTGGTCGAGCTGAAGGGCCGGCCGTTGAGCCCGGCTGTGCAGCAGGGCACGCAGAGTGGCCGGTTCACACCGAGCGATGGGCGCGCGCTGAGACGCATCGTGGATCTGCTTGGAGATGGGCGGTTGCCGGTGAAGCTGGGCGAGGAGCAGCGGGGTGTGCTGAGCCGCGCGGCAGACTCTCTCCAGGATCCGCTCTCGGGGCGGAATCTGAAGGCGAAGGAGGTCCTCGAGAGTCTGCTCACCCCGGGGACGTCCCCACTGCACCTCGACAAGAAGCAGCTGGAGACGCTGCAAGAGTCGCTGAAGGAGTTCGTCTACGAGCAGAAGCTGCAGGGCCTGTCGGACGAGGAGCTGGACGCCGAGCTGCAGAAGCAGAAGGAGATCCTCGAGGACGCGAAGAGCGGGCCGGTGAAGGACGCCGACGCTGCGCGGGAAGCCCGGGAGCGCATCGCCTCTCTCAAGGAGGAGAAGTCCCGGCGGATCCTGGCCGATCCCAACGCCTCGCCCGAGCGGGTGGCCCGTGCGCTCAAGAACCTGGATGACGCAGCCCTGCGCGCCGAGGAGCGCCGTCTCCAGAAGGGCATCGAGAGCGCGGACAACCCGACCGAGCGAGCGGCGCTGGAGGAGCGCCTGGCGGCGGTGCGGAGCGAGAAGGCGCAGCGCGTGGTGGACGATCCGTCCACGTCACCCGTGAAGTACGCGGATGCGCTCGATGACCTCAGTGACCCGGCACTGACCACCGAGCAGGCCGAGCAGCAGGCGCACTACGACGAGCTGATGGCGCAGGCGCAGAAGGATCCCTCGCGGATGCAGGACCCGAAGTTCGTGGAGGATCTGCAGAAGACGGCCCGGAACCTGGAGGCGCTCAACGGCGAGCTGAAGGAGCGTGGGCTCTCCGCGCAGTCCTCCTCGGCCCCCGCGGAGGACCCGCAGGCTGCGGAGGAGGCTTCTCCGGAGGAGGCCTCGCCGGAGGGTGCGGCATCAGGCGCGGGCAGCGCCCAGGGGCAGGGCACCTATACGGTGAAGCCGGGGGATACGCTCTCGCAGGTGGCCGCGCAGATCAGCGCCGAGAATGGGGGCGTGCCGGATGCGCAGACGGTCCTCAACGACATCGTGCGGATGAATCCGCAGATCGAGAACCCGGATCTCATCTATCCGGACCAGCAGATCCACGTGCCGCAGTACGGGGCGGGCACCCCGGGCTCCAGCCCAGAGACGCCTTCGACTGACGGGCCGGCCGAGCCGAGCACCTCCACGCCAGGGGGAGTGATGTCTCCGGAGGAGGCCTTCATCTGCCAGTTCACCGAGGGGACGTACAACCCCACGGGCCCGTCCCACAGCACCAACTGCGGCCCGGCCAGCCTGGCGATGGGAATGGCCTACACGGGCCGGATGCCGCCGGGGCTTAGCAAGGAGCAGCAGGTAGACTACGCGCGCGCGCTGATGAGCCCCGGTCGCGAGGCCGAGTTCACCTACGTGACCGACGCCAACGGCCAGCAGGTGCCGCAGCTCGATCGAGACTCCGAGTACACCGGCGGCACGATGGTGGCCGATGGCGTCCGCGCGGCGGGAGGCAACCCCATCTACGGCGAGACCTGGGGTGATCTCGACGCGCAGCTTGAGGCGGGGCACCCGGTGATGGCCGGAGGCTGGGTGAGCGACGAGGGCGGTGATGGGCTGGCCTGGAAGCAGCAGTTCCCGGGCGGTGTCGGTCCCGGGGCCTACGGCACGGGCACCACGGGCCACCTGATCTCCATCCTGGGCAAGACGGCCGACGGCAAGTACATCGTCGCCGACCCGCTCTACGCGCGGGGCCCGGTGGAGATGACGAAGGAGCAGCTCGCGCTCTACTTCAGCCAGACCGGTGGCAACCCGTCGTTCACCGCCCTGGCGTGAGCCAGGCAGGTCTCGTTCAAGCAAGCAGGCTGACTCGCTCCGGGCCAGCCTGCAGCCCGCGTGATTGCACTCTCGTATGAAGGTGCTTACCCCATCGGACGGGACGGGGCTGGCACGGAGGCGTGGATGAGAAGGCGGGCGTGGGGGCTGCTGTTATGCGTGTGGGCATGTGCACCCGGAGCGGAGCTTCCGCTTTCGGACAGTGCGGTGCCCGCCCCCGGAGCGCAGCCTGAGAGCGCGCCGGAGGGACAGCACCTCTGGACACGTGAGGTCGCGGGGATCAAAGACCCTTGGAAGGCCCATGTCGCGCTCAATGATGCGGGCGTGACGGGGATGCTCTCTCTCTTCCTACTTCCCTGGGAGCCCGAGCAGCGACAGCTCGCCTCTATCGAGCTGCTGGGATGGAACCTGGAAGGCCAGGAGCAGTGGCGACGCCAGGTGCCCGGGAAGGCGCCGACCGACGACGACCGATACTATCCCTGGAACTACGCGGTGAAGCCGCTCGGGAATGGCTTCCTCGTCGTCAACTCGGACGAGTGGAGCGCCTGGGGCTCCAACATCGACTTTGGGTGTGCCCAGGCGCAGGTGGGCGGCGGGGACCGGCTGCTCTTCCTCGATGAACGGGGGCAATGCACCCGCAGCCTGTCCACCGGGGACGTAGCGGTCGGAGTCACCGCGTGGGGAAGCGATGTCTGGGTGTCGCAGCTGTGCCACCGCTGCAAGGGGACCTACTGGCCCTCGATGAAGCGGTTCAACACCAGCGGCCAGCTCGTCCACGAGTTCCCCGTCGGCAGGGTTCCCATGCCCCAGCTCCAGCTGCTGCACGAGGGCACGGGAACGATGCTGTCCTGGAATGAGGGTACGACCGTCCTCAGCCGCCGAGCCGAGACCTTCGACGTGCTGTGGACGCGCACGCTGCCCATCCACATCGTGGGCCCCCCAGCGGTGCTGCCCGGGGGTGAGCTGGGAGTGGTGGGGCAACGGGTGCAGGGGCAGGGCTTCTCCTTCGGGGAGAGCACGCTGCCGGCGGGAAATGATCTCGTGCTGCTACGGCTGACGGCGCAGGGTGAGCCACTGCGCGCGGTGGGCACGGGCGTCCCGGAGCTGCGCATCAGTGACAAGTTCGCGACGGACTCCAGCGGTGTCGTCCTCGTCCTGGATGGAGATACGCAGACGGCCTCAGTGGTGGCGCTCTCGTGGGAAGGGCGGACGCGGTGGATGCAGACACTCAGGCCGTGGGCCCCCGAAGGCTGCGAGCTCCATGTCACGTCGTTGGCCTCGCACCCCCTCCACGGTGTGCGAGTGGCGGGAGTGGTGGTCGACAAGCAGGCTGGAGCAGGCGCGTGTGATCCGCTCCAGGTGCACCGACGATCCTTCGTCGTGGCCTTCACCCGCTAATGCCAGAGCACGAGTGACCCAGCCTCAGGTCTTGGCTGATGAGGAGCATCCTGGGGTCGTTAAGTCCGTCCTCGTGGCGGCAATGGCTCGGGGCTGACACGTCAGAACGGGCGCTGACATGTCACCTCTCCCAAGAGCTGACACGTCAGCCGCTTCTCCCTCAGGGGTGCGTCATCGCCGTAGGGCATGGCCCTGGCCCGGGACGAGGAGCATCTCCCCACTGCGTGCCACTTGGCCCGCCACGTGCTAATGCCATCGGCGCTGTTGGCTCGATGAGGTGCACCCATGGCGAAGGCGCAAGGTAAGCAGCCCTTTGAATTGCCAGAGTTCTATGTCCCGTGGCCGGCGCGCCTGAACCCCCACCTCGATGGAGCCCGGACGCACTCCAAGGCGTGGGCGCGTCAGATGGGGATCCTGGATACGCCCAAAGAGAGCAACATCCCCGAGATCTGGAGTGAGGCGAAGTTCGATGCCATGGACTACGCCCTGCTCTGCGCGTACACCCATCCCGAAGCTCCGGGCCCGGAGCTGGACCTGGTGACCGACTGGTACGTCTGGGTCTTCTACTTCGATGATCACTTCCTCGAGGTCTACAAGCGCCCCAAGGATCAGGCGGGCGCGAAGAAGTATCTCGACAGGCTTCCTGCGTTCATGCCGGTCGACCTCTCCCCTCCACCGGAGCCCACCAACCCGGTGGAGCGAGGCCTGATCGATCTGTGGGCCCGAACTGCCCCCACCAAGTCCCTGGAATGGCGGCGCCGGTTCTTCGAGAGCACCAAGAACCTGCTCGAAGAGTCCACGTGGGAGCTGTCCAACATCACCGAGCGCCGGGTCTCGAACCCCATCGAGTACATCGAGATGCGCCGGAAGGTCGGCGGGGCCCCCTGGTCAGCGGACCTCGTGGAGCACGCCGTCTTTGTCGAGATCCCAGACCGGATCGCTGCCTCCCGGCCGATGCGCGTCCTCAAGGATACGTTCTCCGACGGAGTGCACCTGCGCAACGATCTGTTCTCCTACCAGCGCGAGATCCAGGAGGAGGGAGAGCTCGCCAACTGTGTCCTGGTGCTCGAGCGCTTCCTGGGCGTCGATCCGCAACGCGCCGCCAACCTGACCAACGACATCCTCACGTCCCGGCTCCACCAGTTCGAGAACACCGCCGTGACCGAGCTGCCCTCGCTCTTCGCGGAGTTCGGCCTGAACCCGCTGGAGCAGGCGAGTGTCCTCACCTATATCCGAGGACTCCAGGACTGGCAGTCCGGCGGCCACGAGTGGCACATGCGCTCGAGCCGCTACATGAAGAGCGGCTCCGGGAATTCGTCGAGCTGGTCCCTCGGCCCGACAGGCCTGGGGACTTCGGCGGCGCGCCTCCCCCTCTCGCCCGGCGCGCTGGGCCTGGGACGGTTCAAGAGCTTCACTCATGTCCCATACCAGCCTGTGGGCCCGGTGAAGCTGCCCAAGTTCTACATGCCGTACACGACGACGCTGAGCCCCCACCTGGACGCCTCGCGGAAGCACTCCAAGGCGTGGGCGCGCGAGATGGGGATGCTGGACACGCTGCCTGGCATGCCCGGCGTCTACATCTGGGACGATCACAAGTTCGACGTGGCCGACGTGGCCCTGTGCGGTGCGTTGATCAATCCAGGCGCGTCCGGCCCCGAGCTCAACCTGACGGCCGGGTGGCTCGTCTGGGGGACGTACGCCGACGACTACTTCCCGGCGCTCTACGGGCACACCCGGGACATGGCGGGTGCGAAGGCGTTCAACGCCCGGCTGACGGCATTCATGCCGGACGACCCCAGCACCGCCGCCGCGGTTCCCACCAACCCGGTGGAGCGCGGCCTGGCCGACCTGTGGGCGCGCACGGCTGGCTCGCTGTCCGAGCACGCGCGGCGGCTCTTCCGCAAGGCCATCCAGGACATGACCGAGAGCTGGTTGTGGGAGCTCGCCAACCTGATCCAGAACCGGATCCCGGACCCGGTCGACTACGTAGAGATGCGCCGGAAGACGTTTGGCTCGGATCTCACGATGAGCCTTTCGCGGCTGGCCCACGGCGACGCGATACCGCCCGGGATCTTCCATACCCGGCCGGTGCGTGGGCTCGAGAACTCGGCCGCCGACTACGCCTGCTTGACCAACGACATCTTCTCCTACCAGAAAGAGATCGAGTTCGAGGGCGAGCTCAACAACTGCGTGCTGGTCGTTCAGCGCTTCCTCGACCTCGATGCGCCACGGGCCGTCGGGGTCGTCAACGACCTGATGACCGTCCGGATGCAACAGTTCGAACACACCGTTGCCACCGAGCTGCCGGCCCTTGTCCAGGACTTTGGCCTGGACACCCAGGCCCAGGAGAAGCTGCACAAGTACGTCGAGAAGCTGCAGCAGTGGATGGCCGGCGTGCTGCGGTGGCATCAGACCGTGGACCGCTACAAGGAATTCGAGCTGCGCAACACCCGGAAGCCAGGCCGGGTGTTCGGGACTCCCACCGGGCTGGGCACCTCGGCTGCGCGCATCGCGTCGCTGCTCGGTGGCGCCCGGCCTGGATTCAGTATCAGTCAACCCTCCGTTTCTTCTACCCAGAGAGAGAAGGTGAGTCATGGCAACAAGTGACGCAGAGAAGCAGCAGCTGAGCCTCGGGACAGCGGCGGCGCGCCAGCTGGCGACGACGACCAAGTCCGCCCCGCAGATGCAGGGCATCTCCTCCCGGTGGCTGCTGAAGCTGTTGCCGTGGGTGCAGGTGTCCGGCGGCGTGTATCGCGTCAACCGCCGGATGACCTATGCCGTCGGCGACGGCCGGGTGACCTTCACCAGCACCGGCGCGAAGGTGCAGGTCATCCCTCAGGAGCTCTGTGAGCTGCCGCTGCTGCGCGGCTTTGACGACGTCGAGGTGCTGACCGCCCTGGCGAGCCGCTTCGTGCAGAAGGACTTCAAGGCCGGTGAGGTGATCACCGAGGCCGGCAAGGAGGCGGATTCGATCTGCCTGATCGCCCACGGCAAGGTGAACAAGATCGGCGTCAGCAAGTACGGCGATCAGACCGTGCTCGAGGTGCTGGCGGATGGCGACCACTACAGCTATCAGGCCCTGCTGGAGTCGCAGGACTACTGGCAGTTCACGGCCAAGGCGCTCACCCCCTGCACGGTGCTGATGCTGCAGCAGTCCGCATTCGAGGCGGTGGTCGCCCAGTCCCCGTCGCTGCAGAAGCACATCGCGAACTTCAAGGCCCTCTCGAAGAAGAAGCAGGACACGTCAGGCCAGGCCGCCATCGAGCTGGCCGCTGGCCACTCGGGAGAGCCCGTCCTGCCGGGCACCTTCGTCGATTACGAGACGTCGCCTCGTGAGTATGAGCTGAGCGTGGCGCAGACCGTGCTCCAGATCCACAGCCGCGTCGCCGACCTGTTCAACGAGCCGATGAACCAGACCGAGCATCAGCTCCGGCTGACCGTCGAGGCGCTGAAGGAGCGCAAGGAGCATGAGCTCGTCAACAACCGCGAGTTCGGGCTCCTGCACAACGCCGATCTCAAGCAGCGCATCCACACCCGCAGCGGGCCGCCGACCCCTGATGACATGGACGAGCTGCTGGCCACCGTGTGGAAGGATCCGTCGTTCTTCCTGGCGCACCCCCGCGCCATCGCCGCGTTCGGTCAGGAGTGCAGCCGCCGCGGGATCTACCCCACCAGCGTCGATCTGAGCGGCAACATGGTCCCCGCCTGGCGCGGCATCCCCATCTTCCCCTGCAACAAGATCCCCATCACCGACTCCCGTACCAGCTCCATCCTCCTGATGCGCACGGGTGAGAAGAACCAGGGCGTCGTCGGCCTGCACCAGGCCGGCATCCCTGACGAGATCGAGCCCAGCCTCAATGTCCGGTTCATGGGCATCAACGAGCAGGCGGTCATCTCCTACCTGGTCAGCACCTACTTCTCCACGGCCGTGCTGATCCCCGACGCGCTCGGCATCCTCGAGAGCGTCGAGATCGGCCGCAGCTAGCAGTCGCACGTGTCATCCACGCAGACACCTTTGAGAGGCACCTCATGGCGAACACAGTAAAGACGGGCAGTGGAAATGAACTCGAGAAGCAGCAGACGAGCCTGAGCACGGCTGCTGCCCGTCAGCTGGCGACAACGACCAAGTCGCAGCCGCAGATGCAGGGCATCTCTCCCCGGTGGCTGCTGCGGATGCTGCCCTGGGTGCAGGTGTCCGGTGGCGTGTATCGCGTCAACCGCCGCCTGAGCTACGCGGCGGGTGACGATCGCCTCAACTTCAGCAACATCGGCGCCAAGGTGGAGGTCATTCCCCAGGAGCTCGGCAAGCTGCCGCTGCTGCGCGGCTTCGACAGCGACGAGGCAATGCTCGGCACACTGGCGCGCCAGTTCGTCCAGAAGGAGTTCAAGGCCGGTGAGCTGATCGTCGAGGCCGGCCAGCCTGCCGAGCAGGTGTTCCTGATCGCCCATGGCAAGGCCAACAAGCAGAGCGTGGGGAAGTATGGCGACCCGGTCACCCTCGATGTGCTGGGCGACGGCGACCACTTCGGTGATCAGGCGGTGGTGGAATCGAACGATCGCTGGACCTTCACGGTCAAGGCGCTCACCCCCTGCACGGTGTTGGTGCTGCCGCAGCAGGTGTTCGAGGGGTTGATCAAGCAGTCGCCGGCGCTGCACGCCCACGTCGAGAAGTTCAAGGAGCGCTTGCGAAAGCCTCAGGACAAGATGGGGCAGGCCGCCATCCAGCTGGCCGCCGGCCACTCGGGCGAGCCGGAGCTGCCGGGCACCTTCGTCAACTACGAGCTCAGGCCCCGAGAGTATGAGCTGAGCGTGGCGCAGACCGTGCTCAACATCCACACCCGCGTGTCCGATCTGTTCAACGACCCGATGAATCAGGTGGAGCAACAGCTCCGGCTGACCCGAGAGGCCCTCCGCGAGCGGCAGGAGTACGAGCTGATCAACAATCGGGACTTCGGGCTCCTGCACAACGCCGACCTCAAGCAGCGCATCCATGCTCGCAGCGGGCCGCCGACCCCGGACGATCTGGACGATCTGCTCAGCCGGCGCAGGAAGTCGCGATTCTTCCTGGCTCACCCGCGCACCATCGCCGCGTTCGGCCAGGAGTGCACCCGCCGCGGCCTCTACCCATCTGTCGTCGAGGTGCACGGCAGCAAGTTCATCGGCTGGCGCGGCGTCCCCCTGCTGCCTTGTGACAAGATCCCCATCACCGAGAGCCGCACGAGCTCCATCCTCGTGCTGCGTACCGGGCAGGAGGACCAGGGCGTCGTGGGCCTCCATAACGCCGGCATCCCGGACGAGGTCGAGCCCAGCCTTTCCGTCCGATGCATGGACATCAGCGACCAGGCCATCACCTCCTACCTCGTCAGCGTCTACTTCTCGGCAGCCCTCCTCGTCCCCGACGCGCTCGGAGTCCTCGAGAACGTCGAGCTCGGGCGCTGAATCTAGAGGAGGAGGAGGTCGTCGTCGTCACCGCCGCCGGGTGGCCGCCTTCAGGTCTTCGCGGATGCGGTGCAGCGCCTCCGCGAGCGGATCGTCCGGCTCCACCTGGATCCAGGCCTGGACTCCCAGGAGCACCTCCAGCTCGATGAGCCCTTTCAACACACGCCCTGGCTCCTGGGTGTTGACCTCGACGGTGCTCCACCCCGCTCGGTGGTCTTTCTCTAGCCGGTCATTGGGCGTCAGGTACGGCCGCAAGTACGGAACGATGTCAGGCGGCTCGGGCTTCTCCTGCGAGAAGGTGCCCGTCACGATGACGCGCCTGCTGGTGAGCACCTGCGCCGTGCCACCCTGCCGATGGGCGAGAAATCCCAGCCGTGGCCCGAAGTGGTCCTCCTCGAACAGGACATACCTGCCGGCAACGGTGAGCGTGCCGCTCAGATCGCGCGCGTAGCGGGACGCGGCCTCGGCTGACTTGAAGCTGGCCCACATGCGCGACCGTCCCGCCTTGGGGCCTCGGGACGCGAGGTGCTGCTCGAGTCGTGGCTCCTCAGGCTTCCGGACGATCTCCGCCGAGACAAACGCGCCACATTCCCGGGCGAGGGCCTTCAGCTTCTCCACGCGTGTATCGAGGGACTTGTCTCCACGGGCGTTGCCCCAGAAGGTGACGAGTCCATAGAGCTGGTTCGCATGTCGGACGAAGGGCCAGAGCTCGTCGCGGGCCAGTGCGTACTCCAGCTCGTCCAGCGAGCCGCCCTCCTTCAAGCCGAACCCGGTCAACAGCACCAGCGGCTCGTGTCCGTGGATCACAGAGCTGACTGCATGCCCCTTCCGCTTCCAGAGCAAGGCCCGCAGAGAAGGGAAGTCATCCTGCAGCGCCGTGTCCGTGTGGAGCATGACCGTGCGGCCGATGGACGTGATCACGTCCGGTGAGTACTCGTCGTTTCCAGCCTGGATGCCCTCTGCGGCCAGCAGCTCCCGCCAGCGCTCGGGGTAGAGGCTCCCGGCCTTCCAGTCGGGGAGGAGCGCTTCGACATAGGTGCTGGCCTCCTCGAAGGTCTCGAAGCGTCCCACCAGCACACAGTCGCCGCTGTTGTTTCCCGAGAACCCGCGCCAGATGCGGACCCCATCAGGAAGCGCGTCCGCCCGCGGTGCGGCCGCTCGCGCGCAGCCCTGGAGTGGCGAAGGGGCCGACAGCACCTCCCGCCGCCCGCTCCACGCCGCAAGCACCTCGTCCGCCGAGGCGACCGGGATGCCCGAGCCCTGGAAGGAGCAGGCCTTCAGCCGCCGGTCGGAGGTGAGGGTGACGAAGTCCAGGCCTGCGCCGCAGTCGCCGCCAAAGAGCCGAGGGACCTCCACCAGGGTGTCGCCGAAACAGACCGACAGCCGCGTACGGAGGGGACTCTCGGCGAGCACGGCCGTGAGCCGGGCCTCGTCCGCCGCACTCAGCCGGAGCCGCGGGTCGTTCCCGACGTAGCGCAACACGGCGGCATCGCGGCAGCCGAGCTGGTGAAGTGTCCGGAGTTGCGCCGACAGCACGGGCACCCGGTCCGGAGTGGCGAGGATGTTCGCGCCAAACGTCTGCCCCGCGTCGTCGAGGCGTTGGATGCATGCCTCCCAGTCGTTGTCATCGTAGAGCGACACGCGGACCTCTCCCAGGTGTGGAGACAGCCGCGCCAGGCGCTCCTCGGAGAGCAGCGTCCCGTTGGTGGTGAGATGGACTGCGAGCGGCGTCTCGCTCGCGAGCCGGCGGACCAGCTCATCGAAGCCCCGGAAGGCCAGCGGCTCACCCCCACCGAAGGCGACCTCGAGGGTGCCCGCGCGGGCCAGGCCCGACAAGACCTCGAAGGCCGAATCCACCGTCCATTCGCTCCGGGCCTCCCGGTCTCGCGAACAGAAGGAGCAGGCGAGGTTGCAGGCGTTGGTAATGCCGAACAGGACGAGCCGGGGTGCTCTGCGCCGCAGGTGGCGGGTGCGCGGGCCATCCATTCGGAGGTTCGTGCCCGTCTTCCGGTGGAACCAGAGGAAAGCGCCATCGAGGGCGTGAGGGCGCCAGTCAGGGATGGGCTGCATATGGAACCTCGGGAGCCGAGCGGATCGCGACGCTGGAGCAAGAGCAGGAGCGGACAACATCGTACTGGTTCTACGGCGTCACGAACGAGAGCTTGAGCGCCTTGACGCAGGTGTCATCCGGCTTCGTCGTGGGATCTTCCAGGAAGGAGCCCATCAGGCTCAGCGCACAGGACCCCAGCACCACGTGGCCCATGGCGGGGAACTCGAAGAAGAAGCCGTTGTCCAGATGCTGGTGCACCTGCATCCCCAGCTCGGGTGGCGTGGTGATGTCGAACTGACCCGACATCACCAGCGCCGGCGTGTCGCTCTCCACGGGCTCCAGAGCGCAAGCGTCCAAGGGCTCCAAAGCCCAGGCCGCGCACGTGTCACGGATATCGCTCAGGACCTGCGTGAAGAATGTCGTGACGGGGGGCTAGAGCCACCTCTCAGCACGTGCTGGGCTGGACCGAGCACATTCCTTTTGGGCGCCCCTTACATGCTCTGGGGAATCTCAGCGAGGGGCGGGAAACCCCAGCGCTCTCGCTCCGAGTCCGTCACGCTCGGATCCACGGTGTACAGGCGCATCTGCTTCGTGGCCTGGTCGAGCTGGTACTGGGTGCCGAAGCGCTGTGGCTGGCCGGCATGCATCAGCCAGCGGTCCCACGTTGCCGCGGTGAGCCAGAGCCCCACGGGGTGGCCCTTGCGTGCGGCCTCGGCGGCCAGCTCACGCGCCCGGGCAAAGTCCTCGAGCGTGTCCCCGTGCTGGAAGACGAGCGCCGCCGCGAAGAAGTCCGCGCCCGTCTTCGCCGCGCCCGCGTCCAGCAGCTCGCGCACACGCTGGCGACGCTGACGGTCGCGCTCGGCGACCTGCTTCCACTCCTCGGGGCCCGAGGGGGCGTTGTGGCCGCGACGGTCCTTCTGGTCCTCATCCACGAGCCGAATCAGCTCGGGATGGGAGCCTTCGTTCTTCATGGGCAGAGGGAGCGTGGGGATCCGAGCCATCAGCGCGGTGAAGGCCTGCTCTGCGTGAACCGAGGTGAGATCCGTGTCCTGCTTCATCCACTCCACGTCGCGAAAGCCGAGCTCCACGGAGCGCTCCAGCCAGGTCATCGCCTCGCCCTTGCGCCCAAGCAGGGCCGCGGCGCATGCGGCGCCATAGGCGATGTTCTCCCGTCGATCCCCCGCATCCCAGGCTTGCTGGTACAGCGGGAGCGCCTGATCCGGCGCCTTCTCATCCATCAGCCTCTCGGCGCGGCGGACCCACTTCGCCCCCGGCGGAGGCGAGGCGGGCGGCTCCATATGAGGGAGCGCGGGCACGGAGGCGGCCGCCGTCGCGGAAGAGGAAGCTGCAGGGGTGGCCGGCGCAGTCGCGCAGGCCAACGTCAGGAGCAGGAGACACGAGAAGAGTCGGCGCATGCCAGCTCCTTATACTGTGACCTCAACGCAGCGGGACAGGCCGAGCCACACCTCGCTTGCCTCCGCCGAGCCCTGAGCAAGTGCCTGAATCGACAGGCTTTTTCTCGTCGCGGGCTTTGCAGGACGGAATCTGTGAAGCGATCAGCAACCGTGCTCGCTGCAGGGCGATAACCCATATGCATAGAGGCGCAACTGAAGTGAGCGCGCTGGAGGTTGCACATGGGTGTCGACAGTGTCGGTGGCAGCAGCTCCCGCAGTAGCTCTTCCAGCAGTAGCTCTTCCAGCAGTAGCTCCTCCAGCAGGACCAGTGCCTCCGAGTCCACGTCGGCTTCCCAGCCAGCTTCGACGGCCACGTCTCAGAAGCCTTCCGCGCCGAACTCTGCCGTCTCCAAGTCTGCGGCCGTCCAGGCGTGGGCGGGACAGAGCAGCGTGGATGTCCCGTCAAGCACCGCTCTCAAGAGCCCCAGTACCGCAGACGTCAGCAGCTTTCGCGCCACCGCCAATACCGCCACGCTGCCGCCCATCCCAAGCAAGACCGGCACCGTGACGGTGAACGGCAACACGATGACCGATGCGCAGAAGGCCGCGGCCGGCGCGTTGAGGATTGATGCCAGTGCGCCGCCCACGACGTATGACGGGATGTACGTCGGCTCGGACGGCTACGCGTACCCTCCCGAGAAGTTCAACGTGACCGAGGTCCCGCCCTTCCAGCCCACGAACCCCGTCTCGAACCCACCGCCGACGACGTACTTCACCAACGGCATCAACACCCCTCCACTGGGAGCGATGACGGGGGCGCAGGATCTCGCGAACCACACGGGCACCAACGTGGTGCCCATCTACAACGCCACCGAGGGCATGGGCATCGACGTTCTCCAGACGGGGCTGGATCGTATCGGGCTGGGCAGCAACAAGGCCGCGAACACGCTCGCCGACGCGATCTCCGCGGACCTCGATGCGGGGCGGCAGGTCAACGTGGTCGGCTACAGCCAGGGCGGCGCCGTCGTCTCGCATGCTCTCCAGATGGTGGATCAACGGATCAGGGATGCCAATGGCGGCTGGCTGGGCAACCTGCCGGTGATCGGGGACGATAACCGCCGGGCCCGCGAGAGCATGCTGAGCAACGTCAACGTGGTGGGCATTGCCAGCGCGGGCAAGGACTTCCCGGCGGGGCCCCAGTACAACTTCTACGTGAACCA
>Ga0190275_10000612_pt1 | contig 29827 bp, 24 predicted proteins | sample Popmic550T_FD_133745 | JGI IMG/M metagenome (GOLD analysis project Ga0190275, IMG submission 133745) | Populus adjacent soil microbial communities from riparian zone of Yellowstone River, Montana, USA - 550 T | ecosystem: Environmental > Terrestrial > Soil > Riparian zone > Trees stand | place...
GCTGCTCAAGAACGACCTGCGCTCGCGGATCGTCGTCGAGACCGACGGTCAGATGCGCACCGGCCGCGACGTGATGGTCGCGGCGCTGCTCGGCGCCGACGAGTACGGCTTCTCGACCGCCCCCTTGATCGCGCTCGGCTGCGTGATGATGCGCGTCTGCCACCTCAACACCTGTCCCGTTGGCGTCGCGACCCAGGACCCGGCTCTCCGCGCACGCTTCGCAGGCGAGCCCGACCACGTCGTCAACTACCTGGTGATGGTCGCCGAGGAGGTGCGCGAGATCCTCGCCTCGCTCGGCCTGCGCAGCCTCGACGAGGCGATCGGCCGCACCGACCTGCTGGTGCCCGACGAGAAGGTCGACCACTGGAAGGCCCGCGGCGTCGATCTGCGCGCGCTGCTGGTCGTCCCGGAGGAGGCCGCCGACGGCCGTCCGCGGCGCAACACGCGCGGGCCGGAGCCGGTGCTCGACGACGCGCTCGACCACGAGCTGATCGCGGCCTGTGCGCCGGCGATCGAGCGTGGCGAGCAGGTGCGGCTCGAGCGGACGGTCGAGAACAAGAACCGCACCGTCGGCGGGCTGCTGTCGAACGCGATCGCCCGCGCTCGCGGAGCGGACGGCCTGCCGGACGGGACGATCGAGATCGCGCTGCGCGGCTCGGCCGGTCAAAGCTTCGGCGCCTGGCTCGCGCCCGGCGTGACGCTGACGCTCGACGGCGACGGCAACGACTACGTCGGCAAGGGGCTCTCGGGCGGCACGGTCGTCGTCCGGCCCGCGCCCGAGGCCGGCTTTGCCGCCGAGACGAACGTGATCGTCGGCAACACCGTCCTCTACGGAGCGACGGCTGGCAAGGCGTTCTTCCGCGGCCTCGCCGGCGAGCGCTTCGCGGTCCGCAACTCGGGCGCGCAGACCGTCGTCGAGGGCGTGGGAGACCATGGCTGCGAGTACATGACCGGCGGCCGCGTCGTCGTGATCGGTCCGACCGGTCTGAACTTCGCCGCCGGCATGAGCGGCGGCGTCGCCTACGTGCTCGACGTCGACGGCGGTTTCGCCGGGCGCTGCAACATGGAGCTCGTCGAGCTCGAAGCGCCGGCGCCGGACGACCTCGAAGAGATCCGCTCGCTGGTCGCCGAGCACGCCGAGCGGACCGGCTCCCCGGTCGCCGGCGGGCTGCTGGAGAGCTGGGACGACTCGGCGGGCCGCTTCATCAAGGTGATGCCACGCGACTACAAGCGCGCGCTCGCCGAGCTGGCACAGGCCGACGCCGATGCCATCAGCAAGCGCAGCCAGCTCGGGGCGCCGGCCTGATGGGCGAGCTGGGCGCGTTCCTGCGCATCCACCGGGTCGGCTTCGACAAGCGCGACCCCGACGAGCGGGTGGGCGACTACAAGCAGTACTTCGAGCTGCCCGACGACGAGACGCTCCAGGAGCAGGGCGGCCGCTGCATGGACTGCGGCGTCCCGTTCTGCCACGAGGGTTGTCCGCTCGGCAACCCGATCCCTGAGTGGAACGACCTCGTCTACCAGGGGCGTTGGCGCGACGCCGTCAACCTCGCCCACACGACGAACAACTTCCCCGAGTTCACCGGCCTGATCTGTCCGGCGCCGTGCGAGTCCGCCTGCGTCCTGCAGATCAACGACGACCCGGTGACGATCGAGCAGCTCGAGCTGGCGATCGCCACGCGCGGCTTCGACGAGGGCTGGATCGCGCCGAAGCTGCCCGAGCGGCGGACCGAGCGCAGCGTCGGCGTGATCGGCTCCGGCCCCGCCGGCCTCGCCGCCGCCCAGCAGCTCAACGGGCTCGGCCATACCGTCACCGTCTACGAGCGCGACGAGGCGCCCGGCGGACTGCTCCGCTTCGGAGTTCCCGACGCGAAGCTCGAGAAGTGGATCATCGACCGCCGGCTGAAGCTCCTCGAGGAGGAGGGGATCATCTTCGAGTGCGGCGTCGACGCGGGCCGCGACATCTCCGTCGAGGAGCTGCGCCGCCGCCACGACGCGCTCGTGATCGCGATCGGCTCGCGGATGCCGCGCGGACTCGACGTGCCCGGCTCGGAGCTGACCGGCGTCCACCCTGCGATGGACTACCTCTACCAGCGCAACCGCTGGGTCGCGCGCGACCAGGGCCGCTCGACGGTCGAGCCCGCGCCCGGAACCGAGATCTCCGCGAAGGGCAAGCGCGTCGTCGTCGTCGGCGGTGGAGACACCGGCATGGACTGCGTCTCGAACGCGCTGCGCGAGGGCGCCGAGGACGTGCTGATGCTCGACGTCTACCCCGAGCTGCCGCCGTCCGGTCGCCTCGCCGGCACGCCCTGGCCGCTGCCGCCGAAGCGGACGCTGACCACCTACGCCCTCGAGGAGGGCGGCGAGCGACGCTGGGCCTCGCAGGTCACCGAGGTCGTCGGCCGCGACGGTCGCGTCGCCGGGATTCGCGCCCGCAAGGTCGAGGGAACGTCGTCACGCGACCTCAAGGCCGTCCCCGGCAGCGAGTTCGAGCAGGAGGCCGACCTCGTGCTCGTCGCGATCGGCTTCACGCATCCGGAGCACGAGGGCCTCGTCGAGAGCCTCGGCGTCGACCTCGACAGCCGCGGCAACGTGCGCGCACCCGTCTACGGGACCTTCATCGAGGGCGTCTTCGCCTGCGGCGACGCGCGAATCGGGCAGTCGCTCGTCGTCACCGCGATCGCCGAGGGCCGCCGCTGCGCCCGGATCGTCGACCGCCACCTCGGCGGCACCGGCATCGCCCTGCCCGTCCGCGCCGAGGAGATGTTCGCCTACGAGGACGACGACCCCGGCTCGCTGCGCCACCAGGCGGAGACCGCCGGCAACGTCACCGTCGGCGACGCCTTCTGGGCGGGGCCTCGCGACCCTGCGTAGCGGTTCTACGGGCTAGGGCTGTGGGGTTGGTGGCCGCGGGTCCTGTCTCCGATTTTGGTTTCCGTGCTCGGCTCCGCTCGCTCCGCTTGGGACTGCGCCCCGTCCCTGGCGCGTCTTGTCGGTTGAGGGTTCTGGCGTAATCGACGGGAGGGGCTCCGCCCTAAGCTCCGCCGCTACGCCTGCGCGCGCAAACGCAAAATCGTCGCCACCCGCGGAAGTCACGTCACAGCCCTAGCCCCAAACCGTTAGGCGCTTGGTGCGGCGGAGATCAGAGCGAAGAGCGAACAGCGGTTTGACCCTGGATTTGCTCTTTGCACCAAGCCGCCGAGTGGGTGGTACAGGAGCCGGCCTTTGCCTCCGCGGGTGGCGACGCATTTTGCGTTTGAGGCGGAGCTTGCGAGCACTCAAACCAAAATCGGAGACAGGACCCGCGGGCAGCAACGCCGAGCCCTAACTGGAGGGAACACCCACTGGGCGGCGAAGACCGCTGCATGCCCGATATCGCCGGAATCCTGGTGCGCAAGAGCGTTGGTGCGCTGAGCAGCGGGCGTTCGCACTGCTCGTCCTGCCGCCGCACGCCGCTCGTCGGCGAGCGGCTGCACGAAACCGACGGCGGCCGACAGCTCTGCGAGCTCTGCCTGGTGAACGCGCCGGCGGGCGACCACCACGTGATCGGCGTTCGCCGCATCCACGCGTCGGAGCGCCACCTTCCCGTACGGCCTCGCATCGCGGCTTAGCGGCCGAGACTCGTAGAATCCGGCGCCGATGCGCCAGGTGACCGTCCATACCGTGATCTCCGCGCCGCGCGAGGAGATCTTCGACTTCGTCTCCGACCTGTCGCGGCGGCCCGCGTACTGCGACCACTACATGCGTGAGTACCGGCTCGCCCGCAACAACCCGCGCGGGGTTGGCGCCGCGGCGCGCTTCAAGCTGAAGCTTCCGCTCGCGAAGGAGTGGGCGCAGATCGAGATCAAGGTCTGCGACCGGCCGATGCGGATCGTCGAGGAGGGCCGGATCGGCCGTCTGGGACGCTCGCGCCTGGTGGCTGTCTACGACTTCATCCCGGAGGCAGCCGGAACCACGCGCGTCGAGCTGACGAGCTACAGCGAGCCGGCGACGATCTTCGACAAGCTCAAGCAGACGGGGGCCCACGGCTGGATGCGGCGGCGCTCGCGCAAGGCGCTGCGACGGTTGCGCGACATCTTCGAGACCCAGCGCGCGGGCGAGCTGCCACGCGCCACGATCGCCGGCGCCGATCCCGGCAAGGCCCCCCGCTTCGGCGACCACGTGCCCTCCGGGCACGGCGTCGCGCTCGCCGACAGGTAGACTGCCCGCCGCCGATGGCCCTCCGCAACCGAACCCTCGCCGCCTGCGCGCTCGCGCTCGCCTTCGCCGGCGGCCTGTCGGCCTGTGGCGCCAACCACGACGAGATCGGCGTCGAGGAGCCGGCCCGGGAGGGACTGGACGTCAGCATCGGCGGTCTCGACTACAACGTCTTCATCACGCGCGAGCTGAACCTCGCGATCACGCCGGACAAGGACTACTACGAGGGTCCGCCCGCAAAGCCCGGCAACAACCTCTTCGGCATCTTCCTGCGCGTCTGCAACCCGGAGGAGCCCGGCGAGGGAGCGACGATCGAGAGCGCGTCGGAGTTCGTCGTGACGGACAACCAGGGCGTCGAGTTCGAGGCGATCGAGCAGCCCGAGGACAACGCCTTCGCCTACAACGCCCGCGAGCTGACGCCGGGCGCCTGCATCCCAGAGGACGGCAGCGTCGCCCAGCAGGGGCCGACGGCCGGCTCGATGCTGCTGTTCGACTTCCCGCTCGAGAACACCGAGAACCGCCCGCTGGAGCTGGAGATCACCAGCCCTGGCGCTCCCGGACACCCGTCCGAGACGAAGCGCTTTCACCTCGACCTGTAGCGCCGCAGGGCTCGCCCTTGTTTAGGGCTCGCACGTCGGGGGATCGCTGATCGACGTGTCCGACCAACCAGACAGCCCTCCGAGCGGAGTCGACCGCCCGCTCGGCGCCTATGCGGTGCTGATGGGCGCCTTCCTCGCGCTCGTCGGCGGATTTGCGGCATGGGTGCGCAACTCGGGGCGCGAGCTGCCCGACGGTCCGTCGCCGTCCGACCTGGCGCTCGTGACCGTCGCCGCCCACAAGGCTTCGCGACTGCTCAGCAAGGAGCGTGTCACCAGCCCCGTGCGCGCTCCGTTCACCGAGGTGGAGCCCGTGGCCGGCACCGGCAAGCTCGAGGAGACCGCGACCGGCGACGGGTTGCGCCGGGCGCTGGGCGAGCTGGTCGGCTGCCCCCGCTGCCTGAGCCTCTGGCTCGTCACAGCGTTCATGGCCGGTCTGATCGTCGCGCCGCGCACGACGCGCTGGACGGCATCCGGCTTCGCGGCCGTGTTCGGCTCCGACCTGCTGCAGGTCGTCAACCGGCGTATCCGCGAGAGCGGCGACCGGGCGACCGCTGAGATGCTCGCCTAGCGCTTCAGGCCGGCCACGAGGACGCCCTGAGCGGCCGGAGCGGCGGTGGAGCCGCCGGCGCCGTTGCGGACGAGCAGCACGGCGACGACGACACGTGGCTTGCCGGATGGGGCGTAGGCGGTGAACCAGGCATCGGTGTTCGTCGGGTCGCCGTCGCGCAGCGCCGCCTCGGGGTCGTCGCCGCGGGTGTCGCCCAGCTCGGCGGTGCCCGTCTTGCCGGCGACGTCGACGCCCTCGACCTGGGCGAGCGTGCCGGTCCCGTAGTCGACGACACCGACCATCAGCCGCTCGACCGTCTTCGCGACGTCGGCCGGAATCGCACGGATGCCGCCCGCGCCGTTCGGGCGCGGCCGGAGCGTCGGCCGCATGCGGATGCCGCCGTTGGCGATCGTCTGGGCGACCGATGCCATCTGGAGCGTCGTCGCGAGCGTCTGGAACTGGCCGATCGCCGTCGAGCCGACCTCGAGCGGACTGACGATCGCCGAGGCGTCGGGGATCGTGCTCGGCAACGCGCCAGGGATGCCGGGGTCCTCGTTCCAGCCGAAGTCCTCAGCCTCCTCGACCAGCCGCTTCGACCCGACCTCGACGCCGAGCGGGGCGAAGACGGAGTTGCAGGAGTGGGCGAAGCTGTTCGCGAAGTCGCCGCCGCACGACTCGCCGTTGGCGTTCGCGAGCTCGACGCCGTCGATCGTCGCGGCGGTCTCGACCGGGAACTCGTCCTTGGGCTCTACCTTGCCGGCCTCCAGCGCCGCCGCGGCGGTCACGATCTTGAACGTCGAGCCGGGTGGCTGGGGAGCGGAGAAGGCGACGCCGGCGAGCGCGAGGATCTCGCCGCTGCGCGGGTCGAGCGCCGCTACCCCGCCCAGCCGGCCAGCCAGCGCGGTGTCGGCAGCCTCCTGGACGCCGGTGTCGATCGTCGTCTTGACGGTCTTGCCGGGCCGCGGGGCGCTCCGCGCCAGCACGCGGGTCCCGGCGAGCAGCTCGCCGCCGGGCTGACCGGCGAGCCGGTCCTCGAAGACCCGCTCGAGCCCGCTGACGCCGACCGGGGTGCCCTCGGGGAATCCCCGCGCGTAGACCCGCTCCTGCTCAGCCTCGTCGGCCGGAGCCTCGAGCGTGCCGGCGATCGAGGACGCGACGGCGAGCGGCGAGCCACGGCCGTCGGCCGGGCCTTCGGCGAGCACCTGATCGTCCGCGGTCAGCAGCTTGGCCCGCTCCGGGGCCGTCGTGCGGCGGCTGAGCGCCTCGCCGGGAGCGAGGCCCGGGAAGACGAGATGGGGCCGCCAGTCGACGGCGCCCTCGACGACCGGCAGCTCGACCTGGCCGTCGACGGGACCGAAGGCGGCGGTGTGCGCGGTGACCGGCAGGCGCGCGACGTCGCCATCGGTCTCTGGGTCGGCGATCGCCAGCCGCCGGGTGGTGGCGGTCGCGGCGGCCTCGCCGTAGGCGGTGGCGAACCGCTCGCGGGTGACCGCGGCGCGCGAGTCGGCGGACAGCAGGCGGTGCATCGCCGCGTAGTCCCCCTTCTGCCAAGCGGCAGAGAAGTCCTTGGCGACGCGCTCGGTCTCGGAGTCGTTGCCGCCACCGACTGTCAAACCGAGGACGAACGCCAGCACGGCAACTACGGCAGCGGCTGGGAGTGCGCGGTGGGTGAGGCGTCGCCGTCGCTCGAGGGTGAGGTCAGCCGCCACGGTGCGCCGGAGGCTACCGTCCAGCCCCCATGACACCGCTCGACTGGGTCATCGTCGTCTTCGCGGCAGGGATGGTCGTGGCCGGTTACGGTCGCGGTCTGGTCGTGGGCGGGCTGGCGCTGGTGGGCTTCGCTATCGGCGCGTTCGCCGGCTCCCGGGTCGGTCCGATGCTGCTCGAGGAGGGCTCGAGCTCGCCATGGGCGCCGCTGGTGTCGCTGGTCTGCATCCTGCTGCTGGGCGCGCTGGTGGCGACCTTCCTGGAGGTCCTGGGAATCCAGATCCGTCGCGGTCTGCGCGGGCCGGTGGGCGTCGCCGACGGGATCGGCGGGGCGCTGCTGGTCGGTGCGCTGGCGCTCGGGATCGCCTGGCTGCTCGGCGCGGTGGCGCTCCAGACGCCGGGGGCGCGGGAGCTGCGCGAGCCGATCCAGCGTTCGCTGATCCTGCGCGAGCTGAACGCGGTGCTGCCGCCGTCGGGGCCGATCCTGCGCGCGTTGGCACGCTTCGACCCCCTGCCCCAGCTTTCGGGACCGGGGGCGAACGTCTCGCCGCCCGACGCGGCGATCGCGCGCGACCCGGAGGTGCGTGCGGCGGGCGAGAGCGTCGTCCGCGTGCTCGGCACCGCCTGCGGCCTGGGCATGCAGGGGTCGGGCTGGGTGGCGGGCGACGGGGTGGTGGTGACCAACGCGCACGTCGTCGCCGGCCAGGACGACACCGTCGTCGACGTCGGCGGCGATGGGGGCGACCTGGACGCCGAGCCGATCTGGTTCGACGTGCGCAACGACATCGCCTTGCTGAGCGTTCCGGGCGCGTCCGGCACGCCGGCGCTCGGACTGATCGAGGATCCGGCCGCGGGAACGGCCGGGGCGGTGCTCGGCTTCCCCGAGAACGGCTCGTTCGACGTTCGCGCCGCGCGGATCGGCGCGACCCGCACCGCGCTCAGTCGCGACGCCCACGGCAGCGGGCCGGTGCAGCGGCCGATCACCACGTTCCGCGGGCTTGTGCGGTCGGGCAACTCCGGCGGCCCGCTGGTCGATGGCGACGGCCGGGTGCTGGGGACGGTCTTCGCGTCGGCGACGGACTCGGCCCAGCCGGAGGGGTTCGCCGTCCCGAACGCTGTCGTCACGGGGGCGCTGGCGCAGACCAGCAGTCCCGTCGACACCGGCCCGTGTGCCCGCTAGCCGTGCACCCGAGGATGGATCTCCGCTAGAAATCTGGCCCTTGCTCAGCCGCCGATCCCTCCATCTGGCCGCGACCGCCTGGGCGCTCGTCCTGACGCTGCTCGCTGCATCCGCCGCCCAGGCGGCGCCGAAGCCGCCCAACCCGTGCCTCGACCCCGCGCAGCGGATGAAGTTGAACTGCCCGGACCTGCAGATGAGCAAGCCGTTCGGGCTGGTGGCCGACCCGTTCGTCTGGCCCGGTCACGTCGTCCTGCGGGCCGGAAACTCGATCGACAGCATCGGTCACGGTCCCGCCGAGCTGCACGGGGTGCGTGACAGTCGCAACGGGATGCGCGGCCGCCAGCGGATCTACCGCCGCGCCGGCGGCAAGCGCGGCATCGCCACCGGCGCACGGCTGATCTTCAAGCCGATCCCAGGGCAGGGCGGCTACTGGAAATACCTCTACGCGGCGAAGTTCGAGCTCTTCCGCCGCGACGGCGACGGTCGCCGCGCCAACCGCGTCAGGCGCGGCCCGAAGGTCAGCTACTGCCTGCGCGACCTCGCCCACAGCCGGCCGGGCCTGCCGCGCTCCCCGCGCAGCTTCGTCTATCCCGCCTGCAACCAGTCGTCGAAGACGCGCCGGGTCACGCTCGGCACCTCCGTCGGCTGGTCCGACGTCTACCCGCCGGCCTACCACGAGCAGTGGATCGACGTGACCGGCCTGCGCGGCTGCTTCGACTACGTCCACACCGCCGACCCCCGCAACGGCATCTATGAGTCGAACGAGCGCAACAACTCCGCCACCGTGACCATCCGCCTCCCCTTTCGCCCGGGACCCCAGCGCTGTCCGGGTCGCCAGTCCCCAGCTCCGCGTGGCGGCGGCGAGGACGTTCCGGTCGATTATTAGCTAGCCGATCGGGGACGGCTGGTCGCCGCGGCTGGGCGGGGGCGGGGGCTCGACGGCGGGTGGGGGCTCCTCGACGACTGGAGGCTCCTCGACGACCGGGTCGGGCTCGGGGGCGGGGGCTGGGGGCGTTGTGTCGGCGGGGATGCGAGGCTGCGGCTGGGTGGCGGGCTTCTGGGTCTCGGTTCGCGGCTGTGAAGGCGGGGTGCCGCCAGCCGTGGCCGGTGTGTCCTGGGGAGTCGCGACGACGGGGTCGGCCGCGGCCGCGCCGGTCCCGGGCTGCTGCTTCGGGTTCGACTTCTTCTTGGCCACCTTCTTCTTGGCCGGCTCGTCCGGCGGTGGGTCGGCGACCGTCTCGACAGTCTTGGCGGCCGGCGCGACCGGAGTTGGCGGATCGTCCTGGCCGAGCACCGTCGTCGTGACGACCGCGAGCAGCGCGGCGGCGCCGAGACCGGCGGCCGCGAGGAAGCGGCGGCGGCGCTTCGTGCCGGCGATCGGCTCGGCGAGCGCGCGGTAGATCGAGGGCATGCCGGGCTGGAGGCTGGCTGGGTCGTGGGTGGCGGCGCGCTCGGCGATCGTCTCGCTCCAGTCGCTGCCGGTCAGCTCGGCGGCCTTGGCCAGCGTGTCCTTGAACAGCCACGGCGCGGCGGCGATCGGCACCCAGGCGCGGTAGGAGGTGCCCGCCTCCTGCATCGCCTCGAGGCCGAGGCAGCAGGTGTGGCAGGTCGACATGTGACCGTCGAGCCACGTCGCGTCGTCGCTCTCGACGTCGAGCTGGCCGTCGTCGCGCATCGCGATCAGCGGCAGCGCCCGCTCGCACCCCGGCGACGAGACCGCGATCGAGGCGAGCGCGCCGCCGCGCAGCTCGTCGCGCAGCTTGATCCGCGCGCGCGAGATCAGCTGGGCGACCGAGTTGCGGTTCATGTCCATGATCTCGGCGATCTCGTCGTAGGACAGCTCCTCGAGCTCGCAGAGCGCGAGCGCCTCGCGCTGGCGCTCCGGCAGCCGCTCGTTGGCGGCGCGGATCTCGTCCTGCTGCGACTCGAGCAGCAGCTTGCGGTCGGGGTCCTCGTTCGGATCGCCGGGGTCGAGGCCGAAGCCGCCGCCCGCCGCCGCCCCGATCGGCGCGGCCGTCTCCGGGATCGCGTCGCTCGGCTCGGCCCGCTTGCGCTTCTGCATCAGGTCGTAGCTGGCGTTGCGCGTCGCCGTGAAGAGGTAGGACCCGAAGACGAGGTCGCGGCCGTCCAGCTTCGGCAGCCGCCGCATCACGTTGAGGAAGGCGTCCTGGACCGCGTCGGCGGCGTCGTCCTCGGATGCCGTCAGGCGGTAGGCGAGGTTGTAGGCGCGCCGCTCGTAGCGCTCGTAGAGCGTCGCGAAGGCGCCGCCGTCGCCGGCCGCGGCGGCGCGCGCCAGACGCGCCTCCTCGGCCGCCAGGGCTGCATCGGTCGGGTCGCCGGGGGCAGCCTGCGCGGACATCGCAAGCAAGGTAGCGCGCCTGCGCTCGTAGAGCCAGGACCGCGTCGATGACGGAGCGCGCGCCGAGAAGACTGGATGGGTGGCGGGGGACAGCTGCATCTGTCCTTCCAACGGGCGTCGCCATGCGGAATTACGCCCTACCGCGGCCATCTGCGTATCGTGGTGCCCTTCATGGGCAAGACACTCGTAGTCGCAGAGAAGCCATCGGTCGCGCGAGATCTCGCGACTGCGCTGCCTGGATCCTTCACCCAGGGCAAGGACAAGGCCTTCCTGGAGGGCGACGACTACGTGATCACGTGGGCGGTCGGCCACCTCGTCGGCCTCGCCGAGCCCGACGCCTACGACCCGAAGCTCAAGAAGTGGCGCTTCGCCGACCTGCCGATCGTCCCGGACGAGTTCAAGCTGATCGCCAACGACGACCGCGCCGCGAAGCAGCTCAAGGTGATCCACCGTCAGATGGCCCGCGAGGACGTCGACCTGATGATCAACGCCTGCGACGCCGGTCGCGAGGGCGAGCTGATCTTCGTCTACATCTACGACACCGCCAAGGTCCAGCCGCCGGTCCAGCGGCTCTGGCTCTCGTCGATGACGCGCCGGGCGATCGAGGACGCCTTCACCCGCCTGCGCGACGGCGAGGAGATGAAGTCGCTCGAGGACGCCGCTCGCTCGCGCTCCGAGGCCGACTGGATCGTCGGCATGAACGCCACCCGCGCCGCGTCGATCCGCCTGCGCGCCGCGTTCGACGGCGCCGTCTCGCTCGGCCGCGTCCAGACGCCGACGCTGGCGCTGATCGCCCGCCGCGAGGAGGAGATCCGCGCCTTCAAGCCCGAGCCGTACTGGCTCGTCGAGGCGAACTTCGCCGCGTCCGGTGCCCGCAACTACACCGGCCGCTACATGGGCGGCAAGCGGATCAAGGAGGACGAGGCCGCCAAGATCGTCGAGGCCGTCAAGGGCAACGACGGCGCGATCACCAAGCTGGAGAAGAAGAAGGAGACCGAGAAGGCTCAGCTTCTCTACGACCTCACCTCGCTCCAGCGTCACGCCAACACGTTGCACGGCTTCTCGGCGCGCCGCACGCTCGGCGCCGCGCAGAAGCTCTACGAGGAGCACAAGGCGCTCACCTACCCGCGTACGAACTCGCGCTACCTGACCGGGGACATGGTTCCCGACATCAAGGACGTCGCCGAGCTGGTCGGCCACAACCCGGGCTACAAGAAGGCGTCCGAGTACGTCGTCGCGCTGTCGGAGCTGCCGCTGGGCCGCGTCGTCAACGACGAGAAGGTCCAGGACCACCACGCGATCATCCCGACGAAGTCCGAGCACGACCTGTCGAAGATGGGCGCCGACGAGCTGAAGATCTACGACCTCGTCGTCAAGCGCTTCCTCGCCGTCTTCCATCCCGACGCGGAGTTCGAGCGCACGCGCGTCGAGACGACCGTCGAGGAGAACGTCTTCCGCACCAGCGGCCGTGTGCTCGTGGTCGCCGGCTGGCGCTCCGTCTACGGCCAGGAGGGCGAGGGCGAGGGCAAGGGCGACGACGACTCGGGTGGCGACCAGATGCTGCCGAAGCTCGAGGCCGACGAGATCGTCGCGACGCTCGAGGTCGAGTCGCTGCGCAAGGAGACCCAGCCGCCGCGCCGCTTCACCGAGGCCTCGCTGCTCGCCGCGATGGAGACCGCCGGCAAGGAGATCGAGGACGCCGACCTGCGCGAGGCGATGAAGGACTCCGGCATCGGCACGCCGGCGACGCGCGCGTCGATCATCGAGCGGCTGCTCGGCGTCGGCTACATCGAGCGCGACGGCCGCGCCCTGCACGCGACCGAGAAGGGCATCCAGGTGATCCGCCTGCTCGGCCAGCACGCGCTGACGTCGCCGGAGCTGACCGGCGACTGGGAGCACCGCCTCGGCCTGATCGAGCAGGGCAAGGACTCGCGGCCCGCGTTCATGAAGGACATCGCCAAGTTCATCGGCGACACCGTCGAGGAGCTCGACAAGCTCAAGGGCGTGAAGATCGAGCGCGCGAAGCTCGGTCCCTGCCCGGTCTGCGGCCGCGAGATCGTCGAGAATCGCAAGGGCTACTCGTGCTGGTCGCGCGAGGATCCGGGCTGCGGCTTCGTGATCTGGAAGCAGAAGGCGCGCAAGAACCTGCCGGTCTCGGTCGCCAAGGAGCTGATGGCGAGCCTCAAGGAGTCGCTCGAGCGCGGCGACGAGGCGCCGATCGGTCGCACCGCCAAGCAGGTCACGGGCTTCAAGGGCCGCTCGGGACGCAGCTTCCGCGCGAAGCTGAAGATCGAGCGCCGCGAGGACGACCCGAACAAGTGGAAGGTCGAGTTCGACGAGGAGTGGGCCACGATGTCCGCCAAGGAGCGCGAGGAGGCAGCGGCCGCCGCCGAGGAGGCGATCGCCGCGAAGAACGGTGGCGACGGCGACGCCGCTCCCGAGATCGCCGAGCCGCAGCGCGCGGCTAGCTGAGGTCGGCGGCGGCGAGCGCGGCGACCAACCGCGGCGGGCCGCTCTCGTTCAGCCAGGCGACGCGGCCAGGCCAGTAGGGGTTCGACGGGCCGCTGCTGTCGAGGAACGAGTCCTCGTACATCCAGCTGCCGGTGTTGGTGAGCTGAGCGCCGCTGCGCAGTCGCCAGCCGTCGCCGTCTCCCGGCAGCGGACCGGCGCGATGGGTGTGGCCGAAGAGGACGTGGTCGGCGTCGATCGCGAGCCGGTCGACGACGTCCGCCATCGCGGCGAGGCCGCCGTCGCGTAGCGCTGCGGCCGAGATCTCCGGGCGGAACGGGCCGAGCCCAGCGGCGTTGATCGCCGCCACGGCGGCCGGGATCGCGGCGCGACCGACCAGCGCCGAGCGCAGGCGGCCGCCGCGGCCGCTGCCGGCGCCGTCGGTCGCGAGCTTCCAGACGTCGCGCGAGAGGTTGTTGCGGCGACCGACCGGATGGGCGCGCGCATTCTGGGCGAGCGAGTGGGCGAGCGCGTAGATCGGGCCGAGGATCGCCTCGTAGTCGGCGACGCTCCGCGGCCCCGAGGGACCGAGCCGCGTGCCGAATCGCTCGACTCCGGCGGCGATCAGGCACTCGACGCGGGGCACGGTGAGGTGAGCGTCGAGGTAGTGGCCGTGGGTCGCGTAGACGTCGTCGCGCAGCCAGATGCCGGGATAGGCGACGGTCAGCTCGCTGCGCGGCATCAGGCCTGCGACGCGGTCGGCGAGGTCGCCGGGACGGGACGGATGGTCGCCCGCGACGGCGAGCGGTCCCACGCCGGCCAGCCGCTCCCGCTCGAGCGCAGGGGCGACGAGCTGGTAGTCGTGGTTGCCGGGCACGAGGACGACCGGCTTGCCAGCGGTCCTGTCGCCGATCGCGGCGAGCACCGGGGCGACGTCCTCGAGCACCGCGTTCGCCGGACGCTCGCGCAGCTCGATCATGTCGCCCAGGACGACGAGCCGGTCGGCCTCGTCGGCGACCGCGAGCAGCCGCTCCAGGGCACGTGGGCGGCGCGCGAGGTCGGCGCCGGACACGGTGCCGAGGTGCAGGTCGGACACGATCGCCGTCGCCACTGCCGCCATCTTCGCAGGCGCTACCTGCGCGCCCGGTCGCAAAGGGGCCTATCCTGTCGGCCCGCGTGTCCACCTTCTGCCGCCACAACCGCTTCATGGCCGACTGCCCGATCTGCTCGAAGGGCACGGTGCTGGAGGATGGGGGACAGCGGGTGCGGCGCAAGGCGAGCGGCTCCGGCGAGCCGCGCAAGCGCTCCAAGGCCGCTACGCCCGTGTTCACCGGACCGCACGTCGCCGGCCCCGCCCGCCGCGACGAGGACGATGCGCTCTTCCTGATCCGGCTCGAGCGGGTGCCTGGCGGCGTCAGGCTGGGCGAGTGGCGCGGCTCCGCGCTGTCGCCGACCGCCCCGGTGCTGCCCGCCGAGGACCTGGCAGACCTCGTCGCCCGTTCCGGCGATGCGCTCCAGGCGCGCGACGCGGCAAAGCTGGTCGCGGCGCTCGAGACGGCGGCCGATCCCGACGCCGGCGGCGACGCCGGCATCAGTCGCGGCCGCAGCGGCGACTTCAAGGAGGAGCTGCGCGTCGAGGCGCTCGAGGACGGCCAGCTGCGCATCGCCCGCTGGGTGCTGCGCCCCGCGATCGGCTGGGAGCTCCAGGACGCGCCGCCGATGCTGCCCGCCGCGCGCTACGCGGAGGCGCTCGCCGACGCCGCGCGCCGGGGTCTGATCGCCGCCGCTCCCGCTTCGGCGACGCCGCAGCTCTGACCGTCCCGGCCAGTCCGTATACCTGACGGCCGCATGCCGTTGAAGCTCGTAACCGGTCCCGCCAACGCCGCCAAGGCGGGCGAGGTGCTGGGCGGATTGCGGGCGCGGGTCGACGAGGAGCCACTGCTCGTCGTGCCGGCGTTCGAGGACGTCGAGCACAACCAGCGCGAGCTGGCCGCGCGAGGGGCGGTGTTCGGCGTTCACGTCGTGCGCTTCAAGCGGCTGTTCGGGCAGATCGCGGGGCGGGCCGGGGTGCGGGGGCGGGCGGCTTCGCGGCTGCAGCGCGAGCTGATCGTCGCCGACGCCGTGCGCGCGGCAGACCTCGACGCGCTGGCCGAGTCGGCCGAGCGCCCCGGCTTCGTGCGCGCGGCGACGCGCTTCGTCGCCGAGATCGAGCGCTCGCTCGCCGACCGGTCGGCCGCCGGGCCGGCGATGGTCGAGCCGGCGCGGCTGATTCAGGCGTTGCGGGCGTGGGCTGGCGACGGGCCGCGGCGGCGCCACGTCGACGAGATCGCCGAGATCTACCGCCGCTATCGGGAGCGGCTCGCGGGCGCCGGCCTCGTCGACGACGAGCTGTATGCCTGGTCGGCGATCAGCGCGCTGCGCGAGAACCCCGAGAGCTGGGGGACGACGCCGGTCTTCGCCTACGGCTTCGACGACTTCACGCCGCTGGAGCTGGCGGCGCTTGGGGCGTTGGCGGGGCCGGTGGGGGTGGACGTTGTGGTGTCTCTGCCCTGGGAGACCGGCCGCGAGGCGTTCCGCGCGACCGCGGGCACCTATGCGGAGCTGAGTGGAATGGCTAGTGAGGAGGTGGAGCTCTCGGCGTTGTCGGACTTCTATGCGCCGGAGTCGCGCGCGACGTTGCACCGGCTCGAGCGCGGGCTGTTCGAGGCCGAGTCGAAGTGGGCAGATTCCGGCCACGATGCGTCCGGAATCGACCCAGCGTCGGGTAAAGCGCTTACCCGGGCAGATTCCGGCCGGAATACGACCGCAATGCGCCCGGCATCGGGGGGAGAGGCCGTCCAGGTCCACCTCGCCGGCGGCCGCCGGGCGGAGGTGGAGCTGTGTGCGGCCGAGGTGCTGTCGCTGCTGCGCGACGGGACGGCGCCCGGCGACGTGGCGGTGGTGCTGCGCGATCCGCGGCCATACGCCTCGACGATCGAGCAGGTCTTCGGCGCCTATGGCATCCCGTACTCGATCGACCGCCGCATCCCGCTGCGCCACACCGGCGTCGGGCGCGGGCTGCTCGCGCTGCTGCGCTGCGCGGCCGGGACGGGCAGCGCCGACGACCTGCTCGCCTACCTGCGCACGCCGGGCCGGCTGCGCGAGCCGATCTACGCCGACCGGCTCGAGGTCGCGGCCCGCCGCGACGGCGCCGCGACCGCCGCCCGCGCGCGCGAGCTGTGGGACGGCTGGGCGGAGCGCGACGGCATCGGGCCGTTCCCGCTGACCGAGATCGATCGCGTCGCCAACCTGCGCGAGGAGCCCGAGGCGCTGCTCGACGAGATCGCCAGGCACGCCGGACGCCTGTTCGCCGGCCCGTACCGCCGCCAGGCGCACGTGCTCGAGGGGGCGGAGCTCGACGACGCGAGAGCCTTCCAGACGCTTGGCTCGGCACTGCGCGACATGCGCGCGCTGGCCCGCGCCGGCGGCCGGATCGACTTCGCCCGGATCGAGGAGACGCTCGGCGGGCTCGAGGTCTTCGTCGGCGAGGAGGCCCAGCCCGGGCGCGTCGCCGTCGCCTCGCCGCTCGCGATCCGCGCCCGCCGCTTCGCCGCCGTCTTCGTCTGCGGCCTCCAGGAGGGCGAGTTCCCGGCCGGCAGCGCCTCGGACCCGTTCCTCTCCGACGCCGACCGCCGCGAGATCGCACAGGCGAGCGGCCTCGTCCTGCCGCTGCGCGAGAACCAGCTCGAGCGTGAGCGCTACCTCTTCTACGTCTGCGCGTCGCGGGCCGAGCGCCAGCTCGTGCTGAGCGCGCGCGTCAGCGGCGAGGAGGGGGAGGCCGAGCAGCCGTCGTTCTTCCTCGACGACGTCGAGCGGATCTTTCCCGGGCTGCGGGAGGCGGCGCGGCGGCGCTCGCTCGCCGACGTCACCTGGACGCCGGACGAGGCGCCGACGGAGGCCGAGTGGGAGCGCGCCGTCGCGGCGCAGCGCCAGGCCGCCCCGCCCGAGCCGGTCGGGCCGGTCGCGCTCGACGCCGCGCTGGCGGCGTTGCGTGACCGTGGGGCCGTCTCGCCAACCGCCGTCGAGCGCTTCGCCGGCTGTCCGGTCAACTGGCTTGTCGAGGACGTGCTGAGGCCGGTCGCGCTCGAGCCCGATCCCGAGCGGCTCGTCCAGGGCGCGTTCGCCCACGACGTGCTCGAGCTGACCTACTCGCGCCTGCGCGAGCAGACCGGCGACCGCCGCATCACAGAGGCCAACCTCGGCCAGGCCGAGGCGATCATGCTCGCGGCGCTCGCCGAGGAGGTCGACCGCCGCGGCGCCACGATGCGCGGGCCGCGGATGCGCGCGGCGGTGCGGCGGCTGGAGTTCCAACTGCTGCGTCACCTCGCGTACGAGTCGACCAGCACGTCGGAGTTCGAGCCCGAGCACCTCGAGCTTGCCTTCGGCCTGCCCGACGCCGAGTACCCGGAGGTCGAGCTGGAGGGCGGGCTGCGAGTGCGCGGCAAGATCGACCGCGTCGACCGGCGCGGCGACAAGGTCGCCGTGCGCGACTACAAGAGCGGCAAGGTCGGCGACTACAGCGCCGCGAACTGGCCGAGCAAGGGCCGTTTGCAGGCGGCGCTCTACATGCTGGTCGCCGAGCGGCTGCTCGGCGTCGAGGCCGTCGCCGGTCTCTACACGCCGCTGTCCGGCGACGACCGCCGCCCGCGCGGCGCGCTCAACGCCGACTTCACCGAGCAGCTCGGCGGCGACTTCGTCGGCGGCGACGTGCTCTCCGGCGAGGAGTTCGCCGCGCTGCGCGACTGGGCGGGCGCCGCGATCGCCACGGCCGCCGCCGAGATGGGGGAGGGCAGGCTCTGCTCGAAGCCCGACTCCTGCGCGTACCGCGGCGGCTGCTCCCACCCCTCGATCTGCAGGATCGAGCGGTGAGCGGGCGCAGCTTCACCGACGAGCAGCTGCGGGCGATCGAGCGCCGCGACGGCGGCCTGCTCGTCGCCGCGGGCGCCGGCTCGGGCAAGACGTCGGTGCTCGTCGAGCGCTTCGCGCGCGCGGTGATCGAGGATGGCGTGGCGGTCGAGGCGATCCTCGCGATCACCTTCACCGAGAAGGCCGCCGCCGAGCTCAAGGCGCGCGTCCGCGACCGCTTCGCCGGCGCGGGTCTGCACGCCGAGGCGCGCGCCGCCGAGGGTGCCTTCATCTCGACGATTCACGGCTTCTGCTCGACGATCCTGCGCGCCCACGCGCTCGCCGCCGGCATCGACCCCGAGTACCGCGTGCTCGACCAGGTGGAGGCCGACCGGCTGGGCGTCGAGGCCTTCGACGGCGCGCTCGCGGCGTTCCTGCACGACGACGCCGGCCCCGAGCGGCTGCGGCTGGTCGCGGCCTACACCCCGGAGCGTCTGGCGACGATGACGCGGACGACGTACGCCCACCTGCGCAGCCAGGGCGACGAGGACCCGGAGCTGCCGGAGATCGAGCCGGCACGGTCCGCGGGAGAGGAGGATCGGCTGTCGCGTGCGGCGAGGGTGGCGCTGGCGGAGCTGGAGGGAGCGAAGGACGGCACCCGGGTGACGGAGGCACGCGAAAGGCTGGAGCGCTGCCTGGCGCTGCTGGCGCGTGACAGCGGCGATGGAACTGGCGCTGCCGGTCGGCCTGCCGAGACGGGCGCCTCGGCCGGTCCCGACCTCGCCGAGTTCGGGAAGTTGAAGGTCGGCAAGGGCGCCGGCGCGCTCAAGACGGAGGCGTTCGACGAGTACCGCGAGGCGCTGGAGGCGCTGTCCGCCCTCGTCGCCCATCAGGAGGAGCTGCGCGTCCATCCCCTGCTGCGCGAGCTGCTGCGCGCCTACGGCGCCCGCTACGCGCGGCTCAAGCGCGACCGCTCCGGCCTCGACTTCGACGACCTCGAGCTGCTCGCCAACCGCCTGCTGCGCGACGACCCGGTGGTCGGCGAGCGCTGGTCGCGGCGCTTCCAGCACGTGATGGTCGACGAGTTCCAGGACACCAACCCGCTCCAGAACCAGCTGCTGGAGCGGATCGCCGGTGATCGCCTATTCCGCGTCGGCGACGAGTTCCAGTCGATCTATCGCTTCCGCCACGCCGACGTGTCGGTCTTCCGCGAGCAGGCCGTCCAGGCGCGCGCCGATGGCCGCTTCGAGGCGCTGACCGCCAACTTCCGGAGCCGCCCCGAGGTGCTCGACGCGATCGACCTGCTGTTCGGCTCGGTCTGGGGCGAGCGCTTCCCGCGGCTGACCGCCGGCGGCGACCCCGGAGTCCCAGCCGGCGACCCCTGCGTCGAGCTGATCGTCGCCGACCGCCCACACAACGGCTCGCGCTGGCGCGAGCGCTTCGACGCCGAGGCGGCGGCCGGCGGCCTTCCGACCGAGCTCGTCTTCGGCGAGTCGCTGCGCGAGGTCGTCCCCGCCCGCGCCGCCGAGGCCCGCATGCTCGCCAAGCGGATCGACGAGCTGATCGCCAGCGGCCGCTTCGCCGCGGCCGACGTCGTCGTCCTCGTCCGCGCCACGACCCACCTCGCCGCCTTCGAGCGCGCACTCGAGGACCGCGGCATCCCCACCTACGTCATGGGCGGCCGCGGCTACTGGTCCCAACAACAGGTCGGCGACCTCCGCGCCTACCTCGCCGCCCTCGCCAACCCCCTCGACGACCTCGCCCTCTACACCGCCCTCGCCTCCCCACTAGGCGGCCTATCCCTCGACGCCCTCGTCGTCATCAAAGCCGCCGCCCAACGCCGTCGCATCGAGCCCTGGCTCCTCCTCACCGAACTGGCGGGGGATGGAAGCCCGAAGAGCGATTCCCAAGCGGATCGGGCTTCCATCCCCCGCCACGACCTCGCGGCCGATCTCTCGCCAGAGGACCTCAAACGCGCCAAAGCCTTCGCCAACCTCCTCGCCTCCGAGCGCGCCACCGCCCCCCGCGCCTCGCTCGAGACCCTGATCGACCGCGGCGTCACCCGCTCCGGCTACGACCTCCACCTGCTCGCCCAGCGCGCCGGCCGCCGCCGGATGGCCAACGTCCGCAAGCTGATGCGCCTCGCGCGCGAGTTCGAGGCCGAGGAGGGCCGTGACCTGCGCGCCTTCATCGACTACGTCGCCGAGCGCGACGAGCTCGGCGACCGCCAGGGCGAGGCGCCGCTCGAGCCCGAGGACGTCCAGGCCGTCCGCCTGATGACCGTCCACCGCGCCAAGGGCCTCGAGTTCCCCGTCGTCTGCGTCGCCGACCTCGGCAAGCCCGGCCGTGAGGATCGGTCCGCGCTGCAGATCTCAGACGACGGCAGCGTCGGGATCAGCCTCGCCCAGCTCGGCGGCGGCAGCGTCGCCAGCACCCGCCTGAAGGAGATCCGCGAGCGGCAGAAGCTCGCCGACGAGGAGGAGGAGAAGCGCGTCTTCTACGTCGCCGCGACCCGCGCCGAGCAGCACCTGATCCTCAGCGGCGGCACCGATCTCGCCAAGCTCGACGAGCAGAAGCCGCTCGAGGAGCCGATGCGCTGGGTCTGGCGCGCACTGGCTCCGGGGATCGGGGACGTCGAGACCACCGCGGTCGTCGAGCACGACCTCGACGGAAGGGGGGTGGAGGTCCGCTGCACCGTCCTGCGCCCCGAGACCGTCGACGCGCTCCTGCCCGCCGCCGACCGTGCCCCCAAGCCGCCCGAGCAGCCGCCGGCTGGCCTCGACGCGCTCGACGCGCCCGCCCTGGCCGCCGTCCCGCCGCCGGCCGCCCTCCCAGTCAGCCGTGTTAGCTACTCGGGGCTGCAGCGCCACCGCGAGTGCGGCTACCGCTTCTACCTCGAGCGGTCGCTGCGCCTGCCACGCGGCGATGCTCTGCCCGCACCGGATGCGCCACCCGAGGAGCCGACCGACGCCCTGCCGCCGACGGTCCGCGGCTCGATCGCCCACGAGCTGCTGGAGAACATCGACTTCGCCCAGCCGACGACACCGACCGCGGACGAGGTCGCCGCGCTGATCGAGCGCTACGGCGAGCCCGTCCGCGACCCCGAGGTGGCCGACCTGATCGAGCTGTTCACGGCCTTCGCCAACTCCCCGCTGCGCGAGCGCCTGGCCGCTGCCGACCACCTCCGCAGCGAGCTGCCGTTCGCCTTCCAGCTCACGCCGGACGCCGCCGGCGGTCGCAGCCTGCTCGTCAACGGCATCGTCGACGTCCACGCCATCGAGCCGGATCGCACGCTGATCCTCGACTACAAGTCCAACCGCCTCGAAGGCGCCGAGCCGAGCGACATCGTCGAGTCCGACTACGACATTCAGCGGACCGTCTACGCGTTGGCGGCCCTCCACGCCCAGGCGCCCCGCGTCGAGGTCACCTACCTCTTCCTGGAGCGTCCCGACCACCCTGTCTCGGCCGTCTACGAAGCCTCCGACCTTCCGGCCCTCGACGCCCGCCTGCGCGAGCTCGCGACCCCCGTCGCCAGCGGCGTCTTCGTCCCGACGGCCGCCCCCAACCGTGCGCTCTGCGGCGACTGTCCGGGGCAGCCCGGCCTCTGCTCCTGGCCGCCGGAGCGGACGCTTGCCCTGGCATCATCCAGCGAGTGACCAGCAGCTCCGCCGCCGCTCAGCACCTGGCCGATCTCAGGCGACTGCGCCGCGTTCGCGACCGGATCGACCGGGATTACGCGCAGCCGCTGGACGTCGAGGCGCTCGCCCGCGCCGCGCACATGTCGGCCGGGCACTTCAGCCGCGAGTTCAAGCGCGCCTACGGCGAGTCGCCGTACAGCTATCTGATGACGCGCCGGATCGAGCGGGCGATGGCGCTGCTGCGCCGTGGCGACCTCAACGTCACCGAGGTCTGCTTCGAAGTCGGCTGCTCGTCGCTCGGCACGTTCAGCACCCGCTTCGCCGAGCTGGTCGGGATGCCGCCGAGCGCCTACCGTCACGCCGAGCACACCGCGGCCGGGATGCCGCCCTGCATCGCCAAGCAGGTGACCAGACCGATCAGGAATCGAGAAGCGCCGGTCGCCAGCTCCGCCTAGCCTGAGCGCCATGGATCTGATCATTCACACAACCTTCCTCCCGCACGACGACCCCGACGCCTCGCTGGCCTTCTATCGCGACGTCCTCGGCTTCGAGGTTCGCAATCAGGTGGAGCAGGGCGGGATGCACTGGAACACCGTCGGCCCGCCCGGCCAGCCCGACGTGAACATCGTCCTGACGCCCCCGGGCGCCGACCCCGGCGTCACCGACGAGGAGCGCCAGACGATCGCCGCGATGATGGCCAAGGGCACCTACGCCGGCATGATGCTCGCCACCAAGGACCTCGACGGAACCTTCGAGCGGGTGCAGGCCGGAAACGTGGACGTCGTCCAGGAGCCGACCGATCAGCCCTGGGGGAAGCGCGACTGCGCCCTGCGCGATCCCGCCGGCAACATGATCCGCATCCAGGAGCTCAGCTGAGCGTGGCCACGAAGACGAAGGCGCCGCCGGCGGCGGCGCATGCCGCCGACAGCCACGACCTGATCCGCGTGCACGGCGCGCGGGTCAACAACCTCAAGGACGTCAGCGTCGAGCTGCCGAAGCGCCGGCTGACGGTCTTCACCGGCGTCTCCGGCTCGGGCAAGAGCTCGTTGGTCTTCGGCACGGTCGCGGCCGAGTCGCAGCGGCTGATCAACGAGACCTACAGCGCCTTCCTCCAGGGCCTGATGCCGGCGCTGGCACGGCCCGACGTCGACGTGCTCGACGGGCTGACGACGGCGATCATCGTCGACCAGGAGCGGATGGGCGCCGACCCTCGGTCCACGGTCGGCACCGCCACGGATGCCAACGCGATGCTGCGCATCCTCTTCAGCCGGCTCGGGAAGCCGCACATCGGATCGCCGCAGGCGTACTCGTTCAACGTCGCGTCGGTCAAGGCGAGCGGCGCGATCACCGTCGACCGCGGCGGCAAGTCGAAGACCGAGAAGGCGACGTTCACCCGCACCGGCGGCATGTGCACGCGCTGCGAGGGCCGCGGCGCGGTGACCGACTTCGACCTGTCGGCGCTCTACGACGACAGCAAGTCGCTCAACGACGGCGCGCTGACGATCCCCGGCTACAGCATGGAGGGCTGGTACGGCCGCATCTTCCGCGGCTGCGGTTACTTCGACCCGGACAAGCCGATCAAGAAGTTCAACAAGCGCGAGCTGCACGACCTGCTCTACCGCGAGCCGACCAAGATCAAGGTCGACGGGATCAACCTGACCTATGCGGGGCTGATTCCCCAGATCCAGAAGTCGTTCCTGGCCAAGGACCGGGACGCGATGCAGCCGCACGTCGGCGCCTTCGTCGACCGGGCAGTGACGTTCACCACCTGCCCCGAGTGCGACGGCACCAGGCTCAGCGAGGCGGCGCGCTCGTCGAAGATCGAGGGCGTCAACATCGCCGACGTCTGCGCGCTGCAGATCAGCGACCTCGCCGAGTGGGTGCGGGGACTCGACGAGCCGTCGGTCGTGCCGCTGCTGCAGGCGCTGCGGCACACCCTCGACTCGTTCGTCGAGATCGGGCTCGGCTACCTCTCGCTCGACCGGTCGTCGGGCACGCTGTCGGGCGGCGAGGCGCAACGGACCAAGATGATCCGCCACCTCGGATCGTCGCTCACCGACGTCACCTACGTCTTCGACGAGCCGACGATCGGGCTGCACCCGCACGACATCCAACGGATGAACGAGCTTCTGCTGCAGCTGCGCGACAAGGGCAACACGGTGCTGGTCGTCGAGCACAAGCCCGAGGCGATCGCGATCGCCGACCACGTCGTCGACCTCGGCCCGCGCGCCGGCAGCGAGGGTGGGGAGGTGGTGTTCGAGGGCACGGTCGAGGGCCTGCGCGCCAGCGACACCCTGACCGGGCGGCATCTCGACGACCGCGCCTCGCTCGAGCCCGAGGTGCGGACGTCGACGGAGGCGTTGGAGATCCGCGGCGCCGGCACGCACAACCTGCAGGACGTCGACGTCGACATCCCGCTCGGGGTGCTGTGCGTGGTCACGGGCGTCGCCGGCTCGGGCAAGAGCTCGCTGATCAACGGCTCGGTCTCCGGGCGCGACGGGGTGGTGACGGTCGACCAGGCCGCGATCAAGGGCTCGCGGCGCAGCAACCCGGCGACCTACACCAAGCTGCTCGAGCCGATCCGCAAGGCGTTCGCGAAGGCCAACGGTGTCAAGCCGGGGCTGTTCAGCGCCAACTCCGACGGCGCCTGCCCGAACTGCAACGGCGCCGGCGTCATCTACACCGACCTGGCGATGATGGCGGGCGTAGCCACCGTCTGCGAGGAGTGTGAGGGCAAGCGCTTCCAGGCCTCGGTGCTCGAGTACGCCTTCGGCGGCAAGGACATCGCCGAGGTGCTCGCGATGTCTGTGGCCGAGGCCGAGCAGTTCTTCGGCGGTGGCGACGCGGCGATCCCGGCCGCGCACAAGATCCTCGACCGCCTCGCCGACGTCGGGCTCGGCTACCTGACGATCGGCCAGCCGCTCACGACGCTGTCCGGCGGCGAGCGCCAGCGGCTGAAGCTGGCCACCCACATGGGCGAGAAGGGCGGCGTCTACGTCCTCGACGAGCCGACCACCGGCCTCCATCTCGCCGACGTCGAGCAGCTGCTCGGCCTGCTCGACCGGCTCGTCGACTCCGGCAAGTCGGTCATCGTCATCGAGCACCACCAGGCGGTCATGGCGCACGCCGATTGGATCGTCGACCTCGGCCCCGGCGCCGGCCACGACGGCGGCCAGGTCGTCTTTGAGGGCACGCCCGCCGACCTCGTCGCCGCCCGCTCGACGCTCACCGGCGAGCACCTCGCCGACTACGTCGGCGCCTGACCGGCGCGGCGATCGGTAGGTACGGCGGCGCTTTTGCCGTTCCGTCCACGCGCATCCCTACCTTCACCCCCATGCCCCTCTGCTTCATCGAGCCGCAAGAGGCCATCCGCGTGATCGCGGACGCTGTCGGGCGCGAGGCCCGGCGACAGCTGCTGGGCGAGGTCGTGCGCGCCTGGGTGGACGAGATCCCGGAGGACGAGCTGGCGGTGCACTACGCCAAGGCCGTCGAGGTGCTCGACGACGACGACCTGTCGATGCTGGCCGCCTGGCACGCGTCGCTCGAGGTCGGTCAGCCGATCGCGAACAAGGACTTCCTGCTGAAGGCGTTCGGCCAGCTCGGCGAGCACCGGCGCGAGGCGCTGAAGATCGCCGCGGGGTTCCGTGGCGATGACGCGTTCGACGCCGGCGTCAGCGAGGAGCAGGCGATCGACACGGTCCTCCCATTCCTGTCCCACGAGCGGATGACGGAGCTCGCCGCCGAGGCGATCGAGCTCTACTGCTGGGACCGGATGGGCAGCGACAACTAGCGCCGCTTCTTCTTGACGACCTTCACCGTCTGCGTCATCGAGACGGGGTGGAGGGCGCAGAAGAGCTGGTAGGTGCCGGGCTTGGCGAGCCGCTTGGAGTAGGCGCGGCCAGCGTCGAGGTTGTCGGAGGCGAAGCCGCGGGGGCCGTTGGCGACGGTCACGTTGTGCAACTCGGCTGAGGCGAACTTCCAGCGCAGCAGGCCGCCTGCGGGCAGCGTCAGGTTCGGTCTCGAGAAGAAGCGGTCGCCGACCGTGATCCGGGCGCCGCTCTTGACTCGCACGCGCTTCCCGGGCGGCTTGGAGATCTTGCGTGCCTTGCCGTTCGGCCCGATCCCAGTCAGCGGCACGGTGAAGCGCGGCGTGGCGGAGCGCCCAGGCTCGCTCGGCCCGGTCACCTGCATGTCAGAGGGCTTCACGCACCCACTGGGTGCAACGGCAGCCGGATCCTGGGCCAGGAACACGATCATGATCCCCATCACGCGCGCGTGCAGCAGACGGCCGTCGTAGTTCGAGTCCATCCGCAATCGGTCGCCGGCCCGGACCGGGAAGCCGCTGGCGCTGGTGAAGCCGGTCATGTTGATCGGCCCGGGCTCGTGGAGCACCGGTTTGACGTTGTAGAAGGGGTGGCTCTTCAGCCCCCAGGTAGGTCGTGAGCGGTAGAGCGCGCAGCTGCCGCGGTTCAGCGTGAGGTCCTTGGCGCCGCCGTGGACATGGCCGATGCCCGCGACCAGCCGGCCTGAGGACGGCGCGGTCCAGTTCGTCGAGCGAGTATGCGTCGAGCCGGCCTTCCGACCGCCTGGAACGGTGTAGACCGGGTCGGCGAGGCAGTTCTTGACATCGAGCCAATAGGGCGTCACGGGCGTCTGGGGCGCGGTGTCGTAGGTCACCTTGTACTCGATGAACACGTCGTCGGCCTTGCTGCGGTGGTTCATCAGCATCAGCGTCATCGCCCACTGGTCGGCGGCCTTCATCGGGTAGCCGTAGCCGGGCGGCAGCTTCATCTTCGCCCGCTCCTCGCCGGCGGCGTAGAAGCGCTCGCCCAACGCGGGGATCTTCGTCTTGTAGTCGAAGGCGGTGAAGGTGTTGCAGGTTCCGTCGTGCTTCTCGCCGACCGCCGAGCCGAGGTTGGTGAAGACGATGTGGTGGAGCATCACCCGGTTGATCGGCACCTGGCTGCCGTCTGGGTCGACGACGTCGACCTCCATGTTCGTGATGAAGCCGTCGGTGCGCGGCTTCGGGATCCCGATCTTCCAGTCGTCCTGCAGAACCTGGTAGGCGCCGATCGAGATCGGCCCGTAGCGGATCGTCTCGGTCTTGGTCTCGGCTGCCGCGGGCGCCGCCAGAGCAAGGCTCGCAACGCCAGCCGCCAGAGCGGCCAGCATGCGCGTAAGGGTCCCCAGGGCACTCCTCACCTGCGATTGAGCGTAGGCGACGGCCGATGCCGCCGCTAGAGCCAGTTCGTCCAAGACCGTCGCCTGCGCCCGTCCACTTGACGTATTCCCATATCGGTATACAATTCCGGCATGGCACGAGCAGCGACGACGGCGGATGCCTTCAACGCGGTGGCAGAGCCACGGCGGCGGGAGATCCTCGATGCGCTCGCCGACGGCGAGCGCCCAGTCAACGATCTCGTCGGTCTGCTCAACCTGGCCCAGCCCCAGGTCTCCAAGCACCTCAAGGTGCTGCGCGAGGTGGGGCTGGTCGACGTACGCAATTCAGGACGACGGAGGCTCTACCGGCTCAACGGCGCCGCGCTCAAGCCCATCCACGACTGGGTCAAGGAGTACGAGCGCACGTGGTCAGAGCGGTTCGACCGGATGGACGTCGTCCTCGACGAACTCAAGCGAAAGGAAGAAGGAGATGGCACCGATGACAAGTAGCGGCACAGCGAAGGTCACGCTTCCCGGAGACAAGCAGATCCTGATCACCCGGGAGTTCGACGCTCCCAAGGAGCTGGTCTACAAGGCGTGGACCACGCCCGAGCTGGTCAGGCAGTGGTGGTGCGGCGAGCGCGGCGAGATGACCGTCTGTGAGATCGACCTGCAGGTCGGCGGCAAGTGGCGCTACGCGATGATCGCCAACGAGGGGTTCGAGGTCGCCTTCCACGGCGAGTACCGCAAGCTCGTCCCGAACGAGCGGATGGTCTCGACGGAGGCCTACGAGGGCATCCCCGATCCCGACGAGCACGCTGCGCTGAACACGCTCACGCTGACCGAGGTCGACGGGCGCACGACGCTCTCGGTCCTCGTCGAGCACCCGACCCAGGCGGGGCGCGACATGCACATCGAGTCCGGGATGGAGGGCGGCATGCAGGAGGCGCTGGACCGCCTCGAGCGGGTCGCGATCTCCCTGCGCTAGGCGGCGCGCAGACGGCTAGGCCAGGGCCCGCTCGATCTCCGAGCGGGCCTGGTCGGTCGTCTCGAACAGCACGGCCGTCATCCCCAACGCTCGCGCGGCGTCGCAGTTGACCGCGATGTCGTCGACGAAGATGCAGTCCTCGGCGGCCAGCCCGCCGCCTAGCCGCTCGACGGTCAGGTGGTAGATCTCGGGCTCCGGCTTGCGCATCCCGACGAACGCCGAGTCGACGACGACCTCGAAGATCTCGTCGATCTCCGGCAGCATCGCCCGCCAGCGCGGCTCCCACTCGCGGACGTTGTTGGTCAGCAGCGCCGCCCGCAGTCCGCGGCGGCGCAGCTCCGCGACGTACTCGATCATCTCGTGGTTGCGCTCGAGGCCGGCGATGAACGCCTCGCCCATGCCGTCGAGGCTGTGATCGCCGAGCTCCTGCTCGAGGCGCTCGATGAACTCCGGCTCGGTCAGCTCGCCGCGCTCGAGCACGAACAGCGGATGCTCGCCATGGCGCTCCAGCGACGCCTCGAGCGCCTTGCCGAGATCCTCGAGCGGCACGCCGCTGTCCTGGGACCAGGCGGCGAAGGCGTTGCCGAGCGGGGTCGTCAGCACGCCGCCGAAGTCGCTGACGATCGCCTTCGGGGCGCTCATGCCGCCACGTCCGGCACCGCGCGGGTCATCAGCTCGTAACCGCCGGCGCCCTCGAGGTTGCCCATCCGCCAGCGGAACACCGCCACGTGGACGTCGACGGCCTCGAGCTGCAGCGAAGAGCCGGCGACGACGCTGCCCGAGGCCCGCAGCGGCAGGTCCTCTCCCGGTAGCCACAGCTCCAGCCCGGCGCTGCGCTGGCGGCCCTCGCCGTCGTAGACCGTAGAGATGCGGGCGTCCTCGATCCGCACGAGCTCACCGTCGTTGAGCAGCCACGCGGTGGTCTGCTCGCCGCTGTGCCCGAGCGAGCCGCGCGGCCGCCGCCCGACCGCCAGGAACGCGTGGCGGTCGTCGAACAGCGCCGATATCGAGCGCATCGCGTCGAGCTCGTCCCAGCTCGGTGCCCGGTGGGTCTCGGACAGCGTCGCGAGGCAGCGCACCTGCTTGCCGTCCGCCTGGCCGGTGGCGACGCAGAGGTGGACGGTCACGCCGTCCAGGTCGGCGGCGGGAGCGACCGGCTCCAGGTCGAGCGCGAAGCCGCCGTCCAGCTCGGCGTGCCAGCCGGCGCCGACGGCCTCGATGGACGGGCTGTCAGACAGCGCGCGCGACGTCGCGCCCTCGAACAGAAGCGTCATCCCGGAGCGCGCGCTGCCGTGCAGCCCGTGCTCGGGGGAGAAGAAGCTCAACGACAGCGCCGGCTGGCTCACGGGCCGATTCTCCCTTGTGGCGGCCCCTCGCGGTGTTCACGTGCCGTTCCCTCGACCGTTCCGTCGTCGCCGGCGGGCCGTCTCGAGCGCGCCGCGCGGCCCGCACGGCCGGCGACGCCCGCCGCCCCCATGACCGCGGTCAGCCCGAACCGCCTGCCCAGCCAGCCGGTCGCGAGCCGCCGCACCACGGCACGCGTCGGCGGGATCAGCAGCAGCAATCCGACGATGTCGGTCAGGAACCCGGGCGTGATCAGGAACGCGCCGCCGAAGATCACCGCGATCCCGTCGAACAGCTCACGGTGCGGGACCCGGCCCTCGGCCAGGACCTCGTTGAACTGCCGCCATACCGTGCGGCCCTGACTGCGCAACAGCGCCGACCCGAGCAGCGAGTCGAGGACGAGCAGCAGGATCGTCAGCGGCGCCCCGATCGCATCCCCGACCTGCAGGATCACGTACAGCTCCGCGATCGGGACCAGGATGAAGACGACTACGAGCAGGACGACCATCGGCGCCAACCCTACTCACGACTACCATTGCCCCCATGTCAGATATCGACGTGACCGTGGACGACGTGCGCGAGGCGCTGGAGAACGTGATCGACCCCGAGCTGGGACTCGATTTCGTCGAGCTCGGGCTGGTCTACGACATCGCGGTGGAGGGCACCGAGGCCTTCATCACCTTCACCCTCACCACCCCCGGCTGCCCGATCGGCCCGCAGGTCACCGAGCAGATGCAGGAGTTCGTCGGCGACCTCCCCGGCATCACCGACGTCCA
>Ga0190275_10000613_pt1 | contig 29827 bp, 25 predicted proteins | sample Popmic550T_FD_133745 | JGI IMG/M metagenome (GOLD analysis project Ga0190275, IMG submission 133745) | Populus adjacent soil microbial communities from riparian zone of Yellowstone River, Montana, USA - 550 T | ecosystem: Environmental > Terrestrial > Soil > Riparian zone > Trees stand | place...
CCGCCGTGACGATCGCCTCCTCGTCGTCGGGCACGGAGAAGCCGGCGACCGGCTCCACGCCCACGTCGCGCAGCTGCCCCGCGATGAAGCCGGAATTCGTGTCCGTCGTCAGCCCCCCGACGATCTCGTCGCCGATGGCCAAGAAAGCGGCTTTCATTCAGCTCTTGGATTTAGTATCCTTGGGGCCGTTCGAACATCTCTCTGAGTTCTTGTCTTTCGTAGTGACGCCGCTCGAAACGCCGGAGTATGCTGGGCAGAGAGCGCGCGAAACCATCCAAGCCGCCAAACAGTGATGCCGAGTTGACATTCATTGCTTCCAGATCGAGCATCGCGTCAGGATGAAAGCGACGTGGAAGGACGATTTTTAATATTGGAGGTGGGTCAGCAAAGAAGTATGAATTACCGCCTTTGTACATAAACGTGCTCGGGCCATCGAACTTCAAGGACCCGGGCCCGAAGTTCGATTCGAGATTCCCCTCAAAGCTGTGCTTTAGGTCGAGTGGCACCAAGAAGCATCCTTGTTGCTTGGATATACGATCATCCAAACGGAAGGGCTCAACCAGAAGCACACCGCGTTCGTCAGCTTTGGAATTGAGGGCTTGGTTTGCGAGATCCAGGCACGCCGGATCAACGACCAATTGAGTCTCGGCTGTTCCGGTTTCGAGAACTTTGGCGTTCTGCTCCAACAGCGCAGTTTCGTTGATCGCCCAAACTGCGGCGTCCTCCCTTGCGTGCTCCAATGCAAAGAATGCTGCGACATACGGCGAGCGGGTGAAATCCAGCAGTCTCGTCGGCCCTCCATAATGCTGGATCAAGGCTAGCCAGCTCAACGTGTCCGAAATTTCTGGAAGAGTGGAAAGGTAATGATGTGCCCGCCGCTGGAATGCCTGAAGCATCTGGTTTTCTGCCACAACAAGCCACTCTGAAGCATTCAACCGCTCGGCGTCTCTCTCGAGGGAGGTTTCGAGCACCCAGCTACTGTTTGCCTGCCCGCGATAGATATATCGACGCAAGCGACCGAGCAGTTCTCTTGCCGAGGTCCAATGATCAACCGCGACGCGAACCGAACGCGGGACAGGCACGCTGGACATCCTTATTTCCCCCGCATCGCCTTGAGTGCCCCCTTCACCGCCTCCCGCGGCAGCCGCGTGAGCCCGTTGAACTCGCCGCCCGAGCCGATCCACTCGCCGCCGTCGATGGTGACCACCTCGCCGTTGATGAAGCCGGCGCCGTCGCTCACCAGGAAGGCGGCCAGGTTCGCCAGCTCCTCGTGCTCGCCGAAGCGCCCCATCGGGATGCGCGCCTTCGCCTCGGCCTCGATCTCGGGGGTGGGCATCAGCGCGTTCCAGGCGCCCTCCGTCGGAAACGGGCCGGGGGCGATGGCGTTGCTGCGAATGCCGTACGTGGCCCACTCCACCGCCAGCGAGCGAGTCATCGCCAGAACCCCCGCCTTCGCCGCGGCCGAGGGCACCACGAACGCCGACCCCGTCCACGCGTAGGTGGTGACGATGTTGAGGATGACGCCGCCCTTCTTCCGCTCGATCATCCCGCGGCCCACGGCCAGGGTGGCGTGGAAGGTCCCGTAGAGCACCGTCTGCACCACCGCGCCGAAGCCGTTGGGCGACAGGTCCTCGGTGGCGGCCAGGAAGTTCCCGGCGGCGTTGTTCAGCAGCACGTCCACGCCGCCCCAGCGCTCCGTCACCGCCGCCACCATCGCCTCCACGTGGGCGAAGTCGCGCACGTCGCAGGGGTGCGTGGAGACGCGCGCGCCGGAGGGATCGATCTCGGCCGCGCCCGTCTCCAGCCGCTCGGCGCTGCGGCCGGTGATGGCCACGTTGGCGCCCAGCGACGCGAACTTCTTCGACATCGACAGGCCCAGGCCCGAGCCGCCGCCCGTCACCAGCACCGTCTTGCCCGCCAGCAGGTCATCCCGGAACACCGGCCGCTCCCGCGTGTCATGGATCGTTGAGACTCAAGAAAAGCATCGGGGGGATGAGACTACGCCCCCCATCCGGCGCGCGAAAGCCCGCCCGTGGCGCCCGCCGCCCCGGCGCGGTTAGCTTTGGCGCCCCGATGCGCACCGATCCCCGCGGCTGGAAGACCATGCAGGTCCGCACCCTCGCCTTACGCGCCGCCCTCGCGCTCGCCGGCGCCGCCACGCTCGCCGCGGCGCCGCTGGCCGCGCAGGCGCCGGCGCAGCCGTCCGCGCCCGACACCGCCATCCGCATCGTGCTGCTCACGATGGGGCCCGGCGACCCGGTGTGGGAGAAGTTCGGCCACAACGCCCTCTGGGTGCACGACCCGGCCACGGGGAGCGAGAAGGCGTACAACTACGGGATGTTCGACTTTCGACAGGAGAACTTCATCCTGAACTTCGCCCGCGGGCGGATGGACTACTGGATGGAGGGCTTCGACGCGTATCTGACCGCCGACCACTACCGCCAGCTCAACCGCAGCGTGTGGGCGCAGGAGCTGAACCTCACCCCCGCGCAGGCGCGGCGGGTGGCCGAGCTGCTGCGGCGCAACGAGCTCCCCGAGAACCGCTTCTACCGCTACGACTACTACCGCGACAACTGCTCCACGCGCCTGCGCGACATCCTGGACCAGGTGCTGGGCGGCGCGCTGAAGCGGGCGACGGAATCCCAGGCATCGGGCACCACCTACCGCTGGCACACGCGCCGGCTGATGGGCCAGGGCGCCGCCAACGGCCCGATGTTCACCGCCATCGACTTCGGCCTGGGCCCCGCCGCCGACCGCCCGATCAGCCGGTGGGAGCAGATGTTCCTGCCGATGAAGCTGCACGACGAGGTCGCCGCGCTGCGCGTCCCCGACGCGAACGGCCGCCCCGTCCCCCTGGTCGTTCGCGAGCAGACGATGTTCACCGCCACGCGGCCGCCCGAGCCGGCGCGTCCGCCGGGATGGCTCGGCGGTTACGTGCTGGCCGGCCTGGCGTTGGCCGGCGTGATCGTGGCGCTCGGCATCGCGTCGCGGCACGGCGCGGCGGGGCGCTTCGGGTTCGCGCTGGTCACGTCGCTCTGGCTGCTCTTCGCGGGGACCGGCGGGCTGATCCTGCTCGGCCTGTGGACGGCGACCGACCACGCCATCGCCTACCGCAACGAGAACATCCTGCAGCTCTCGCCGCTGGCGCTGCCGCTGGTGCTGTTGATCCCGGCGCTGGGCTACGGCGCGCGCTGGGCGGGAAAGTGGGCGGTACGGCTGGCCTTCGCGGTGGCGGCGCTGTCGGTGCTGGGGCTGCTGCTGCAGGTGCTCCCCTGGATCGACCAGGCGAACGGCCACGCGATCGCGCTGGCGCTGCCGGCGAACCTGGCGATCGCCTGGGCGGCGTGGTACCTGGCCGCCGTCTCGCCCGACGTGCGGCTGCCGGAGAAGGCGCCGAAGGCACAGCGGAAGCGGCTGGCGGTCTGATCGACGAAGCGGGCGCCGCGGGCCCCCCGCCCTGGCTCGTTCCTCGCCTGTCCCTCCCCCAAAACAACCTGGGGGAGCGACCTGGGGCGCTTCGCGCCGGCTACTTCATCGGAGCGCGAGCTGTTGAGGTAGAAGCCGATTCCACTCGGGAGCGAGTTCCGCGCACCACCATCCCGGCGGAGCCACAGGTTGTAGTCCGCGAAGGCGCCGCGAAGGCGGACTTCGTGTAGTTGTTGCAGCGAATTCATTCGCCCTGCTCCACCGGCGATGCCCTGCTCCCTGGCGCTGTGTCATTCGACCAGGGCTCGGGCCGCCGTCCGATAGACACTACGAACAGCAGATGGAAATCCAGGTATTCGGCACCAAGAGCTGCAACGAGACCAAGAAGGCGCTCCGGTTCTTCAAGGAGCGCCGCATCAAGACGCACTTCGTCGACCTGAAGGAGCGCCCGGCCAGCGGCGGCGAGCTCAAGCGTTTCGCGCAGAAGTTCGGGTGGGAAAAGCTGCTCGACCGGCAGGGGAAGCGCTTTCGCGAGCGCGGGCTGCACGTGGCGCACGTGTCCGAGGGGCGGATCCAGGGGATGCTCGAAGACGATCCCGCGCTGCTGGTGACGCCGCTGGTGCGGCAGGGCAACGAGCTGGGCATCGGGTGGGACGAGGCACGCTGGCGCGACCACCTCAAGCAGGCGGGACAAACGTGAGGATCGTCGGAGGGAAATGGGCCGGTCGCCACCTCACCTCGCCCGCCGACCGGCGGGTGCGGCCCACGGCCGAGCACGTGCGCGACGAGTGGGTGAAGCTGCTCGAGCCCGATCTGGCCGGCGTGCGCGTGCTGGACCTGTTCGCCGGCACCGGCGCGCTGGGGCTGGAGGCCCTGTCGCGCGGCGCGAAGTTCGCCGACTTCGTGGAGACCCGCCCCGCCAGCCTGCACGCCCTCAAGGCCAACGTCGCCGCGCTGCACGTGCGCGAAAAGACACGCATCTTCAAGAAGGACGCGCTCCCCTTCGCCGCCGCGCTGGCGGAGGGCGCGTACGACGTGGCCTTCGCCGACCCGCCCTACGGCTCGGGGATGCTCGACCGCCTGATCGACAGCTGGCGCCAGGCCCCGTTCGCGCGCGTGTTCACGGTGGAGCACGCCGCCGACCACGCGCTCCCGCTGCGCGGCGAAACGTGGGACTTCGACGGCACCACCGCCGTCACGATCTACCGGGCGGGTTGAGGGGCTCTCCGAACTTTCGCTCGGCGTATCTTTCCATCTCAACTGCTGTTGTGGGGCGTGTTTGGCGCTTAGGCGCCAAAGCGGGCTGCGCGCGCGGTAGGCAACGATACGACTGTTGCCAACCGCGCCGGGCCCACGGCGGCCCGCCCCAGCCTCGTCTCACGCTGAGATGACGGCGCGGGCGGGCCGCCGCGTTCCCGGCCCTCCGGGCGCGCATCCCTCACGCTCCGGCGCCCATCGCCGCCGCCATTCGATCCGAATCATCCCGAAAAAACAAAAACGGAATCCGCGGACAGCCCTGCCGTCCGCGAATTCCGTCGTGGGGCCCAGTCGGCCCGCCGAGATCTATATCTATACTTTCAGCGTCGAGACTCACGTACTCGCGCACCTGTCATTAGCGACCGCGACACCCCTACCTCATCCCCACCGAAATCCCGACGTGGAAGTTGAACAGATTCGTCTCGCTGCGTACCGGGTCGATCGAGATGGTGCCGTTCGGGTTGTCGGTGATGCCGCCTTCCAGCAGGTAGTCGGCCTGGCCGTTGTGGCGGTACTGCACCCCCGCGTCGATCGAGATCGGCCGGCCGTGGCGCCGCACCGGGATGTAGAGCCCCGCGCCGCCGCCGTACGCGAACGAGGCGTCGTCGAAGTTGGTGGTGCTGGCGAAGCGCTCGCCGCCGTAGGTGCTCCCCACCGAGCTCTCGGTGAAGATGTACGACACGCCCACGAACCCGTTCAGGTACGGCCGCAGCACCCCCGTCGGCAGCCCGATCTGGGGGCCCACGCCGAAGAACGCGATGTTGTTGTCGGTGTTCAGGTCCACCGCGATACGCCCGCCGATGGTGGAGCTGAGCAGCACCCGCTGCCGCTCGTGGCCGTAGTTGAGCATGCCGGCGTCCACCCGCACCCCCACCCACCCGTCGTCGTCCGCGCGGACGAGGAGGTGCAGGCCGCCGCCGTAGCCGGCCTCCACGAAGTCGCGGAACTCACCCTGCGGCTGGGCCACCGCCAGCTCGCCGCCCAGGTAGGTGCGCGGCAGCGGCCGCTCGTAGTCGTAGCGGTAGTCGTAGTCGTCGTCCTGCGCCGCCGCGGCGCGCGCGACCAGCATCAGCGCGGCGGCAAGCATCGTGATCGTCCGGGAGCGCATCAGAACCTCGTGTGGCATGGAAGGGTCCCCGCGCGGGCTCGCACCGGCCCGCTCCCCATCATTGCCGCAACCACGATGCCCGGCGCCGCCGCAAGCGCAGCGCGTTCAGCCGCATCGACTTACGATTTCCAACCCTGATGCGGGCACGGACCGGCTGACCACGCGAGAGGACAGTCCCCCGCACGCCATGAGGGCGCGCGTGGGTCGCAGCGCCGCCCGGGCCGCGGTAGATTCAGCGCGGACGCGGGGCGGCGTGGGCCGCCGCGCAGGGGACACAGCGAAGGGGTGACGCGATGGCGGTGGAGATCAGCGGGCGCTACACGGGCGACCTGAAGATGGAGCTGCGGCACGGGCCCTCGGGGCAGCCGCTCACAACGGCGGCGCCGCGCGACAACATGGGCGACGGCAGCTCGTACTCGCCCACCGACCTGCTGGCCGCGTCGCTGGGCTCGTGCATGGTCACCACCATGGCCATCGTCGCGCGCCGCGAAGGGATCCCCTTCGACCGCGCCGAGTTCGTGCTGGAGAAGCACATGACCGCCGCCCCGCCGCGCCGCGTGGACGCGCTCCCGGTGACCATCCGCCTCTCCGCCAGCCTCGAGCCGGAGCAGCGCGAAAAGCTGGAGGCCGCGGCGCGTGGCTGCCCCGTGCACCACAGCCTCCTCCCCGAGATCCAGCGCGACGTGCGCTTCATCTACGAGTAGCGGCTACCCCGCCAGCGCGGCCGCCGCCAGCGCAGCGATCCGCTGCTGCGCGACCGGCAGCGCGTACTCGGCCACCTGCGCGGGGGTCACCCACGCCCAGGCGTCGTAGCGCAGGGGGATCGGGGCGCCGCCGGCCCAGTCGCAGAGCACCGCGTGGTAGGTGGCCCGCACGTGGGTGAAGGTGTGCTTGACCGAGCCGACCTCGCGGCCGGCGCGCACGGCGGTGCCCAGCCCCTCGCGCACCGCACGCTCGGCGGCGGCGCCCACGGCCTCGCCGCGGCGGCGCACCTCGGCGGGGAAGGCCCACATCCCGCCCAGGCGCGCGTCGAGGGGGCGGCGCACCAGCAGGATGCGCCCCTCGTGCGCGACCACGGCGGTGGCGGTGTCTTCGTGCGGGAGCGGCTTGGCCTTGCGGGGGGCGGGGACCTGTTCCTGGGAGCCGGCCACGCGCGCGAAGCACAGGTCGTTCGCCGGGCACGCCCCGCAGCTCGGCTTGCGCGGCGTGCAGACGGTGGCGCCCAGCTCCATCAGCGCCTCGTTCAGCTCGCCGGGGGTGGAGCCGGGCGCTAGCTCGGCGGCCATGTTCCAGAGCCGCGCCTGCGTGGGCTCGGGCTCGTTCATCCAGCGCGCGAACACGCGCCGCACGTTGCCGTCCACGATCGGCTCGGCGTGCCCGAAGGCGATGGACATCACCGCCCCGGCCGTGTACCGCCCCACCCCGGGGAGCGCCGCGAACGCCCTGGGATCGCCGGGAACCTTGCCGCCATGACGCATCGCCACCTCCCGCACCGCGCGGTGAAAGTTGCGGGCGCGCGAGTAGTAGCCCAGCCCCTCCCACGCCTTCAGCACGTCGTCGAGCGGCGCGTCGGCCAGCGCCTGGAGGGTGGGAAAGCGCTCCAGCCAGCGGCCGTAGTAGCGCAGCACCGTGCCCACCTGCGTCTGCTGCAGCATCACCTCGCTGAGCCACACGCGGTATGGGTCGGGCGTTTCCCCGGCGGCGGTGCGCCACGGCAGGTCGCGGCGGTTCCGGCGGAACCACTCCAGCAACGCCCGGCGCACCCCGGCCAGCGCCTGGCCCGAGAGGGGTTGGGCCACTGGGGCGCCCGTGTTGCTTTGGTTTTTGTTCGGTTTCAATCTACAAAGGGGCCGTCGTGGACGCAAGGGCCGCGGATGGTGCCGGCGCAGGTGAAGGCGGCGGTACACTCAACGAGTGCGTGAGTGCGTCGGAACGGGTGCGCCAGTGCGTTACGGCAGGTGCTGCCGCGCGTTCGGCCGGCCGGTGAGCCTGCCCGACGCCGGAACCCGACGCGCTTCCGCACCGGCGCACTCACGCACGCGTTGCAGTTCACGCACGCACGCACCTGTCGCAGTTCCGTCAAACTCCGAACTGCCGCAGATGATGATCGAGGTGCTTGTACGTGAGGTCGCCCCACTGCTTCCCCGTCATCGCGCCGAAGGCGGGATGGCGGGGCCATTCGGCGCTGGCCGGACGGCTGCCCATCCGCGCCATCAGGTCGCGGAAGCGGGCGAGGTCGGCGTCCCACTCCGCGGGCGGGGTGGCGAGGAGCTCGGGCGCGGTGGGCGTGCCCTGCGGCCACTTCAGCTTGTAGATCAGCAGCCAGCGCGCGAGCGGGTTGGCGATCGGGGTCCGCTTCGGCGCCGTCTTCAGCTCGCCCAGCCCCATCGCCAGCGATGCGTTTACGTGCGCCAGCATCTGCCCGGCGTTCATCTTTCCCCACTGCGGCGGCACGTCCGGCCGCACCCTCTCCATCCGCCCGATCAGCTCCTCGCGCGCCGCCGGGTCGAACACCGTCCTGACCGCGATCTTCATGGGGTCGTTCTCCTGTATCGGTTGACCCGCATCCACCGAACGCCCTGCCCGAAACACACTCGCGCGCTCACACGCTGGCGCACCTGTCCAGCCGTCTCTCCCGCACCCGCCAGGTCGCAGCCCTCATCGTGATTTCACCAGCTCCGGAACCTTCCACGCCACCGCCAGCACCGTCGCCGCGAGGAGCGCCGCGCCGATCTGCAGCGCCGCCTGCGCGCTGAGCCACCGCGACACCGCGCCCGCCTGCAGCGCGCCGATGGGGGCGGTGCCGATGAACATCAGCACGTAGACCGACATCACGCGGCCGCGCAGCCGGTCGGGGACGGTGGACTGCAGCAGCGCGTTTATGCTGGTGTTGTTCAGCACCACGCAGAACCCCACCACCGCGAGCAGCGCCAGCGACAGCGGAAACGAGCGCGAGCCCGCGAACGCGAACACCGACACGCAAAGGCCCAGCGACGCGCCCAGCATGATGCGCCCGCGGGGCACGCGCTCGCCCGCCGCCGCCAGCGCGATGCCGCCCGCCAGCGCGCCGCTGCCCGTCGCGGCCAGCAGCCACCCCAGGCCGTGCGCGCCGACCTTCAGGATGTCGCGCGCGAACACCGGCATCAGCATCACGTAAGGGAAGCCGAAGATCGAGAAGGCGGCGATCAGGCTCACCAGCGTGCGCACCAGCCGGTCGGAGCGGATGTAGGCCAGCCCCTCGCGGATGTTGTCGATCGTCCCTGCGCGCGTCTCCGGGGGGCGGAAGCCGGGGAGGCGCATCGCCCGCAGCCCGGCCAGCACGAACACGTACGACGCCGCGTTCACGTAGAAGCACGCCGCCGTCCCCGCCGTGCCGATCAGCCACCCCGCCACGGCCGGGCCCACGATGCGCGTGGCGTTGAACTGCGCGGAGTTCAGCGCGATCGCGTTCGGGAGGTCGTCCTTCCCCACCAGCTCCACGAAGAACGACTGGCGGGTGGGGATCTCGAAGGCGTTCGCGGTGCCAAGCGCGAAGGCGATGGCCAGCACCGCCGGGTAGGTGATCGTCCCCGTCGAGGTGAGGACGGCCAGGAGCAGCGCCAGCACCAGCGCGGCGGCGTTCGCCCGCATGATGATGGCGCGCTTGTCGGCGCGGTCGGCCAAGGCGCCGGCGTAGAGCGAGAACAGCACGGTGGGGGCGGATGCCGCGGCCGTGACCACGCCCAGCAGCAGCGACGAGTCGGTCAGGTTCAGCACCAGCCACCCCTGCGCGGTGGACTGCATCCAGGTGCCCACCAGCGACAGGAACTGCCCGGCGTAGAAGAGCCGGAAGTTGCGGTGCCCCAGCGCCGCCAGCGCGTGAACGCGCAGCGGGACCTCGGGCGGCGGGTCCGGCGAATCCGCCAGCGGCGCCGGGGGCGAGCGGTCCAGCTCGGGGGGTGGGGCGGTCTCGTCCGCGTCGGCCGCCCTCTCGCGGCCGGGCTCGTCGTCTTCCGTCAGGATGGCTCCCTTCAACACTGCGGATCGGCGGCTTATCTTACCCGTACCGGCCCCTCGCGCGCCACCGCGCGTACGGCGGCCGCGGCCCGCACCGGAGGCAGCGGATCCCATGCGCTTCACGCAATACGGCAAGTACACCGGCAACCTGGCCGATGCGCTGAACCTGCAGTCGCTGCTGGACCAGCTCTCCGACTTCCTCCTGCAGTCGGGCTTCGCGGGCGGGCAGCACTACCATCCGTACTGGGGCGAGTTCGGGGACGAAGACGACAAGTCGCTCGACGCGCTGAAGGAGGCGCTGCTGCGCGCGCTGCTGGAGAGCGGGATGCTCACGCCCGAGATGGTGGCCGAGTTGCGCGGCGACGGCGAGCCGAACGAGGAGGTGCGCCAGCAGATCGCCGAGCTCCTCGACCGGCTGCTGGAGCGGATGGTGGAGGAGGGCTACCTCAACATCGAGCAGCCGCCGCAGATGCCGGGCGGCTACGAGCAGATGGAGCCCGGGCACGGCAAGACCGACGACGCCCGCGAGGCCGCGCGGCAGGTGGAGTTCAGCCTCACCGGCAAGGGGATCGACTTCCTGGGCTGGCGCACGCTGCGCCACCTGCTGGGGGCGATGGGGAAGAGCTCGTTCGGCTCGCACGAGACGCCGCACCTGGCCACGGGGGTCGAGGCCGAGGCCGCCAGCCGCCCCTACGAGTTCGGCGACGTGATGAACCTGGACATCCCCGCCACGCTCAAGAGCGCCCTGGCGCGCGAGGGGCTGCGCGGCGACGGGACGATCGCGCTGGAGTACGGCGACCTGCACGTGCACCAGGCCGAGTACCGCTCGAGCTGCGCCACCGTGCTGATGCTGGACACCAGCCACAGCATGATCCTGTACGGCGAGGACCGCTTCACGCCGGCCAAGAAGGTGGCACTGGCGCTCACGCACCTGATCCGCACGCAGTTCCCCGGCGACACGCTGAAGGTGGTGACGTTCGGCGACGAGGCGGCCGAGATCCCGCTGAGCCAGCTCGCGCACGCGCAGGTGGGCCCGTTCCACACCAACACCGCGGCGGGGCTGAAGCTCGCGCGGCGCCTTCTGCTGGCGCAGAACAAGGACATGCGCCAGATCGTGATGATCACCGACGGGAAGCCGTCGGCGATCTCGCTCCCGGACGGGCGGATCTACAAGAACTCGATGGGGCTGGACCAGCGGGTGCTGCGCGAGACCTTCCAGGAGGTGGGCGCCTGCCGCAAGAGCGGGATCCTGATCAACACCTTCATGCTGGCGCGCGACCCGTACCTGATCGCCTTCGTGAACCAGGTATCGCAGATCGCGCGCGGCAAGGCGTATTTCACCAGCACGATGACGCTGGGGCAGTACATCATGCGGGATTTCCTGCGGCGGCGGACGCGGCGGGCGGGATAGATGGGTCGCGCTACGGCGGAGCCTGCTGATACGGATCCTACGAACTCCGTTCCGCGAGCGGGCGGTTTTGCGTGAGGGATTCGCGCCCGGAGGGCCGAGACGCCGGCGCGCCCGCGTCGGTGCCGCGGGGAACGAGCGCGGCCATGGCGCGCCGGCGGCTCGGCGCCGTTGGCAACGGCGGTATCGTTGCCTACGGCGCGCGAAGCCCGGCCCGGAGCGCAGCGGAGGGACACGCCCCGACCCGGCTCTTCCGTTCCGGGTCCGGCACCAACTTTTCGCACCCCGTATGACAGGCGCGCCAGTGCGTGAGTGGGCTAGTGCGTTGCCGCGTCTAAAGTTAAAGGCCCCGGCGGGATCGATTCCGCCGGGGCCATCGTGTACTGGGACGGGACGCTGTGCACTACAGCTTGATGCGGAACTCGAAGCACTCGATGGAGAGGCCCTCGCGGAAGTAGAAGCGGTGGGCCTGCTCGCGCGTGACGCGGGAGATGAGCTGCAGCTCGGAGCAGCCGTTGTCGCGCGCCTCGGCCTTCAGCCAGTCGAGCAGCTCCTTGCCGTAGCCGCGCGAGCGCACCGTTTCGTCGCTCACCAGGTCGTCCACGTACAGCAGCTTGCCGCAGTACAGCATGTGCATGAAGCGGTAGCCGGCCACCGCGCGCACGGTGCCGCCGTCCTCCAGCGCGGCCAGCCGGTACCCGTCGCTCCCCATCATCCCGCGGACGATGGAAACGTAATCGCCGCGCGGGATGTGGGGGCGGAGCTGGGCCATCACGTCCCACGTGGCCAGGATCTCGTCGTCGCTCTCGGGGGTCGTGATCGGCATCGGGCGGGAGGGGCGGAGGCGGGTTCGGAAGACGTCAGGTCGCGGCGAAGTTACGGAATGCGGAAGCGGCCCGACAGCCGGGCCGCTTCCATCTCCTGGTCGTCTGACTCACCGCGGTAAGGCGCGCGCCCGAAACGCACTTGCGCACCTGTTCGCAGTTTCCGTCCCTCACATCCCCGTCGGATACGTCTCCGGCACCTCGTGCTCGGGCGCGGGGGCGAAGTGGAGCGGGTGCAGCGCCTCGCTCCGGTCGATGTACAGCATCGCGTCGTAGCGGTACGGGAGGACGGTGGGGACGTAGTTGCCGTACGCCTCGCGCTCGGGGTGGTAGACCACGCCGATGGCGCGGTGGCCGCGGCGGTCGAGCGCCCCGGGGACCTCGTCGAAGCCTTCCAGCAGCAGCAGCTTGTCTTCTGGCGACGCCTCGTGGAAGACGTGCTCCCAGCTCCCGGCGCGGGCGGCGGGCACCTCCATCCGCTGCATCGGCGCGCCCCACTCCGCCCCCGCGATCACCGTCCCCTCGTACGACGAGAAGCCGGCGATCACCACGTCTTCCCCGTACGCCTCGCGCGCGAGCTGGCCGATGTTCACCATCCCGCCGCGGGCCATGTCGGTGGCGCGCGCGTCGCCCACGTGCGTGTTGTGCTCCCAGACGATGGCCTTGGCGCCGGGGCCGTGGTGCTTCATCAGCCGGTCGAGCGTTTCCATCATGTGCGTGTCGCGCACGTTCCAGCTCGCCGCGCCGCCGCGGATCATCGCGCGGTAGTAGCGCTCGGCGTTGTGGGCGACGAGCGCGTTCTGCTCGGCGTTGAAGAACGCCTCGGGGCCATCGCGGCGGAAGCCGGGGCCCTTCTGGCGCAGCTCGGCCAGGGTGGCGACTACCTCTTCCTCGCAGTCGGTGGGCACCATGGCCGTGGCCCACGCGTATTCCTGCACGTCTTCCTCGAACGGGTCGAAGCAGCCGTACGAGCTGCGCGCCCGCGCCGCCAGCGCTGGGTCCACGCGCTCCAGGTAGCGCGTCACCACGTCGATCGACTCGTACAGCGAGTACACGTCCAGCCCGTAGAAGCCCACCCTGGCGTCGTCGACCCGGCCGTGGTTGAGCTCGCGCAGCCACTCGGCGAGCGCGATCACCTCCTCGTTCGCCCACATCCAGGTGGGCCAGCGGCTGAAGGCGTGCACCACCTCGCGCGCGGTGGCGCCGGGCTCGCCCCACTCCTTGGCGTAGACGTTCAGCGCGTAGCAGTCGGGCCAGTCGCCCTCCACCGCGATGAAGGTGAAGCCCTTCTCGGCGATCAGCCGGCGGGAGATGCGGTCGCGCCACGTGTAGAACTCGGCGGTGCCGTGGCTGGCCTCGCCCAGCAGCACCACGCGCGCGTCGCCGATGCGGTCCAGCAACGGGTCCAGGTCGCCGTCGTCGCGCAGCGGCAGCGCGCGCTCCCGCACCGCACGGATCAGCCCGTCTTCCGCCATCCTCGTCCTCCCGTGCGTGTCCGCCCGATTCGTTGGGCGGCGCGGAATCCGCAGGTTCCACGCCCACCAGCGCACCACCGTGAGCGCCTCTTGAATAAGGTGCCGAACGCGCACTGATGGAAACTCACAATCCCTGCATGGCGATCTCAGCCCATGCCATCTGCCGCAACACCTTGCGTGTGGATGGCGGCTCGAGCCCACGGTAGCCTGCAACCGCTGGTTGGTGAAGTCCAAGTGAGATCCCCAGCAATGCGGTTCGGAACGTTACAGTGACCTTCCAGGAGAGCGCACCGCGGGGGATGCCAACGCAGCGGCGAGCGTCGGAGACGTTCGCCGCTTTCGTAGTGATGATCCGGATGGTGTGATCAGTCCTTGTACGGATCGATCTCGTTGGCGCCGGCCATGACCACCACCAGCGGCTGCAGCACGTGCTGCACCTCGATGGTGGGGCCCTGCGCCTCCAGCACCTTGGTGAGGCGGCGGTACACCTGCGGCGCCTCGTCCAGGCCGCCGCCGCGCAGCACCACGCCCTTCTTCGCCAGCCACTCCTCCACCATCCTCGGCTGGATCTTGCCGTGGCTCTTCACCATGCCGCGGCGGGTGCGCTTGCCCGCGGCCTCGGTGCGGCTCATCACGCGGCCGGCGCCGTGCACGGTGCTGAACATCGCGTCGCGCTGCACCGCCGCGATCTCGCTGTCGTCGGGCACGGTCGCGCCCCGCACGATCACCGCGTCGTCGCCCATCGACCCGCCGATGAAGCCGCGCTGGCCGGGGAACGCCGGCGTGGCGCCCTTGCGTACCACGATGTACTCGGTCGGCTCGCCCTCGGGCGACACGTGCGTCTCGCGCCAGGCGAAGTTGTGGTGGTTGTGCACCATCTCCAGCTCGGTGCCGCCCAGCAGCGCCACCACGTGGCGCGCCACCCACTCGCGCCCGGCGTAGGCGTAGCGCCCGGCCAGCTCCATCAGCTGCCAGTAGTCGTGCCCCACCGGCTGCGTCACGTCGAGGAGCACCTCCTTCTCCCGCGCGCGCTGCCCCCAGTCGCCGCCCTGCGACAGCGACAGGAAGTCCGACGCGACGGTGTGCCCGAAGCCGCGGCTCCCGAAGTGCACGCCCACCCACACCGCGCCCTGCTGGTCGGCGAAGACGTCCACGTAGTGGTTGCCGCTCCCGACGGTGCCGAGCTGGCGGCGCGCCTTGTCGCGCAGCGTGTCGCGGTAGCCGCCGGTGTTGGGGATGGCGTACCACGCGGGGTCGTTGAAGAGCGGATGGTCCACCGGCGCGTCGTCGGCCTCGTTCTTCCGCCCGATGCCGAAGCTCACGGTGGACGCGATCTCGTCGGCCACGCGGTTGATGCGCTTGTCGGTGGCGAGGCGATGCGGGTTGCGCCGCGCCTCGTCCAGCGTGAGCCGCTTGGTCACGTCGCCGATGTCCAGGTCGGTGCGGATCGCGCAGTTGCCACACGCGATGTCGAAACCCACGCCCACCACCGAGATGTGGTCACGGTACGCTGCCACCCGGCCGATCGGCATCACGTAGCCCACGTGCCCGTCAGCCATCAGCGCCACGCGGTCGGCGCGGCTGGCGACGTCCTTCAACTGGCTAATCGTGTTATCGCTGTGCTGTCCAAAAATCTTCATCTCAAGCAAACCTGTTGGAGGCGTTAAGTCTCTTCTTCCAGAGTCCTCTACTTGAAAGAGGTTGGCAGCCGGTGCATCGATGCATTATTGTCCTGCTGGTTTTTTCATCTCTTACGAAGGGCTATTATGGGCCACATCGGTAACCGAACAGATGCATTCGATGAAAGAATCCATCTCTCCGATCGCGCAAAGAACCAGATTGACCTCCTCGGCCTATCGGAAAAGTTCGTTCGAATGTTTATCGCACGCTGGGCGCGTAGAATCCAGACAACTGATTACGCAATCCTGAAAGCAGGTGAGTTCGAGATCCGGGTCCGACGGATAGGACGCGGCATCAGCAAACATTCTGAGACACGTGCCGAGCGATTGAGGCTGCTCCGTCGCCAGATCAAGAACTTACGCAACTCGAAGTGGATTGTAACCGATGTGCGCCACGCCGAAACAGCGGCACCGTCGCTTCCGCAGCGGCCATCGTTGTCCGACCTCGTCCTCGACAGCCTCATTCCTGAACGGCCAATGCAACCGTTGTTGCGGTCGTTAGCAACAAGCATCTACATCGAGAACGCTAGCGACGAACAGGGCGAGGTTGTAACTGCTGCTCTCGAAGCCATGCTGGCTGAATACGGCTTCGAAATGGTGGAGCCAAGAGATGTCTAGGGCACTTGGTTGGCTCCGTCGGGCGTTTTTTCGTACTAAAGAAGCAGTCACTCACGAGGAAGTCACCCGGCGCCTCCAAGAAATCGAGCGAGGGTTGAAGGTCGTAGGCCTCGAGAAGCCACAGGCCGAAGCCGATGGAGTGCGACTTTCTGGAGCGGCAGCTCTGCTCGAATCCATCGGCGACAACGACGCCGTCGCGCTTGTCGGCTCTGTCCTACTGGTGCGCCAACGTCAACCAGACGATCACCACAAAACCTTTGTTCGCACACTCACCCAAGCTGAACTGATCCATCTCGAGAAGCATCCGGACTTGCTTCAGTCCCCGCAGACAATTTTGAACGCTCTGTCGAAAGCAGTGATCATACCTCAACTCGAGGCGCATGCGTCATCCGCGTCAACAGACAGTCTCCACGGGTGTTAACCCCGAGTAAATAGGCGTGCGGCCCGGAGCCCGGGCTCCGGACCGCGCCGCCTACCGCGCGAACTGCCCGATCAGCGCCGGCGCGGCGGCGTCGAAGCCCACCACGTCCAGCATCCCGGCATCGTCCGGGTCCGCGATGGTGAACCCGTTCGACGCCATCGCCACCACCACCAGCTTCGCGGCGATCCCGCCAGCCTCGCGGTACTGCCGCAGCGCCTGCGCGGGGTGGATGGAGCCGGCCCACGTCTCGTTGTCGGTGTAGATGACGAAGACGTCGACCGCCCACCGGTTCTTGCGCGCCTCCACCATCGGCAGCGCGCAGTCGGTCCCCCCGAACGGCAGGTTCGAGACCCGCGCCACCGCGTCGTCCAGCCGCTGCCGGGGCGACAGGGCCAGCGTGGTGAGCCCCGACGGGAAGCCCGGGTGCATGCTCGGGTAGCTCCCCGCGGTGAAGGCGGTGAAGAAGTGCCGCGGCTCGGTGGCCGCGGTCACCAGCGCCATCGCCGCACTCGCCTCGCGGCAGCTGAGGCCCTGGAGCCCGTGCACCGGGGCCGTCATGCTCCCCGACACGTCGAGCGCCAGCATCGTCCGCTTGCCGCTGGGCTCCACCGCGCCGAAGGCCAGGTAGAACGCCGCATCCAGCGCGTCCACCACCCCGGCCACCGGCTGCCACACCCCGCTCCCGCGCACGCCGTGCCCACCGGCGTACGTCCGCAGCGCCGACAGCACCTGCACCGGGTGCACCCGCGCCCGCTTCAGCGCGGCGGCGTCGGCGATGCGCGCGGCCACGGTGGCCACGGCATCGCTCCCCGGTGCCAGCACGCCCACCCGGGTGAGCGTGGCCAGGTTCCGGATCAGCGCGGTGAGTGGCATCCCCTCCAGGAGCGCCTCCCACACCACCGCGTGCGCCAGCAGGTGCGTGGGCACCATCTCGCGCGTGAGCCGGTGCTCGCGCACCCACTCCGCCGCCCGCCGCGGCTCCATCTCCGCGTCGGCGTGCAGCCCGGCCACGGCGCGCACCAGCCGCACCGCGTCGGTCTCGGGCGCGTTCTCCGGCAGCGCGCCGGTCACGGCCCGGGCCAGCAGCGCGCGCCGCTCGTCGCTCTCGGGCTTCGGGTGGGCCAGCCGCAGCGCGTCGCGGTGCGACCAGCCGTCGCGCTGCGGGTACTTCAGGAGCTGGTAGGCCAGCTCGCGCGGGGGCCGGGCCGTGTACCACCGCCCCACCGCCCGCCGCACACCCCGCCCCCACCCGCGGAACGCCTGCACGTAGCGCAGCCAGTGCAGCAGGTGCGTTCCCGTCCGCGCCACCCGCGGCAGCGCCTCGAGGGCGGCCGCGCGCGTGGCCTCGTCGCCGGTTCCCGCGGCCATCGCCAGGGCGAAGAGCGCGGGGTCGTTGCGGGGCGCGCGCCCCGCCTCGCTCACCTCCACGATCCGGGCGACGGCGCGCGGGCCGTTCTCCGCGATGCACTCGGCCACGGCGGTGGCGTTCTCCACGGTGAGCTCGCGCTCGCCGATGTAGTAGGTCCCGCCCTCGGTCCCCAGGACCAGGAACCGGTCGAGCCGGGCCCAGCGGTCCACCGCCCACGTGAACCCGCCCGCCGAGTTGGGCGCCTGCCCCGCGTTGGGGATCGGCGCGCGCTGCGGCGTGACGAGCGCCCGCAGGCGAGTCGCGAAATGCTGCGTGAAATCCATCATCCTGTTTCACCCGCCTCCTTTCCGGGCTGAGTGTGAATCGTGCTGCGCCGCGCGCGGAACATTGGGGTCCCGTCGGGCATTCGGCCGTCCGTGGTGCGATGACCCGCGCGGATCGGCCCGCGCGCGGCGCGGGGTGGAAGGGAGCCGGATGAGTGGCGCCGGCCGGTCTGGTTCTCCGGTTGCCCGGTCACCATCCGTTACAGGGATGCCGATAACCGAACGGCTTCGACCCGGCTTCCTTCCGTAATCATGCGTACTGCGTGCTTCGTAGGACCGATTCGGCGACGAAGGACTCGTCTCCTTCGATCGATCGTCGGCTCATCTCGGGCGACGATACTCGAGATCGACCGCCGCGCCGCGCCCTCTCCGGCCGCCTGAGGGCGTCCACCTCTCCCGTTCCGGGAGAGGTTGTGGGGGCGGGTCTCGCGATCGCTTCCAAAGCTCGGTGCTGGATGAGGTTGTGGGGCGGGCACCCGACGAGTCCCAACTATCGGGCACGCGGATGGTTGCAGGCCCCACCGCCGCCGCGGATGCCTCCCTCTCCCGGAACGGGAGAGGGGAGCGCTCTCAGGCGCGGGGAGAGGGCCGCGGCGCCGCCGCATGCCCCTGCCTTCGACGACGCGAGGGATCTCGCGTCGTCGTCGTAGCTTCTGTCGATCCACCGCACCGCCGCGCGCGGACGAAGATTCGCGTCGGCCCCGGGGTCGCTTGTCCCGGGTGAGGTTTGGAGCGATAACCGATCGCGGGCGGCCCGCGCGCGGACGATGCGGGGATTCTTCTTTTCTGCAGACGGCCCGGCGGGATTCGAACCCGCGACCTCCCGATTAGTAGTCGATAACCCTCGGCCTTCGGCCCGGCCCAAAGGCCGGACAAGGGTGCTGGCGAAGGAAAGTGCTCTACCACTGAGCTACGGGCCGAACTTCACTGCGCGTCCGTGTGCGAGGGCGGAAGCCCGGCGGGACTCGAACCCGCGACTTACCAGGTGCGATAATCCTCCGCCTTCGGCCCGCGGCAGCGCCGCGGACGAGGAAGATGCCGGGGAGGAACTCGGTGCTCTAACCAGCTGAGCTACGGACTTCCGCACCTCGCACGAACGGGCGGCGTGGCTGACATCGCCCACGTGCCTGCCATCCATCCATCCTGACTCGGCCGGCGGGCCGGCGGGAACGTGTCCGCCTTCAGCCCAGGGAGTCGCGTTCGCCAGTGCCTCGGGGCTCGCACGCCCCGCCGGCGCCGCCGGCCGTTCCTGCTCCAGGCCCCACTCGCGGGGGGCCGGATCACCTCCTCGTTCGCTCGTCGGAAAAGTCGAGCGGCGGCAAACAAAAATCGCCCCACCCGCGTCTGCTGCGCGGGCGAGGCGATCGGTGATCGCTCCGATGGGACGGGATGCCGGCGGACACTATGCCGCCAGCCCGGTCCTCCCGCGCTGTTCCTGCCCGGTTGCCCAGCTTCTCCCGATCGTCTCCACCACGTCCGCATCCGCCGTCGCCGGCAGGTGCAGCAGGCCGAACGGCGCGTACGTACGCACCTCGCCCTGCGGGGTGATGGGGCACGCTTTCCCGCCCGCGGCCGGCTCGAGGCCGGTGCTGGGGGATCCGTGCACGGAAGGGGTGGAATCGGCTTGCTGCATCTCGCTACGGTTGCTGCCGGTGTTCCCGGCGGGGTTTGTGACTCGTCAGGCTGCTGTCGTAATCCCTGGAACGCAAAATCGCGCCACCGACGTCTCACCCCAGCTTCTGCTGTGGCGCGGCCATCCTACCCGCGAACGGGATCGGAAAACCGGAACGACATCGGGACGCGACTCCCAGGAGGCGACGAGTCTACACGAGATCCCATCATCCGTCAACCCCCGTCTTTTCCTCATTCGTCCTCCCCCTCCATCCCACCTCACCGGGAAAACCCGTGCTAAGCGACGGCCGGCGAACGGCTTGCGGGGGGATGACGACGGCGCGGCGAGATGGACAAAATGCTGCCCGTCCACGCCGCTCTTGCCCGCCGTGGAGGCGCGCTCCACAATCCCTGGCGTGGCATCCCGTCGTGCGATGGTTCACCCCGGGCCAGGATCTTCCCCATGCAGGCAGAGCCACACGCGCACGCCGAGCTCATGGCCGCGCTGAGCGAGGTGGAGCGCGAGGTCGCCGCGTTCTTCCGCGCGCTCCCGGCCGACGATTTCATCACCCCCCCGGGCGAGGCGTGGAGCCCGGCCGAGCACCTGCGCCACCTGAACCGCTCGGTCGGCGCGGTGGCGCGCGGGTTCGGAATGCCGCGGTGGCTGCTGCGGGTCCGCTTCGGGCGCGCGCGGCGGCCGTCGCGCACCTTCGCGGGTCTGCGCGACGATTACCGGTCGCGCCTGGCCGCCGGCGGGCGCGCGTCGGGCGTGTACGTCCCCCCGCGCGAACCCACGCCGCCGGGCGAGGTGGAGGCGTACCGCGCGCGGAACCTGGCGCGCTGGGCGGAGGTCAACGAGGGCCTGCGCCGCGCCCTCGCCCGCTGGAGCGACGCCGACCTGGAGCGCATCACTCTGCCGCACCCCATCCTCGGCTCGCTCACCGCCCGCGAGATGCTCTTCTTCACCGTCTACCACGGCCGCCACCACGTCGAAGCCGCCCGCCGCCGCCTTCCCCACGCCGCGCCGGTGTGAAGCGGGCGAGCGTATCGATCCGCGGTTCCTGACGTAGGAGTGGGATGAAAAAAAGCCGGCGGGGCAGACGAAAATCGTCCGCCCCGCCGGCTTGATTTACGGCTATGCCCGACCGTCAGCTACGCGGCCCGTCGTCCGCGGCGGTCGCGGTTGCGACGGGCTCGCCGTCGTCGGACGCGTCCGGCCCCGCGGCGGCATCGGCCGAGACCGACGTGTCGGGGGCGGCGACGATGCGCGTGTTGGGGAGCGCGACGACACCGGCCTCACTCGCGGGCGCGTCCGGCGCATCCGCGGGGGCGGCTCCGGGGACCAGCGAGCTCAGGATGCCGCCGAGCGCCTGCGAGAGCGCGGCCGGGTCGGCGCCGGTGGCGATCTGCTGCTGCATGCGCACGATCTGCCCCGCCACGTGCAACCGATTCTGCGAGATCTCTTCGCTCGCCTTCGCCTGCGCCGCCTGCTCGCGCTGTACCATCTCCTGGCGCGGGCTGTTTCGGAATACGCTCTCCACGCTCTCGACCATCTTGGTGAGGATGCGGTACACCGCGCTCGCCGAGAAGCCGCTCAGCATGGCCAGCGTGGGCACCCCCACCGCGAGCATGTCCTTGTTGGAGGCATCGACCTCCACCGCCGCGGGGAGGAGCGTTGCCATGAGGTACCCGGCCATCACCCCCAGGAGGAACTTGACCCAGTACGTCGGCTCGTACTTGGGGTCGTAGGTGCGAGACTCGATGAACTCGTTGATCTGCCGCAGCAGCGCGAACGACGCACCGATTCCCGCGGCAGCCAGCCAGAACAGCTCGTTCAACAGCAGCGGGATCCCCGAGCTGGTTTCCACGGTGACTGCGACCTCGCCGATGCTTGTTTGGGGGAAGAGGCTGAGCGTCATGAACAGCAGCACGCAGAACACGGCCACGCCCATCATCCGCCGCACCAGCCCCACGGAGCCCGCCCAGGCGAGGCGGCGGTTCTTGTCGTGCTCGTGCCCCAGCACCACCAGCGCGCGGGGGGTGGCTGGCGCCACCAGCCGAGCGAGCTGGTCGTGCGCCTTCACGATCGGCACCATGTCCATCGGCTTGTCGGCGGGCGCGAAGCGGGCGTTCTCCAGCGTGTTCACGACGGCGGGCGGCACGGGCCTGCCCGAGGCGAGCGCGAACCGCGTCATCACGATGCACTCGTTCAGCACCTGCTCGCGCAGGATGTTGGAACGGGCCGGGGAAGTGGACGAAGCCATGAGAGAGCCGGGGATGGCGGGGAGATGGATCGGAAGACTTGGAGGACCTTGAACTTAGCGCATCCCGGGCCCGCCGTGAATCCCTTTGGTGGCGAGCGCCCTCATCCGGCCCTGCCCTTCGCCCGAAGCGCGGGGAGAAGGCGGGGAAGTGCCAGAAAGCAAAAGGGCGCTCCGGCGGTGCCGGGGTGCCCTTCTGACTGCAAAAACCAAGGATCAGGGCGATGCTCGTCGGCCTGCGTGCCCCGGCCGACGCATCGCGCGCGGCGACCAGGAGCCGTTGGGAGGTGACGGGCCGAGCCGACGTCAGCGGAATACGCGCATGTTGCCGTCGAGCAGGTTCATGGGGCCGAAGGTGGGCTGGCCCAGCATCCCCGCATCCACGCCCACCGTGCCCCTCAGCGCGTAGCGGATCGACTGCCCGGTGGCGGCGCGGAGCAGCACGTTGCCCAGGCCGGGGAGGTCGTTGAAGTTCACGCTGATGTCCATCGGCACCACCGTCTCGCTGCCGCCCTGCAGCGGCACGCCGAGGGGGAAGTCGACCTGCGCGGCGTTCTGCCCCTCCAGCGCCAGCCCGCCCACCACGCGGCTCAGCGTGATGCCGATGGGATTGGGGTTGCGCACCCGCGCGTACAGCCGGATCGCCGCGCCGCCCTGCGGGCGCCCGAAGCTGGGGCCCAGCAGCCGGAGCTGCGCCTGCTGCGTGTTGTCCACCTGGAACTGCGGCGCCTGGATGCCGAGCTGCGCCAGCGTGGCGCACCCGGAGAGCAGGGGCAGCGCGGCCATCAGCACCGCCGCCCGCCCGAGGCTGGTCATCGTCATCTCACGTCTCCTGTTTCGCGTCCGTCCTGCTCGTCGCCGGCATCATCCAGCCCAGCCGACGTATCACCCCGTTCGGTGGAAGTCGCGGCAGCGATGCTCGGATGCCGTCGCGGCCGCGGCCGGCTCCGTCCCCCCGACACCTTCCACCACTGTCGCGGGAGAAGAAGGGGGAACGGCGGGTTGCCGTCGGCGACCTCGCCGCATCCGCTGCCGACATTCGCGTACCGCGCGCGCAACTCGTTGTGAGCCAATTGCGTGCGATGCAAATGCCACACGCGTGCCACGGCGGCCGAACCCGCCCGGAAACCCATGTTCCACACCGCAAACCGCTGGAACGGTGTGTGCATGAGGATGCGCCTCCCGTCCCCGGCGGGAGACGTACGCAGGGCCGGGGTGAGGACGGCTCTCAGGGTACGGGCCGGAGATGGACCGCACACCGCCTGCCGCACAAGGAGGAAACCGGTGGACACGCAACTGACCGGAGCCGGGGGAACCCACGCGCCGGCGCTACAGGAAGTCCTGGACGGGCTCAACGACCTGCTCCAGCTGGACCACGACGCGATCGCCGCGTACGACATCGCGATCGCCAAGCTCGAGGACCGCGACCAAGCCGACCAGATCGCCGGCTACCGCCGCGACCACGAGCGCCACGTGATGGAGCTGAACGCGCTGATCCAGCGCCTGGGCGGCACGCCGGCCAACCACCCGCACGCCACCGGCCCCTTCAAGACCGCGCTGCAGAGCCTGGGCGGCCTGGCCGGCGACAAGGGGCTGCTGATGGCCTTCCGCACCAACGAGCTGCAGGTGCGCACCAAGTACGACGGCTACGCCAGCAAGGCCATGCTCTGGCCGCCCGAGGTCAAGCGCGCCATCGACGGCGCCGCGCTGGACGAGGAGCGCCACTACTCCTGGGTCGCCGGCGTGCTGCAGCGCATGGGCGTGGGCCAGGGCGCCGTGGAGGGCGTGCACGACATGAACGCCGCCCGCGAACGCGCCAACGTGGGCGGCGGGATGGTGGACACCGCCAAGGACGCGGTCGCGGGCGCCGCGCACGCCGTGGGCGAGCGCGTCAGCGGCGCGGCGGCCTCGGTGGCGGGCACGGTGAGCGGCGCGGCGGCGTCCGTGGCCGGCACCGTCGGCGGCGCGGCGTCGTCCGTGGCGGGGACGGTGGGCGGCGCGGCCTCGTCGGTGGCGGGGACGGTGGGCGACAAGGTGGGCGGGGCAGCCTCGTCGGTGCGCGGCGCGGTGGGCGGCGCGGCCTCGTCGGTGCGCGGCGCGGTGGGTGGCGCGGCGCACAGCGTGGGCGACCGGGTGAGCGGGGTGGCCGGGCAGGTGCGCGACGGCGTGGCGGGCGGGGTGAGCTCGGCGCGCAACCGCATCTCGGGGCTGCTGGACACCGAGGAGGGGCCGCTGGCCGGGCCGGTGGACCGGGCGCAGGCCCTGGGCGACGGATTCGAGGGACGGGTGCGGGAGAAGCCGCTCCAGACGCTGCTGCTGGCCGGCGTCGCGGGGTTCGTGATCGGCCGGCTGCTTCGCTAGGGGGAACGCATGGCTGACTACCGCAACGACGACGACCGGACGCTTCCCGGGGTGGGGATGAACCGCACCCCCGAAACCGATCCGGAGCACCTGCTCGCCGACCATTCCAGCGCGGTGGCGCCGGGGACGATCCCCGCCGCCTCCACCAGCGACGATCCCGACGCCGTGCGCGACGAGATCGAGCGCACCCGCGCCCGGATGTCGCGCACCATCGACCAGCTCGACCGTGCGCTGGTGCGCAAGAAGGAAGAGGTGCAGGAGAAGCTCGACGTGACCGCGCCGATCCGGCAGAGCCCGTGGACGTACGCCGGCGGCGTGTTCGGCGCCGGGCTGGTGCTGGGGCTGCTCACCGGCGGCAAGAGCCGCGACGACGACGACGATCCCGACCACGTGAAGATCCCGCGCGCCCTGCTGGCGGGGATCGGCCTGGAGCAGGTGAAGGGCGGCCGCTCGCGCGGGCGTTCCTCGGGCTCGGACGACGATCCGTACGCCTCGCTCGGCGGCTCGGCCGACTGGGAGGACCGCTCGCGCGACCTGATGTCGGTGGTGGCGCGCCAGGAGGAGGAGATCCGCGCGCTCCGCGAGGCCGCCATGAGCGACGCCGGGTGGAGCGGCGAGGCGTTCATCGACGACGAGCCCGAGGGGTACATGGCCCCCACCGACGCGCGCCTGCTGGACGACGTGGACGCGCTGGGCGGCGCCGACGTGGTGAACGAGTGGGACGAGGACTGGAACTTCGAGGAGGAGGAGTACGCCGAGGAGTTCGGCGAGAGCTACACCGGCGAGGAGTACGAGGTGGAGCTCGACGCCTACGCCCGGCGCGGCGTCGACTTCAAGAAGCCGCTGGCGGCGCTGTTCGCGGCGGGCGTGGCGGGTGCGCTGGGCACCGTGGCCAAGCGCATGCTGGGCGGCCGCGGCGAAAGCGAAGAGCTCGACCTCGAGGTGGAGCTGGAGCCCCGCGGCGGCTCCGCGACGGACGTGTACGTGGACGAGGCCGGCCGCGCCGCGCGCCGCGAGGCCCGGCACCGGACTGGCTACGGGCAGGACAGAGGTGGCCGCCAGGCCGAGTACGGGCCGGAGTACGGCGCGCACGGTGGCGCGGCGTACGGCGGCGAGGCGGGCTACGGCGCCGGGCACGCGCGCGAGGTGGAGGACTACGAGCGCTACGTGGCGGATGATGCCACCAGCGCCTACCGGCCGGCCGGCGGGTACGCCTACACGGGTGGCGAGTACACGGGCGAGATGGACGTGGAAGTGGAGCTGGAGCGCCCGGTGCAGCCGTTCCGCCCCGCGCAGCCGGTGCGGCACACCCTTCCGCCGCAGCGCCGGGGCCCGCGGGTGAGCCCGCTGGCCGGGGCGGTGGCGGCGGGCGCGGCGGCCGCCGTGAGCGGGCTGGTCGCAAGGCTGCTGCACAACCGCGCCGAACGCGCGGCCGAGATGGAGGTGGAGGTGGAGCTGGAGAGCCGCCGCCCCGCCGCCCCGCGCCGCTCGCCCGCGCCGGTGCGTCCGGCGACGCCGTACGTGCCGCAGTCGGCCTCGCGGCCGCGGGCCACGGGCGGCGAGGTGGAGGTCGAGGTGGAGCTGGAGAGCCGCCCCGCCACGCCCGGCGCCTGGACGCCCTCCGCCCACCCGGGGCGCACCGGGACGACGGGGACGGGGACGACCGGCACCAGCCGCCCCAGCGACCTGGACGTGGACGCCGAGACTCGCGGCGCCACGGGTGCGGCGGGCGGCGGCACGGGCAGCACCGGCACCAGCGACCGGGGTGGCACCGGCAGCCCGGCGTCTCCGCCGCTGATGTAATCGGGCTGACGGACCGGACGGGACCGCGCGAGGGCGCCGGGGGGGTTGTTCCTCCGGCGCTTTCGCCGTTCCTGCCGCCGCGTGACGGCACGATGGCCGGCCGCGGATTCATCCGCCTTTCGCGGGGTCTCGCCCGCCCGTACGATCTCCCTCTCACACCGGCTAACTGTCTCCCGCACCTGACACGATCTCCTTCTCCCCGCCCGATCGATTCGATCCCCCGCCGCATCCCCAATCCCACGATCCGCCGAACGTCCCGCGTGCACTCGATCGCCCCGCGCCCTAGAATTGCAAGTCGCTGGATCCATCATCTGCCAGACGAAGAGCCGGGAGACGGACGGAGAATGCCGGAGCGCGTGACGATCTACCGGGCGGCGTGGGTGCTGCCCGTCGCGGCGGAGCCCCTGCGCAACGGCGCGGTGATGGTGGACGGCGGGCGCATCGCCGCGGTGGGCCCGAGCGCCGCGATCACCCCGCCCGACGGCGCCGAGGTGGTGGAGCTCGGCGACGCGGCCCTCCTCCCCGGGCTGGTGAACGTGCACGCGCACCCCGAGCTCTCCCTCTTCCGCGGCGCGCTGGAGGACCTGCGCTTCCGCGACTGGATCCTGCGGCTGGTGGGGGCCAAGCGCACCGCCCTGCGCGAGGCCGACTTCGACCTGGCCGCGCGCTGGAGCCTGGTCGAATGCCTGCGCGCCGGGATGACGACCGTCGCCGCCACGGAATCGTCCGCCGCGTCGTTCGGGGCGCTGCGGGAGGCGGGGATGCGCGGCGTGGTGTACCGCGAAGTGTTCGGCCCCGACCCGGCCGTGGTGGACGAGGCGATGGCCGACCTGCGCGGCTGCGTGGCCCGGCTACGGCGGGACGAGACGGAGCTGGTGCGCGTCGGCGTCTCCCCGCACGCGCCGTACACCGTCTCCGACGCGCTCTTCACCGCCGCCGCGCGCTACGCCTGCGACGAGGGGCTGCCGATGGCGATCCACGCCGGCGAATCCGTCCCCGAGCACGAGCTGGTGACGCGGGGCGAGGGCGATTTCGCGCCGGGGCTGCGGGCGCGCGGGATCGACACGCCCCCGCGCGGTGCCTCCACCGTGGAGATGCTGGAGCGGCTGGGGGTGCTCGCGGCGCGGCCGCTGCTGATCCACTGCGTGCTGGTGGAGTACGACGACATGGTGCGCATGGCCGACAACGGGTGCGCGGTGGCGCACTGCCCCGTGGCCAACGCGAAGCTGGGCCACGGGATCGCCCCCTACGCCGAGCTGCGCGAGGCGGGGGTGCGGGTGGGGCTGGGAACCGATTCCGTGGGCAGCAACAACCGGCTGGACCTGCTGGAGGAGGCGCGCATCGCCTCCCTTCTTCACCGGGGCCGAGCGGCCGCCTACGACGTGCTCCCGCCCGCCGACCTGCTGCGGCTGGTGACGCTGGACGGCGCGCAGGCGCTGGGGCTGGACGACCGCGTGGGCACGCTGGAGCCGGGCAAGGACGCCGACCTCTGCGCCGTGTCGCTGGCCGCGCCGCACGTGCGGCCGGTGCATGACCCCGCCGCGGCGCTCTTCCACGCCGCCCGCGCGACGGACGTCGTCCTCACCGTGGTCAAGGGACGCGTCCTCTACGCGAACGGCGTGGTGCGCACGCTGGACGAGGCCGCGCTGGCCGAGGCGGTGCTGGAGCCGGCCGCCCGCGTGCGCGAGGCGCTGGGATGAGCCCGCTGCCGCGCGCCGCCGGCGCCGAGCGGATGGACGAGCCCGGCCAGGACCCGCGGCAGCTCGCCGTGAGCCTGGCCGACCTGCGCCGCGTGAACCGCTGGCTGGGCGGCACGCGGGTGGTGCTCCGCCACCTCGCCGGCCTGGTCGAGCGGCACCCGCGGGAGCACTACCGCATCCTGGACGTCGCCACCGGCTCGGGCGACATTCCGCTGCAGATCGCCCGTTGGGCCGACGAGGAAGGGCTGGACGTGGACGTGGTCGCCACCGACAACCACGAGACCACGCTGGAGCTCGCCCGCGAGCACGTGGACCACGAGCTTTCCGTGCGCGCCGCCTTCGCCGACGCACGGCGCCTCCCGTTCGCCGACGAGGAGTTCGACATCGCCCTGATCTCCACCGCGCTCCACCACTTCGACGACGAGCGCGACTGCGTGCGCGTGCTGCGCGAGCTGCACCGGGTGTCGCGCATCGGCTTCATCGTCAACGACCTGGCGCGCTCGCGCACGGCGCTGCTGGGGGCGCGGCTGCTGGCGGCCACGGTCTGGCGGCGGCACCCGGTCACGCGCCACGACGGCCCGCTCTCCGTCCGCCGCTCGTTCACCCCGGACGAGCTGCGGGCGCTGGCGGCGAAGGCGGGGTTCGGGAAGGGGCGGGTGCACGCGCACTTCCCCTTCCGCGTGGCGCTGGTGGTGGAGAAGGAGTAGGGGGATGGGGACGCAGCGCGAGACCCGCGACGTGGTGGTGGTGGGCGCCGGGCCCGCCGGCTCGGCGCTGGCCGCGCGGCTGGCGTGGGCCGGCCACGACGTGCTGCTGCTGGACCGCGCCCGCTTTCCCCGCCGCAAGCCGTGCGCGGAGTGCGTGAACCCCGCCGGCGTGGCCGCGCTCCGCCGCCTGGGCGCGTGGCGCGAGGTGACGGCCGCCGCCCCCGCGCGGCTGGACGGCTGGCGCATCGGCGCGCACGGCGGCGACGGCTTCGAGGGCTGCTTCGCCGAGGGCGTGCACGGGATCGGCATCCCGCGCGAGACGCTGGACCACATCCTCCTGCGCCACGCCGTCTCGCGTGGCGCCGAGGCGCGGACGGGCGTGCGCGTGGTGGACGTGCTGCGCGACGCGTGCGGCGGCGTGACGGGCGTGCGCGCGCAGGGAGAGGGGGGAGAGCGGGAGATCGGCGCGCGGTTGGTCGTGGGGGCGGACGGCCTGCGCTCCGTGGTCCTGCGCCGGCTGGAGCTCCTCGGCCGCCGGCCGCTGCTGCGGAAGGTGGCGCTGACGGCGCACGTCCACGGGTTCGACGGCAGCGCGGGGCGCGGCGAGGTGCGCGTGACCGGGCGCCTCGCCTGCATCGGCATCGCGGCGGTGGGCGAGGGGCTGGCGAACGTGACGGTGGTGGTCCCCGGCGAGCGCTCGAAGGAGGTGGGGGGCGACCCCGGCGCCTTCTTCGACCGGGCGCTGGCGACGCACGGGTTTTCGGCGCTGCGGCGGGTGGACGAGGTGCTGGCGACGGGGCCGTTCGACTGTCCCGTGCGCAGCGCGGTGGCCGACGGGGCGCTGCTGGTGGGCGATGCGGCCGGCTACTACGATCCGTTCACCGGCCAGGGCATCTACCGCGCCCTCCGCGGCGCCGAGCTCGCCGCGAAGACCGCGGACGCCGCCCTGCGCGCGGGCGACACCTCCGCCCGCGCCCTGGCGCCGTACGAGCGCGCCCGCCGCCGCGCCTTCGGCCCCGGCGAGCGGATGCAGCACCTGGTGGAGGCGTTCGTCTCGCGCCCGGCGCTGCTGGGCGCCGTCGCCCGCCGCTTCACCGCCCGCCCCCGCCTCGCCGACGCCGTGATCCGCGTGACGGGCGACGTGGCGCCGGTGGGGTCGCTGTTCACGCCGGCGTTCTGGGCGGGGATGGTGTGGTGAGATGGGGGAGATGGGGAGATGGACGGTGGAGCGGTCGATGGAGGATCGTGTGCGCCGCGGTGCCGCGCCCTCTCCGGCCGGCCTAGCTAGGCCGTCCACCTCTCCCGTTCCGGGAGAGGTTGGGACGACGGCTGGGGTGCGCTGATGCGAACATCTACGCGCCTGCGGTCGTGATGACCGCCGTCCAGTCCCGAAGCCCGTCGCGCGCCCCAGCCTGTCGGCCCACCGAAGCCTGTAGTCCGCGAAGGCGGACTTCGTGTGGTTGTTGCAGCGAATTCATTC
>Ga0190275_10000614_pt1 | contig 29767 bp, 28 predicted proteins | sample Popmic550T_FD_133745 | JGI IMG/M metagenome (GOLD analysis project Ga0190275, IMG submission 133745) | Populus adjacent soil microbial communities from riparian zone of Yellowstone River, Montana, USA - 550 T | ecosystem: Environmental > Terrestrial > Soil > Riparian zone > Trees stand | place...
AGACCGACCAGGCATACGAGCAGGAGCCGCTCGACCAGTCCGTGGACAAGATGGTCAGCGAAGAGGTCCGCCAGTGGCGTGCCCGGGAAGAGCGACGGCGCGCTGCTCAGGACGAACAGCGCCCCGACCACAGCGGCAACGAGGCTCAGGGTTCGTACGGCTCTGCGGTGCCGATCCCAATGGGGGACAGTCCGTGAGCGCCGGTACACCAGCCAGCCGGCCACGGGCAGGCTCACGTACATCGTCGCCCCGGCGTAGCGATGGATCTCACCGACCAGCGACACGCTCTCCACACCGATCGGGTCTGTCGGGAACGCGGCGGCAACGAGCAGACCCACCGACCAAAGTGCGAGCATGACGGTGATCAGGCCACCACCGGGAAGTCGGCTACGGGCCAGCTCCACGGTCAGGGCCACGGAAGCCGCAGCGAGCAGAACCGCGCTGACACCGAAGAGCCACCCGAGACCGTCGACGAAGATCAAGTCGCTGACCGTCGTGGACATCGGACTCAGCTCGTCAGCCGCCACCGAGTTCAGCAAGACCATCGTGAGGCAGGCGCCGGCCAGGGTCATTGCGGGCAGCCTGGACAGCGCCTCGTGGGGCTGGGCTGTCCAAAGCGGCCGCCATCCCGCGGCGCGCGAGGCATTGCTGGGGCGGGCCAGAACCGACACGGCTGTCGTCACGTCTCGACCGTCTCAGCGGGTCTTGCCTGAATCGATCCGGTAGGCACCCCAATGAGCGGGAGACCCACCCCGAACATTCTCAGGGTGCCGGCTACGCGTGCTGACGTAGTGGGAGCCAGAATGCATTGGCCGACAAGGAAACTGCGGTCCGGTGACACCCTGAGCCGTCCCGGGGGGCAGTTGGACGCCACGCCGTGGGCACAGTCCGCCGACTTCAGCCGTTGACTGCAGTGTGACCACCGACCCGCTCCGCCTGGTCGTGCTCGGCGACTCGATCGCCTATGGGACGGGCGCGGCGAAGGTCAGGGATACGGTCGGGCCGCAGCTGGCTCGGGCACTGGAGCGCGACGGGCAGGACGTGACCTGGCAGGTCCTCGCGGTTCCCGGCGCGACATCACGTGATCTGGCGGCCCAGGTGCGTCGAGCGGTCTCCCTCGGAGCCGACCTCGCCCTGATCATCGTGGGCGCCAATGACCTCACCCGGCTGGTGCCGCCGGCCCGGGCGGCTCGGGCACTAGGTGCGGCAGTGACGGAGCTGCGTGCCGCTGGCGCGCGGGTTGTCGTAGCACCCGCACCGGACCTCTCGGATTTCCCCGCCATACCGCCAGCTCTGCGGCCCTTGGTGCATCAGGCCTGCCGGGTCCTGCAGCAGCATCAGGCGGCTGCAACGGAGTCGGCCGGGGGCGTCGTTGCCCCGGTCTCTGCTGAGCTTGCCGAAATCTTCGCGGCCGACCCCGCCTTGTATTCGCGGGATCGCTTCCACCCGTCCTCGGCCGGATATGAGCGGATTGCCGACGTCCTCACGCCCTACATCGTGACGGCTGCCCGCTCGTACGGCGCCGCCTCGCATTGACATCGAACCGTCGGGATCAGGTGAAGGCGGAGACCCCACATTGGTTTCGCTAGGGGACCAACTCGTAATCAGCAAGCCGGGGCTTGCGAGTGCGCAGCCAATAACCGAAGGTGAATCCTGGCCAGATGGAGTAGTTGCGGCCCGTGGCATCGAGGTAGTGACTGGTGCACCCACTGCTCCAGACGGTGTTGCTGAACTGCCGATCGAGACGTTTGTTGAACGCCTGTTGCGCGCTGAGGCGCACGTCAAGCACCGAGTTGGCGTGCGAAGACAGTACTTTCAGGCAACGCAGCACATAGCGGATCTGAGCTTCAAACATGAAGATCACAGAGTTGTGCCCCAGCGATGTGTTCGGACCAGCGAGCAGGAAGAGATTGGGAAAGCCGGCAACAGACACGCCGAGGTAGGCCTGCACCCCTGATTCCCAAGCTTGGGTCAGGCTTCGCCCCCCGACGCCGATGATCGCTTGGTTCAGCCAGCCGGCGGCCGGCTGAAAACCGGTGCCGAAGATGATCACGTCGGCCTGATGCTCGATGCCATCCGCGGTGATCAGCCCGCGTTCGCTGACCTCGCGGATGTGCTCAGTGATCACGTTGACGTTGGGCTGGGTCAACGCTTCGTAGTAGCCGCTGCCCATCACGGTTCGTTTGCAGCCCAACATGTAGTCCGGGCTGAGTCGGCGAGCGAGGTCCGGGTCGCGAACTGACCGGCGAATGTTGGCCCGCAGCAGTACGGCCACGGCCTTCGACAGCGACGGAAACATCGCCATGCCGAGTACGCGGCTCTCGAACAACCAGTAGGTGAATGTCCGGCGGGCCCGTAACAGCGGGGGAACTAGCCGGTGCACTGCGCGCTCGATCCGGGTCAGCCGGCGGTTGACGCCGGGCAACACCCAAGCTGCACTGCGCTGAAACGCCGTCACCTGCTCGGCAACCTTGACGACATGTGGGATGAACTGCACGGCGCTGGATCCGTTGCCGATGATTGCCACTCGTTTTCCACGCAAATCAACGTCGTGGTTCCAGCGTGCCGGGTGGAAGGTCGGACCGCGGAAACTCTCCAGCCCGGGAAAGTCCGGGATGGCGGGCACCTGCAACATGCCAGGCGCGCTGATCAATACCCGTGCCTGCACCTCACGGCCATCGGCACAGCTCAACTGCCAGAGCCTGGCGCCTTCGTCGAATTCGGCACGCACCACTTCAGCGCCGAACCGGATGTGCTCGGTGACGCCGTACCTGTCCGCGCACCTCTTCAGATAGTCCCAGATCTCCTGCTGGGGCGGATGGGTACGCGTCCAGTCCGGATTGGGTGCGAAGGAGTACGAATACAACATCGCGGGCACGTCGCTGTGGCAGCCCGGATAGGTATTGTCCCGCCAGGTGCCACCCACTGACTGGGCCTTCTCCAGGACGACGAAGTCGTGTCGGCCTGCCCGCTTGAGAGATATCGCCATGCCCAACCCGGCGAACCCGGCGCCGACGATCGCGACCTGGTGGGCGGGGGTCACGGACGCAAGCTACCCCATGTGCCATCCAACGGCATGCCTACACTGCCCGCCATGCTCACCGTCGAGTTGCTCACCGAAGATCGACTTGACGCGGCACTTGACGCCATCGTGCCCGGGTTTGCGCAGGAACAGAATTTCGTACGGATCTTTTCTGATGAGCAGACCCGGGAGGGGTTGCTGAGGGTGGTCATGCGCCCGATGGCCCGGCTGTCCATCCGGTACGGCGGTTCATTCATTGCGGTGGACCGCGGCGAGATCATCGGCGGAATAATCGGCTACCCGCCAGTCGCGTATCCGTACTCCGCGCGCCGGATCCTCGGGATGTTGCCGATGTATGCGCGCGTGCTGGTCACGAGTCCACGTGCGGCCCTGCGGTTCTTCACCGCCGACCTGTCGCACCATCCGCGCGGCGAGTCCTTCTGGTATCTCTACGCCACAGCTGTCCGTCCAGGGCATCGCTCGCTGCGGGTATTGCAGCAACTGTTCACAACCCTGATCGAGCGGATCGATGCCGACAATGCGGCTACCTTCGGAGAGACCGCCCTGCCCGCCGTCGTCTTCGGTGCCACCAAGTATTTCGGCTTCTCGGTGCGAGCCGAAGAGGTTCGCCTGATCAAGGGCGGCCCGGCAAACTGGACGATCTGGCGGCCCGCGCAATCCTCAGCCAGGTTGCCGACCGTCGAGTGACGGCGCGTCCTCTTGCATGACCTCGACGGCACCGAATAGGCCGCGGCAGACAGCGATGACGTTGTCGCGCAGTGCGCTGGCGGCCACCGGATCGATCAAGGCTGCCAAGCTCGGAATTCCGACATCGAATTCGCACCAGAAGTTGATCGCGCATCCCTGCGGCGCTGGATCGATCTCCCAGTGCCCGTGCAGGGCGTCCAGGTCGCCGTCGACAAGCGCGAACTCCAGCCGGCGCTGGTCCGGCTTGACCGTGCCCTCCTCGGTCCACTTGAGAATCCCGCGACGGAATCTGACGGTCCAACTGGCGCGATATCGGCCCCCACCAAGGTCGACCCTCTGTACGGCGATAACTGATTCGGTCAGGTCCGGATAGCGCTCGTAATCGGCCACCTTGTGCAGCGCCTCGTCCGGGGTGTGGCCGGGCACTGACAGCGCGACCGTCACCTGGGTCACGGGGCACTCCTGGGACAGCGAGCGGCAAGGGCATCAGCCGCACCTTCCATGGCCTGGCGCAGCCATCCGATGTCTTCGTCACTGAAGAACGCCGAGGGCGATAGCCGGACGGTGCCGTGCGCCAGGGCGGAGAAGCCTACGAGCACGCTGCGATTCAGCAGCTCAAGTGTCAGCTCCCCAGCATCGGCCGGGTCGACGAACTCTATTCCGAGCAGCAGACCGCGCCCACGGACGTCGCGTACGAGCTCGGGGCAGCGGGCTTGGAAGACCAGGCGCAACATGTCGAGGATCCGCTCGCCCAGCGCGCGAGCCCTGGCCGGAACGTCATACCGTTGCACCGCGTCGATGGTGGCCCTAACGGCGGCGCAAGCCAGCGGGCTGCCACCGTTCGTCGTCGTGTGCAGCGTCGGGTCACGGCTGAAGGGCCGGAAGATTTCCTCCGTGGCCACAACGGCGGCCACGGGAACGACGCCACCTCCGAGCGCCTTGCCACTGAGCAGGATGTCCGGGCGGATACCCGCAGCAGTTGAGCCCCACATGGCGCCCAGCCGGCCCAGCCCGGTCTGGACCTCGTCGACGATCAGGAGCGTGCCCGAGTCCGTGCACTGGCGGGCCACTTCGGCGAGGTAGTCCTCACGGGGCACTCGTGCCCCGGCTTCTCCCTGCACCGGCTCGATGATCAGGCAGGCGTCCGGTCCGAGGACCTCATCTAGCGCGGCCGGATCGTCGAACGGCACGAATGTTGCCCTCGGTAGCAACGCGTCGAAGGGCTGCCGAAGAGCCTCTTGCCCGGTCACGCCGAGTGCGCCAAGGGTGGTGCCGTGGAAACCGCCCAGTGTGGAGATGAGCCGGCGTCGTCCGGCGAGCCATGCCAGCTTCAGCGCCGCCTCGGTGGCCTCGGAACCGGAATTGACGAATTGCACGTAGTCCATGCCGTCGGGACAGATGTCAGTCAGATCCTTGGCTGCCAGGGCCTGTCCCTCATGCAGTACGAAAGGTCCGGTCAATGACATGGAGTGCAACTGCTCAATCACCGACTCGACTATCTCGGGGAGCTGATGCCCCAGCAGGAAGGTGCCATAGCCGCTGCAGGACAAGAACTGTTGCCCCTGGTCGGAGTAGGCGTAGTTTCCCTCCATGCGCCTGATAACCGGCGCACCCATCAGCCTCGCCAGCCGGGCAGCTCCACGGCCGAGGTGTTGCTCGTGGAGATCGAGCAGATCCATCAGGTGACTGGTACCGGTTCGCGCAAGACGAAATTGTCGGCCCAGTAGCCCAGGGAGGCGCGCAAACTTTCCAGCAAGTCGGGTATCGGCGGGAACGACACGCCGTCAGGGAGGTCGTCGCGGGAGTCCGGAAGATACTTCTCCAGGGCGAAACCCGATGCCAGGTTGTTGCCGAAACGCATCTGGCCCATGAGCTGGGCGGGCATGAGATCGCCGAACGCCGGCATGATCAATCGCTCGACGACTTCGGGATCGACGATCCTGGGTCGGACAACGTCGCGCCCCAGTGTCGTCGCCAGATCGATACAGGCATCCACGAAGGACTCGAGAGGTATCGCCGATCGACCGGCCGTGATCCAGAACGTCCCGGTTAGCTGTGCGTCGATCGCGCTGCGCAAACACTGCGCGACATGATCGCGGGGGAGGAAGTCGACCCAGGATCGCTTGGGTGCCGGCAGGATGTGCGCGTTGCCCGTGACGATCGTCTTGACGGCGGTGTACAAGCCGGTGCGAAAGGTACTGGTGACTCCCGTCGCGGTGTCACCGATGAGCTTGGGCAATCGGTAGACAGCGGTCGGGATGCCCGCCTCCGCCACAAGATATTCGGCCTCGCGTTTGGTGGACTGATAGGCGTTGGCAGGCGCACCGCTGAGCTTGCCGTCGGATCCGGCGACGTAGAAGGTGCTCATGTGGTGCAGTGGGACCTGTGCGTCTGTCGCCAAGCCGATAATGTTCCGGGTGCCTTCGACGTTGGCCAGCGCAAGATCTTCGGCTGACCATGCGACGGAGGTGATTGCGCCAGCGTGCACCACCCCGTCGATACGATCGACCAACTGGTTGTATTCAGCACGCGAAAGACCGAGCCGATGCTGGGTGATGTCACCTGCGACCATCGGGGCCGGAGTCGGCGCGCGGTGCTGAAGCGCCAGGCAACGTCCGGGACCGAATGCCGCGAGAATCGCCGGGCCGAGCATCCCCGATGCGCCAGTAAGTAACAGCATCAGGGCTGTCCGAACACGAGGCTGCAGTTGATGCCGCCCAGCGCGAAGGCGTTGCACAGCACAATCTCCGGCGTGGCCGCGCGCGACTGGTTGGGCACCACGTCCAGATCACATTCGGGGTCCGGCTCGGCATAGTTGATCGTGGGTGGCAACACTCCTTTCGCGAGGGCAAGGATCGCGGCGGCAGCGCCGGCCGAGCCGGCGGCACCCATCATGTGCCCGGTCATTGATTTGGTTGCTGACACCGGCGGTGGCTGCCCGGCGAAAACCTGGTGCAAGGCCTTTGACTCAGCGGAATCACCCAGCTGCGTGGCAGTGGCGTGTGCGTGCACGTAGCCGACGTCACTCGGTGAGCAGCCCGCCATCTGCAACGCAGCGGTCATCGCCATGGCGGCGCCAGTGCCATCCGGTCGTGGAGTGGCGAGGTTGAACGCGTCCGCGGAGTGACCCCATCCGAGCACCGTGGCCAGCGGACGCGCGCCTCGCGCCCGCGCCACGTCGGCGGCTTCCAGGACCAGCACCACAGCGCCCTCTGACACGACGAAGCCCTGGCGACGGGCGTCGAAGGGGCGGCTCGCACCCGCGGGGTTGTCGTTGTCGGTGGCCAGGGCGCGCGCTCCGGCGAAGGAGTTCACGGCCACTGGCGTGATCGGCGCGTCGCATCCGCCCGCGAGGACGAGGTCTGCCTGACCATGGCGAATCAGGTCCGTCGCACGGGAGATTGCCTGTGCCCCTGTCGCGCATGCGGTGGTGACGCACTCCACTGGCCCGGCGAAGCCAAGGCTGATCGAGATCATCGATGCCGCAGCGTTGGCCATCATGATGGGGCCAACGGTCGCATCGACGCCCCGCCATCCCCGCTCGGCATAGCGCAGGCTGATGCCTTCCAGCTCTCCCAGACCTGCGTAGCAGGTGCCCACGACTGCGCCCGAGCGCTCGCTGTCGATTTCGTCCGGGCTGAGATTGGCGTGTCCTACCGCCAGCTTGCCGGCCGCGAGTCCGAGCTGTGAGAATCGCGCGAGCTTGCGTTCGACGTTGGCGGCCATGTAGTCGCCGGCCACGAACCCGTCCACCTGTCCGGCGAGCCCGATCGGGCTCTCGCCCCGGTCGTACCTGGTCAGTGGACCGATTCCTGACCGGCCCTTGGTGAGTCCGGTCCAGAACTCGTCTATACCGATCCCCAGAGGTGTGATCGCGCCGATGCCGGTGACCACCACCTCCCGCTCAGTCATCTGCGGGAAGTGGATTGGCCAGTCGTTCGGTGATCTTGTCGATGCAGGTGCTCACCGTCTGCATCTTGGGCACGTCGTCATTAGGGATGCGGACCCCGAGCTGGTCCTCCATCGCCGTCATGGCGCTGAGCAGGTCGAGGGAGTCGAGACCGAGGTCCTTGAGCAGGTGCGCGTCTGCGGTGATCGCCTCGCGCGGCACACTGAACTGGTCGACCAGCAGTTGCTCGAACTCTCGCTCCACCTCGGCCCGGGTCATCGCCACTTGGCCCCCCGGTCGATACCCGCCGTAAAATGTGGCACCCGGCACCCCCGTCGATGACGATCTGTTGGCCGATAAACGCCAGGTGTTGCAGCCTCATCTCAGACGTCCGGCTCGGGTGACCTCTCCCGTCCGGACCAGCAGCCGGGACGATAGCATTTCCCGTCCCACCAGGACGCGGGGAGTGCTCCATGACTGACACGCCGCCCAACATCGTCGACGTGGTGCGACGACATGCGGCTGAGCAGCCGAGCCGAATCGCCTTCCGGTTTCCGGTCGGTCATGGCGCGGAGAGCCGAATCCTCACCTACTCCGAGCTGGACCGGCAGGCGACGGAGTGGTCGGCTGGCCTACTGGCAAAGGTCAGCTCCGGGGACCGGGTGTTGTTGGGACTGGCAGATCCGGCGGACTTCGTGCCCCTGTTGTTCGCGTGTCTGTATGCAGGCGTCATCGCCGTACCGACCCCGCTCGGCGATTCCACGATCTCCGCGGTTGCTGCCCATCAAACTGAAGGAATTCTGGCCAACGCGGCGCCTACGCTGGGCATCACATCAAGTGCCACCCTGCTTGCCGGGGGCTCACCGGATCATCCGGCCTTCGGCACACTGCCTTGGCTGGGCGTGGGTGATCTCGCTGGCGGAGCCGCGCAAGCGCAACCGGCATCAGCCGGTCCTGCCATCCTGCAGTACACCTCAGGCTCCACCTCGACACCACGGGGTGTCATGGTGTCCCACGCCAACATCGGTGACCAGGTGCGTCGCCTCCAGGGTGGGTTCCAGTTGGGTCTCGACAGCGTGGTTGCGTCCTGGCTGCCGTTGCACCACGACATGGGGCTGCTCACTACCGTCCTCGCCCCTGTTTACGCAGGTTGCGAAGCGGTGGTTGTCCGGCCTCGCGACTTCATCCGTGATCCGCTGATCTGGTTACGGCTGATCACGCAGTATCGGGGGACCGTGGGCGGTGCGCCCAACTTCGCCTACGAGATGTGTGCGCGTCGGGCCACCCCCGAGGGTCTAGTCGACCTTGACCTCAGTTCCTGGCGGCTGGCGTGGAACGGAGCCGAACCGATCATCGCCGAGACCCTGGATCGGTTCGCCGCTGCGTTCGAACGCGTGGGTTTCCAGCGGGACAGCTTCTACCCGTGTTATGGCATGGCCGAAGCGACACTGATGATCACCGGCCGGCAGGGGCCGGTGATTCGGTCGTTCTCACGTGCGGCGTTGGAATCCGGAGTTGCTACTGCGGCGGCTGACGGGCAGCCAGCGAATGCGCTCACCAGCAGTGGCCGGGCCCAACATGGCCAGCGCGTGTTGGCGGTCAACCCGGAACGGCGGACCGAATGCCCCCCGGGAACCGTAGGGGAGTTGTGGATCCAGGGTCCGAGCGTCTGCGAAGGCTATTGGCAGGACGCCGAGATGACGGAGGTGATCTTTCGCGCGCGGCTGGCCACGAGTGACACCGGGGAGTACCTGCGGACCGGAGACGCCGGGTTCTTGCTCGATGGCGAACTGTTTGTCAGCGGCCGGCTCAAGGACCTGATCATCATCCGCGGCCGGAACATTTTCCCACAGGATATGGAGATCAGCGCCGAGCGCAGCAACCGGCTGTTGCGCGCTGGGCGCAGCGCGGCCTTCGGCATCCCGGACGACTCCGGCGTTGAGGCTGTCGCGCTGGTGCTCGAGGTGCGCGACAGCATGGCCGACATGGCTGCACTGGTGCGCGGGGTCCGCGACGCGGTGGCACTCGCTCATGGTGTGGTGCTGTCCACGGTGGTCTTGATCCCGGTCGGCATGTTGCCCAAGACCTCGAGTGGCAAGGTTCGCCGCGCCGCATGCCGAACTGCATACCTCGACGGGACACTGCCGACGCTCCTTACCGACCGCGTTGAGGTGGCCCGCTAACCGCTCACTTCACGATCTGGTTGATCAACTCGGCGAGCTCGGTAGGCGTCCGGGCGACAGCGAGCTCTTCGATGCCGCAGGTCAGGCCAGTACGTGACTCCACCAGATCTGCCAGTCGCAGCAGGTCCAATGAATCGGCGCCGTAGCTGTGAAAATCTCCGTCTACATCGACGTGGGGCAGTCCCTTGATCTCCTGCAATAGCGCTGCGATCTCGTCGGCGGTGATCATGCCGAAGTCAGCTCCTCGATGCTGTCCCAGGCCAGTGCATCCCGGGCCAGTGTCCGGAGGAGGTGGGACTCATCCTCAGCCAATGCCTCGACCAGCTTTGGTGCAACCAGTGCGGGCACATAGTCGAACTGCAGGACGAGCTTCCCGTCACGCTCGAAGCTCTGGTGGTCCAGGTAGACCTGGGGTGTCTCGGACACCCCGTAGACGTTTTCGCCTAGCCACTTCAACCCGGAGAAGTCCTCGAACAGGCTCGTGAAAACAACGGGCATGAGTGGGACGGGCGTTGCAGTGCCTCGGCTGCGCCACAGTTCGCGAAGGACCGCCATCCCCGGCATCGACCGATGATTCAAGTCGAGCCACAACCGGTCCTGCATGCTGCGGGCGAGTGAACCGAAAGTGCGGCGTGAGCCAGCTTCGACTGCGAGCAGTGTCGTGGAAGAGAAGTCACCCACCACGTGTTCGATGCCGGCCACGGGCGGCCGGTTGAACATGGTCAAGGTCAGCGAGAAGTCGCTTCGTCGGGTGCGTGCGGCCAGCGCCCGGGAGTACGCGGCGCAGAGCACCACCGATGTGGTCAGGCCCCGACCGGCACAACGTTCGCGCAGCGCCGCCCATATCTGCGCATCGATATGTACCTGGTGCCGCTCGAAGTGCGCACCTGTCACCTCTGCTGGGTCAGCAAACAGCGGCAATTCGGGGGCCGGAGGCAACTGCCCGACGCGATCGCCCCAGTAGGCCCGAGCTCGCTCCAGCCGGTCCGGATCGACCGTCGCCTCGCTCCGGCTCCAAGCCGCGAACGTCATCGGAATCGGTGGCAGCGTTTTGCCGGCGTAGAGCACGCCCCATTCGGAGAGCAGGCTCAGGCAGCTGGCAGCGTCGGCGACGATGAAGTCGAGGCTGACGAAGAGCCGGGTCATGTCCTTCTCGACGAGTGCGGCGGTCACCTCGATCGGCGGCCAATCGTCGGCGGGTCGCAGCCGGTGTGCGGTCTGCTGGCGCACTTGGGCCAGTTGCGCTTGCTTCTCGTCCTGGCTGCACTCGCGCAGGTCAGTCACCTGGATCGAGTAGGCCGGCACCGAGCTGAGGGTCTCGAACATGCCATTGGGATGCAGCACCGTACGAAGCATGTCGTGCCTGTTGATCAGGTCCCGCAGGGCCGCCTCGGCGCGACCGAGATCCAGACCGGTCTTGTCGAACTCCAAGTACATGTGCGCGGCTACTCCGCCCAGCGGCAGATCCGTACGCCGGCCGACCAGGTACGCACGTTGCAACGCGGCGGCGGGAAACAGGCTCGGTTGTTCAACCGACGCCTCTGCTGCGCCGGGTGCTGCCAGGCGGGTGCCGGCACGCGGTGAGTCACGGGTGAGGGCCCGCTCGGCACGCGTCGCAATGTCTTTGATCGTGAGTGTGGGCGCGATCGGAAAGTCTGGCAGTGCCCACTCGTCTTCGAGCAGAGCCTGCAAGTCGATGATCATGATCGACTCCAGGCCGAGTGCCGCAAGCGACGCATCGGTGTCGATGGAAGCGGTCGGCCGGCTGGTCAGCTCCGCCACGCGAGCGCGCAACTGCCCAATCAGCTCGGTGGTCTTGTCAGGCAGTGACATCGACGAACCTGTCATAGACATCGTCGGCCGGCAGCAGACCGCCGGCAACCAGTTCCCACATCATCTCGTCGGTGCCTGCGCCGAGTCGGCCGAGATGGCAGTCGCCGAGCAACCGCGCCAGAGGTGACTCCGTGTCGAGGTAGCCGCTTCCCCCGAACAGGTGCATGCACTCGGTCACGACTCGCTCGGCAAGCAGGGACACCGTCGCCTTGATCCCGGCGCACTCTCGAGCAGAGGCCGCATCAGGGGTACTGAAAGTTGCTGCGACCGCATGCATGCCGCGCTGCGCGAGCCGCACCTCGGACCACATCGCAGCCAGTCGCAACCGCAGGGCCTGATGGTCGAACAACCGGCTGCCGAATGTACTGCGCCGCTGGAGATGGGTGGTGGAGAGCTCCAGTGCGAGCACCGCGGTGCCGAGCATGAAGGCCGCCACGCCGAGGCGTTCGTGAGTAAGGCCCCAGGTGATGGCTCGCAGGCCGCTGCCGGACGCGGCGATCATCGCCTCTTCCGGGATCGCTGCATCGATGGACAGTCGAGCGGTGGCGAGGCTGCGAACGCCCATTGTGTCCAGTTGACGGGCCTGGAAACCCGACCGTGGCACGACGGCAAGTGCCAGATCACCGCTGCCCTCCAGCCGGCACAGGGCGATGACGAAGTCGGCTGCCCCTCCGGGGGAGACGAACCACTTCGAGCCACGAATCCGCCAGCCGTCGCCCTCCCGTGCCGCGGTCGTCGTGACGCTGCTGAGATCAGACCCTCCATGGGACTCGGTCGCAGCCAGGCAGCCGATCAGTTCGCCATCCAGCACCGCAGCGGCGTAGTTGCTGAGCAGCTCGTTGCGCCCGAACTTGACGAGGATGGACAGGACTGCCTGCACCTGCAGTAGCAGTCCGATTCCGAGGCCGCCCAGTCCCGTGCGACCGAGCTCCTCGCACAAGATGACCGCTCGGCCCTCATCGCCCGGGTCCCCGGCTGGCCATCGCTCACGGATCAATCCGGAAGTACCGAGATGGCGCAGGGCCTCCCGAGGAAACTTCCGTTCAGCTTCGGCCTGGGCAAGTAATGGCAGGACGGCGTCGATGAGCACCGACCGCACCCGCAGTCGATATTCGTCGACGTGCACCCCAGCCAGCCCCGCGGCAAACAGCCGCTCGGAACTCCGACCTACTGGGGCCAACTTGCGGCTCGCCATGGGGTCCCTTCGTCTACGACTGGGGCCATCGAGCGCGCAGAGTACCTTGTCGCGATGAGTCGGCCGCCAGACCTCCTGCACGGGCCGTTGATGACACCCGCGCAGCCGCAGCAACCGGCGGTGGTGGGCGATGGCATGCAGCTGACCTACGGCGAGCTCGCCGCCCAATCGCACCGACTCGCCCAAACACTCGCCACGCGAAATGCGGGACCAGGCTCGCGGGTTGCCGTCGTCGTTCCCAAGGGCGTCGCTCAAGTGATCGCCGTTCTCGCCGTGCTGGAGACCGGCGCCGCGTACGTGCCCATCGATGCCAGCACGCCACAGGTACGGGTGGCTGAGTTGCTGCACATCTGCGATCCAGCGGTGATCATTTCCGACCGACCCATCATCGACACGACCGTGCCTGTCGTGTCGGTGGGCGAAGCTCCGCGGGCAGCCGTCGAGTTGACCGGCGCCGATCCGGACGACCTTGCCTACGTCATCTTCACCTCCGGATCGACCGGCCGGCCCAAGGGCGTCATGATCGACCATCGCGCGGCGATGAACACGATCACCGACCTCAACACCCGCTTTGGCGTCGGCCCCGAGGACCGCACCTTTGCGCTGTCGTCGCTGGCCTTCGACCTGTCGGTGTACGACATCTTCGGTGCGCTCGCGGCCGGCGGCACCATTGTTGCTCCGGGCGCCGCCGATCGGCTGCCCAGCGCCTGGCTGCGGCTCATGACCGAGCACGGTGTGACGATCTGGAATTCCGTGCCCGCTTTGATGAAGCTGCTTGTCGAGCATGTTGTCGAGCGCGGCCTGCTGTTGCCGCCCTCGCTCCGGCTGGTGTTTCTCAGCGGGGACTGGATCCCGCTGTCGCTGCCGGACGCGATTCGCCGGGTCGCCCCGCAGGTTGAGGTGGTGAGTCTCGGCGGCGCGACGGAGGCGTCGATATGGTCGATCCTGCATCGGGTGCGGGCGGTCGATCCGGCGTGGCGCAGCATTCCGTACGGCACGGCGATGACTAACCAGACGGTGCAGGTGCTCGACTCTTCATGGGGACCTGCGGCGCCCGGGGAGACCGGCGAGATTTTCATCGGCGGGGCCGGTCTGGCTCGTGGCTACTGGGATGATGAGCAGGCGACCGATGCTGCGTTCGGCGTGAATCCCTTGTCCGGTGAGCGGCTTTATCGCACCGGCGACTTGGGCCGGTATCTGCCGGATGGGGCGATCGAACTGCTCGGCCGTCGCGACCACCAGGTCAAGATCCACGGACACCGCATCGAGTTGGGTGAGGTGGAGCATGCAATGCAGCGACATCCTGACGTGACGGCTGCGGCGGCGCGGGTGGCCGGGGATCGGCACGCCAGTCGCCAGCTCATCGGCTACTACTGCGTCGCCGGGCACGCTGAGCTGCAATCGCACGACCTGCGGACCTTCCTCGCCGGCCTGCTGCCGTCGTACATGGTCCCGGCAGCCGTCGTGCCGCTCGATGCCCTGCCACTGTCTGCCAACGGCAAGGTCGACCGCGCGGCATTGCCGTGGCCGGCTGGGTGAACCTGACAGTTGAACCCGGCGGCCCAGATGTGCATGCTCGCCGGGTGAACCGGACTGTCGTGATCGCGCGCGGCCCCCGGCTCACCGGTGCCCGATGGGCGTCGGCGTTGGGTAGTTTGCCCGCAGGTGAGCAGCAGCGAGTGGCGGCCTACAAGCACTGGGAAAACCAGCAGGACTCGGTTCTGGGCTGGCATCTGCTGGCCGACCTGGCGGGTCCTGATCGGCTGGAACGAGACGGCAACGGCCGGCCACGGGCGCAACCGCCAGGGGATGTGAGCCTGTCGCACAGCGGCGGGTGGATCGCGGCTGCGTCCGCGCCTGAGGGGCGGATCGGGATCGATGTGGAGGTCGAGCGCGACATCACCTCCTCGCTGGTCCAACGGTGCATGGCACCGTCAGAGCACGCGTGGCTCACCGCGGCCGCCCCGGGCCTGGCACAGCGGGAGCGGTTCTTCCGGCTGTGGACTGCCAAAGAGTCCTATGTGAAGGCGACCGGTGAGGGGATCCTGGCCGACTTGCGGCGCATCGCGATCGACCACTCGTCCGGCGAGCCACGCATGGCGGGTTCTGAGTCCGATCAGTGGCTGTTCACCGTGACGAGGCCGGCACCTCATGTGTGGGTCACAGTCTGCACGGAGCGTCGCCCTGCCCTCCGATGGCTCGACGTAGAGTCGAATGCGTGAACCAAGCCGCGCTGCTCCTCGAGCTCTTGGGCGTGCTGATCGGAGTGCCGATTGCCTATCTCTGGCTAGGACGCCGTGCGCGTCGGCGGCGCATCGGTGGATCTGTCATGGCGCCTTTCGAGGAACTCTGGGACCCCGTGGCCCACAACACGCACATCGACGTGCAGGTGCAGGCTGAGCGGACCGCACCTGCGCCAGCGCCTGGCGAGCCCCCGAGAGGCCGCCGGGGCACGACCCGATCGGAAGCCAGGTAGCTCGCCAGCGAAACTCGGGCGGCGCTCGGGAAGGGGAAGTCGTGACAACCTTCACCCGGTCCGACGAGCTGCGGTAGGCGGAGTTGGTCGGCGTGGACTTGCGTGGCGCCCGGTTCGTCGGAGCTCACCTATCCGCCCGCAGCCTGAGTCAGGTGAGGCCGGCTCAGGTGAACGCGGAGATTCCGGTCACGGCCCGCCCGATCAACAGCTTCTGCACCTGGCTGGTGCCCTCGTACAACGTGGTCACCCGGGCGTCGCGCAGCAGCTTGCCGACGATGAACTCATCGACGTACCCGTACCCGCCGTGCACCTGGACCGCCGCGTTCGCCGCACGAACCGACATCTCCGAGGCGTAGTACTTCGCCATCGACGCGGCCAGGGTGTGCCGCTGCCCTCGGGCCTTGGTATCAGCGCACTTCCAGGTCAACAGCCGCGCCGCCTCGACCTCGACGGCGGTGTCAGCGATGAGTTCTTGAATCAATTGGAATCCCGCGATCGGCCGACCGAACTGCTGGCGCTGCGTTGCATACGCGGTCATCACTTCGAGCGCGGACTGGCCCACGCCGGTGCACGAGGCGCCCAGTGACATCCGGCCGTCATCCAGGGCCGACAGCGCCACTTTGATCCCTTTGCCCTCGCCGCCGAGCAATGCATCCTCTCCGACGACGACGTCGGTCAACGTGAGTTCTGCCGTGTCGCAGGAGCGCAGGCCGAGTTTGCCGTGGATCGCCTTTGCCTCGAAGCCGTCTGAGTCGTTGGGTACGAGGAAGGCCGAGACACCTTTGGCGCCGGGGCCTCCCGTCCGTGCCATGAAGAGCGTGACACCGGCGATCGTGCCGTTCGTGATGAAGATCTTCGAGCCGTTGAGCTGATATCCGCCGTCCACTTTGACCGCGGTGGCGCGCAGGCTGGCCGGATCGGAGCCGGCATCGGGCTCGGTCAGCCCGAAACAACCCAGGCATTCGCCGGTGGCCATCTTCGGCAACCACTGCTGCTTCTGCTCCTCCGAGCCCCATCGTTGGATCGATCCGGCGACCAGTCCGAGGTGCACCGACACGATCGAGCGGACATTGCTGTCTCCGCGCGCGAGTTCCTCGATCAGCAGCACGTAGCTCATCGGGTCGGCGCCGCTGCCGCCGTACTCCTCGCCGATCGTGAGGCCGATCCAACCGTCGCGACGCAAACCTTCCAAGGCCTCGGTCGGGAACGTCTCCGTACGGTCGTTCTCGATCGCCTTGGGTGCGACGACCTTGTCCACCCAGTCGCGCACTGCCTCGCGGACAGCCGACTGTTCGGTGCTCAAGCTCAGGTCCACAGCGCTCCTTCCTCTGGCTATGAAATCTATCCGTCCGGGTGGTGGTCGACGATTGGTTACCGGCAGGATGCGCACTACCAGCGGACATCAGCAATCCAAGCGGCGGGGAGCAGTCGGTTGAACGAGCTCGGAAAGCACATCCGGAGAGTTCGCGGTCAGACGTTGAGCCTTCTGGTCATGGGTCTCCTGCTCGCCGGTGTGGCCGTGCCGGGTGCCAGCGCAGTTGCCTCGGTTCCCAGGGTGGCTGCAGTTTGCACTGCTTCGCTGCCGATCAACCTGTCGCCGGGATTGCAGCTGCTGAAAGCGACCCAGGGGACAAACCAGTCGTTCGGGGAGTCCGGCATATTGAACTGCATCGGAACCTTGGACGGGCTGCCGATCGCGGGACCCGGCACCATCGGATTCTCCGGCAACTACTCCGGCAAGTGCTCCGGCGCGACAGGGATAGGCACCTGGTCGTTCACCATCCCGGTCAATGATCACGGCATCACCGAGCTGATCCAGCATTCGGGGACCTATTCCGCGCCCAATGTGGGCGTGGTGCTCACCTTTGACGGGCAATTTCAGACCGGATCCTTGAAAGGCGCCGGCGTCGTACTCGCATCGCAGGGGGATTGCGTGCTCAAGCCCATCACGAAGGGAACGCTTCCGATGGTCGGGGTGACGCTCACCCAGTAGTCACTCTCCTGTGGCCGGCGACACTCCACTTCTGAAGCGGTGTACGCGGCTCGGCTTACCGTTGACCTGTCCAGGCCAGCAGTTCCTGGGCGCTGCGAGTGTTCACGACCATGTTCGCAGTGACCCCGCACTCCTCGGCGCGCTCGCAACCGTAGGGCTGCCAGTCGAGTTGGCCGGGAGCATGAGCGTCGGTGTCGATACTGAACTCACACCCCATCTCCACCGCCATCCGCAGCAGCCGCTTGGGTGGATCCAGCCGCTCGGGTCGGCTGTTGATCTCCACTGCGACGCCGAATTCCTTGCATGCGGTGAAGACCAATTCCGGGTCGAACTGACTCTCGCCGCGCTGGCCACGCCCGCCGGTCACAAGTCGCCCGGTGCAGTGCCCGAGTACGTCGGTGTGCGGGTTGGCGATCGCCGTACACATCCGGACGGTCATCGCGTCGTGCGGCATCTTCAGTTTCGAGTGCACGCTGGCCACGACGACGTCGAGCCGACCGAGCAGTTCATCGGTCTGGTCGAGACGGCCGTCGTCGAGGATGTCGACCTCGATGCCGGTGAGAATCCGGAACGGGGCGAGCTCCTCGTTGAGCGCGGCGACGATGTCCAGCTGCTTCATGAGTCGCTCGGGGGATAGCCCGTTGGCGACGGTCAGCCGGGGCGAGTGATCCGTGAGCACCAGGTACTCGTGACCGAGATCCCTTGCGGTACGGGCCATCTCGTCGATCGGGCTGCCGCCGTCGGACCAGTCGGAGTGGGTGTGCAGATCCCCGCGCAGTGCCGCGCGGAGCCCTGCGCCGCCGGTGGTGACCGGCTGCGCGGCGCCGTCCTCCAGTTTGGCCAAGTAGTCCGGTGTCTGCCCCCCGGCTGCCTGCATGATGGCGGCCGCGGTCTTGTCACCGATCCCCTTGAGCTCCTGAAGTGTGCCGGCGGCCACTCGCGCGGCGAGTTCGCCCTCGGGCAACGCGGCCAGAACGGCAGCAGCGCCGCGGAAGGCCCGGACCCGGTAGGTGGGTTCGCGGCTGCGCTCGAGCAGGAACCCGATCCGCTGCAGCGCGCCAATAGGATCCCCGGCCAGCTCAGCGCTCATTCACGTGCCTCTTTCCGCTGGGTCAGGGTGTCCCTGAGTCGAATGATTCGACTCGGGGACGCCCTGAGTCGGACTGAGTGGCCGGTTGATCGCGGAGTTCAGGGTCTGGGCGATCGCCGTGGCGACCGGATCGTCGGGCAGATCCTCGATCCGGACCGCCATCGGCAGTGACCAGTTGGGGCGATCGACGACTCCCGGGATGTTCGGCCGTCGCTGATCGACCGCGGCGTCCTCCAGTGTTGCCGACAACAGGGTCGCCGGGCTGCGCGCCAGCAATTCGTGAGCGGCCAACACTGCCTCTTCGGCAGTTGCATCCGAGGCCAGACCGGCCGGGTCCAACCGGGTACGCAGCTCGGCCTCCCCGGCGACCAGATCATCATCGATGTCCGATCCTGCGGCCGCGGCCAAGCGGCGCTGCTCGGCAAGATCTGCCCCGGACCACAGTCCGGCCACCGTCGGCAGGTCGTGCGTGGTCACCGCGGCCATTGCGTGCACGGTCCCACCCGCGGTCAGCTCCTCCTCGAACCAGAGCAGCTTGTAGGACAGGATCCGGTGTTCGGCCAGGGCCTCGCGCACTCCAGGTTCGACGGTGCCGAGATCCTCGCCGACCACGATCGCCTGTGCGCGATGGCTCTCCAGCGCAACGATGTCGAGCAGGTCGGCGCTGGGATACCGCACGTATGCCCCCTCGGTCGGTGAGCCCTCCGCGGGCACCCACCAGAGTCGGAACAACCCCATCACATGGTCGATCCGCAGTCCGCCGGTGGCGGCCATGGTGGCTCGGATCGCGGAGATGAACGGCGCGTAGTCGGCCACCCGCAGCCGCCAGGGGATCAGCGGCGGGGAGCCCCAGTTCTGCCCGCTGACGTTGAACAGGTCCGGCGGCGCCCCGATCCGTACGCCGTCGGCGAGTTGGTCCTGCCAGGCCCAGGCATCAGCACCCCCGCCATCGACTCCGATCGGCAGGTCCTGCAGGACGGTCATCCCTTGTGTCGACGACCGGATCTGGCGCTCCAGGACCCACTGCAGCCACGCATGGAAGGCGATCTCATCGCCATGCTCGGCGGAGAATCGCAGGACTGCGGCACCGTCGGGCCGCTGCAGATCGGCCGGCCAGTCATGGAAGTCAGGGCCGAACTCCGCGGCCAGTGCACACCAGGTCGCGAACTCCTCCAGCGCTCGGCCGGAGTCAGTCCGCCACCTCTCGAAGGCTGCGTTCTCCGAGGTTGCGCTCTCCGAAGCTCCAGCCGTCGAGGTCGCTTCCCCCGCCGTGGCGGTGAAGACCTGACGCAATGCCGCGAATTTGAGCTCGAGCACCGCATCGCGGTCGATCAGTTCCAGCTCGGACAGCAAACGGCCGGCGACGGTGAAGTCGTCGAGATCGATGAGGTCGGCCCCGGGCACGTCCTCGACACGGAGGTAGATCGGGTTCCGGAACCGGCGGCTGGCCGGCAGGTAGGGCGAGGTCTCCTGCGGGTGCGTCGGAGCTACCGCGTGCAGGGGGTTGACCAGCAGGAATCCCGCCCCGGCCGCCTGCGCCCACTCCCGGATCGCACGCAGGTCCCCGAGATCACCGAATCCCCAGCTGGCCTCGGACCGGACGGCGTAGAGCTGGACCGTCCAACCCCACGCCCGCCACCCCTCTGGCAGCCAGCACCGGCCGGGCGAGACGATCAGCAGCCGGTCCGCGCCCGAGCCGCTGCCGCGCACCCGGTGGTAACCCAGCGGGAAGTCCGCCGGGACCTCGCCTTCGATGCTCCGTGACGACCCGTCCTCGCACGCGACGTCGAGCCGACCGTCCACGCCGGGCAGACCCTGCAGCGACGTGCCTGGCCGCACTACCAGCGGTGCGGTCTGCTCGAGGTCTGGTGGCGGCGTCCCGATCGCCGTCCGCAATGACGTGACGGTGTGGTGGCTGACGGTTCGTCCGACGTCGTGGGCATCCACCCACTGCAGGTCGATGCCCCACGCGTCGGTCGATGGATTCGGATTCGGAGCCGGTCGTTGCCCGATGGACGGGTCACGTGGCACCGGGTCGGGCACAGGCTGGTCGGCGGTGGGCACCTCGCGATCTTCTCCTATGACGCAGCCGCTGAATCCGCGAGCCCGAAGACCCGGCGGGTGTATCGATTGAGCCAGCGCCCCTCGGGGTCGACCTCCGCCCGGACCCGCTGCGCGTCGGCAAATCGGGGATAGCTGGCGGCCAGGTCGTCGGAACCCAAACCGTGCAGCTTGCCCCAGTGCGGACGTCCGCCGACCTCGCGGGCAAGCAATTCGAACGCGCGGAAGTAGTCGGTGAACGGCATGCCCGCGTACTGGTGCACCGCGACGTACCCCGTCTGCTGTCCGTACGCGGTGGACAACCACACGTCGTCGGCAGCGGCCACACGCACCTCAACAGGGAAGGCGATCGGCCACTTGCTTTCCTCCACAAGATCGACCAGGTCGGCGACCAGCGTGGTCAGAGCAGCACGGGGTACGGCGTACTCCATCTCCACGAAACGCACCGATCGCGGCGTGGTGAAGACCCGGTGCGACACATCGGAGTACTCCCGACGGGTGAGCAGGCGCGACGCGGCTCGGGTCAGTGTCGGGGCGAGGCGCGGCATCCGGCGTACGCCGCGACAGGCGAGGTCGAAGGCCCGGTTGGTGAGCAGGTCGTCGTCAACCCAGCGACGCACCGGGGACAGCGGCCGCAAGGTCGACCCCGGGGGGACCCGGTTGTTGGTCTTGAGGGAGACAGTCCGGGTGCGCGGGAACCAGTAGAACTCGACGTGATCGTTGGCTGCGACGATCTCGTCGAGCCCGAGCAGCACATCATCGAGCGGCTGCGGCGTCTCGATCGCGTGCAGGCCGAATGCGCGTTCACAGCGCACCCGTACCCGGGTGACGACGCCGTAGGCCCCCAGCCCGATCCTCGCCGCGTCGAACAGCTCCGGTCGTTCATAGGCCGAGCAGCTGACCCAGCTGCCGTCGGCCAGGACCAATTCCAGTCCGGCTACTTGGGTAGCCAGCCCGCCGAGTCGCGCGCCGGTCCCGTGCGTCCCGGTGGAGATCGCGCCACTGATGGTCTGCGCGTCGATGTCACCGAGATTCGTCATGGCCAGGTCGTGTGTGGCCAGCGCGGCGTTCAGGTCGTGCAGCGTCGTGCCCGACCGTACGGTGACCTCGGTGCCGTCGACCCGCTCGATGCCGGTCCAGGACCGAAGATCCAGCAGGACACCGTCTGTGGCCGCCGCATCGGTGAAGGAGTGGCCACTACCCACGGCTCGGACGGGCATCCCGTCACGGGCGGCCCGTCCCACCGCGGTGACGATGTCGGAGACGTCGGCGACAGCCACGACCCGGGCCGGGTGCGCGCGAACGGTGCCCGACCAGTTCCGCCAGGCAGCACTCATCTGCGGCGTCTCTGCGTCATGGGCCTCAGAGATCGTGCGGGCGGTAGACGATCAGCTGGCGTGGCCGCTTGACGAAGTGGAACTCGGTCGCCGATTCGGCCGGCTCGCCGTCGCGGGCGATCTCCTGCGGCCCGGACAACGATCGGACCTTCAGCTCCTTGACCATGTGGTCGCGGTAGAGCCCGGTGTGCTCGGTGATGCCGAACAACTGCGTCAGCACGGTACGGCTGCGGCTCCACTTGGTGTCTGCGCGCAGGTACTGCACGTCAAGCAGTCCGTCCTCCAGCCGCGGCCGCCACGCGGGGGAGAGACCGCGCGGGGTGTAGGAGCAGTTGCCGACGAAGACGATCCAGGCGGTGACCGGCACACCGTTGAGCTCGACGTGGATCGGCTTCTGGTTGCGCAGCACCTGCGCTGCGGCGACCACCAGTGCCGGCCACTTGCCCAGTTTCGGAGTGAGCTCTTCCCGACGGCGGACCATTTCGGGATAGGCGCCGATGCTCGCCGTGTTGAGGAACGGGATGCCGCCGACCTCGGCCACATCCACCCGTACGGCCTCGCCGCCTTCGATGCCGGCGACCACATCCTCGATGGAGGAGATCCCGACGTCAGCGGCGAAGTGGTTCAGGGTGCCTGCGGGGAACACGGCCAGGGGGAGGTCGTGCTCGATCGCGACCGCCGCCGCCGCCGCCACCGTCCCGTCGCCGCCGGCGACTCCGAGCGCCTTTGCCCGACCGGCGATCTCGTCGAGCACGTCGGCAAGGACGCCGTCCGGAGCCAGTTCCACGATCTCGGCCTCCGGCAGGGCGGACCGGATCTGCTCGATGGTGGCCGGAGTTGCGCTGCCAGAGTTCGGATTGATCGCTATGACCATGCCGCGACCCTGCTCCAGCGCAGGTGCCGCCTGCGTGGTGCGGACCTTCGCCGGACGGGTCGGCCGGACCTTCCACCAGTGCTGGGATGCCAGTGCCACGGTGGTGCCGATGGCGAACCCGGCCGCCACGTCCCCGGGATAGTGCACCCCAACTCGGATCCGCGAGTAACCGACGGCCAGCGCCACGGGTGCGATGGCCGCACCGACGAGCGGCGCTTCGAGGGCCACGGCGGTGGCGAATGCGGCAGCCGACGAGGAGTGCCCGCTCGGGAACGAGAACGTGCGGGGGGCCTGGCGCAGGGTCCGGGCAAGCGGCTTGTCGGGGTAGGCCACCGGGCGTACCCGTCGAAAGATCGGCTTGACCACGCCGTTGCTCAACGCGCTGCTGAACCACAGGGAGCCCATCGCGCGGAGCGCGGCACGGCGGGCTGGCCCCCTACGGACACCGAGCAGCAGTGCGAAGACCATCCAGACCTTGCCCTTGTTGGCTGCTTGGGACAGCCAGGTGATCCAGCGGTCGGTGGGATTGCTCGGGATTTCGTGGATGCTGGTGAACAGTTGCAGGTCCAGCGGCTGCTTCTTGGCCGAGAGCGCATCCGGGATCGACTCTGAGAGCCCAGTCGTTTTCTGGGGCTTGAGCATTGCCGACAGGATCGTCTCTCGCTGAGGCATCCGGCGAGCTTAGTGCGTAAGTGCTGGGCGACTCGGGCTTGTCCTATCCCGCGTGGCCGCTCTTCTGCCGGGCGCGGTATGCGGCCACGCTGCTCCGGCTGGAACAGGTGCCCGAGCAGAACCTGCGCGTGCGATTGCGCGAGGTGTCCACGTAGACGTCCTGGCAGTCGCCGGCGCTGCAGATGCCCAGGCGCTGCCACCCATGTGTCGTCACCAGCAGAGTGATGCCGACAGCGACAGTGGTGGTGATCTGCTCCACCGCATCGGCCCGGTCCCGGCTGTAGTGCACGTGCAGGCGCCCGTCGTGATTGGTCACCCGGGGCTGGGGCGAGGACTTCGCGAGCAGTGCATTGAGTCGATCGATGACCGTCTGTTCGTCGTCGGCCCGGGCGATCGCCCGCAACATCGCCGAGACGGCGGCAAGCCCCTCCCGCTCGGCTGGCCGCAGGGTGAGTCGGGTGCGCGGGGTGAGCCATTCCTCGTGCACAGCCAGAAAGGCATCGACCGCCGCGGGGATGGACGAGTCGAGGTTGGCGAGGTCGATCGCCAGCTCGGTCGACGGAGACGTGTAGGCCTCGTAATCCAATTGACTCCCTACGACGCTAGATCTAACCTGAGGCTTTAGTAAGGACTTTAGCGGGTTTTGATCCCTACGTCCCTTTTTGATCTCGTCGGAGGAGGCGAACTCACATGCGTCAGTACCTCACAGTCTGGAAGATGCCCAGCGCGCCCACCCTGCTACTGGCCGGGTTCGCCGGCCGGCTGCCTGCTTCCATGGTGCCGCTGGCCCTACTCCTGCTGGTCGAACAACACACCGGCTCGTACGCGATCGCCGGGCTCGCGGCGGCGACGTACGGGTTGTCAATCGCGGCTTTCGCCCCTGTGTACGGACGGTTCGCCGACCGTCGTGGGGCGACCGGTCTGCTACTCCTAACAGCTGCAGTCTTTCCGCTGCTGCTCGCCGGACTGGTGGCCACGGTGACCCTCGGCGCCGACTTGTGGGTCCTGCTCCTGGCCTGCGTGGGCGGGGGTGCGGGCATGCCGTTGGTCTCGTCCACTGTCCGCGCCGTCTGGCAGCGAGTCACCGAGGGCAGCACCGTACGCCAGGCCGCGTACGCCCTGGATGCCATCAGTGTGGAGTTGGTCTTCGTCGCCGGTCCAGCTGTGGTCGCGATCCTGGTCGTGCTCACCTCCCCGATCGTGGCGATCGCGCTGGCCGCCGCAATGTCGTCGTCGGGCGCAGTCGTGTTGGCGCTCAGCCCCGAGATTCGCGGCTTCGTACCGGTCCCGCGCATCCGGGGTCGCCGCGGTCCGATCCGCGCACCGGGAATGCCCAGGCTGCTGCTGTCGGGCACTGCGCTGATGTTCGGCCTCGGCTGTCTCGAAGTGGGCGTGCCCGCTTTCGCCGACCGCCTCGGGTCACCGAGCATGTCCGGCGTACTGATCGCCGTCTGGTCCCTGGGAAGTGTGATCGGCGGACTGTGGTTCGGCGCTCGGCACCCGCAGCTTGCCTTGAGCAAGCAGTATCGCTGGGCGCTGCTGGCCGTCGTCGTCGGCATGTTGCCGCTGGTCCTGGCCGACAACCTGCTGGTGCTCGGTGCGATCCTGTTCCTCGGCGGCACGACCTTGGCCCCGACCCTGACCGTGCAGAACTCCCTGGTGTCGGTCTTGGTGCCATCGGGTGCCGCGACTGAGGCATTCACCTGGACGGCGACTGTTGCCTTCGGTGCGAGCGCCGTCGGCGCTGGCGTTGCCGGTGCGGTCGTGGAGAGCAGCTTCGGGGTCTCCGGGGCGCTGGCTCTCGCGGCCCTGGCCTCGGTTGCGGCTCTGACGATCACCCTGATCCCGGGGCGGACTCGGACCTCAGGTCGGCCGGTGCGTCCCGTGTACCCTCATGCCCCGGTAGCCCAGGGTCTGCCCGCGTGAACAGTTGGCGGCGAATCCGGGGGCAGCCGAGGAGGCTTCGCCTAGTCCGGTCTATGGCGCCGCACTGCTAATGCGGTTTGGGTTCATCGCCCATCCGGGGTTCAAATCCCCGAGCCTCCGCGCCTGACCCGGCGCCTATACTCGCCGTGGTCGAGTGAGCAATGCGCCCGTAGCTCAACGGATAGAGCATCTGACTACGGATCAGAAGGTTGCGGGTTCGAATCCCTCCGGGCGCGCGCATGGTTGAGGCAGGACAGCAGCCGGTTTCGCCCTTGAGGCGAAGCCGGCTGCTGTGTTCCTGGACTCCGGCCGCGTCTGAGGGGTAGCGGTGGTACCCACCTCACTTCAGGTGGGCAGGCCAGCACCCTTCTCCCGTAGGGACGCTCGCTGTTGAGTGAAACCCGTCAAGGTGGCGGAGATTCCGGTGCTGGGGCTGAGGAGCGAAGGCATGAGGATCAAGAGGGCTGTGGCCGCCATGGCGGCCGTGTTGGCGCTAGCCGCCGGGTGCGGCGGCGACGTCGACGAAGGAGCGAACGGCGATTCGACGACCGCGGGCACCGGCAGGAACACGACGACCGCGGCAGAGACGACGACCACCGGAGAGCAGGCAGGCGAGGGTCTGTGTGAGGTCGCCGGCCGACTCGACCAGGAATCGGCCGTGGCCCTCTTCGAGCGACCGCCGGCCGACATCGCCGCGTTCTTCGATGCGAGCGACGACCTGTTCGCGGCGGGGCTCGACGTGGTCCCACCCGAGTTCGTCACCGACCTGGAAACCGTGCGCCAGAAGTACGCCGACTTCGCGGCTCACATCGCCAGGTATGGCTACGACTTCCAGGCGGTGATCGCCGCGTTGGAGAGCGACCCAGAGCTGGCCGCTGCGTTCGAGGACGTCGACGCCCTGGCCTTCGACGAGGCTGCCGGGCGGTTGCGCGACCTGGTCGCCACGGAGTGCGGCATCGTCATCGACCCCTTGCAGCTGGCTACCGGATGACCCGGCTGCTCACCCGCGCGATCGCGGCGACCAGCTGAAATTGTTGATTGCTGTTCTCCACCGGCAGATCATCACTGAGAGTTGGTGCCAGCTAGCGCAAAGTTCGGGGAAAAAGATTGGGCTGCACCACTTGTGACGGTCAGAAATGTCAGACCCCGTCTCTAGGCTTGGGGTTGTGAGCAGTCAGCTGGCCCCGACCGGGGCCCTCGATATCGGATACGTGGCGCCGCCCCATCAGGGCGGAGGCTTGGCCGCGATTAGGCAGGCGTTGGGGTCGGCTGCTGGTCAGACGTTGTGGTCGTTGTCCGATGATGAGGTGGTCGGTCGGGTCGGTGCGGCGATGCGGCTCCGTGCGCAGGCCGATGCGTTGTTGCTGGCCGCGGTAGGTGAGGTCGATACCCGGGATCTGGCCCGGCGTCGTGGCGCTTCCTCGACCCGGGCGTGGCTTCGGGACGCGCACTGCTGTGATCCTCGGGAGGCCGGGCGGCTGGTCGTGACCGCCCGCGGTCTGCGCTCCGGGCTGGCCGCCACCCAGGAGGCGATGGCCGCTGGGGACGTGTCGTTGGATCAGGCCCGGGTGATCATGCGGTGTGTCGGGGATCTTGCCAAGGAGGTCCCTGCCCCCCGCTGGTGGCCCGTGGCGAGGCGGACATGATCGGCTTCTGCGCCCAGCTGGACCCGGTGCTACTGGGGGTGGTCGGTCGGCGGCTGGCCGAGCTGGTCGATCCCGATGGCACCCAGGACCGCGACGAGGCAGCCGCGGTGGACCGGGAGGCCAAGGCCACGGCGGTGCGGACCGCGTCGCTGACCGCCTTCGACGACAAACCCGGCGGGATGCTGCGGGCGGTCCTGGACGCCGAGGGCTACGCGACCGTGGCCGCGTGGCTGGACGCCGCCGCCGCGCCAGCACCGCCTGACCCGGACGGGACCAGGGATCCGCGTAGTCCGGGGCAGCGCCGCGTCGACGGCCTGGTCGCGGCCTGCGAACAAGGCCTGACCGGCGGGAGCCTGCGCGCTCGGGGCGGGGTCAAACCCCGGATCATCGTCACGATTCCCGCTTCCTCGCTTCTGGGCGGGACCGGCTATGGGGTGACGAACGACGGAATGCAGCTCAGCCCGACCCTGACCCAGGCGCTCGGGTGCGACGCCGAACTGCTCACCGCAATCCTGGACGGGGACGGGAACCTGCTCGACTGCGGCAGGCTCAACCGGCTTTTCACCGGCAAACCCGCCTCGCCCTCGAGCTAAGAGACCGAGGCTGCGCCTGGCCCGGCTGCGACCGGCCCATCGCCTGGACACAGGCCCACCACATCCGCTCATGGCTCGACGGCGGACAAACCAAACCATCCAACGGGGTACTGCTCTGCCCCTACCACCACCGCGAGATCGAAAAAGGCGACTGGACCGTCGCGATCCGCGACCACCGGGCATGGTTCCGCCCACCGAAATGGATCGACCACCAACAACGCTGGCGACTCAACCACCTCCACCACCCACCACCGCAGCGAGAATGACCCGGCAGGTCGCTGAGTCGGGCTTATCCACATGCGGACAACGCCGCTGCCGACCTAGGGTCGCCCGCGTGGCCGACGACATCTTCGAACACCCGAGGCTCGTCGGGATCTATGACGCGCTTGACCCCGACCGCAGCGACCTGGATGTCTACGCCGCCATTGCGGACGAGCTAGGAGCTCGCCGTGTGCTGGACATCGGTTGCGGAACAGGCACTTTCGCACTGATGCTTGCCAACCGCGGAATAGAGGTGACCGGCGTCGACCCCGCCCTCGGATCTCTCGAGGTCGCACGCGCCAAGCCCGGTGCCGAGCGGGTGCACTGGATCCACGGCGATGCCAGCTCCGTTCCCGCGATGCAGGTCGACCTCGTGACGATGACCGCGAACGTCGCCCAAGCCATTGTTGAACCAGCGGACTGGCAGGCAACACTGCGCGGCGCGTACGACGCGCTCGTACCTGGTGGGCACCTGGTCTTCGAAACGCGGGATCCAGCGGCCAAGGCATGGACAGATTGGAATCGCGCCGCGTCCTACACCGTCACCGAGATCGAACGCGTCGGCTTGGTCGAGAGCTGGCATGAGGTGACCGACGTCACCGGGCCGTTGGTGAGCTTCCGGTCAACCTGCGTGTTCGCCTCCGACGGTCAGGCGCTGACCTCGGACTCGACCCTGCGCTTTCGAGAACGCGACGAAGTCGAGGCAACGCTGTCTGAGAACGGTTTCGCGGTGGATGAGGTCCGGGATGCACCTGACCGACCCGGCCGCGAATTCGTGTTCTTTGCGCGCCGCCCCGTTGAAGCCGCGCACAGGCGGTGACCTCAAGCCGCTGAACCGGCTCTCAACCTTTGGCGCACTTCCGGCGTCTGTCCAAGTGTGATGATGTCGGCTCTGATGTGCCAGCGATGAGAAGCATCGAGCACGACGAGGAGTTCCGGGACTTCGTCGTTGCGAATACGCCGGCGCTGTTCCGCACAGCATTCATGCTCACCGGCGATCGGGGTCATGCCGAGGACCTGCTGCAGACCGCATGGATGAAGACCTCTCGACGATGGACCCAGATCATCGCGCCTGAGGCGCGATACGCCTACGTACGGCGCGTCATGGTGAACACGCAGACCAGCTGGTTCCGCCGCCGCCGGGTGGTCGAGGACTTCGTTGACGCTCTGCCCGAGTCCCCAGGACAGTCCAACGACTTCCAAGCGCCTGAAGGCGTGACGCTGCCGGCTCTTGCCCGGCTCCCGGCCGGGATGAGGGCCGTCCTCGTCCTGCGCTTCTTCGAAGACTTGAGCGAAGCCGAAACTGCTCGGCTGCTGGGCTGCTCGGTCGGCACTGTCAAGAGCCAGACATCGCGTGGGCTGGATCGGCTGCGGACCTATCTCGCAGATGAACGCCCCCGCACAGACTCAGTTCGAGAGGGGATCTGATGCACGTCGACTATGTACGCGAAGCAATGCAGCATGACGCCGAACTGGCTGGCCCGCCTCCTGCGGACCCGTACGACACCCTGCTGGCGATGCGGCGCACGTCCGACCGCCGCCGACTGTCCTCGCTGGCCGCCGGTCTCGCGGTTCTGATGGTGGCTGTCCTCGTCCCAGTTGGCTTGTCCCTGCTCGGCGACAAGGGCGATCAGGTGGCAGCACCTCCGCCGCTGGAAGCGGGGAACATCTTCGATTCGCCGACGCGCGGGTCACTCGCCGACGACGCGGACTTCCTGCAGGCGCTCACGGAACTTTCGTGGGTACCAGCCGAGGAACCGGCCCCCAACGGCTACGAGCCGCCGGTGTTTCCGAACCCACCGGTGAACACGCGATACGTGGCCTTCGCCGGAGACGTGCCCGGCGGCCGATGGGCGCTGGTGGTCGGACCTAACGACGCACAGCCGACCGGCGACACAGGCCAGCCAGAGAACCAGACCGACCTTGCTGCGCTCAGCGATACTGCCGGTCTCTGGTTCGTGGGGCCACCGGGGGCTGATCCCGAGCAGATGCGCATGGCCAACCCCCC
>Ga0190275_10000615_pt1 | contig 29752 bp, 25 predicted proteins | sample Popmic550T_FD_133745 | JGI IMG/M metagenome (GOLD analysis project Ga0190275, IMG submission 133745) | Populus adjacent soil microbial communities from riparian zone of Yellowstone River, Montana, USA - 550 T | ecosystem: Environmental > Terrestrial > Soil > Riparian zone > Trees stand | place...
ACGCAGAGCGGTGTCATCAAGGGCAAGCTGGCGTACATGCCGCCCGAGCAGGTCCGCGCCAAGGCGCTGGATCGCCGCGCGGACGTGTATGCGCTCGGAGTCGTCCTCTACGAGCTGCTCACCACCCACAAGCCGTTCGACTCGACCACGGATGCCGGCATCATGCAGGCCATCCTCTTCGAGCAGCCGGTGCCCGCCGCGAAGCACCGGCCCGATCTGCCCGAGTCCCTGCAGCAGATCCTGGCCCGCGTGCTGGCCAAGGATCGTGAGCAGCGCTACACGGACTGCCTCGCGCTCGCGGCTGACTTGGAGGAGTTCATCCTCTCCGTGGGCAAGCCTGTAACGGCTCAGCTGATCGTTCAGCTGATCGCGCAAGTGGCGCCCAGCACGGATACGCCCGTGCCTACGCCTCAGTCCGGGACACCGCGGAGCGGCAGCGGGCCCAAGCCTTCGACAACCCCAGTCCACACACCCGCGCCGAGCAACGTGGCGACGAGCCCTGGCCCTCGCAGCGATCGGCACTCCGCGCCTGTTCCTCCCAATGGGGACATAGCGGCTCCCGAGGAAGACGCGACCGCGCCGGTGAACCCGCCCACGCAGACGGTACCGTTCACGATCCCGGAAGTGTTGGCAGCGACGGAGCGAGACGCGCCTGTCTTCTCCAGCCAACCGCGTCGCTGGCCGCTCGCGGTCCTGGGAGCCGGGCTGATCCTGGCGGGGGGAGGTTTCTTGTTCTGGCCGGTGGGCTCCACACCCGATCCCGTGACGTCCTCTGAGGTCGCGCTACCGCCCTCTCCCCCCGCAGCGCCAGCCACTCCCGCCTCCGATCCGCCCTCCACACCCGCCGCGACGTCGGCGCCTCAGCCCTCCGTCCCCATTGCTGAGGTGACACCCCCCCCAACGGAATCCCCATCCCCCACGGATCCGCCAGCCACCTCGCCGCAAGCAGAGAGCGCGGATGAGGGTCCTCCGAAGGTGGCTGAGGCCCCCCCTCCAGCGAACCCTCGCCCCAGACCTCGCGCCAAGCCGGCCCTCACCAAGCCTGTGGGCAAGGGGACCCTGGCGTTCCGGGTCCGTCCCTTCGCCACGATCTTCATCAATGGGAAGAACTATGGGCAGACACCCATTGCTCCGGTGGAGCTCCCAGCGGCCACGTACACCGTGAGGTTGGTCAACGAGCAGCTCCAGAAGAACGTCACCCAGACGGTCGAGCTCAAGCCGGGCGAGAACAGGGTCGTCAAATTCAACTTCGAGGGGTGAGCCCCTCCGAGGCCAAGCAACACCCCGGGGGCTGAGGTACGCTCCGCCCATCATGCAGGTGGGCAAGTACCAGTTGATCCGTGAGCTCGCCGTGGGCGGCATGGCCGAGGTCTTCCTCGCGAGGACCGCCGGCCCCATGGGCTTCGAGAAGCTGCTGGTGCTCAAGCGCATCCTGCCGCACATGGCCCGGGAGCCGGCCTTCATCCAGATGTTCTTCTCCGAGGCCACGCTGGCCGCCCGGCTCACCCACCCGAACATCGTCCAGATCTTCGACTTCGGTGAGAGCGACGGCTCCTACTACCTGGCCATGGAGTACCTCGATGGGCCCAGCCTGCGGACGCTCCTCGATGACTCGCTCCGGCTCGGGGGCCCGCTGCCGCCCGTGCCGTGCGCTCGCATCATCGCCTCCGCATGCGAGGGGCTCGCCTTCGCCCACGACTTCCGAGACCCGGCCACGGGGCAGCCGCTGGACATCGTCCACCGCGACATCAGCCCGGACAACATCCTGCTGTCACGCCAGGGCGCGGTAAAAGTCGTGGACTTCGGCATCGCCAAGGCCGCGGGCCAGCAGCACCGCACGCAGACGGGGATGATCAAGGGCAAGCTGGCGTACATGCCTCCCGAGCAGATCCGCAACCAGACGCTGGATCGACGGGTGGACGTCTACGCGCTGGGGCTCGTCTTCTACGAGCTGGTCACCGGGCAGCGGCCGTTCGATGCTCCCACGGAGGCCAGCCTCATGCACTCGATCCTGTTCGAGCTGCCGATGCCCGCCGTGCTGCGCCAGCCGGATCTCCCCGAGCCCGTGCAGCGCATCCTCCAGCGCGCGCTCGCCAAGGACCGTGACCAGCGCTACCCGGACTGCTTCGCCTTCCAGGCCGATCTCGAGGAGTACATCCTCTCCACGGGCAGGCCGGTGACGACACAGCACATCGCCCAGCTCATCGCCCAGGTCTCGCCGCCGATTCACGACGCGCCGCTGCCGGCCCTACCGCCGGGGAGTCCTCCCCTCGAAGACACGACGCTCCGAGTGGCTCCGGACCAGAGCACGCTCCCGCCGGGGAGTCCGCCGCTCGAGGACACAATGCTCCGCTCTGCGCCGACCCTGGACTCGCTGCCACCCAGAGTGGACCTCTCCCCCAGCCTCGTGGCCGAGAGCTCTGCGATGGGCATTCCTCGGACCCTGCAGTTGGAGGCTCCTCCTCCCCCTCGTCCCCGGGTAGATGCCATTCCGACCGTGGAGACTCCCGCTGCTCCCTCCCGAAAGACAGGGATGCTGCGCGCGGCGCTCGTCGGCGTGGCGCTGCTCGCCGCGGCAGGCGGGTATCTCCTTGTGGGGAGGACTCCGTCGGCGCCGAGTGACGCTCCTGCCCCCACCCATGCGGAGAGTCCGCCCTCGCCCGAGTCAGCTGCTGTCACCGGAGACACCGGGGACACAGCGCCTCTGGCGGAGAAGGATCCTGCCCCCACGACCGGCAAGCCTGTGAGTCCTCCCCCTGGGAATGCAGCGGGCGAGGCCTCTGCGGGCGTGAGCTCAGAGGTCAGGGCCCACCACGACGCGAAGAGTGGGGTGATCGAGTTCGAGGTCCGGCCCTCGGCGGTCGTCTACCTCGAAGGCAAGCGGCTGATGAAAGGGCCTCGGGGAGTCCTGGACATCAACCCAGGCACCTACACCCTGAGGTTCGTGAACAAGAAGCTGCGAAAGAAGGTGGAGCGCTCGGTCGAAGTGAGGGCGGGACAGACCGCCTTCATCCAGGTGGATCTCCTGCACGACGAGGAGGCCCAGAAACCCTGAGCCTCCTCGCGGGCGGCTCGCTCAAGGAGCGGCGTTCGCGGGGATGGGCGCCTTCTCCTTCTTCTTCGCCCCGGCGAAGTCTCCCGCCTTCACCACGGTGAGCTTGTTGGCATCCACGTGCCGCGTGAGCGCCTTGCGCACCTCCTCGGGCGTCAGCTTCGCCATGCGCTGCTCGAGCGCCGCGTCGAAGTCGAGCGTCCTCCCGAGGAACAGGTAGCTGGCCAGCGTCCGCGCCAGCCCACCGTCCTGCGCGCGCCCCGTCTGCCGGTACTCCAGCAGGCCCGCGCGCGCCTTCTCCAGCTCCTCGGCGGTGAAGCCCTTCTCCATCACCTTGCCCAGCTCCTCTCGCAGCGCGGCCTCCAGCTTCTCGGCGTTCTGCGGGGCGTAGATGGCGTAGGCGTAGAACGAGCCTACCGGATCAATCGCGCCCGCGCTGAGGCCGCTGCCCACGCCGTAGGACAGGCCCTCCTTCTGGCGGATGCGCGTGGCCAGGCGCGAGTTGAGGAAGCCGCCGCCGAACATGAAGTTGCCCAGCATCAGCGCCGGCCAGTCCGGGTTGTCGTCCTTGAGCTGGAGGTTCTGCCCCGCCATGAAGAAGGCATTGGCCTTGTCCGGCGTCTCCACCGCCTGGGTCTGGGCGGCCACGGCCTTGAACGTCTGCGGCACGCGCACGTAGGGCGCCGGGCTCTTCCACCCGGCGAACAGCTCACCCACGAGCGCCGAGAGCTGCTTCGACTCGAAGTCCCCCACCGCGGCCAGCTCGCCCTGCGAGGCGCCATAGAACTCACGGTGGAAGGCCCGCACCTGCTCCAGCGTGACGCCCTTCACCCCGGCGAAGTCCTCCTCCACCGTGGGCGCGTAGTAGGGGTGGCCCTTCGGGTACTGGCTGGAGAGCGCCCGGCGGAAGGCATAGCCACCCCGGGTGTCCGGCTCGGAGCGGGACTTCTCCATCGAGGCCAGCCGCTCCTGCTGCAGGAGCGCGAACTCCTGGGCGTCGAAGGCGGGCTCGCGCAGCACCTCGGCCACCAGCCGCAGCACCTCGGGCAGGTTCTCGCGCTTCGTCTCCACGAAGACGGACGCGCTCGTGGGCCCGCCCTCCACGCTCACGCGCGCCTTGAGCTTGTCGAACGTGTCCTGGAGCTGCTGGCGGCTCTTCGTCTTCGTGCCGCGCAGGAGCATGGCGCCCGTCAGCTTCGCCGCGTACTCCTTGCCCATCACCGCCTGCTCGGTGCCCCAGCGCAGGTTGAGGGCCACGCTCACCATCTCTCCGCGCGTCTTCTTGGGAAGCAGCGCCAGCTTCAGCCCGCCGGGCTGCTGCGAGCGCTGCACGCGCGCCTCGATGTTGGCGGGCGACGGATCGAACGCCTCGCCCTGAGCCACGGCGGCGCGGCCCTGGTAGCCCTGGAGCATGGCGGCCACATCCACCCGCGGCGGCAGCTCCGCGCGATCCGGCTTCGGCGTGGGGATGAACTCGCCCAGCGTCCGGTTGGACGTCTTCAGGAAGGAGGCGGCCACGCGCGCGACGTCCTCCGGCTTCACGCCCTCGATGCGGTCGCGGTGCAGGAACAACAGGCGCCAGTCGCCGATGGCGGCCCACTCGGAGAGGAAGATGGCGGAGCGCTCCGAGTCATTGAGGATGAGCTCCAGCTGCTTGAGCAGGCTCGTCTTCGCGCGGGCCACCTCCTCCGCGGTGAAGGGGGTGCGGGCGGCCTCCTCCACCGTCTTCACCAGCACCTCGCGCGCGGCCTCCACGGACTGGCCCTCGCGCAGCTGGGCGCCGAACACGAGCATGCCTGGATCCTGGAGCTGCAGGTTGTAGCCGTAGGCACGCGCGGCCTTCTTCGGCTCCACCAGGGCCTTGTAGAGCCGGCCCGAGGGGTTGTCGCCGAGCACCTCGGTGAGCACCTCGATGGCGGCGAAGTCCGGGTGGGCGCCCTCGGGCACGTGGTAGCCCGCGACGAGGGCGCCGGTCTCTCCCACGCGGCGCAGCGTTACGTGGCGCTCGCCATCCTGGGTGGGCTCCTCGGTGTAGGTGCGGGGCACGGGCTGCGCGGGCGGGCGCAGCTTGCCGAAGGTGCCCTGGATGAGCTGGAGCGCCTTGGCCTCCTCGAAGCGGCCGGCCACCACGAGCATGGCGTTATCCGGGCGGTAGTACTTCCGATAGAAGGCCTGGAGCCTGTCGATGGGGACGTTCTCCAGGTCCGCGCGCGTGCCGATGGTGGGCTTGCCGTAGTTGTGGAACTGGTAGGCGGCGCTCATCACCCGGCGCAGGAGCACCGAGTGCGGATCATTCTCTCCGCGCTCCAGCTCGTTGCGGACCACGGTCATCTCGCTGTCGAGGTCCTTCTTGGCGATGAAGCTGTTCACCATGCGGTCCGCCTCGAAGGCCAGGGCCCAGGAGAGGTTGGCGTCCGAGGCGGGCAGCGTCTCGAAGTAGTTGGTTCGGTCCAGCCAGGTGGTGCCGTTGGGGCGGGCCCCGCGCTCGGTGAGGGCCTGGGGGATGTTGGTCGTCTTCGGCGTCCCCTTGAACAGCAGGTGCTCGAGCAGGTGGGCCATGCCGGCCTCGCCATAGCCCTCGTGCTTGCTGCCGACGAAGTACGTCACGTTCACGGTGACGGTGGGCTTGGTGGGATCCGGGAAGAGGACGACGCGCAGCCCATTGGGCAGGCGGTACTCGTTGATGCCCTCCACGCTCGCCACGGGGGCAAGCGGGCCTGCCTTGGCCTTGGCCTTGGCCTTGGCGGCCAGTGGCGCCTGGGCCGCTGGAGTCGCCGGCGCCAGGGCCAGGGCCGGGGCGGCGACGAGCAGCAGGGCAGTGAAGAGGGACAGGGGGGCACGACGCATGCGAGCCTCGCGAGTCGGTTGGGGGTGCACGGGGCTACCAACTCCGCGGACCTTACCCGTCATCCCGAGAAAGTACCGGCCGCTCGCACGCCTGGGTGTGGGAGTGTGGATACGGACTGGAAGATCGTCCCTGGGCCTCATTAGTAGTAAGGACCTGTTTCCGGGCCGTCCCTCCATCGGCCCGAGGAGTCTGCGTCACATGAAACGCTTCATCGTCGGCGCCCTGGCCACCATCGGCGCCCTGTCGGTCCTGAGCTTCTTCGGCTTCATCTTCCTGATCGTCATCGCCGCCTCGAGCAAGCCTGGCGTGCCGAGCTCCCTCGTGCTCGAGCTGGATCTGGCCAACCCCCTGCCCGAGCAGGTGCCGGAGGACTCGTTCGCGGGCGCCTTCGGCAACAAGGACACCACCATGCGCGACGTGCTGGACGCGCTGGAGGAGGGCGCCAAGGATGACCGCGTGAAGGCGCTCCTGGTGCGCGTGGAGCAGGTCGGCAGCCTCGCCGCGGCACAGGAGCTGCGGGACGCGGTGAAGGCCTTCCGTGCCAGCGGCAAGAAGGCCATCGCCTTCACGGACAGCTTCGGCGAGGCGGGCAACGCCACCGGCGCCTACTACCTCGCCTCTGCTTTCGATGAGGTCTACATCCAGCCCTCGGGCGACGTGAACCTCACCGGCCTGGCGTTCGAGACTCCTTTCGCGCGAGACGCCTTTGCCAAGCTCGGCGTGCAGCCGCGCATCGGCCAGCGCTACGAGTACAAGAACGCCGTCAACACCTACACCGAGCAGTCCTTCACCGCCCCGCACCGCGAGGCCATGGAGAAGCTGCTCGGCAGCCTCTACGGGCAGATCGTTCGGGGCATCGCCGAGGACCGCAAGCTCAGCGAGGACGAGGTGAAGGCCCTCATCGATCGCGCGCCGCTGCTGGGCCAGGCCGCGCTGGACGCGAAGCTGGTGGACGGGCTGCTCTACCGTGACGAGGTGCTGGCGAAGGTGAAGAAGGAGGCGGGCGACGGGGCGAAGTTGCTCTTCGTGGACAAGTACGTGGAGCGTGCGGGCCGGCCGAACACCAGCGGCGACGCGACGATTGCCCTGGTGTACGGCGTGGGCGGCATCTCGCGTGGCAAGAGCGAGTCCAACCCCTTCAGCGGCGAGCAGGCGTTCGGCGGCGACAGCGTGGCGCTGGCGCTGCGCAAGGCGGCGGATGACTCGAAGGTGAAGGCCATCCTCTTCCGCGTGGACAGCCCGGGCGGCAGCTACGTGGCCAGCGACACCGTGCGCCGCGAGGTGCAGCGCGCCCGCGAGAAGGGCAAGCCCGTCATCATCTCCATGGCCACCTATGCGGCCAGCGGCGGCTACTTCGTCTCCATGGACGCGGACAAAATCGTCGCCCAGCCGGGCACCCTCACCGGCAGCATCGGCGTGTTCGGCGGGAAGATGGTGACGGCGGAGTTCTGGTCCAAGCTGGGCATCAACTGGGAGACGATCGCCCTGGGCAAGGACGCTGCCCTCTACAACACGGACAGCGACTTCACCCCGGAGCAGCTGGCCAAGAACGACGCGATGCTGGACCGCATCTACGTGGACTTCACGGAGAAGGCGGCCAAGGGGCGCAACCTGCCGCTCGAGCAGCTCCAGTCCCTAGCCAAGGGCCGGGTGTGGACGGGCGAGGACGCGAAGGCGAACAAGCTGGTGGACGAGCTCGGCGGCTTCCCCAAGGCGCTGGAGCTGGCCAAGGAGGCGGCGAAGCTGCCCAAGGACGCCGAGGTGCGCCTCCAGACGTACCCGCGCAAGAAGGAGACGGCGGAGATCCTCTCCGAGATGCTCGGCGGCGGCGAGGGCGAGAACAGCGAGGACGAGGCCAACGCCCGCATCTCCGCGGTGGCTCCGTGGACTCCGGTGCTGGAGCAAACCCAGGCGCTGTACCGGCTCGGCGCGCGGCTGGGGCTCGTCGGTGCGAAGCAGGAGGCGCTCAGCGCCCCGGTGCCCGACACCCAGTGGTAGGCGGCTCGCGCGGGCTCCGCAGGCCCACTATCGCGAGGCCTCCTTGCATTGCTGCGTGCAGCGCTTTTCCTCCTCGCTGCACGCCTTGAAGCACGCGTCGTTGTCGTTGCCCGCGTACTTCTTGCAGATCTCCCGGCAGCGCTGGGACTCGTCATCGCAGCGATCCTCGCACCGCTGAGGCTCGCGGCGCCGGTCCTGGGCACCTGCCGGCGTGGCGGAGAGCCACACCCCCATCGCCAGCGCTCCTCCCAGCATCCAACCCTGCATCTTCATTGCAACCTCCCAAGTCTCCCGCGCGGACGCGGCGGCAGAACGGCCGCTGACGCCCCACCCTTCCGGCCCGACTTCAGAGGAGGTGGCGCGCGCCCCAGGTGTTCTGAACCCCTGGGAGCAGGTGACGCGCGCAGGCTACCGGCCCACGGTGACAGTGCCCCGCGCGCGTACCTTGGACCCTATAGCCGACTGAGCAGCTCGCTGCCTGGGCGAGCTTCCACCGGGCGGCCGAAGACGGAGTGGTAGCTGAGCTGCCGACAGCTACAGCGCCGGCGGCGCACGTCGAACACGAGGCAGCGCTCGACCGGCGCCGCGTACACGTGCAGGGTGACGGCGGGGCCCTGCAGCGCGGTGACGCGATGGATGGAGTCCAAAGGACCGCGGTAGTCCACGTGGCCAGCCCCCACCGCCTCGGTGAGGCTCGGTGAGCCCAGCAGGGCGTACCCCGGCTCGAGGCCCCCGGCCAGCAGCGGGTAGTCCTCCAGCTGGAAGGTGCCTGCCTGGATGCTGAACCAGCACTCTTGCTGGGAGTGATCATGGATGGGCGAGGAGGTGCCAGCAGCCCAGCAGTTCACCACCACCTCGAGGCGCGAGTCTCGATAGACGAGGTTGCGCGTGTAGCGGCCTCGCCGAAAGTGGAGGAAGGGCCCCAGCGACTGGGGTTGCACGCGCACCCCTTCCAGCCGCTTGCCGACCTTCATCGCCCCGCTGGCTCCGTGGACTTCCTGCCGAAGACACCGGAGCACCTCTTCCAAGGATGCCTCGTACACGCCGGGAAGATGGACACGGTGTTCTCGCACTACCACCTACCTCTCCCTCACTGAACACTCCTGGGCTCACAGGCCCCACGGCCCCGCGCGCTTGGAGCTCAGGACAGCCCGCCTTCTCGGAGATATCCGGGGAAAACCCTGGGAAATCGCAGGGTTGTGGCGCCCGGGCTGAACACTCTGGCGCCCGTGAAGAAGCCAGGCAGGCGAGAGGCCGGTAAGAGCGTTGACTCCTTTCCCGCCATGGACCGCCGGGGGCGGCAGTGAGGCACGGACCATGAAGAAGCGACTGGGCGACATCTTGCTGGCGCGTGGGGTGGTGGACTCGTTGCAGCTCCAATCAGCGTTGGCGTTCCAGCGCCAGTGGGGCCTGCCCCTGGGTCAGGTGGTGGTGGATCAAGGCTTCGCGCCCGCCGAGCAGGTGTTCTCCGCACTGGAGGAGCAGACGGGCATCGCCGCGGTGGAGCTGGATGCGCAGGTGCTGGAGCCGCGGCTGGCGCGGCTGGTGCCGCTGAAGGTGGCGGAGTCCTACCGGGTGGTTCCGCTGTGGCTGGAGGGCCTGCGAGAGACGACGCTGGTGGTGGCCATCGCGGCGCCGGCGAACCTGGATGCGCTGGACGTCGTCCAGAGCGTGTCGGGCAAGGCGCGGGTGGTTGCGCGGCTCGCCACGGATATGGCCATCCGCCGGGCGATTGCCCGGCTGTACCGCGGTGAGCTGTACGAGGTGTCGAAGCTGGCGGATCCACGGTCCGTCGAGCTGCCCGAGGCCGAGGAAGTGATGGCCTTCATGGCGAACTGCATGATCGAGGACGTGGTCATCGACGACGCCCTCTACGAGGAGGACTCGGCGCAGGCGCCCACGCTGGAGCAGGACGGCCTGCCGCTGCTCTCGCCCCTGGAGCTGGAGCCGGTGCCCTCCCAGCTCGTGCCGGTGGCCACGGCGATCCTGGGTGAGCCGATGCCGCTGGTGCCCTGGGAGCAGACGGAGCGGGTGCTCGTCTACGGCTGGGGCGCCACTGCGACCGTGGGGCTCCTTCGCGTGCTGAACGAGGCGGGGATTCCCACCCGGGAGGCGAGCGCGGCCGAGGTCCGCGGCGCAAGCGAGGACACCGTGGTGGTCGCGCCGCTGCCGTCCCTGGAGGCGCTCGGCCAGCGCGTGGCCGCACGGGTGCTGGTGGCGGGCAAGGCGCCAGAGCTGGAGCTGAGGCGCTCGCAGGCCGTGGGAGCGCTGGGCTTCCTCGCGGCCCCGGTGGATCCAGAGCTGCTGCTGCGCGCGGTGCGCCGGCTGCTGCGGCTGGGGAGCGATCCCTTCTCGCGCGCAGCTTGAGATCGCCGGGCGCTACCGCCCCACCGCCAGTGCCAGCGGAGCGTCCGCCTCCGCGGGCAGCCAGAGCGAGCCAAGCTCCATCGGCACGTGGGTGAAGGGCTCGGCGCGCACCAGGGCGTCCCCCTCGTAGCTGGCTGCGAAGAGCCAGCCGCGCTTGAGGCGCTGGAACACCTCGAGCGTGCGCGCCTCCGGATCGATGAACCAGGCGTAGGACACGCCGTGCTGCGCATACAGCGGCAGCTTGCGCGTGCGATCCAGCGCGATCGTCACCGGGGAGACCACTTCACACACCCAGTCCGGCGTGAGGGTGAGGAAGGGCGAGCTCGGATCGGGTGGCAGGTCCATGCGCTCACGCCGCCAGCCCGCAAGGTCCGGCACCATCACATCGCGGCCCAGGTGAAGCTCTGGCGCACGCAGGAAGCACCAGCGGCCATTGCCCCCGCGCCGCTGATCCAGCTGCTCTCCCAGCTCCACGCCGAGCATGAAGGCCGCGCGCGTCTGGGCAGCCAGCGGGCGAGGCGAGGCGACGAGCTCGTCTTCGACGATCTCTCCCACCCACCCCTTGGGTAGCGCGTTGAGTACCGAGTACGTCGCCTGATTGATGCGGATCTCCATCACCATTCCCTTCCCGTGCGGCGGCTGGACGGGAACGAATCATAAGGAGGGGTCTGACATCAGCCGGGCTGCCCAGGGAAGTGGACTACTTACCAATGCAGAAGCGCTGGAAGATGGCGTCCAGGAGCGCCTCGGAGACGTGCGTGCCGGACACCTCGCCGAGCGCCTCGAGCGCCAGGCCCACCTCGCCGGAGACGACCTCCAGAGTGGAGACACGGCTGGCCTCTTGAGCACGTGCGAGGGCCTCACAGGCGCGGCGCAGTGCGTCGGCATGGCGCTCGGAGACGAGTGCAACAGCGGAGGGCGTGCCCCCTCCCCATAGCCGTGAGAGGACGATGGTGCGCAGCGCCTCGACGCCTTGCCCAGTCAGGCCGCTGACGCGAAGCCCCTCCTCCTGCTGGGAGAGGAGCGAAGGGCGGGCCTCCACATCGCACTTGCCCGCCACGTGCAGCAAGGCCGCCGTGCCCGCCTCGCGTGTCCAGGCCTCGGCCTCGGCGGAAGAGACGCCTGGTGGCAGCACGAGCACGGCAAGGTCCGCGCCGGACAGAGCCTCGCGGGTGCGGGCGATGCCGAGCGCCTCCACGCGACCGGGCGCTTCCCGCAGCCCCGCGGTGTCGAGCAGCGTCAGGGCCAGCCCGTCCCACTCCACGCGGGCCTCCAGCACGTCGCGCGTGGTGCCGGGCTCTTCATCCACCAGGGCGCGGGCCTCACCCACCAGCCGGTTGAAGAGGGTGGACTTGCCCGCATTCACCGGCCCGTAGAGCACCACCCGAGCTCCCCGGCGCACCAGCCTGCCTCGCCCGGCCTCGGCCAGCAGCGCCTGCGCCTGCGTACGCAGCGTCGCCACCCGCGCCTCCGCCTCCGCCTCGGCGCCCTCGGCCTCGTCCGGGAAGTTGAGCACGCCCTCCAGGTCCGCGTGGAGCGCTCGCAGCGGCTCCTCCAAGCCCCGCACCCGCGTGGACAGGGCGCCAGCCAGCCCCGCCGCCGCGGCCCGCACCGCCGCCTCCGAGTCCGCGGCCACCAGATCCGCAACTGCCTCCGCGCGCGTCAGGTCCAGCCGGCCATTCAGGAAGGCGCGGCGGGTGAACTCTCCCGGGCGAGCGGGGCGCACGCGCTCGTCCTCCAGCACGCGCCCGAGCAGCAGCTGCAGCAGGCGCGGGCCACCGTGGGCCTGGAGCTCCACCACCTCTTCTCCGGTGAAGGAGTTCGGCGCACGGAAGTAGAGGAACAGCCCCTCATCAAGCGCCCGGCCCTCGGCGTCCACGAATTCGGCCAGGTACGCATGGCGGGGCGTGGGCTCGGCGGGAGCTCCGGGGGCCAGCCGGCGGCCCACCTCGAGCGCCGCGGGGCCGGACAACCGGAGGATTCCCACGGCGCCAGTGGCGGGCGCGGTGGCCAGAGCAGCGATGGTCGTGGCAGACACGGTCATGCATCTCTACTCCACACCCCGCCGCCCTCGCTCTGAGCCAGCAGCTACCGCGGGCCGGGAGCGGGGTTGGAGCCGCGGGCGGCCTTCTCGACGGCCTCGCGGTTCTCCTCGATGTACTTCTCCACCGCCCCGTCCTCCAGCTCGAGATCCCGGAGCACACCGGGGTACACGAAGCGGAAGGCCGGGGAGTCCTCATCCCCGCGCAGACGGAAGCTCATCTTCAGCACCGCCGCGCCGTACAGCTTGTCCTTGAGCGACTTCGCCTTGCCCATGTCCTCTCCTGAAGGCCGAGCGCAGGGAGCTCAGCCCTCGAAGTCGTCCTCGTCATCGTCCGGCACCAGGAGCCGCCGGGGCAGCGGCGCCGGCTTGTCTGGGGTGAACACCATCCGGCGGCACCGCCCCTCGCCCTCTCCCGCCACCACCACGCCCGCCACACCTTCCACTGCCTTCAAGACGCGCGCGCGGTCCTCGAGCTTCATCGCCGCGATGGCATAGAAGCGGCCGAGCGAGCCCGACTTCCCGGCCAGCTGGCGAGCGGCCTCCTTGAGCGCCACGTCCTCGGGAACCTCCATTGTACGCTCGTCGGCCTCGCCCCGCCGGGCCGATGGAGCCGCCGCAGGAGCAGGGGCAGACCTGGCCGCCTTGGCAGGTGCCGGCGCGGCAGGCGCTGGTGTGGGCACCTGGGCCTTGGGAGGAGGCGCCGGGCGTGGCGCAGCGGCCGCGTTCGAGGTGGGAGCAGGGGCGGGGGCAGGGGCCTGGGGCTCCTTGCGCGGCCGGGGCTCGGGGAAGACGCCAGCGCCCAGCAGCACCCACCGCCGCTCGGCACCGGGCCGGTGGAGCATCTTGTTGAGGAGGAACTGAAGTGAGTCCAGCACCTGGCTGCGCCGGGCGTTCTCCACCCCGGGAGGCGGGCCCGCCGCCTCGAAGTGGAGGGCCACTGCCAGGCTGCCATCCGAGGCGTCCCGGAACTCCAGCCGCGCCGGGTAGCCCATCAGCCCGAGGATGTCGGTGAGGAGCCGCTCCACGCGGGTGCGGGTGTCGCCGCCAGCGCCCGTGGCGGACTGTTGCTGCGGTAGGGCCTGCTCGGTCACTTGCGCTTGCCTCCCCCGGTCTCCGCCGGTGCTCCCCCACGCTTCAACTTCTTGTGGTCGAGCCACTTCCTCAACCCGTACTGCTGGCCGATGGACAGCAGGTTGTTGGTGAAGATGTAGAGCGACAGGCCCGCCGGGTACTGCAGCAGCGTGAGGGTGAAGATGATGGGCATCACCCAAATCATGATGCGCGCCTGGGCCGCATCCATCATCTGCGGCTGCATCTTCTGGGTGATGATCATCGACACGCCCAGCGCGAGGGGCAGCAGGTAGGTGGGGTCCTTGTACGTCAGGTCCCTCCACACCGGGCCGAAGAAGGGCTCCCAGTAGATGTCGAAGCTGTTGCGCAGCGCGGTGAAGAGGGCGATCCACACCGGCATCTGCACCAGCAGGGGTAGACAGCCGCCGAGCGGGTTCACCTTGGCCTGCTGGTACAGCTTCATCACCTCGACGTTCATCCGCTCGCGGTCATCCGCGTACTTCTTCTTGATCGCCTCCATCTGCGGCTGGAGCTCCTTCACCGCCTCCATGCCCACCATGGACTTATAGGTGAGCGGCAGCAGGACCATCTTCACCAGCACCGTGAGGAGGATGACGGCCACGCCCCAGTTGCCGGTGACGGCGTAGAACTTCTTCATGAAGAAGAGGAGCACGTTGCAGATGAGCTCCCAGATGCCGAAGTCCACCGTCTTCTCGACGGTGGGGTGCCACGCAGCCGCCGTCATCCCCGCGGCGCGCAGCACCTCCTGGCCGGGCACGGGCAGCAGCAGGTCCGGATCCTTGGGCCCCAGCCAGCCGCCAAAGCGCAGCGTCACCGTCTCGCCCGCGTTGACCGTGAGCGGGAAGCCCACCGTCACCTGACGCGCCGTCGGCGTGGCGCTGAGCACGCAGGATCCGACCCGAGGCCCCTCCAGCGGGTAGAGCACCGAGAGGAAGTACTGCTGATCAATGCCGAAGTAGTGGATCGGGCCCTTCGTGTCCTCTGGCGGCTTCTCGTCGGGCACCAGCTTGTGCAGATCTTCGCCCACATGGCAGGCCGCGCGGCTCTGGTTGCCCACCCCGCCGAAGAAGGACGGCGCGTGCTCGAAGTTCGGGTCAATGGCGCGGTTGTGGTGCAGCTGCAGCTCGCCGGTGAGCGACTCACCGGAGGTGTTCTTCACCTGGACGGTGTAGGCCAGCTCGAAGCCCTTGAGGGGCCACTGCAGCGTCTTGGTCACCTCCCACGCCCCACGGCGAGCGGTGAAGGCCACGCTGTCCTCGCCCGTCTCCACCACCGCCCAGCGCGTGCTGGCCGGCAGCGGCGCCGCGCCTTCGATGCTGAGGGACATCGGCAGCGGCTGGCCCGGGACGGGCCTCATCAGGTTCATCTGCGGCGGCGGCGGCAGCTCCCCGCCGAAGAGCAGCTTGAAGCCCTCGGCAATCGAGAGCTCCTGCTGCTCGCGCATCTTCGAGCCCTGGAGCTCGGCGGAGGTGAAGCCAGCACCCTCGCTGGAGAAGGCGTACACCGTCTCCGGGCGCCGCCGCTCCACCGTGCGCACGGGCAGCGCTGGCTCCTGCGCGGTACCTGGGGCGGCCACCTCTGGCGTGCCACCCGGAGGCGTCACGGGAGCCGCGGTCACCATACCCGCGTCCGCCGGGCCTGCCACCACGCCCCCGTCCACGGCGCCGGCCTCGGGCGGAGGCGGCGGCGGTGCGAAGAAGAGCATGTAGAGGGTGACGGCCCCGAACGACAGGCCCAGGGCCACCAGCAGCCGCTTCTGCGAGTCGTTCGAGTTCGGCGAGAAGGGATCGTCAGGAAGGTTCATAAGGTCCCCTCCCCCGAAGGAGAGGGCTGGACGGGGCGGCCGCCGGGCTCAGGGCACCGGATCGAGTCCGCCGGGGTGGAAGGGGTGGCACCGCAGCAGGCGCCGCACGGTGAGCCAGGCGCCCTTGAGGCCGCCGTGCTTCTCCAACGCCTGCAGCGCATACATGGAGCACGTGGGGTGGAAGCGGCACACCTTCGGCAGCAGCGGCCCGATGAACCGGCGGTAGAAGCGGACTGGCAGGGCGAGGAGGAAGGCGAGCGGACTCAGGGGGAAGCCCCTCCTGTCGCGGCTGGAGCCAGCCGCTGCAACTTGCGGGTAACACCGTCGAAGGCTCGCGACATTTCGGCGAAGGACACCTCCTTCGCCGACGAGCGCACCACCAGCACCACGTCCAGCCCGGCGGGCCATTGCCCGCGCCGCTTGCGGAACAGCTCGCGCAGCAGGCGCCGCAGGCGCACGCGCACCACGGCGTTGCCTACCTTGCTGGACACGGTGAGCCCCAGCCGGGTGTACGGCCGGCCGTTGCGCTTCACCAGGGCGAGCAGGCAGTCAGCGGAGAGCTTCTGCCCACCCTCCTGGACCTTGAGGAACTCGTGCCGGCGCAGCAGGCGCAGGGCCTTGGGGAAACCTTCTCCCGGGCGTTCTGGCCCCGCGTCCGCGGCCGTCACAAGGGGCCCTCGGCCTACTTCTTCGGCGCCGAAACCACCAGCCGCTTGCGGCCCTTGGCCCGGCGGCGCTTGAGAACCTCCCGCCCAGCGCGCGTGCTGTTGCGCTTGCGGAACCCGTGAGTGCGATTGCGCTTGACCTTCGATGGCTGATACGTGCGCTTGGCCTTGGCCATGGCTGAACTCCTGAAACACCGGCTGCGCCTGTGATCCGGCGCGGCCCTGGGAAAAGGCGGCGCTCGTAACCCGTTCTCCCACCCAAGTCAACGTTGGACGTCATTGCCGCCTGCTCGTCCGATCACCCTTCACCTCTTTTTGCGCCCTCACACTCTCAGTGAATAGAGGGCAGGCGCCCCCAAGACCTGGGGGGTCGGGCCTCCACCACCACAACCCTGTCGCGGCGGCATGCCCGTTGCCGATCAAAAACAGCGGAAGAAAGCGTCGGACTTCCGGCCCTTTGACTCAGGTGCTTGATCGTCCAGTGTGCGTTTGTTAGCACGGTCGGCCCTCGGCCCCGTGGCCCATTTTGCAATCCTGAGACACGCGTGAGCGCCCTCGCAGAAGCTCTAAGTACGCCGCCAAGTGCCGGAATTATCTGGGCCCGGACGCTGGATACCATCCGGCAGGAGGGGAAGACCTACGCGCTGACGTGGCTCGAGCGCATGCGAGCTCTGGATGTACGGGAGGGTGCGCTGATTCTGGGCGTTCCTGATCGCTTCTTCCGCGACTGGGTGGATGACCACTACCGGGCGCTGCTCGAGTCGACGCTGGCCCGGGTAGGCGACGGACTGGCCCGAGTGGCCTATGAGGTGGTGGAGGACCCCTCGGGGGCAGGGCACCTTCTGCCCACACCCACAGTCAAGGTGGACTCCGCCCGTCCGCCCCGTTTGAATGTCCGCTTCACGTTCGCCACATTCGTGGTGTCGGACAGCAACCAGCTGCCGGCGGCGGCGGCTTCCGCCGTCGCGGACAAGCCCGGCCACAACTACAACCCCCTCTATATCTACGGGGGCACGGGGCTGGGGAAGACGCACCTGCTGCATGCGGTGGGCAACCACATCTGGGAGAAGGACCCGTCGCAGCGGGTGGTGTACCTGTCCAGCGAGCAGTTCACCAACGAGTACGTGGAGAGCGTGCGTGAGCACCGCATGGCGGACTTCCGACGGAAGTTCCGCGAGGAGTGCGACGTGCTGCTCATCGACGACATCCAGTTCCTGGGCAAGCGCGAGGAGACGCAGAAGGAGTTCTTCTACACCTTCAACACGCTCTACGAGCTGAACAAGGCCATCGTCCTCACCAGCGACACGCTGCCCTCGGAGATTCCGGGGTTGGAGGAGCGGCTGCGCAGCCGGTTCACCATGGGGCTCATCACGGACATCCGCGAGCCGAACTACGAGACGCGGGTGGCCATCCTCCAGAAGAAGGCGGAGGCCGAGCGGCTGACGCTGCCGGACGATGTGGCGCACTTCATCGCCAAGCACATCCAGCGCAACGTGCGCGAGCTGGAGGGAGCGCTGGTGAAGCTGTCGGCGATCCACAGCCTGTCGCGGCAGCCGGTGACGGTGGAGTTCGCCGCCAGTGTGCTGAAGGACATCCTCCCGGCCAACCGCATCGTGGACGCGGAGTCGATCCAGCGCGAGGTGGCTCGGTACTACAAAGTCTCGGTGGAGGCGCTGAAAGAGGATCGGCGGCACAAGGCGCTGGCGCATGCCCGCCAGGTGGCCATGTACCTGTGCCGCAAGCTGACGAAGAGCTCGTTCCCGGAGATCGCCTCGCGCTTCAACAAGGACCACTCCACCGTCATCTCCGCCGTGCGCAAGGTGGAGGGCCTGCGGGAGTCGGATCCGACGGTGAAGCGCGAGCTGGATGAGCTCGAGGAGAAGCTGGGCGGGTGAGCCTGGGAGGCCCGCCTCTGCGGAGACGGGCCTCGGCGCGCAGGGCTGCCTGTCAGTGGGGCATCGGCTGGGTGGGCTCGGAGATGGCCTCCAGCGTCCGGCCCGTCTCATGCTCGCCCATCGCCTGGGAGATGTCACCCAGCGACAGGATGCCCACCAGCTTCTTGTCCCGACTCACCACCAGGATGCGGCGGATCTGCTCCTCGCGCATCCGCTGCGCCGCCAGCTCTATGCCCTCGTCGGAGTAGATGAACTCCACCTCCTCCGTCATCACCTTCGAGACGCGTGTGCTGTTCGGGTCCATCCCCTGGGAGACGGCGCGCACCACGATGTCCCGGTCCGTGATGATGCCCTTCAGCTTCTCCCCATCACACACCGGCATCGGACCCACGTTGAGCGTCCGCATCCTCTCCGCCACGTCCTTCAGCGTGTCCTCGGGGCTCACCACCTCCACGTCCCGAGTCATCACGTCCTCGACGCGCCGGCCCGACACCTTGCCCCGGGTGTTCATCCGGCTCGGCGTCGAGCCCGTGTCCTCCGGCTCCCAGAGCGTGCGCAGCTCGCGCGGGAGCTGGCCCAGCACGTCCATGGCCTCGCCCTCGGTGATGTGCTCACGCACCGTCGACAGCACCGCGTGGGTGATTCGCTCCGCGGCTTTCATGTCCACGCCCAGGTCCTCGGCCACCATGCCGAGGAACTCGGTCCGTCCGAACTTCCGGTACGGCCTGCCCTGGTGATTGGGGCAGCGCTCCAGCAGCGCTACCACCTTCCTGGGCAGCTGCGCCTCCATGTGCCGCGCCTCGTCGCTCATCAACCGCTGCTCCAGCACGCACAGCACCGACTGGATCGCCTGCTCCGCGAGCTTCCGGTCCAACCCTCTCGCCTCCAGGTCCCTCAGGAAGAAGGCAAAGGTCTGCGCGGCCCGTGACTCGCTCCGTTGCGCTCGAATCCCGGGGGTCGAGCCTCGACGCTCTTCAACCGGCTCCTGCCCGGCGCCCTGGATGTTCTCTTCTCGCTCAGTCGCCATGATCATCCTCCTGCTAGTCGCCCTCCTCTGAGCGTGGCCACCGCCACACCCGGAGGCACGCGAGCAAGGGCCTCACTCCCGTCCGGTGCCCGGGGCACCAGCCCAGAGGACGAGCCCGCAGCCGGATTCCGCACGTCAGCCGAGGGAGGAGGAAGCTGGAGCCCCGGGAGGCCCCCCGGGACAGCGGACGGCACTCGTAACCCTGCCTGTCCGGACACCTTCCTTCCGAACCCGCCCTACGGCAGTGAGACTGGCCCCACGTCCGTCACGATGATGGTGTTGGTACGCGCGTCCACGCTGGCCGTCCCGCGCGGAGAGAGCTGCGCCTTCACCTGCGGCAGCAGCTCCGAAGCATTCGCGTAGTTCACCGGAATGAGGAACGTCCGCAGCGGGGCCACCTCCTCGCGCGCCTTCTTCAGCTGGGTGCGGGCCGCGGCCTCCTCGGCCAGCTGCTTCACCGGCGCGACGCGCAGCACGTTGCCCCGCAGCTCCTGGCCCAGCCCGTTTGAAGCGAGCACCGTGTCGAGCGCCTGCCTCCACGGCACGTTGCGCAGCTTCAGCGTCACCTTGCCCTTCACGTCGTCAGACACCACCACGTTCAGCCCGCCCTTCTCCGCCAGCAGCCGCAGCACGTCGTGGATGTCCGCACGCACCACATCCAGGGTGATGCGCTTGGACTCATCCCGAGGCGCATCCGCCAGGGACGGCATGCACAGCAGCACCACCGCGGCGAGAGCAGCTCGAACCAGGCTCATGGGCTCCTCCAATTCCTGATGAATTCCGGACGTCCATTCAGGATATCGCCCGCTTCAGCGCGCTGGGTGGAACGCCTTGGAACCCCTTGGATTCAGCAGGAAACCACCTTGGAGGCATTCGTGCGCCAATCTCCTACTCTCGGGTGCTGTGGCCGATTTTGGGATCGCCGGGTCCTCCTGATGAATAGCAGTCAGCCACGGGTGACCCTCCTTCAGGCATCGACTCCCGACAGCGGTGCCTGGAACTTCCCGTGGTCCTTCGGCAGCCGTGATGCTCCTTCAGCCCCCGGGGAGCATCACGGCTGCTGGTCTTTTCAGGCCAGGCACGCGGGCGCTCACTCTCCCACCGAGAAGGAGAACATCCCGCGCACCCGAGGCCACAGCAGCATGCCCCACATCACCATCGAGACCAGCCCCAGCACGATGCCACCCACGGCCTCTGCCTTGCGTCCGATGGGGGGAATGGCCTCCGGATCCACTCGCCGCAGCCCGAGAATGCCGCAGAGGATGGCCAGCGGGGAGAGCATCGGCAGGAGGAACGCGCCGAGGCCCAGGCTCAGCGCCCTGCGCGCAATGGGGTTGTTCTCCCGCAGGTGCCACAGCCGCTCGAGGCGCTTACGAGAGACGGGGCGCCGGAAGAAGAGCTGGTTGCGTGTGTCGGCGTAGACGATGAGGCCGCTGAAGGCGATGACGGTGAGAAAGACGGCGAACCCTTGGAGCTCTTGCAGCGAGCACACCAGGGCGAAGCCCAGCGGTACGCCGACCAACGCCTCGCGCGCCCACCTCAGGCCCATGAAGAAGCAGACGCCTGTCCCCGCGCCGGCCAGGAAGGTCAGCACGACCAGCGCGGGTGCGCGCGTCCACGTTCCGGTGAAGGCCGCCACACCGAAGGCGAGGCCGACCCCCAGGACCATCCAGGTCGAGCCGTCCCTGCGTCCCCACAGTTTGAGGCGGAACTGCTCCAGGTAGTTGATCTCCGGGCGGGCCGCGCACGTGGCGCACCAGGCCTTGCCGGCGATCGACCGCACGCAGCCGGCACAGAAGAAGGTTCCGCAGCGGGCGCAGGTGCCGCTCGCCTCTTCCTCTGGGTGCGTGGCGCACCGGGCAGACAGGGGCCCGAGGGGAGTTTCGGAATGGAACACGCGCTCCAGTGTCTCACGATTCCTTCCCCACCCGGGCGCTGTCGCATGCTAAGCGCAGGGCCCTGCTCAAGGAGGCTCAAGCCGCGCATGAAAGCCCTCGTCGCCGCTGTCATCCTCGCGCTCGGTCTGCCAGCGCTCGCCCAGGAGGCGAAGCCGCTGGAGCCTGGCCGCGAGTCGCTCGCCATTCCCTACGAGAAGTACAAGCTCAAGAACGGCCTGGAGGTGATCCTCTCCGTGGATCGCAAGCTGCCCATCGTGGCAGTGAACCTCTGGTACCACGTGGGCGCCTACCACGAGACGGCAGGCCGCACCGGCTTCGCGCACCTCTTCGAGCACATGATGTTCCAGGGCTCGAAGAACGTGCCGGATGACGTGCACATCTCCATGCTCGAGCAGCTGGGCGCCACGGACCTCAACGGCACCACCAACTTCGACCGGACCAACTACTTCGAGACGGTGCCCAGCAACCACCTGGAGACCGCGCTCTGGCTGGAGAGCGATCGGATGGGCTTCCTGCTCGACAAGCTCACCGAGGAGAAGCTGGAGACGCAGAAGGAGGTGGTCAAGAACGAGCGCCGCCAGGGCACCGAGGCCGCCCCCTACGGCATGGCCCGCGAGAAGATGTGGCACACGCTCTTCCCGCTGCCTCACCCGTACCACGGGGATGTCATCGGCTCCATGGTGGACCTGGACGCCGCCACCGTGGAGGATGTGAAGAACTTCTTCCGCACGTGGTACGCGCCCTCCAACGCCACGCTGACCATCGTGGGGGACTTCGACCCGGCGAAGACGAAGGCCCTGGTGGAGAAGTACTTCGGCAGCCTGCCGGTGGCTCCCAAGCCGCAGAAGCCCCAGGTGGCGCCGGTGAAGCTCACCGGGGAGACCGTCATCCGCCATGACGAGACGGTGGCCACGCTGCCCATGCTCACGCTGGCCTGGCACAGCCCGGAGTACCTCACCGAGGGTGACGCCACCGCGGACATGCTCGCCACGGTGCTGGCCACCGGCAAGGCCAGCCGCCTCTACCGCCGCCTGGTGCTGGAGAAGCAGATCGCCCAGAGCGTGGATGCCAGCCAGCAGAGCATCGGCGCCCAGTCCGTCTTCACCATCGAGGTGGTGGCGCGGCCCGGTGTCTCCACCGACACGCTGAAGAAGGAGGTGGATGCCGTGCTGGAGGAGGTCCGCAAGAACGGCGTCACCGCCGAGGAGCTCAACCGGGCCCGCACCCGCTATGACACGCGGATGCTGTCCGGGCTGGAGTCCGTGGGCGGCTTCGGCGGCAAGGCGGACGTGCTGCAGAGCTACAACCAGTTCGTCGGCGAGCCGAGCTACCTGGCGCAGGATCTGGCGCGCTACCAGGCCGTGTCGCAGGAGGACGTGAAGCGCTACGCCAACGAGCAGCTGCGCCTGGACGCGCGCGTCGTGCTGCACGCCGTGCCGGCACCCCAGGCCCCCGCCGCCCCGAAGGAGAACAAGTGATGCGCCGCCTCTTCCTCGCTCTCTCCCTCCTCGCGCTGGCCTCGTGCGTCACCACTCCCCAGCCCGAGCCGACGCCCGAGCCCGCACCCGCGGCCCCGGCCGAGCCGCCCAAGGCGGAGGATCCCCAGGCCTTCCGCACGAAGATGCCAACCCCGGGCAAGTCCCCGGACCTGGTGCTGCCGACCTTCGAGCAGACGAAGCTCGACAACGGCCTCACCGTGGTGACGAACACGCGCCGGGAGCTCCCGCTCGTCTTCGTGGGCCTGGCCTTCGCCAACGGCACCTCGCAGGATCCCGCGGCGCAGGGCGGCCTGGCGGACCTCACCTACAAGATGTTGCTGGAGGGCGCGGGTGGAAAGGACACCATCGCCCTGGACAACGCCTTCGCGGATCTGGGCGTGTCCCCCTCGATGAGGGTGGAGCCGGATGGGGCCATCGTCGGGGTGCGCGTGCTGGCGCGCAACGCGGACAAGGCGCTCGCGCTGCTGGCGGACGTGGCGCGCAGGCCCACCTTCGCGCAGAAGGACTTCGACCGGCGCAAGAAGCAGCAGCTGGCGGACCTCGTGCGGCGGCTGGGCACGCCCTGGTTCCTGGCGCAGCAGGCGTACCTGGAGGCCGTGTTCACCTCGGCTCACCCGTACGGGCACCCGGGGTCGGGCGTGCCCGCCTCGGTGGAGAAGCTCACGCTGCAGGACGTGAAGCGCTTCTACCAGAAGAACGTGGGCCCCAAGGCCACGGCGCTCGTGGTGGTGGGAGACGTCACGAAGCAGCAGGCCGAGGACTGGGCGAAGAAGTACCTCGGGGACTGGAAGGGAGAGGCCGTGCTGCCGTCGGCGCCTCCTGCCCCGGCCTCGCCGCCGCGCGACTCGCTGCGCGTGGTCCACAAGCCCGGCCTGGAGCAGACCTTCATCATGGTGGGCCGCCCCGGCATCGCCGTGGGCCACCCGGACGAGTACGCGCTGGATCTGGCCATCACGGTGTTCGGTGGCTTCTTCGGCAGCCGGCTGAACATGAACCTGCGCGAGGCCAAAGGCTATACCTACGGGGCCGGTGCCAGCTCCGATGCGCGGCTGGGCGTGGGGCCGATCACCGTCTACTCCTCGGTGCGTGCCAATGTCACGGGCCCCGCGCTCGCCGAGTTCGTGCGCGAGCTCACGGACATCAAGGCCCGGCCCATCGCCTCCAAGGAGCTGGAGGCCGCCCGCGAGGGGCTCATCCGCTCGTACCCCGGCATCTTCGAGACGGTGGAGTGGGTGGGCATCAACGCCGCCACGCTCTTCCTCAAGCGCCGGCCCATGGATGAGTTCGCCCGGCAGGTGGAGGGGCTGGAGAAGGCCACGCCGGCCGAGGTGCAGCGCGTGGCGGAGACGTACCTGAACCCGGCAGCGATGCAGATCATCCTCGTCGGGGATCCGGACGTCATCCAGCAGCAGGTGGTCCCGCTCAACCTGGGCAAGCTTGCGCCGATGGATGTGGCGGGAGCGGGGAAACCGGCTCCGGGCAAGGCCGGGAAGTAGCACCTGGCGAAGGAGTCGTTCAGGCGCCGGAGTCCTCTTGGGCTCCGGCGCTCTGCATTTCAGCCCGGTGCCTCTCCGGGCGGCCTGGCTCTAGTCCTCCTCGGACTCCCCGCGGCCACGCCGCTCCCGCTCGAGCTCGTCCGCCTCGTCGATAGGGCTGCGAATGTCCGGCACGTTGCCACCCACCGGGCCGTCGCTGTCAAAGGCGAACTTCAGCTCGCGGGTGTCGTGCTTGGACTCATCGGCATAGAGCGGCTTGGTGTCATCGGCCTCGAGTCCACGCTCGACACGGTCCTTGGCGAACGCGGGCTTCTTGGAGGCCTCCTTGCCGCCCTTGAGAGGGTCATCCTTCCGGCTGCTCATGGTGGGGCTCCTCGTTGCGCGCACGGAGGACCCGCGCGCCTCGAAGCTCAATCTCAGGGTGCCCCCACCCCGCACCAAGCTTCCCGGCCCGGAGGGCTCCCCAGCCCGTTCGTCCACCGGGCGAGCGTGACAGCCTGACCCTGGCTCGTCCGCTGGGAATCAGCCGCCGCTGAGGGCCGGGGGCTCGACCACCACTTGAACGTCGATGTGGCTGTGCTCGGCCTCCCACTGGAGCCACAGCTTGGGCGAGCCTCCTGCCTGGCCCTGAGTCACCCGGAGGGAGATCCAGTTGCGCTCTCGCAGGTACAGGTCTCCTCCCACCGGGAGCAGCTCCGTGCGCAAGTGCCCGGGCAGATCCTCCGGTACGTCATTGGCCAGCGCGCGCATGCCCATCAGCTCGAGCACCGAGGGCGGCGGATGGACGATCCCCGAGGAGGTCACCTGCTCCAGGTGGACCTCGGCATGGCCTGGGTGCAGGTGCCGCACGTTGCGCGAGCGGATCAACGCCCTCGAGCCCACATGCGCATCTCCGGACAGCACCGTCACCGCGCAGCGTGAGTCCTTCGCGAGCTCGAAGAGGTTCATCATCAGCCGCGTCCGCTCGCCGCGGTGGATGACCGACTCCCACTGGTCCAGCAGATCATCCCTCTTGTCGACCAGCGCGGCGCCGGCCTCCACGCCGGGCCGGAAGCGCATGTAGACGATGGGGATGGAGGAGACCAGCAGCACGTGCCGGGGCCTGTTCCGCTGGGCGCCGCGCGCCGCGTGCTCCTTGCGCCAGGCGTCGAAGGCCCGCCACTGGTCGTCCGACAGGATGGTGTGATCGAGCTTGCCATTGGGGAGCCCTCGGCTCGTCCGGCCGCTGCGCAGGTCCAGCAGCACCACGTCCAGATCACACGCCTCGCCCGAGAAGGTGAGCGCCTGGAAGTAGTGCGCTGTCCCCGGCTCGCGCCGGGCCTTCACATCGCCGCGCAAGGCTCCCAGTTGGAAGGCCTCGAAGACGAGGGCGGCGGCGCCATAGACCGCCCGCAACGTGGGGGACTCCTGCAGCTCTTCCAGCGAACCCCAGCCATCCATGATGTCGTGGTCATCCCAGGTGAAGACGCCTGGGACGCGCGCCAGCAGGGGGCCAATGCCGTGCTCGCTCCAGCGCTCCCGATACACGTGCACATAGTCGCGCAGCAGCTCGGCCTCCAGCCCGTCTGGGATGGAGCTGCGCTGGCGCTGCTCCCGTGACAGCTTCTGGAAGCGGACCAGTGTGGGGTTCGTGTACCAGAGGCTGTCGGTGTAGAGCTGATCTCCTCCGCCGACGAGGACGTGGAAGCCCGCATCCTGCTCCTGCTGGCGCCGCATCTCCTCCCAGAGGGCGAAGGGCCGATCGAGCGCCGCCCAGCCCTTGCCCTCACTCAGGCCGTTGCAGGAGAAGAAGGCGCAGCGCGGCAGGGCGCCCCGCGCTGGCACGAGCACGTCCTTCACGTCATCCATCCGCCACTCCACCGCGGGGGTGGCGGCGTCGAAGCGGTAGCTGACCCGCTGCTCCACCTCCAGACGTGGCAGCCGGACGGCCCACTTCCAAGAGACACAGGCGGAGGACTCCTCCAGCCCGGAGAAGTCCGCGGCCACGGTGGGGCCGGACACGGTGCCCACCTCCTGTCCGGTGGCGTCGCGGAAGGCCAGCCGCAGGGGTGGCGGCTTCGCCGTGTCCTGGCCGGACAGCAACAGGTTCACCGAGAAGCTCCAGAGCTCCGGATCGTTCTGGTTCTCGGCGTACAGGAGGGGGCCCAGGAACAGCCTCATGCGTTTCCACCTCGGCGTGGGGGCACGGCGTGGGAGCACGGCGCTGATCACAGCGTGGAGAGCTCCACCTGCATCATCGCCTCTGGCGTGGGGTGTCCGCCAGATGGGGGGCACGCACCGGCGCTCCGCGCGAACTCATCAGGTCGTTCTACGCGTGCAGGCGGGAACCTACAGTTCCGCCAGCAAACTCCACTCGTTCCAGGAGAAGGCCATGTGCGTTTGGCGAGCCCTGCTTACCTGCGGGGTGATGCTGGTCCCCGCAGGGTGCGTCCACACTTCCACGGTCACACCCGATGAACCCACCGTGCGCACCAAAGGAGGTGACAGCGCGACGGCCCGCATCCCTGTGCTCATTGCCAAGGGCCAGCTCACAGAGGCGGAGGAGCTGCTTCTGCACGCCATTGCCGCAGGCCTGCTCTCCCAGGAAGCCGCCACTCGACTGCAGGAGGCCATCCGCCAGCGCCAGCAACAGCAGTCCCAGCAGACCGGCCCTGAACGCTTCCCGCCTGTTGACCCGTGGGTGGATCCGGAGGACCCTTCTGGCGAGCGGCGTGCGTGCGACACGGAACTGCCTGAGTACCCGGTGTGTCAGGATCTGCCCAAGGACTACACCTACCACAGCCACCAACAAGCCCTGGACTCGCTGAAGCAGCGGTTGGGTGCAAAAGACCTGGCTTTGCATAGGCCGGACGATACGCAGTCAGGCCCCTGTCCAGGTCTCGGGAAGCACTACAATGTGCGCAGGGATGGCGAGCGCATCGGCTCCATTGTTTGCTGCCCGTGCTGTGTCGATGCGGATCCCAAACCCATCATGTGGACCAAGTGTCGCATTGTCTGGTAGGGCGCCTGCGCCACATGAGCAAGCCGCTACCTTACGAGCAGGAGATCCAATCACTGCGGCTGGCGGCCGAGCGCGGCGACGTGAATGGCTGCTGGGATGCCACCCAGAAGCTGCTGCGGTGGCTGCCAGCACAGCGGGCCCTGCGGCTGGTGCGCGACTTCCTTGCCCGCCGCCTCCTTGTCTTCGAGCGCCATCAGCCCGGAGTGCTTTGGCCCCGCGAGTTCATCGAGTCCGTGACCGGCACGAGCGCGGCTCTTGACGGTAAGACCTGGCCCAAGGCGGAAGACGACTTTCCTGGTCCTGGTGCTAACAGCTTTATCAATGCAGTGGAGGCACTGTGGAAAGCAAGTGTCCCGACGGAGGACGTGCGTCGCAGTGAACTGCTGGCGGATGCTCTTGAGCGTGCGGTCAGCGCGGAGCGGCTCGAGTACTGGGGTGCGCTGCACCCCGACAAATGGGCCCGCTGGTATCAGCTCGCAGTGTCCGGCAGCGATGACATGAGCCAGTACCACACACTGCTTGCTATCAAGCGAGACCCAGGGACCGCGAGCGTTGAGCGCGCGGCCTGGCTGGAGGCGGCCCAGCAGTTGGAAGAGGCGTTGGGCGGTTCCGCGCGCGAGCCCCACTGAAGGTAGACGGCACTCTTGCCGAGCGCCTCACGCCTCCGTCGCGTCGAAGCTGCGCGGGCGCAGCAAACGCAGCGAGAGCACCAGCGCCAGGAAGAACACAGCGGAGGACACGGTGATGAAGCGCACGCCCACCCGGTCCGCCAGCGCGCCCTGCAGCCACACCCCCAGCGCGTACCCGCCGTTGAGCACCATGCCGTAGAGGCTGCTGATGCGTGCCCGCAGCTCCACGGGCGCCCGTGTCTGGCAGACCGTGTGGATGCCCGTGAGGCACGTCATGTAGCTGGCGCCCAGGAAGAAGATGCCCACCGCGGCCAGCACCAGCGACGGCGCCAGCCAGTACAGCGCGGCCACTGGCCCCAGGGCGAGCATCACCCCCTCCAGCACACGCTTGCGCCCGAAGGCGTCAACCACCACGCCCGCCGCCACCGCCGCCATCACCGCCCCCGCACCCTGCGAGGTGACGAGCAGCGAGGTGGCGGAGGCGCCCTGGCCGAAGACCCGGATGGCAAACACCGGCACCAGGCCAATAAAGGGCGCCACCAGCACGGCGATGATGAGCGTGCTCACCAGCATCAGCCGGATGCCCGCGTCCTGGCGCGCCACCTCCACACCGCGGGCGATGTCCGCCCACAACACCTTCCACAGGCCCTTGATGGCGAACGAGCTGGGGCTGTGGGCCCCGCGCAGCCTCGACAGCGCGGCCAGCACCGCCACGAAGGACAGCATGTTGATGAGCAGCGCCCAGGCAATGCCACCCGCGGCCAGCACCACCGTGGCGAGCAGCGGGCCGATGACGCGCCCCAGGTTGAACTGGGCGGAGCTCAGGCTGAGCGCGCTGTGCAGATCCTCCGGCGGGACGAGCTCGGCGAGCAGCGCGTTGAAGGCCGGGCCCATGAGCTGGCTGATGCTGCCGTTGAGGAAGGCGGCGACGGCCACCAGCGGAACGCTCAGGTTGTCGGTGAAGGCCAGCACCGTGAGCACGCCGGCCAGCAGCATCTGCCCCACCGCCCCCGCCGCCAGGTACATCCGCCGGTCGAAGCGGTCCGCCAGCGCTCCGCCCAGCGGCGACAACGCCAGCCCGGGCAGGTACGAGAGCGCCGCCACACCGCCCGTCCACTCGGCGCGGCCCGTCACCTGGGTGACGTACACGCCCAGCGCCAGCGTCTCCATCCACGTGCCGATGTTCGACACCAGCGATCCGGTCCAGACCGGAAGGTAGCCGGGGTGTTCGAAGGCTCGGAACGAGGAGAAACGCGGAAGGCGAAGAGCGGGCACGGCGATAATCTTTCTAACCCAAGCCTCGGACCCGCGCTCGGTGTGCTTCGGTCCCACTCTTTGGGCCCCAATGACTCAGGGCATGTCTCGCTGCGAGGACGCGGACGGAGGGCCGCGAGGGGAGATGACACCGTCCTCGGAGATCTGCGCTCCGCTCCGTGGGAAGTCCTGGGCCGTGAGCTTGCGCACCAGGGCGGTGACGCCGCCCTGCGGATCCGGCGCGGGAATGCCCTCGCCGTGCTGCTTCGTGGGGAGGATGCGGCCGGAGAGGAAGCGGCCCCGGCCATCGAGCTCCACCTCCAGCACCATGCCCAGTCCCTGGAGACCGCTCACGACGAAGCGCCCGTAGGTGGCGAAGTTGCCCATCGAGTAGGCGATGAGCCGGCCCTTGTAGAACTCCATGGCCCGCGCCACGTGCGGCCCGTGGCCCATCACGAGGTGCGCCCCCGCATCCACCATGGCGTGCGTGAAGGCGCGGAGATCTCCTCGGTCCTCGCTCATGAACTTCTCCTTGCCGTGCGGGACACGCAGCGCCTTGGGGCCCTCGGCACCACCGTGGAAGGAGACGAGGACGAGATCATGCGTGGCCGCCACCGAGCGCACCAGCGCCTTGGCAGTGGGCTGGTTGTTGAGGTGGTTGCACGCGGGCGAGGTGTGGAAGGCCACCAGGCCGATGCGAAGCCCGTTGCGCTCGATGGTGGCCACGCTGCCCGGTGGCCCGCTCCAGGCAATGCCGAGCGTGTCCAGCGTGGCCTCCGTCTGCCGCCGGCACTCCTCTCCGTAGTCCCCCGAGTGGTTGTTCGCCGTGGAGGCCATGTCCACGCCCGCGTCCTTGAGCGCCTGGCCGTACGACGTGGGCGAGCGGAACGCGTAGCAGCTATTCGGAGAGCGGCACTTCGTCGTCACACCGCCGTCGCACAGCGGGCCCTCGAGGTTCACGAAGGTGACGTCCGCGTCCTCCAGGAGCGGGCGCACGGCGGCGAGGACTCCCTCCGGGCCCTCGGGAGGCAAGTAGCCCTCGGGCTCTGTGGTGCCGAGCATCACGTCCCCCACGGCGCGGATGCGCACCTTGGCTCCCTCGGGTGGGGCAGGGCGCTGCGAGGGATCGGGGGGCTTCGCGAGCCGCTCCTGGAGCGCGGCCTGCGCCCGGGCCTGCGTGAGA
>Ga0190275_10000616_pt1 | contig 29634 bp, 19 predicted proteins | sample Popmic550T_FD_133745 | JGI IMG/M metagenome (GOLD analysis project Ga0190275, IMG submission 133745) | Populus adjacent soil microbial communities from riparian zone of Yellowstone River, Montana, USA - 550 T | ecosystem: Environmental > Terrestrial > Soil > Riparian zone > Trees stand | place...
CCTCTTCCATCGTCCGCGGCTCGACCCACTCGAAGCTCTTCATGCGCGCCTCCTGAGGGCCTCGAGGACCCGCGCCGGCGTCATCGGCAGCTCGCGCAGCCGGACGCCAATGGCATTGTAGACCGCGTTGGCGATGGCCGCCGCGGTCGCGATGTTGGCCGGCTCGCCGATCCCCGCCGCGTCCGTGGAGCTGCGCCCCAGCAGCTGCTCCAGCAGCACCACGTCGATCTGTGGGATCTCCTTCGCTCCGGCGATCTTGTACTGCTCGAAGTTGGGGTTGAGCATCCGCCCGCTGCGGCGATCCAGGAGCCGATCCTCATACAGCGCATAGGACAGGCCCTGGATGATGCCGCCGTTGATCTGGCTCTCCAGCGCCAGCGGGTTGAGCGGGCGGCCGCAGTCGTGCACTGCGACGATGCGCTCCACCTTGATGATGCCCGTCTCCGTGTCCACCGCCACCTGGGCGAACTGCACCCCACCCATGGAGCCGATGCCCAGGCGCATCTTCCCCATCGGCATCTCCGAGCCGCCGTAGTCCTCCAGGCGCGTGGCCTGGGCGCTCACCTGGGTGCCCTTGATGCGGGCTGCGGCCTTCTTCCAGGGCAGCGCCTTCTCGGGCTTGCCGCGCGCGAAGACCTTGCCGCCGTGCGCCACCAGCTCCTCGGGCTTCGCCCCCAGCTGTGCCGCCACCTGGGCGAACAGCTTGAGCTTCGCCTGGTATGCGGCCGTGCGGACCGCCGGGGTGATGGAGCCCGTCACCTGGCTGCCGCCCGAGGGCGGGCCCGGTGGGTACTGGGTGTCACCGATCTTCACCTCGACATCCTGCGGGCGCAGGCCCAGCTCCTCGGCGACGACCAGCGCCAGCGCGGTGCGTGTGCCGGTGCCGATGTCCTGGGTGGCCGACAGCACCTCCACCGAGCCGTCCCGGCCGATGCGCACCTCGGCGGTGGAGTCCAGGTTGACGATGCGCGGCCAGATGGCCTGCGCCACGCCGATGCCTCGCTTGATGGCGCCCGTGTCCGCTCCGGCCTTCTTGCGCTGGCTCCAGCCGATGCGCTCGGCGCCCATGCGCCGCTCCACCCGCCGTGCGTCGCTGTCGAGCATGAAGCGCTGCCCGTCCACGTCCAGCTTGTCGCGCAGGGCGAGCGGATCCGTGCCCAGCTTCTCGGCCAGCTCGTCCACGAGCTGCTCCAGGGCGAACACGGCCTGGGGCAGCCCCGGCGCGCGGAAGGCCGCGCCCGGCCCGGCGTGGGTGAACACGTCGAACTGCTCGCCGAGGAAGTTGGGGGACGGGTACATGTGCTCGGCGGCGAAGCCCACGCCCGCTCCCGTGGCCACTCCCGCCGTGCCCCAGCTGGTCAGCTGGACGGCGGTGAGCGTTCCGTCCTTCTTCGCGCCGATGCGCAGCTTCTGGAGGCTGTTGGGGCGGTTGCCCACCGAGGTGTGCTCCTCGCGCCGATCCAGCATCATCCGCACCGGAGCCCCGGCCTTCTTCGAGAGCCACGTGGCCAGCACGCCGTAGTGGCCCGCGCCGAACTTGGCGCCGAAGCCGCCGCCCATGAAGTCGGTGATGACGCGCACCTTGCTCTGGGGCAGCTCGAACACCGCGGCCAGCTCGTCGCGCACGCTCATCACACCCTGGGTCGAGGCGTAGACGGTGAGCCCATCCGCCTTCCAGTCCACCACCAGGCCGTGAGGCTCGAGCGCCGAGTGCGTCTGCACCTGGGTGCGGTACTCACCCTCGACGGTGACCTGGGCCTCGGCGAAGCCCTGCTTCACGTCGCCGCGCGGGCCACCCGGCGCAGGCGCGGGGCCTCGCACGTTCCCCTTCTGCGGCAGGCCGGACGCCGCGCCGCCACCCCCCGCGCTGCCCGCCATCTCCACCGCGCCCGGGTACACCAGCGGCGCGTTGGGCTTCATCGCCGAGTCCAGGTCCGCCACGTGAGGCAGCACCTCGTACTCCACCTGGATGAGCTTCACCGCCTCCTCGGCGGCCTCCTCGCTGGCGGCGGCCACGCCTCCGATGACCTGACCCACGTAGCGCACCACCGGGTACTTCGACTCCAGCTCCTGCTTGGGGTCTCGCATCTGGGCGTTGCCGTACGCGCGCTCCATCACATGCACGGCGCGCACGCCCGGGTGCTTCTCCGCCGCCGAGGTGTCGATGGACTTGATGCGCGCATGGGCATGCGGCGACACGAGCCTCCGGGCATATAGCATGCCGGGCAGCTGCACGTCCGAGGTGTAGCGCGCCTTGCCCATCACCTTCAGCGCGCCATCCAGCCGCGGGGTGCGCTTGCCCACCACCGCCAGCTCCGCGTTGGGTGGCCACTGGGGCGGCTCGGTCTCGGGTACCGGGCGCTCCACCTCCTGGAGGCCCTCCGAGACGATGCCCACCTTGAGCTTGCCGCGCGGCAGCGGCTCGGGAGGCACGGCGCTCATGGCGAGCGGAGGAGGCTCGGAGCCACCCACACCCGGGCCTGCCTTCGCGGCGGCCAGCGTGGCCTCGAAGACCTTGGGATAGGTGCCGCAGCGGCACAGGTTGCCGGACACGGCCTCCTTCACGTCCTCGGCCGAGGGGTTGGGGCTGCGCTGCAGGAGCGCGGCGCAGCTCATCACCATGCCCGGCGTACAGAAGCCGCACTGGGTGGCGTCCTTCTCCACGAAGGCCTGCTGGACGGGGTGCAGCTTGTCGCCGCGCGCCAGTCCCTCCACCGTCATCACCTTGCGCCGGCCCACGTCCACCGCGAGCGTCATGCACGAGGGCACCGGCCTGCCATCCAGCATCACCGTGCAGGCCGAGCACGCACCCCGGTCACACGAGACTTTAGTGCCCGTGAGGCCCAGCTTGCCGCGCAGCGCCTGGGCCAGCGTGGTGCGCGGCTCCACCTCCACCTTCTTGTCCGCGCCGTTGACGTTCAGAGTGACGGTCAGCGCGCCAGGCCCGTTCACCTTGGGTGCGGCCGCCTCGGCCTCCTGGGCATCCAGGAGCAGGGTGGCACTCGCGGTGGCCACTCCGGTTCCCTTCAGGAAGCCGCGCCGGCTGAGCCCTGGGTTCTTCTTCTCGTCGGGATTCAAGGGATCCTCTCTGTGGGAGGGCACGATCGCAGGCAACGACTCTATGACGCGGCTACTCCCAGCGAACAGCTCACGCATCTGGCAAGCGTCCTCAATTGACATGTTCGTGACCCGATGGTCTCGTGCGCACCCACACTCCCGGTATCTGCCCGTCACCCGAGGGGGGGACATGCGCAAAAGGATGAGCAGGCATCTCGGCGCGCTTCTGCAGCTCGACCAGGCGCCTCAGTTGTTCAAGACCCTGGAGACGAGGGCGCGCGGTGTGAAGCCCATCGTGCGGAGCGAGCCCGTGCTCCCTCCCGAGTTCTCCTGGCACGACTACGCCGTCCTCTTGCTCCACATCGCAGCGGAGGTCGAGCACGCACTGATGGTGCAGTACCTCTACTCGGCCTACTCGCTGGGCGGGTCGCAGGTGCCTTCCAAGCATCGCGAGAAGGTGCGGCACTGGCAGGAGGTGGTGCTGGGCATCGCCAAGGAGGAGATGGGGCACCTCATCACCGTGCAGAACGTGCTGCGGTTGATTGGCGCGCCTCTGTGCCTCGATCGCGAGGACTACCCCTGGGGCAGCGACTTCTACCCCTTCGACTTCACCTTGGAGCCGATGACCAAGGACTCGCTGGCCCGCTACATCTATGCGGAGATGCCGGCCGGTTGGGACACCCCGGAGGCCCGCGAGATCAAGAAGCGCGCGATGAAGTCCTCTGCTGGCTCCGGGCAGGCCCTGCACCGCGTGGGCGAGCTCTATGACCGCATGCAGAAGATCCTCGCCAATCCCGAGTACGTGAAGGACGGGGACTTCCAGGCCAGCACCACGACGTTCCAGGCCTCGTGGGACGAGTGGGGGCGGGGCTACATGCGCGGCGCGCGCGGCCAGACCACCGCCAACCACCGCGAGAGCACGCCGGACGTCCTCGTCCAGCCGGTGAGTTCCCGGGATGAGGCCGTGGAGGCCCTGGCCGCCATCGGCAAGCAGGGCGAGGCCCTCTTCTACGACTCGGACCTGAGCGAGCGTTCGCACTTCCGCCGCTTCGTGGACATCTATGAGGAGTTCCCGGAGCCCGGGGACTGGGTGCCCACGCGGCCGGTGCCCATCAACCCGAAGACGACGCAGGACCTGAACGCCAATCGCGAGGTGCTGTCGCTCGCGAAGGGCCGGGCCGCCGCAAAGCCCGAGAGCGCGCTCATCACCCACCCGGAGTCCGTCGAGTGGGCGCACCTGTTCAACCTCCGGTACCGGATGCTGCTGGTGAACCTCGCCCACGTGTTCGAGGTCTCGGGAGCGACAGGGCAGGGCGAGGTGCTCACCCCGCGCGGGCTGCTGATCAACCGCACCTTCGGTGAGATGTACAACGTGCGCTCCATCTCCAACATCCTGGTGCAGCTGCCGCTCGACGAGTCCGGCTCGGGGCAGGTGGCGGCCCCGACGTTCGAGATGCCGTACACCCTGGACCTGCCGGACACGGAGGCGAACCGGTGGCGGCTCCACCGCGACCTGCTGGAGGCGTCCCTGCAGCTCATCCAGACGCTGCGGACGCGCTTCCCGGGCCAGCACACCGAGTACCTCAGTGCCCTGACGGACCTCGACATCGCGGCGCTCGCGAGTGTCCGCAAGATGATCCCGAAGTCTTGAGCTGCACCCGCTCCGCTTCATCGGAGGACCTGGCGTGACCATCAAGGAACTGCGAATCCTTCCCCCCCTGGCGATTGCGCGGCTCGGTTCAGCCCCCGAGCCGCTCGACAACTACGAGCTCGAAGTGCCGGACAAGGACCCGCTGGGGTTCCGGCGCCTGCGGCCGGCTCCCACCTTCCGGATTGACCCGGAGACAGGCGGCATCACCGAGGCCTTCCTCCCGGAGGAGATCGTCTTCAAGTCGCCCGAGGGCCACATCCGCCCCGTGGCGCCGTTCCTCGAGGTGTGGGCCGTCACCTCGAAGGACACCCTGGAGCCGCTCACCCTCGAGCTGCTCGCCGCCAATGGGCTGAGCCCCTCGGACGTGAAGTGGGAGGTGCGCGTCGGCAACATCAAGCCCTTCCGGCGCACGGGTGACCCGAAGGACAAGATCATCGCGAGCACCGGGCGGTTCTCGGATCACACCGCCCACCTCCTGGAGGGCCAGAGCCGGAACTTCCTGCCCGGCAAGGTGCTGCCGCTGGGCTCGGTGCGCTACATCCAGCCCACGGAGGCGTTCCCGGAGATCCGCCTGCGCTTCATCCCCGCGGCCGGCAAGGTGTACGGCGCCAGCGAGGAGATGGTTGGGCCGGACGGCAAGCCGGTTCCGGACGAGAATATCTCAGAGGTCATCTACGACCCGAAGAAGGGCAAGTGGAGGGGCTACGCCGAGAGCGCGGGGCCCACGCTGACCATGCCCGCGCAGATCTACGCGGGCTACCAGCGGGGCGATGACTGGGTGAGCCGGGGGTACATCGATGACGAGTGCGATGGCCTCGTCCACGTGCAGCTCAAGCTCAAGGGCGCCGCCGAGCCGCTGAAGGCCTTTGCCCGCATCGGCGCGGGACCGCCTGCCTTCGCGCCGGACAGCTTCCCCGTGCGCACCGTGGCGGATGACCTGGACCAGGCGCTGAACGGGCCGGTGGCGAGCGCGGCCGACGCCACGCTCGAGGCCGCCGAGGACATCGTCCGCCGGGCCTTCGAGACCATCCGCTTGATGAACACCGCGGTGATGAATGGGAACACGGTGAACGGCCAGGTGGACGTGGCCAGCACCATGGTGAGGCAGGACACGGCGGACACGGGCCGCCTGTTCGAGCCCATCATGGCCCCATCCCTGGTGGACAACCTGACGATCCGGAACCTGCACCAGACCGTCTTCACGGCGCTGCGGGCCGGGGCGTCGCCCTGGTTCTCGGACGTGCTGCGGCTCCACGATGAGGTGGGGGACCTGAGCAACAAGAGCCGCCGGAAGATGCCGGCGCTCATGCGCGGGGCGGACGGGCGCGCCCTGGCGCTCACCCAGCGGCAGGTGGACATCATTCGCAAGGCCGCGCGCCGGGCCATGTTCCAGCAGCCCAAGCCCATCAAGGACGGGGAGGAGCAGGGATGAAGAAGCTCGATCCGAAGAACCTGTCCGCGCAGCTCCACTACCGGGCCTCTGGCAATCCCCCGGGCACGATGCCCGCGTCCGCCATCTCCAACTGCTTCCCCGGGCTGGAGTTCGACTTCCGCAACGTCTGGCGCCGCATCTTCGTCGGCATCGAGCTGCACGAGGCGGACAACTACGTCACCAAGACGGACCGTGGGTTCGAGCACCTGCTCCACCACCGGCTGCTGCGCGTGGATGGCCATCCGCTCGTCGTGCCCGTCTCCGGGCCCCAGCGCCCCGGCGCCGACCCCATCCCGCTGGTAACTTCGGCCAACCCGGAGGGCGTCACCTTCATGGAGTGGTCCAACGCCCTGGCGGAGGTGCTGCACGCCAAGGCGGGGAAGAAGGTCCGCTGCGAGTTCACCCAGGCGGAGTCTTCACTCCCGGCCGCCCTCCCCAAGGACAAGAAGAAGGTGCTGGTGGTGGAGCTGGAGCTCCGGCGCTTCTTCGCGCAGGGCGAGCAAGGGGACCTGGCCGTCATCGCCGAGGAGCTGGCCGAGCCGGGCGAGCTCACCCAGGGCCTGTGCTCGCCGTGGCAGAACGACTACCGCGAGTGCGCCTGCTACTACTGGGCCGCGAGCCGCCCGGACTACGTCAGCGTGGAGCAGGGCCCGCAGGGCACCAGCGTCGGCATCAACTGGCTCCAGAAGGACCGGAGCCCCGAGGCACCTCAGGAGTACGTGCTGGACAACCGCACGGACACGCGGCTCGTCTCGTATGACGACCTGTTCCGCCACTGGGAGGAGTCCCTGCACTTCCAGGTGGAGGGGCGGGACCACGATGCAGTGGCCGTGTCGGCTGGGGACGGAGGGGACAGGGATGAGCGCTCCGAGTAAGGAGCTCTCCAGCCCTCCGGTCTCTTCCGAGGCCCGACGCCTCTTTGCCCTGTCCGCGCCTCAGGTTCCGGAGCTGCACCTCTTCCAGACGGAGCAGGAGCGGCACCTGCTGGTGGTGAATGGCAGCCGGCTCTTTGGTGTGGACGCCGAGGCGTTCGAGGCCCTGGAGCGCGCGCAGGGGGCACGGGACGGGGAGGCCGTGCAGCGGCTGCTGAAGGAGCTGGGGGTCGATGAGGCGCCGTTCATCGACGACGCGCCGATCGAGTCTCCGCCGATCCGGGCGCTCTCACTGGCGGTGGCCCAGAAGTGCAACCTGGGCTGTACCTACTGCTATGCGCAGCAAGGGGACTTCGGCGGCCCGGCGAAGAACATGCCGCTCCAGACGGCGCTGGAGTCGGTGGACCTGCTGCTGCGCGATGTGGGGCAGGGCGAGCGGGTGAACCTCTCGTTCCTGGGAGGTGAGCCCCTCTTCAACCGGTCCATCATCCGGGCCGCGACGGAGCGGGCCGTGGAGCAGGCGCGGGCGAAGGGTGTCTCGCTGACGCTCTCGCTCACCACTAACGGCACGCTCGTGAATGCCGAGGATGCGGACTTCTTCGAGCAGCACGGCTTCGCGGTGACGGTGAGCCTGGATGGGGGCCAGGAGGTGCACGACCGGCTCCGCTCCTTCAAGGGAGGCCAGGGCAGCTTCACGCGGGTGATGGAGAACGTGGCGCCGTTGCTGGCCCGGCAGCGGCAGATGCAGGTCTCCGCGCGCGTCACCGTCACACCGCGCAACCTGGAGCTGCGCGAGACGCTGGATACGTTCGTGGGCCTCGGGTTCCACAGCGTTGGGTTCTCACCCATGCTCAGCTCGCCCACGGGGCGGGACGAGATGGGGCACGCTGAGCTGGAGCTCATGCTCGAGCAGATGGTGGACTGCGGGCGGGAGTTCGAGCGCCAGATCATCGCGGGCCGGCGCTACCCGTTCGCCAACATGGTCAACGCCATGCGGGAGATCCACAAGGGCACCCACCGGCCGTACCCCTGTGGAGCTGGTGCGGGCTACCTCGGCGTCTCCGCCAGTGGCGAGCTGGCCGCGTGCCACCGCTTCGTCGGGGACGAGGAGGGGGCGATGGGCGACCTGGCCACCGGCGTGGACAAGGTGCGGCAGGCGCGCTGGCTCACGGAGCGCCACGTGCACCGCCAGGAGCCGTGCCGCTCGTGCTGGGCACGCTACATGTGCTCCGGTGGTTGTCACCACGAGGTCATCCAGCGGGGCCGTCCGGCGTGTGACTACATCCGTGGCTGGCTGCACTACTGCCTGGAGGCGTACAGCCGGCTCGCCCAGGCCCGTCCGGACTACTTCGGTCTGCCCCCTGCCGCCGGGTGAGCGGTGGAGGCGCGGCTCGACACCGAGATCTGCGTCATCGGCGGTGGGCCGGCAGGAGCCTCCCTCGCTCTGCGGCTGGCGCGGCTCGGGCATGAAGTGTGTCTGGTGGAGCGCCAGGCGTTTCCTCGGCGCCACGTGGGCGAGTCGCTGACGCCGGGCGTGTGGCCTCTGTTCGACGCGCTGGGGGTGGTGGAGGAGGTGAAGCGGGCGGGCTTTCTCCCCGCGCTGGAGGCGCTCGTGCGCTGGGAGGACACGGCTGAGCGGCGTGTCCGAGGACGTGCGGGCGAGCCTGGGCTGCTCGTGGATCGGGGGCGCCTGGATGCGTTGCTGCTGGGCGCGGCGGTCTCGGCGGGCGTGAAGGTGCTCCAGCCTGCCGCGGCGCAGCGCCCCGAGAGGAAGGCGGGAGGCTGGGAGCTGCCTGTCCTTCATGAGGGACGGTGGCTCCTCGTGTCAGCGCGGTTCCTCGCGGACGCGAGCGGACGGACCTCCTGTCTGGGAGGCCAGAAGGTGCCCGTCTCCGCGCGAACACTGGCGCTCTACGGTTATTGGCGAGGAGAGGCGCCTCATGGCCCCGAGACCCGCGTGGAGGCGGGCCCGGACGCCTGGTACTGGGGAGCGCATCTGCCGGATGGCACCTTCAACGCCATGGTCTTCGTGGATCCGGAGCTGCTGCGCGAGAGGGGTATTGGCCGGCGGACGCTGGAGGCCTTCTACCGCGAGCTGCTGGGACGCTCGTGCCTGCTGGAGGCGTGGACGGCGCCACGCCTGGTCAGCGGTGTGCTTGCCTGTGATGCGACCTGCTATCGGGACACCATCCCCATCGAGGAAGACTGCATCAAGGTGGGCGAGGCCAGCTTCTCCATTGATCCGTTGTCCTCCTCGGGAGTCCAGAAGGCGCTGCAGACGGCCTTGAGCGGCGCTGCGGCGGTTCACACGTTGCTTGCCCGGCCCGAACACTCGGCCGCCGCGCTGCGGTTCTACACGGAGGATCAGCGCTCCAGTGTGGAGCAGCACGCGACCTGGGCGGCGGGGTACTACCGGGAGCAGCGGAGCTATCAGGACCGGCCCTTCTGGAAGCGCCGTGCCCTCGCCACGCCCGAGCGCCTGCCGCAGGGCATGAAAGAGGTGAAGGCAGTGGCGGGGGACGCTCTCCTCCATCGTCGCTGGCGGCTGGCTCCAGAGGCGGTTCTGGTCGAGACGCCCTGCATTGTTGGAGAGTTCATCGAGCTTCGCCGGGCCCTGAGTCACCCGCGGCTCGCCCGTCCCATTGCTTACCTGGACGGTGTCGAGCTTGCGCCGCTCGTGGAGGCACTGAGCGAAGGGGTGACGATGGCGCAGATGTCGGAGGCGTGGGCGGGGCATGTTCCCCTGCGTCAGGGAGCTGCCATCATGGGTTGGCTCTACCGTCAGGGGCTTCTCACGGAGGTCTCCGCGAGCTGGACTTCGGTGACTGCTACGTCCACCTGATTTCGAGACACTTGCGTTCCGTAAATAGGCTCAGGAACCACGCCCGTCACCAAGAGGTGAAGGTAGAGGACCTCCGGATCCCGCGAGCTGCTCTCCCGTGCGTGTTCGGCATGGGCTGGTCCCATCGCAGGACATCCACCACGTGGGTAGGCGCACCGATCTGGTTGAGTCGCGCGGTCAGCTTCGTCGCCAGCGTGTTGGGGCTGTGCAGTCCACCACGCTCCAGGTAGCAGTATCCGCAAACTTTATGGTTGCAACCTCAGATTTTGAGGGTACCATCTCGGGCATGGAGACTCCGGTCACAGCGAGGGCGGCGATCCTGATCGTCCTCATCAGAGGCAAGAGCTACGGGCTCGAGATCATCGAGAAAGTGAGCGAGCGCACCGAGGGCGCCATCACCCTTAACGAGGGCAGCGTCTACCCCACGCTCAAGGCCATGGAGCGCGCGGGCCTGCTGCGTAGCTTCGACGGTCCGCCCATGCCTGAGCGCGGTGGAAGGCCGCGCAGATATTACGAACTGAGCGGCGAGGGGCGCCGCGTGGCCACCGAGCAGCGCACTGCTCTCATTGGGCTCCTGCAGCCTGCATGGGGTACGACATGAGCGAGAAGCGTAGAGTCGGCTTCTATAGGTGGCTCCAAAGCCTTGGAGCGGAGCAGGTGTCGCTCTCCGAGATGCAGGAAAGATCTGCGTACGCCCATCGACGTTACGAGCAGATGCGCTGTGAATACAAGAATGCCATGGCGGAAGCATGCAATAGCTCGCTGTCGCCGTACCGGCGTATGGCCGCATACAGACGGGCAGAGGTGATTTTTGAAGTACGCCAGAAAGCGTCCGACGTCGCCTTCACCCTCGACATAGCTATCCGCGCAGCAGAGCGCGTTCAAGGAAGGGAGCCGCTCACATCGTCATCTGGCAAGAGTGAGCACTCCCCCAGTGGGGCTCGCCAATTGGAGGGGTCGGCTCTCTCTCGCGCTGAGCATTGCCTAGATCTTCTCGCAGACTTGCTCCCGCCGCGCATCGCCAATGAGGAAATTGGTGATGCAGTTCAGGTGATCCACAAGATGGCGAAGGATCATCTGCCCAGTTGGCGCATCTACCAGAAGGCGGCCAGAACAGCTATTTGGGTGGTCATTCACACTTTCCAGCACTGGGTGGTGGTGTGGTTCCTCAGCGTCTTGAAGATCGCGATGGGCAAGAGCAGCGACAAATAGCGACGAGCCCATTCGTCGAATTGGTGATGCTACTCACCAAGATCTTACGAGAAATGTCTCGATAAAGTTCAGCCGGCACCATCGGAAACGGGTTCCCATGGGCCGGCCTAAAACGACGGGACCCAGTAAGCAAAGTCCGCCGTGCTCGTGGGGACGAGTCACGACATTTTGCCTACCGCGCCGCCCGACGTCAACCCGATTGGGCCTGTCTGCCCTGCCGGAGAGTGGCACCTCTGTGCGCTGTAGACAGTAGGAGTCGGCTATGAGTCACCAACCGGCCTTCCTGCGCTGCGACTGTCCACGAGAGAGGTACACGACGACACTGCGCGGGGTCAGGATCGATGCGCGCTGGTATGGCGAGGAGTTCTTCGTCTTCCACACTCGTGGGTGTGTGAACAGGAAGGGGCGGTAGCAGAGCGGCCCAACCACCGATGCTGAACGAGGGCCCGGTCACCGCACATGGTGGCCGGGCTTCTCTTGCGCGGGTGTGGGGCGCCCGGAAGGTCATCCAGATCACCAAGGACAAGAAGTTCAGCGGCGTAAGCAGCTCGTCGTGGGTGGTCCTCTCTGTCAAGCATTCACGCTCGACTGGAGACAGCCGGGGTCAGCGGGGCGACGGAGATCGGTGAGGTGAAGGGCGTGGGTGTCGAGCAGTACAAGTCCACCGGAGTGGAGATCGTGGATGAGCTGCCGTCATAGGTTCGCGCCCCGCGAGTTGTTTGTGAGTTAATCGGCGCCCCGGAGATGAGCGCGCGGAAGACGAGCGGGCCACTCAGAAGTTCAAGGACGCCGACCGCTTCGACATTGCCCGTGAACCCAACCCGCACATCGCGTTTGGGCACGGCATCCACTTCTGCCTGGGAGCGGCGCTCTCACGCCTGGAGGCCAAGGTCGCCCTGGAGGATCTTCTGGAGCGGCTCAAGGGCTTCGAGCTCGCGAGCTCCGAGCCGTGGGAGCCGCGCCAAGCGCTGCATGTCCACGGTCCCAGCCGACTGCCCATCCGTTTCCAGCCGGGCCGACGCACCGCTGCGGAGGAGCGGATATCGGTTTGAGGCTCAAATTTTTGAGTTGAAACGACTGAGAGCAGTCGGGCAAACTGATGCGTGGGCGACGCATCTTCGCCGGGTGACTTCGTGTACCGTTAGGGCTGGCTCCGAGCCGCCGAAGGTACCCTCCGGATGTCCTCCCTGACACCTACTCGTCCTGCTCCCGCGCGTGCGTCTACCGCGTTGTTCGCTCATGTCCCGGAGCGCGTGCCCGTCTCGGGTTCGCCGCGCCCCCTCTCCCCGAGCACCTTCTCCCCTCGCCTCGCCTACGAGGTGCTCATGGCCCTGGATCTCGATGGCGACGGCTGCATCACGGCGCGGGATGCCGAGCGGGCGCGCGCGAGCAACCTGCGCTTCGCGGTGGACTTCCCGCTCGGCCCGGGCGTGAGCGTGGAGCTGGCGGGGCCAGAGCGGCTGGCGCACGCCGCGGACGTGCTCGCGGAGGAGATCCTCGAGGGGCGTGGAGACATGCCCGGCCTGCCGATGGCGCGGATCCTCGAGCGTCGCACCGCCGCCCTGCGGCGGCTGATCGATGAGGGCTGGGAGGGGCTCGTGCGCCGGGCGGACCGGTTCGACCAGCTGAACGAGGCGCTCCGGGACATGCGGGTGAAGAGCCCGGATGGCCGGTGGCGCTTGTATGTCCCCGCCAAGGACCCGAGCGCCGTGCGGAGATTGCGCGCCCAGGCCGCACGCCACGGCTGGGAGGTGGTGCCCTTGCGCGAGCCGCGCGACCAGGCGGACTGGCAGCGGCTGATGCGAGAGCCGGGGATGGCCTACGTCCCGCAGCCCTACATCGTCCCGGGCGGGCGCTTCATGCAGATGTTCGGCTGGGACAGCTACTTCAACGGGCGGGGGGCGCTGAGCTCCGGCCGTCCGGAGCTCGTCCGCGACATGGTCGAGAACCACGTCTACGCCCTCGAGCACTATGGGAAGATCCCCAACTCCAACCTCAGCTTCCACCTGTCGCGGACGCAGCCGCCGCTGCTGCCCCGACTGGCGTTGGAGCTCCACGCGCTCCAGCCCGACAAGCGCCTGCTGCAGCGGGTGGTGAAGGCGGCCATCAAGGAACTGGAGACAGTCTTCCGTACCGGCCCGCGCGCCACACCGAGCGGGCTCTCCCGCTATAAGGATGACGCGGAGGGCCCCGACGCCGAGGACGTGTCCACGTTCTACCGGGAGCGTCCGGACAACCCCGAGTTCCACCGGCACGATCGGGCCATCCGGGAGAGCGGCTGGGACATGTGCCACCGCTTCGGCACCACCCTCCACCAGCACGAGCCGGTGTGCCTCAACTCGCTGCTCTTCCAGTACGAGCAGGATCTGGCGCGCCTGCTGCGCCTGCTGGAGGGAGAGAGCTCGCTGCGGGCGGCCTCGTACGAGAAGGCGGCGCGGGCGCGGGCCCGGGCCATGCGCGCGCGCTTCTGGGACGAGGAGCGCGGCATGTTCTTCGACCACGACTTCGTCAACGGGCGCCGCTCCCAGTACGAGACCCTGGCCACCTTCTATCCCCTGTGGACGGGCTGGGCCTCGCGCAAGGAGGCCGCCGCCGTGGCCGCCTCGCTCCCGCGCTTCCTCCAGGCGGGAGGCCTGTCCTCCAGCAGCAAGGCTTCTCGCGAGGCAGGCGGCGGAGAGGATCTGCAGTGGGACTGGCCGTTCGGCTGGGCGCCTCACCAGATCATCGCCGTCGAAGGGCTGCGCCGCTACGGCTTCCACGCCGAGGCCGACCAGGTGGCCTACCGCTGGCTGTCCATGGTGATGGACATCGCCGGGCAGCACAACGGCCTCATCAAAGAGAAGTACGACGTGGTGAGGCGCTCGGCGGACGTGCCCGTGGAGTACGGCAACCAGGGTGCGGACCGTGGGCCGTACCTGGCGCCGCGCTCCGAGCGGACGCTGGGCTTCGCGTGGACGAACGCGTCGGTGCTGCTGCTGCTGCAGAGGCTCTCTCCCGAGCTGCGGGAGGCGCTCGACGTCGGCGTCCCGGCCGAGCAGGCGCCTGGCCCGAAGAATCTCCCGGAGAACGGAAGCGAGCCTCTCCGGGCCATGGGCTGAGCGCGGTCAGGAGCTGTGGGTGGGTATAGTGCCCCGCCATGGCCTCTCCCACGTCCGGAGCACAGACCCACTTCCGCGCCTGCAACCTCTGCGAGGCCATGTGCGGAATCCGCATCGAGGTGGAGGGTGGCCGCATCACCTCCATTCGGGGCGATGAGGAGGATCCCTTCAGCCGTGGGCACATCTGCCCCAAGGCGGTGGCGCTGAAGGATCTCCACGAGGATCCGGAGCGGCTGCGCCAGCCCCTGAGGCGCACGGCCAGCGGCTGGGAGCCAGTCTCCTGGGAGGAGGCGCTGGACGAGGCCGCACGGCGGCTGCACGCGCTTCAGAGCGCCCAGGGCCGCGACGCGGTGGCCGTCTACCTGGGCAACCCCACCGTCCACAACGCGGGGGCGATGCTCTTCATCCCCCAGCTGCTGCGCACGCTGCGCACGCGCAACAGCTACAGCGCGACCTCGGTGGACCAGCTCCCGCACCTGCTGGCCTCGCACCTGATGTTCGGGCACCAGCTCCTGGTGCCCATTCCGGATCTCGATCGGACCGGGTACCTGCTGGCGCTGGGCGCCAACCCGCTGGCCTCCAACGGGAGCATGATGACGGCGCCCGATGTGCGGGCGCGGCTCCGAGCCATCCAGCAGCGCGGCGGGCGGGTGGTGGTGGTGGACCCACGCCGGACGGAGACGGCCCGCATCGCGGATGAGCACCTCTTCATCCGGCCGGGCACCGACGCCCTCTTCCTCTTCGCCGTGCTCCACGAGCTGCTGCAGCGGCCTCAGTCGGAGCGCTTGGCGCCCTTCATGGACGGGGTAGAGACGGTGCGGGAGCTGGCCCGCGAGTTCACGCCGGAGAGAGCCGCGGGCCCCACGGGAGTGCCCGCAGAGAGCATCCGCCGCATCGCCCGCGAGTTCGCCGAGGCGCCAGCGGCGGTGTGCTACGGGCGTGTGGGCACGTCCACGCAGGCATTCGGAGGGCTCTGCCAGTGGCTCATCAACGTCATCAACGCGGTGAGTGGCAACCTCGATCGCGAGGGTGGAGCCATGTTCACGCGCCCGGCGTTCGACCTGGTGGGAGGGCCCAAGGCGCTGTCCAGCAGCCGGGGTGGGCTCGGGCGGTGGAAGAGCCGGGTGCGAGGGCTGCCCGAGTTTGCCGGGGAGCTGCCCGTGGCGGCGCTGGCCGAGGAGATCCTTACGGAAGGGCAGGGGCAGGTCCGCGCACTGGTGACGCTCGCCGGCAACCCGGTGCTCTCCACGCCCAACGGTGGGCAGCTCGACAAGGCCCTGGCGTCGCTGGACTTCATGGTGTCCATCGACCCGTACCTCAACGAGACGACCCGGCACGCGCACCTCATCCTGCCGCCACCCTCGCCCCTGGAGCGTGGGCACTATGACGTCGCCTTCCACGCGCTGGCCATTCGGGACACCGCTCGCTACGCACCCGCGCTGTTCGAGCCTCCTCCTGGCGTCATGCATGACTGGCAGATCCTCCTGGAGCTGAAGCACCGGGTGGAGGTGCTCCGGCATGGCCGGAGCCTGCGTGGGACGTTGAAGTACCAGGCGCTCAAGCGGCTCGGGCCCGAAGGCATCCTCGACGTCGGGCTGAGGGCGGGGCCTTATGGGATGCGCGCTCGGGGACTGCGCAAGGGGCTGAGCCTCTCGGCGCTGCGGCGGGAGCCCCATGGGGTGGATCTGGGGCCGCTGAAGCCGTGTCTGCCACAGCGGCTCTTCACCCAGGGCAAGCGCCTCCAGCTGGCTCCCGCTCCCTTCGTGGGGGATGTGCAGCGGCTGAGAGAGGCGTTCCCGGAAGGTGCGCCCCCGCTGACGGACGGCGAGCTGCTGCTGATCGGCCGGCGGCACCTGCGAGACAACAACTCATGGATGCACAACGTGCCCATGCTGATGAGCGGCAAGCCGCGCTGCACGCTGATGATGCACCCCGAGGATGCGCAGGCGCTCGGGCTGGCAGAGGGAGACGAAGCCGTCGTCGCGTCCCGAGTGGGGCAGGTCTCCGTTCCGGTGAGCGTGACAGATGAGGTGATGCGCGGCGTGGTGAGCCTGCCGCACGGCTATGGGCACCGCCGTGAAGGTGTGCGGCTGTCCGTGGCGGGGAAGCACGCGGGGGTGAGCCTCAATGATCTCACCGACGAGCAACGCCTGGACACGCTCACTGGCAATGCCGCGTTCAGCGGAGTGCCGGTGCGTGTCAGCCGGACCGCGCCTGGGGCGTCACCCGCTCCCCGGTAGACGAGCCGAGGACGTCGCGCGGAGCACCTGCCCGAAGCCTCGCTCCCGGCCGAGTGAAGGTGTCACCGAACCGTCGTGGACGGCCTCTCGACCCGAGATGAGGACGGCCTTTACCGCCGCGTCGTTGCGACGCACCAGCCGCACGTAGCCGCCAAAGTTCTCCATAGGCGCCTCGGTGGCGACCTCGAGCCTCTCGTCCAGACCCTCAGGATTCACCACCACCACATCCGCGCGCTTGCCCTGCGCCAACACGCCCGCGTCCAGCCCCATCCACTGGCCAATCTCCCCCGTGAGCCGGTGCACGGCGCGCTCCATGCTCATGAAGGGGTGGCCTCGGCGCTCGGCCTCGCGCACGCGGCGCAGCAGCCGCAGCGGGAAGTTGTAGTGGGCCATGTTGCGCAGGTGCGCCCCAGCGTCCGAGAAGCCGATGAGCACGTCCGGATGCTGGCAGATGAAGTCCAGCTCCTCAGGCCTGTCGTTGGCCATCACCGTGAACCAGCGCAGCGCGTCCCCGTACGTCGCCACCAGGTCCAGGAAGACGTCCACCCCGTGCCGCCCCTGCTCCTTCGCCACCTGTGCGAAGGACTTGCCCACCAGGCTCGCGTCCGGACAGCGGAGGATCTCCGACTGGTTGAAGTCACGGTGGAAGGCCTTGGGCAGAAAGCGGCTCGTCCACTGCCGGCGGAAGCGCTCACGGTAGGCAGGGTCCTTCAGCAGCTCCGAGCGGGAGGTGGCGTCCTGGAGGTGCAGCGCTGCGGTGCCCGCTCCGAACTCCTCGAAGACGACCAGGTCGATGCCGTCCGCCCACAGGTCGAACACCTCGGGCAGCGCCTGCCACCGGAAGTCTGCGCCCAACAGGCGGTTGAAGGTGCGCGAGAGGATGCCCACCAGCCGGTGGATGCCACGGCTGGCGCGCGCATCCATCATCGAGATGACCGTCGTCTTCAGCGGCTTGCGGAACAGGCCCACGCTCTCCAGCAGGAAGAGCAGGACGTTCACTTTGGTGCTGACGTTGGGTACGCCCTGGAAGACGCGGCCGCGCTCTCGCAGCAGGCGCGTGAGGCGGCGGTACTCGCTCCAACGCGCGAAGGTGGAGGGCAGGGGCCGGCTGCGGATGTCCCGGCTGCCGCCCATCTTGTCCCACTTGAGCGTCTGGATGGACAGCCCCAGGTAGCCCAGGTCCAGGCCCTCGCGGACCAGGGCCTCCATCCGGGACAGCTCTTCCGCGCTGGGGCGCTCGCGCCGGTCGAGGCTGCGATGGAGGCCCATCACGTTTGCTCGCAGTGCGGAGTGGCCGAGGAACGAGGCGACGTGTGGCCCCAGGGGCAGCGAGTCCAGGTGCTCCAGGTACTCGCCGAGCGTGTTCCAGCGCTTGCGCTCCTCGAGCAGCGAGCGCACGGTGGCGTAGGGGATGGCCTCCACACGGCAGAACATGTCCGCGAGGTCCTCGGGCGTGCCCAGCGCCAGGCTCAGGGAGCAGCTTCCCAGGACGATGGTGGTGACGCCGTGCCGCACCGACTCGGAGAGCGAGGGGGCCAGCTCCACCTCGGCATCATAGTGCGTGTGGAGGTCGATGAAGCCCGGCATGACCCAGTGCCCGCGTGCATCGATGACTCGCGTGGCGGGGGTCCGTGGCAGGGGAGCCTCCGAGAGCTCGGCGACGGTGCTCCCCTGGATGCCGACATGGCACGGGCGCGGAGGACTTCCGAGCCCATCGAAGACGAGGCCGTTCTCGATGATGAGGTCCACAGGGCCTCCGCCTCACTGCTCCCGCAGTGGGAGCACTCTCAGCGCTTGCGCCTGGCGGCACCCGCCGCCTTGCCGCGGCTCGGAGCCTTCTTCGCCCTGGCGCCGCTGGCCTTCTTCTTCGCGCCTGCGGCCTTCCTGGGGCTTGCGGCCTTCTTCGCCTTGACGCCGCTCGGCTTCTTCGCCTTGACGCTCGCGGCCTTCTTGGCGCTCGTGGCCTTCTTCCCCTTCGCACCCGCGGCCTTCTGCGCTTTGGCACTGCCCGCCTTCTGGCCCTTGGCGCCGGAGGGCCTCTTCGCCGCCTTCCTGGGCTTGGACTTGCTCACAGCCCGCGAGGGGGCCTCGGCTGTTTCCGAGGAGAAGGCATCGGCCAGGACGCGCCCTTGCCCCCCGGCGTGGGTGAAGGTCTCGAGCACCTCCTGGGCGACGTCGGGATTGAAGGGCCCCAGCATCCACGGCAGGTCCGCCACGAGGAGCGTTTGCCTCAGCAGCGCATCGTTGTACTGCTTCGCCAGCGCGCCCTCGGGGTCGGAGCCTTTCTCCGTGATGCGAACGTACTGGGATTCCGTCATGGGATGACCTCTCGGGTGTGGGCTCGGTGCTGTGACAGCCGGGGAGCCACAGAGCCCCAACAGTAAAAAGCGGGCCCGCGGCAAAGCCAAGGGGAGAGATCGCCTGTTCAGCTCCTGTCGCCTGGACCACAGCTCCCTTCACGGGTGTTGTCTTGCGGAAGTCTCCCTGGAGCCTTCCGGTACAGGCCCCCCGGCCTCTGGAATGCTCCGCGAAGAAGGCTCACTGCGTCATGAAGAGGGGAGAAGCACATGCAACCGGGCCAGCTCCTGGGGCGCCTGCTACTGCAGTTCGACTCGAACGCAGCCGATGTTCCCGAGGATCTCTCGGCCGCGGTGCATGGCCCCGACGGGAAGCTCTGGGTGGCGGCGGACGAGGCGGGGATGATCGAGCGCCTCACGCCCGCCGAGCCGCGCATCTACGGCCAGCACAAGCGCTTCCACGTGGGGGACTTCATCGGCGCCGTGGACAAGGACGCGGAGATCGACATCGAGGCGCTGGATGCGCACTCCGGCTACCTCTGGCTCGTGGGCAGCCACAGTGCGAAGCGCAAGAAGCCCAAGGGGCAGGCCATCGAGAAGGATCTGGAGCGCCTGGCCACCGTGGAGCACGCGCCTCAGCGCTTCGTCTTCGCCCGCATCCCCTTCGTGAACGGCGAGCTCGCCGCGGAGCTGAAGACGGACGGCTCGAAGAAGGGCTCCCGCGTGGCGGCCCGCGTGAAGCCTGCCGAGAAGGAGGGACGTGGCAAGGCGGCCCAGGCTGGAGGCAAGGCGAAGAAGGGAAACGGAGGAGAGGTGCTCCCAGGGGAGAACCTCTTGATGGAGCTGCTGCGCCGGGATCCCCACTTTGGTCCCTTCCTCGCGCGGCCCCCGGGAAAGGGCACAGGGGTGCTCGCCATCCCGAGCAAGGACAACGGCCTGGACATCGAGGGGCTGGTGGTCGCGGACACGGACCGGGTGTTCCTCGGCCTGCGCGGACCCGTGCTGCGCGGCTATGCGGCGCTCCTGGACATGCGCCTGAAGGACGTGGGCAACGGCCACCTCGAGCCCCGGCTCGGGAAGAAGGGGAGCCGCTTCGCCAAGCACTTCCTCCACCTGGACGGGCTCGGCATCCGCGAGCTGTGCGTGCAGGGGAAGGACCTGCTCGTGCTCGCGGGCCCCACCCTGCCCGTGGAGGCTCCCATCCGCCTCTTCCGGGTGAGGAACTTCCTCGACCTCGAGGGCGACAGCGTCATCGACACGAAGAAAGGGGTGCTCGAGCCGCTCTTCGACATCCCCCAGGCCGGCGCGCTCGACCACGCGGAGGGCGTGGCCAACTTCAACTACTTCGACGAGTCCGACAGCGTGCTCGTCGTCTATGACGATCCCGCGCCTCAGCGCCGCTACGGCCCCTGCGGCGTCTTCGCGGACGTGTTCCGGCTCACCTCGTAATCGGGCTCCCCCTCCTTATATAGGGCGCGGGGCCTCGCTCACGCCCACCCGCCGGCAGCTCTCCGGAAGGTGGGACAGGAGCGAGGCGCTCACCCCGAGGGCGCGGCTCAGTAGCCCGCGCAGATGTCAGCGCCAGCGGGAATCGCGAACGTCGGCGTCGAGTCGTCAATCGAGAGCAGGAAGGCCACCAGATCGGCCCTCTTCGCCACATCCTCCGCCGAGCCCGGCAGGCCCACGAGGAAGTTCGCCGCGGCCGCCTGGTGGTGCGCGGCATACTTGGGAGCGAAGAGGTCGAGCAGCGTCTTCGCCTCGCCATGGTGCAGGTACGGCGCCGAGGTGGCCATGCCCAGCAGTGACGGCGGGTTGAAGCCCTTCGCCCCTTGTGCCTGGGTGTTGTCCGCCTTCTTCTCCAGCGGGCTGGCCACGTCGAACGTGCCCACGGCGCGCACGGCGCAGGCGATGCGCTCGGGGCCCACGTTGACGCTGCCCGCGAGGCGCTCAATGTCGACCTTCACGCTCTCGTTGTTGGTACCCGTGAGCGGCGCAGGGAGCCTCAGGCTGAAGGCCTCCGTGCGCAGGCCCGTGGGGGTGGTGATGCCTGTCGCCGTCGCCGTGCCGTTCTTCTCGGGCGAGGGCGTGTACCCCAGGCGGCTGACCGTCCACTTGGCGCCGCCATGGCACATGTGGCAGTTGGCCTGCTCGAAGACGGCACGGCCTCGCGCCACCGCCGCCGCGTCCAGGTTGCTGGGCGCGCGGTTGGCCGGGATGGTCTTCGTGTAGTCCTCGAGCTCGTCCCAGTCCGCCAGCTTCGCGACCGTCCTCACCACCTCCTTGGTGGAGCCCGACAGGAAGTCGTTGCGGGTGAGGGCTGTGTGTCCAGGCAGCGTGAGGCCCGCAGCCAGATCGATGCGCAGGTCATCCTTGGTGGGGTCTGCCGCGTCCTTCGTCGTGATGGCGCCCTTGCCCCCCGCGGTGCCGCGGGTGTTGAGCTCGAAGTCGTGCATCTCGTCGAAGATGGCCGTCCAGTTCAGCACGCGCTGGTCGGTGGGATCCTTCTTGGCGAAGGTGCCGTCGAGCGGGGTGGACTGCCGCGGACCGGCGGCGAACACCCACGTGAGGTTGTCGCTCAGGCCATCCGGGTGGCAGCTGCCGCAGGAGTTCACCGCCTGGAGCGCCCAGCGGCCGGTGCCGGTGAAGAAGAACTTCTTGCCGTTGAGCACGCGCGCCTCGGCCGAGCCCGCGGCTGGCTTGTCCGCGGTGGGGATGGGAGTGCCGCTCACCGCCTGCGCGTTGAGGTCCAGCACGGACACGCTGCGGTCCACCCAGTTGTTCACGTAGGCGACCTGCTGCGTGTGCGCCACCACGATGCCGATGGGAACCTTGGTGACGCTGTCGCCGCGCAGGTTGATCTGCGCAAAGCCCGTCCCGAGCCCGAGGCGGATGGGCTGGCCGGTGTCATCCGGGTTGTAGACGACGCGCTGCACCACGTCCCCCGACTGGGAGAGGACGTACCCGACCCGCGCGGTGCGGACGAAGTCCATGGCGATGGGCACCCCGAGCAGGGAGCTGGCCGCGTTGTTGTTGCCCTGCGTGTTGATGAGGTTCGCCAGGGCCACGCTGCCCGTGACGCCGCGATCCTCCGTGCCGGACGCCAGGTCGATCACCGACACGCCCGCGAAGAGGTTCGTCACCGCATTCACCGGCCCCTTGGGTGAGGCGCACGCGTGAGTCACGTAGAGCCTGTTGGTGTTGAGGACGATGCCGAAGAGCTGGTTGGGCGAGCACTGCACCGGCGGCCCGGAGCCCCCCCCCGCCTGGGGCACGCCGATGCCGGTGTCGAGCGGGGCCAGCGCGAAGGTGCGGCCGACCCGGGCGTTCCCGACGAACTCGAGCTCCACCACCTTGCCTCGACGCCCGTCATCCGAGGCCTCGGAGATCGGGTCCCCGTAGAAGAGGGTGACGTAGGCCCGCTCGTCCGCGTCGTCCATGTCTCCGTCGTTGCTGATCGTCAACGCACGGGGGTTGCCGCCCACATCTACCTTGGACTCCACCTGCATCGTCTCCGTGTTCACGATGAACACGGTGGTCTCTCCAAAGTTGGCCACCACGGCGTACTTGCCCGTCGGGGACAGGGCCACACCGGTAGGCTCCGAGCCGACGGCCACCTCGCTCGCAACCTGGGGGCTGAGCGTGTCCGTGGCGTTCACCTTCGCGAGCGTCTGCTTCTTGCGCAGCGTGACGAAGGCCGTCTTGCCGTCCGGGTGGAAGGCCACGGAGGACGGCATGCTCGTCGCCTCGAAGTTGACGACGGCAAACCGCGCCTTCGTCGCCGTGGTGATGAGCGTCATCGAGCCGGTGTCGGGGTTCACCGCGGCGACGCGGCTGTCATCCTCGGTGATGTCGATGGCGGTGGAGCGGCTCGGCCGCGAGAGGATGGCTTTTATCTCCGGGCCCGCATCGGGCGGATCATCGGGTGGCCCGTCATCCGGACACCCAGTCAACAGCCCGCCTACCGCGAGCAGCGCGGGCCAGAGCAGTCTCCTCTTCATGTCGGTTCTCCCAGAGAGCCAGCCGGGGGAAAGGTGGCCGGCGGCAGCCGCTGCCGAGGCAAGCCGCGTACCGAGCCCGCAGCGCAGGAAAAGCACGGCTCTGGAGGCTCCGGTGTCGGGTGTTGCCTGTAGGGAGCTGCCAACACCTCGGGGGTGACAGCCGACAACCCACCCCGTGCTACATTCGTCGCCCATGTCCAGCGGAACGACGCTCCGGGAGCGCCCGGCAGGGCTCCCCATCCGCACCTTGTCCATCGAAGTGGTGGGAGGCCCGGATCAGGGCAAGTCCTACACCGCGGAAGGCGAGACGGTGACGGTGGGGACGGCGGAGAGCAACGATCTGCGCCTGACGGATCCCACCGTCTCCCGGTACCACCTGGAGCTCTCCCGACGGGGCGATCGGGTGGCGGTGACGGACCTCGGCTCCACCAATGGCACGGCGGTGGGGCCCGCCCTCCTCGAGCGGGGCACGGTCGCTCCGGGCAGCCTCCTCACGCTGGGGCGGACCTCTCTCCGTGTGGGCGATGGGCCCACGCGCACGCTGTCCCTTCATGAGTCCGGGGCGCTGGGCCCGCTGCGGGGCCAGAGCGCGCCCATGCGGCGGCTGATGGCCCAGATCCTCCGCCTGGCCCAGACGGACGCCTCGGTGCTGCTCCAGGGCGAGTCCGGCACCGGCAAGGAGCTCATTGCCCGGGCCCTCCATGATCAGAGTCCCCGCGCGCAGAAGCCCTTCGTGACGCTGGACTGTGGCGTCATCTCACCTGGGCTCGTCGCCAGCGAGCTCTTCGGCCACGAGCGCGGCGCGTTCACCGGCGCGGATCGCCGACACATCGGCGTCTTCGAGCGGGCCCAGGGCGGCACGCTCTTCCTGGACGAGATGGGAGAGCTGTCCTCCGGACTCCAGACGGCGCTGCTGGGCGTGCTGGAGCGCAGGCGCTTCTGCCGGCTCGGCGGAACCGAGGAGCTCTCCGTGGACGTGCGCGTGGTGTCCGCCACCCACCAGGACCTGCGCGCCGAGGTCAACGCCAACACCTTCCGCCTGGACCTCTACTACCGGCTCGCCGTGGTGCGGCTGGAGGTCCCTCCGCTCCGGCAGCGCGCCGATGACATCCCCCCCTTGGTGGAGCACTTCCTCCATGAGGTGGGGTACGCCGGGCCCATGGAAGCGCTGGTGCCGCCGCTGTTGATGGCCACCCTGCAGGCCCACCGCTGGCCCGGTAACGTGCGGGAGCTGCGCAACTACGTCGAGGCCATCCTCGCCATGGGCGAGCCGCCTTCCCTGGAGCAGGTGGTGGGGGTGCCTGGCGCGGCACACCCGCCGGTGCCTCCCGTCGCCTCCGTCCCGCTGCCACTGGAGCACAGCTACCGCGAGGCCCGTCAGCAGCTGCTCGAGGACTTCGAGGCCCGATTCCTCAAGGCCTTGATGGAACGCGCGGGCAACAATGTCTCCATGGCCGCCAGGCTGGCGCAGATGGACCGGTCCTACCTCATTGATCTGCTGCACCGGCACCACCTGCGGTGAGCCTCAGGGCCTCCAGCGCAGATCACCCGAGGCGCAGACGCGCACGCCCTGGGCGCACTGCTCGGTGAGGGTGTCGAAGCCCAGGTAGACATCGCCCTCGATGGCGTCGAGCAGCGCCGGGCAGCTGTAGGCGCACCCCACCAGCTCCTCCTCCTTCAGCGGCTCGACTGTGGTGGGGCTGGCCGCCAGCGCGTCGCAGGTCTGGAGCGTGGCGGTGATGCGGACGATGATGAACTCCTCCGGGGCCTTGCTGGCAACGGTGGCGCCGGAGAGGCTGCGCAGCGCCTCGCGGATCTGCTCTCGCGCCTCGGCTCGGGGCAGGCCCGTGATGTCCGGCAGCGGGGCGGGGAGGCAGACCCGGTGCTCCGGCATCACGGCGCAGTCATGATCCGTGCACCACCGGATGAGCTGCCCCGAGCGGCACCCCGGTAGCCCTCCCAGCCGGACGAAGTCGATGACGAGCGAGGCGGGAACGGGCCCACCGCCCGGAGGAACCGCCCCCGTGAGCAGGTAGGAGCCATCGTCCTCGCGGCACAGGAAGCCATCCAGCCCCTCTCCCTCCTCGCCGAAGGTCAGGCGCACCTGCCGGACCTCGTGGCAGCCAGCGAGCAGGGCCAGGGCCAGGGCCCCCAGAACGAGTCGTCTCAAAACCCCACCTCCGTGCGGACGGGTTGTTTCCAGAGGAGGGCCGCGGTGCTGGCGCCAGCGACGACGGCCACCACGCCCACGGCGATCCAGAAGTCACGGCGCTGGTAGAGGGCCGGCGCGGGCTCCACGATGCGTCCCTGGATGAGCAGGTCGCGCAGCACGCCTTCCACCGTCTCCTCGAGGGCCTTGGGCGCCGTCCGGCGCTCCGTCCGGGCTGCCACCCGTCCATCGAGCGTGAAGGTTCCCCGCAGCCGATAGCCCTCCTGCTCTGGCTCTGCGTTCAGCAGCACGAGCCGAGGGGCGCGCAGCGCGCTGGCGAGCAGGCTCAGCGATCCGGTGGAGTCCAAGGCCGCGGAGGAGCCGGCGTAGTGGGCTGTCCATTGGCTGGCGGCCAGCTCGGGCGTCGCCGGCAGGGTGGTGAAGGCCACCTCCAGCTCCGGGCCCCGCGCGGCGATGATCTGGACCGCGGGCTGTCTGCCTTCCGCGTCGACGCGAATCACGTGCCGGCCCTCCCGGGCCTCGAGTGAGCACGGGGCAAGGCAGACACCGGAGCGCCCATCCAACGAGACACGGGCGGGGCCGAAGTCAGAGGTGATGCGGAGCATGGTCCGCGCCCGAGCCGCTCCCGCTTCGGCGCCCCGCACCATCATGCGCCCCACCTCGGGAGGCAGCACACCGACGTCCGCTGGGATCTCGAGCCCCAGGATGCCCAGCTCTTCGGCCACCGCATGCGCCGCCTTCTCTTGCCCCATTCCCACATGGCACGCCACTCGCCAGAGCAGCAGCCGGGCGACGAGCTGCCGGTGCCCTGCGCTCAACGTCTCGGGGAGCACGCCCTCGTGACCGAGGGACTGGAGACAGGAGGCGAACTCCGCATCGATGTAGTGCCGCCGGGCCTCCTGCAGCTGCCGCTCGAGTCCCAGGAGCTCCCGCCCGTTCCCCGTCTCCCCGGTGGGGGAGGGGAGAGCCGCGAGTCGCAGCGTCACCGGGAGCCGGGTGCGCCGCTCCTCCACCAGGGCCTGGACCGCCGGTTGAGCCTCAGGTGCCCCCATGACGAGGATCGTGACCGTGGGAAGGGAGCCCACAGGCTCTGTGCCTGAAGCGGTGCCGGCCAGCAGCCCCAGCAGCAGCGAGAGGAGCCTCGCCAGCGAAGCGGGACTCCCGGTGGAGGGAAGGAGCCGGGTGGGATGGTGACTCACTGCCGGGGGATATAGTGAAGGACTGCTGTTGCTCAACACGAACCTCCCTCGGTTGGAGTGGAAGCTTGGAGTGGGCGGGCCGCTATCGGTTGATCCGTCAGATCGCTCGGGGCGGGATGGGAGAGGTGTGGGAGGCGACGGCCAGTGGCGAGGGAGGCTTCGTCCGCCGGGTGGCCATCAAGCGGCTGCTTGCCGAGCATGATCAGGATCCCGCCCAAGCGCGGATGTTCCTCGATGAGGCGCGGATCGCCAGCCAGCTCCACCACGCCAACATCCTCTCCATCCTCGACTATGGGGTGGTGGAGGGGCTGCCCTACCAGGTCCTCGAATATGTGGACGGAGTGGACGCCGAGCGTCTCCGTGAGCGCGGAGCCGACGCCGGTGAACCCTTCCCTGTCGCGCTGGCGCTCCATCTCTGCACCGAGGTGGCTCATGCGCTCCAGTATGCCCATGAGGCGCGTGATCCGGCGGGGAAGCCACTGGGGATCGTCCACCGAGACGTGAGCCCCTCGAACATTCTCGTCTCCTGGAGGGGCGACGTGAAGCTGGCCGACTTCGGAATCGCCCTGGCCCGGGATCGCCAGGAGCGGACGCGCGCCGGGCTGACCAAAGGCAAGCCGGCCTACATGTCACCCGAGCAGGTCACCCGCGGTGAGCTGGATGGCCGCTCCGATCTCTTCGCGCTCGGGTGTGTGCTCCATGCGCTGCTGACGGGGCACAGCCCGCTGGCGGGCGAGGACCGGATGGCGGACCTGCTTGCGGGCAAGGAGCTGGAGCTGTCCGAGACGCTTCCGGCGGATGTGCGGGACATCATCGCGCGAGCGGTCCGCCGGGCCAGGCACCAGCGGTTCCAGAGTGCTGCGGAGTTCGCCGCGGCCAGCGGCAAGGCTTTGGCGGCACGCATCGACCGCGACGCGCGCTCTCTGTTGAGTGAGTGGATGGCCCAGGTTCGCTCGAGGGCGGAGTCCACTCCTCGGACAGTCCCAGGCCGGGCGGCGCATCCTTTCCTGGAGGTGGAGCAGCTCCTTGGAGGCGTCGTGCCTCGGCCCCTGAGAGACGTGACGAGCGTCTCTGCTTCCCAGCCTGTCGCAGAGCCTCGGGAGGTTCCTCAGGGAACCCTTGAGGTTCTGCGAGAGCCTCCTCAGGGGACTCTTGAGGTCCCGCCAGTAGCTCCTTGGAACTCTCGGCGCTGGCAGTGGGCAGGGCTCGTCCTCATCCTGCTGGGGGGCGTGGGAGCCTTGAGGCCCTGGCGGCTCGCGCAGCGGGACGAGCCCTCCGTGTCTCCACCCTCCTCAGCGACTGCCCCTCCCGCCGAGCCGCTCGCGGGAGGGAAGACCGAGGCCATCGTGGCCAAATCTCCTCCTCCCTTGCAGGCAGAGGCTCCCATAACGCCCGCGGCCCGTCCGGAGCAGGGGAACCTCTCGAAGCGCCTGCCTCGTTCCTTGCCGAGCCCGGAGAGCGGAGACAGCACGCCCAGTCGGCCCCTCGCTGCTGACTTGGGAACCCTGGCAGTTGGGGGAGCGGGTGCCTTGCGGGCAGAGATCCTCATCGATGGTAAGAGCCGAGGCCACGCCCCCAAGCTCCTCGAGCTCCAGTTGGGCGAGCACGTCTTGGAGCTCGTGACGCCCGAGGGTCGCCGCGTTGGCCCCGAGCGCATCCGGATCACCCGGCTCCATACGCCCGCGTCACCGCTTCGCTGGATCATGCCGGAGGAGGTGACTTCAAGGCAGGAGTCACCCGCGGAGTGAGAACGGTGCCGGTTGAGGCAAGATGGAAGTCTGGACTCCCACCCTTCCATGCCTGGACAAGCACACGTGACCTCCTCTTCCATGTTGGGCCCAGGGGCTCGTGCCGCCGGACTCCTCGTCCTCCTGGTGGCGCTGGCGCCGGCGAGTGGCGCCCCGCGCTCGCGTCCTCCCGTCATCTCGGAGATCCGCGACGCGGCCACCTTCTCCGCCTACGCCCACCCGATCGAGACCGATGATGTGAGTAAGTTCCTCATCGACCTGAAGTCGGAGCGCGTCTACTACTTCGACGTCAACCTCTACCGGCTGCACCAAGACTTCGTCTCCAAGTTCATCCTGCGGCGCCCGATGACGCCGGAGGAGCGGACGGCGTACTTCCGGAACTACGGAGAGGAGAAGCCGGACTACATCCTCGGCTACATCACCCACCACCGAAGCGCGAAGCGGTGGACCTTCAGCTTCTGGGAGAGCGATCGGATCCGCCCCGCCGGCGTGCGCCGCACCCGCGAGCTGTTGCTGAAGTCGTTCTTCGTCCAGGACCTGGCCTTCCGCCCGGAGTCGACGGCGCAGGAGTCCCTGCTCGCGGAGCTGAAGGACATCCCTACCGTCACCAGTGACACCCTCTACAAGCAGGCCGACTACCGGGCCTTCAACCTGGGCAAGGCCCTTGGCCGGCTGCGCATCGTCCCTCCGGGCACGCCCTACGAGTCGCTCTTCTTTGACCCGGACGACATTGTCGTCCTGCAGGAGTCCTATCCAGACTTGCCGCCGGTGGCGGGCGTGCTCTCGACGCGGTTCTCCACCCCGCTGTCCCACGTGAACCTGCGCGCCCGCGCCTGGGGCATCCCCAACGCCACGCTCAAGGAAGCCGTCACGCGCTACGCCGCGCTGGATGGCCAGTTCGTCCGGCTGGAGGTCCGCAACCAGAGCCACGTGCTGCGCCCGGCCACCGAGCAGGAGCTCACCGCCTGGAAGAAGGCCCGGGAGGCCGCGCGGAAGGTCCTCGTGCCCGACGCGGACCTCACCGTTCGTGAGCTCCGCCCGCTGAAGCGGATGCGAGCCCAGGATGCGCGCATCTTCGGCACCAAGGCCTCGAACCTCGGAGAAATCCTCCAGGCCCGTCCCAAGGGCGTCCACGTGCCCGACGGGTTCGGAATCCCGTTCGTCTTCTACGTAGAGCACCTGAAGCGCCATGGGCTCGACACCGAGCAGGAGGCCATGCTCGCCGAGCCTCGCTTCCAGCAGGACGCGAAGTGGCGCAAGGAGCGCCTGGAGGCCTTCCGCGCACGCATCACCGGGGCCCCCATCGACGCGACGCTGCTCGATCAGGTGGAGGCCCAGGTGAAGGCAGAGCTGGGTGGCAAGGGCGTCTTCGTGCGTTCGTCCACGAACGCCGAGGACCTGAAGGGGTTCAACGGCGCCGGCCTGTATGACACCGTGCCGAACGTGGTGGGGCGCGAGGCGCTGGGCGCGGCCATCCTGCGGGTCTGGGCCTCGCTCTGGAACTTCCACGCGGTGGAGGAGCGCACGCGTTTCGGCATCGAGCCGCGCTCGGTGTTCTCCGGTGTGCTGGTGCAGGTGGGCGTCAACGCCACCGCGGCCGGCGTGCTGGTGACGAAGAACCTCTACGATTCACGCGACAACCATACCTACACCATCAACGCCAAGCGCGGGCTGGGGCTGAGCGTCGTGTCCGGCACCACCGTCCCCGAGCAGGTGCTCTATGACATCAAGTACCCGGGCGCCCGGGTGCTTTCACGCTCGGATGACGCGACGATGCTCGTGTTCGACGCGCAGGGCGGCATCAAGGAGGTCCCCACC
>Ga0190275_10000617_pt1 | contig 29601 bp, 22 predicted proteins | sample Popmic550T_FD_133745 | JGI IMG/M metagenome (GOLD analysis project Ga0190275, IMG submission 133745) | Populus adjacent soil microbial communities from riparian zone of Yellowstone River, Montana, USA - 550 T | ecosystem: Environmental > Terrestrial > Soil > Riparian zone > Trees stand | place...
GCGAGCATCATTGAGCTCACCGGCGCGATCAAGTGGTTCGACGTCTCGAAGGGCTACGGCTTCATCATCCCGGATAACGGACTGCCAGACATCCTGTTGCACGTGACGTGCCTGCGCCGTGACGGCTACCAGACCGCCTACGAGGGCGCGCGCGTCGTCTGCGAGGTGCTGCAGCGGCCGAAGGGGCTGCAGGCGTTCCGCATCCTGTCGATGGATGAGTCGACCGCGATCCACCCGGCGCAACTTCCGCCCGCGCGCACCCACGTTCAGGTCACGCCGACGAGCGGGCTCGAGCGCGCGGTGGTGAAATGGTTCAACCGGCTGCGCGGGTTTGGCTTCCTCACGCGCGGCGACGGTACGCCCGACATCTTCGTGCACATGGAGACGCTGCGCCGCTACGGGCTGACCGAGCTGCGGCCGGGCCAGACCGTGCTGGTGCGCTTTGGGCCTGGGCCCAAGGGCATGATGGCGGCGGAAGTCCGCCCCGACACGGCGCAGCCACACTGATCCGCTGGATCAGGATTTTCCGCTTACAAGCTGAAATTACTGGGAAAGTGGTCGGGGCAGCAGGATTCGAACCTGCGACCTGAAGTACCCAAAACTTCCGCGCTACCAGGCTGCGCTATGCCCCGACGCTTGCGGCACATTAGGATGCCGTTGGCGCCGGACCGATACACGGTTCGGTTTTTGCCAGCAAGGCGAAGGCCCGCTAAGAGCCCACGATCCAAGGCAAGCGATTCACATGGTTGCACGCATCTACAAGCCGGCGAAAACCGCGATGCAGTCCGGCACTGCCAAGACCAAGGACTGGGTGCTCGACTACGAGCCGGAGCAGCCGCGCGCGATCGAGCCGCTGATGGGCTGGACCTCATCGGGCGACATGCGCCAGCAGCTGCGCTTGCAGTTCGAGACCAAGGAGGAGGCTGTCGCCTACTGCGAGCGCCACGGCATCGGCTATCAGCTTTCCGAGCCGAAGCCCGTCGTGCGCAGAACGATGTCCTACTCGGACAACTTCGCCTACAACCGGCGTGGTCCCTGGACGCACTGACGTTATTGCGGTGTGAAGATTTGAGCGCCACCATGGGCTTCATGGCCCCGTAGCTCAGTTGGATAGAGCATCAGCCTTCTAAGCTGAGGGTCGCAGGTTCGAATCCTGCCGGGGTCGCCATCTTGCTACCGCCCGTCGATCTGGCGGGCGATGTGCGCGATGGCCTGCTGATAGACGGTCGCGGCGTTCCATTCCTTGATCGCCGCGAAATTCGGTTCCCCGGGCTGATACCCTGCTCCGGCTTTCCACCCATGAGCCTTGAGGTAATTGGCCGTCGAGGTCAGCGCGTTCGCGGCGACGTCGAGGTTGCCGCTGCCGTAGTTCAGGATGGCCTTCGGCATGAACTGGGTCTGGCCGATCTCGCCGTGCATCGAGCCGAGCGTGGTTGCGGACATGAGACCGCGATCTGCCAGCTTCAGCGCGGCCATGAGCTGATCGGTGAAATACTCCGACCGCCGGCAGTCATACGCGAGCGTCGCGACGGCGGAGAGGGCACTCTGTTTGCCGCGCTGCGTGCCGAATGCCGTCTCCATGCCCCAGATCGCGATCAGCGGCCCCGGCGGGACGCCGTAGCGCTGCTCAAGCGAGGCAAACAGCGCGCCGTGCGTTTGCTTCAGCGTCCGGCCGCGCGCGATGATCGTGGCGCCGCCGCGCTTGGCCATGAACTCATCGAACGAGAGGCGGAAACTGCGCTGGCCCCGGTCCGCGTTGATTGTCGCTTGGGCGTAGTTGGTTTGCATCAGCGCGCTGATGCCGGCCTGGCCGATGCCCTTCGCTCTCGCTTCGGGCGCGAACTGCTGCTTCCACGCCTCGAACCCGCCGGACGAGTTCCCGCATTGCGCCGCGCTCGCTTGAACAATCGAGCTGCCGAGGGCGGCCAACACCACGAAGCCGGTCCAGCGAAGTCCCGGATTGCCCGGTCGGTGGGGTTTCATCGGCTGGCCGCCCTTTGTTGTCTCGTTCCGAGGCAGTAAGCCATATTGCGCGTTGCGAATTATCACAAGCAGCGAGCTAGTGTCCCGATTCCGAAGTTCGCCCCATCGTGCAGCACCCTCGTACGCGAACTTCGGAATCGAAGGACACTAGCAATTGATTGATTCTAGTGTGGCTTAGGTTCAGAAGTCCGCATTATGTGACTCGCCGCAAGGCTGTTGCGGACTTCTGAACCGCCACACTAGCTGTGGTGAAGGAGCACCACACTGCGCGGTTCCTGAGGCTAACGTCCCTGCTGCCGCCTGGCTGCCTCAGATTCTCCCAACTCTGCCCCTCTAACGGCTAGGCGCGAGCACCGTTAACCGGATGTTGGCTTGCGCGTCGCAGGATGCGGGGAGTTGCGGGCGTCCGATGCGGATTGTGTGTCTGATCGTTGCGTTGGTTTGGTGCAGTCCGGCGTTTGCCGATCTGCGCGTCACGCGCGATTTCGGCGGCTTCGTCGAGGAATACAAGACAAAGTACACCAAGGTGCGCGACCGCAAGGAACGCGTCATCATCGACGGCATCTGCAATTCGGCCTGCACGCTGGTGCTCGGCATCGTTCCGCTCAACCGCATCTGCGCGACGCCGCGCGCGAGCATGGGGTTCCACCAGGCCTACTACGACAAGCGGTGGACAGCGGGCTTGCGCGTGACCAGCGTCGCCGGCACCGACGAGCTGATGTCCTACTATCCGCCGACCGTGAAATCCTGGATTGCCAAGAAGGGCGGGCTGAGCGCGCAGATGAAGCGGGTGTTCAACGGCGCCGAGCTCTGGACAATCATCGATCCCTGCCCGGATGAGCACTAGGCGAGCCGCAGAATAGGGTCTGCCGACCGCCTCCCATCGAAGACTTCTGAGGAACATGGCTGCAATGCAGCACGGCGCTGCCGGCGCATTGGATCAACGGTTGACATCGTGGCCGCCTGTTCCTGATACCGGAACGCGCAGGTCAGCCGCTCGCCTGACACCACGAAAGAACGCCCGGGACTTCAAGACCAAGCATGGCTCAAATCACCGAAGTTTCGGGCGAGGCAGCGCGCACGAACGACCGGCGCATCATTCCGCTCGTCTGCTCGGCGCATTTCGTCAGCCACTTTTACATTCTGGTGCTGCCGCCGCTGTTTCCGTTCATCCGGGAATTCTACGGCGTGAGCTATACCGAGCTCGGCTTTGCGCTGACCGCCTTCAACGTCACGACCGCGCTGTGCCAGACGCCGGCGGGTTTCCTGGTGGACCGGGTCGGGCCGCGGCTCGTGCTGATTGCAGGCTTGATCTTGGGCGCGGCATGCCTGGTTGTCGTAGGACTCGTTCCGTCGTTCTGGCTCATGGTCGCGATGTTCGCGCTGCTCGGCATCGCGAACGGCGTCTATCACCCGGCTGATTATGCGATCCTCTCCCAGCTCGTCTCGCGCCAGCGCGCGGGCCAGGCCTTTTCGCTCCACATCTTTGCGGGCTTTCTCGGCACGGCGGTTGCGCCGGCCGCCATGCTGCTGCTGCAACGCGCGTTCGGCTGGCAGGGCGCATTTCTCGCGGCGTCCGTGCTCGGGCTTATCGTGGCGCTTGCGATGCTGCTGCAGCCGACGGCGCTCTTCGAGCCGCCGCCAAAGGCCGTAAAGAAGGTCGAGGAGCCGGCGGACAGCGCAAAGCAAGGATGGCGGCTGCTGCTCTCCGGACCGATCCTCCTCAACTTGCTCTTCTTCGTGATGATCACGTTCGCCACCACCGGCGTGCAGAACTATTCCGTCGTCGCGCTGGGCGAAGCCTTCGGCACGCCGCTCGGCATCGCCAACACGGCGCTCACCGCCAACCTGATGCTGAGCGCCTTCGGTGTGCTCGTTGGCGGCTGGGTCGCCTCGCGCGTCACGCGGCACGAATGGGTCGCAGTGTTCTCATTCGCGGGAATCGCCGTGACGGCCGCCGTGATTGGCGCTGCCGACCTCGGCTTGATGTTGTTGATGATGATGATGTCGCTGAACGGCTTCACCAACGGGCTGATGCAGCCCTCACGCGACATGATCGTGCGCGCCGTGACGCCGGAAGGCCAGTTCGGCAAGGTGTTCGGCTTCGTCACCACCGGCTTCAACATCGGCGGCGTCATCGCGCCGTTCCTGTTCGGCTATCTGATGGACAACGGACATCCGCAGGCGGTGTTCTTCCTGGTTGCGGCGCTCAGCCTGCTGGCGATCTTCACGCTCATCCCGAACTTCGTGCGCCGACGTGCCGCGCTGGAGCGGGCCTGATAGACGCTTGCCGGACTTACTAGATTGGAATAGTTTCAATCTATGCGACTGACCGAGCAGACTCGCTATGCGCTGCACGTGCTCGCCTACTGCGCGGCCCAGCACCCGGCGCTTGCCAAGGTCGCGGCGATTGCAGCCGGGACCGGCATCACCGAGCAGAACATCTTCAAGCTGATCAAGACGCTGACCAAGACCGGCCTGGTCAAGACCGTCCGTGGGCCGCATGGCGGCGTTCGCCTCGCGATGGCGCCGAGCGCGATCCGCGTCGGGCAGGTGATCCGCGCGATCGAGCCGCGCTTCAAGGCTTGCGGCCCGCTCGATCAGATCATGTCGGACGCGCCGGTCTCGGCGGTGGAGCGCGAGCTCGACCGGACCATCGGGGGCGGCATCGCGGCGTTCATGGAAACGCTCGACAAGACGTCCATCGCCGCGCTGGTCGCGAAGACACGCGCCGCGAACGCGGCCTAGGTTAAGGGGCGGAGCAAACGGTCGCCGACTTCTGCTGTGGGCAGGGCTCCCGGCCCGGCGTGTCGACCGTGAAGCTTTCAATGAAGCCGCCGTCCGTCTGCGTGACGAAGAGGGTCTTGCCGTCGGGGCCGCCGAAGGTCAGGTTGGACGGCCCGCTCCCAAGGGTCGGAATTTCGCGCACCGTTGCTCCCTGCGGCGTCAGTACGGTGATCTTCTTGCCGCCATTGTGAGTCACATAAATCTGGCCACTTGTGTCGGTGCGTAGTCCGTCGAGCTGGCCGCCGGAGAGAGTCGCAAGCGGAGTCAGGGGTTCGCCGGCAGTGAGCTTGTTGCCGTCGATGCGGTACGCCCAGATTTGGCCCGTTGTGGACTCGCCGACGTAGAGCGTCTTGCCGTCCGGGCTCACATCAAGGCCATTCGTCACACCCATCTTCCCGTCTTTTCGGTTGCTGGCCATGACTTCGCCGCTGCCCTTGCCGCTGGGAGCGCGCGTGATGCGCCAGATTCGACCGGTGCCGCTGCCAAAGACTGGGTCGCTCGCGTAGATCGTTCCGTCGTTGCCGATCGCGAGATCGTTCGGCTGGGTGAACTTCGTGGCGCTTGGCGGCAACGTGTTGGTGGTGAAATAGACGTTGTCCTTCTTCTGTCCCTTCTCGAAGACGAGCACGTTGTGTCCCTTGAAGTCAGCCACGTACATCCGGCCATCTTTGTCGAACCGGATGCCGTTGCCGAGGCGCCCGTCGGTCAGTGGGGCGTAGACCTCGGATTTTTTTGCACCTTTCTTAAGCTGCCGGATCTTGCCGTCCTTCATCTTATTGCGACTGACGAAATAGAGATTGCCATCAGCATCGACGGCCGGTCCCTCGATTCCCGTGATCCCAGTTTCGGTGACGATGATGTTCTTTTTGTCCTGCGCCGGCGAACTGAGTGTCGCGGCGGCAAAAACCGCAAGCCCAACGAGACTCGCGGCGATCTGAGAGAAGCCAGGGCGCAAGGCTGACATGCGGGCACTCCGTGTGGAGATACCGCAGTGTTGGCGATGCAACAGCAAGTCGCAAGGGTCAGGTCGTGACAATCTCCGCAACGGCCCGCTCTCCGCCCTTCGCGATGATGCGTGCGAGCGCATCGGTGACCGCGGTGCGGAAGCGCGGATCGGCAGCGAGCTCGGCGGTGAAGATTTCCCGCACCTCGAGCAGGGCAGGGGCGAGGCGCTCGGCGACCAGTCCGGCCTTGTCCCCAATCGCGCGCAGCCGGGCTGAGAGCGGATCGCGCACATCGATCGGTTTGCCCTGCTCGTCGATGCCGGTCACGTAACGCATCCAGCCCGCGACGCCCATGACGAGCCGGTCGATTGGCGCGCCTGCCGCGAGCCGGTCGCGGATCGTGCCAAGCAGGCGCTGCGGCAGCTTCTGCGAGCCGTCCATGCAGATCTGCCAGGTGCGATGGCGCAACGCCGGGTTCTCGTAGCGTTCGCGCAACGCGCGCTTGTAGGCCGCGACGTCGGCGCCGGGCGGCATCTTCAGCGTGGTCGCGGCATCGTCCATCACGGCCTGCGCGAGGCGGCGGTAGTTCGCGTCCTTCATGGTGTCGGACACGGTCTCGTACCCGGCGAGATAGCCGAGATAGGCCAATGTTGAATGACTGCCGTTGAGCAGCCGCAGCTTCATGTTCTCGTAGGGCGCAACATCGGTGACGAATTCCGCGCCTGCGATCGACCAGTCCGGCCTTAAGCCCCGCGCGAAGCGATCCTCGATCACCCACTGGGTGAACGGCTCGGTGACGACCGGGGCGGCGTCTTCCAACCCGAGGCGTGCCGAGATTGCGTTGCGGTCGTCATCCGTCGTCGCGGGTGTGATGCGATCGACCATCGTCGAGGGGAACAGCACCTCGTTGCGGATGAAGCCGGCGAACGCCTTGTCGCGCAGCGCGGCGAAACGCGCCACGATCCCGGCAACGGTGCGTCCGTTATGTGGAAGGTTGTCGCAGCAGAGCACCGTGAACGCCGGCACCTGTGCCTCATGGCGACGGCGCAGCGCCTCGACCAGGAACCCCGGCACGCTGCGCGGCTGCGCGGGATTTGCAAGGTCGTGGACGATGTCGGGATGCGTCTCGTCGAGTGGGGTGGTGGCCGGGTCGTAGCAGTAACCCTTCTCGGTCACCGTCAGCGTGACGATCATCACGGCGGGGTCGCAAAGCGCATCGAGCAGCCCCGCCGGGTTTTCCGGCGCCACCAGCACATCCTTGATCGCACCGACGACCTGCAGCCGCTCGCCGTCCGCCCCGCGCACCGCCAGCGTATAGAGCCCGTCCTGTGGCTTCAGCGCATCGCGCACCGCGGGCGAGCGCAGGCTCGCCCCGAGGATGCCCCAGCGCTGGTCGCCGGCGTTGAGCGCGGCCTCGGTGTACATCGCCTGATGGGCGCGCTGGAACGCACCGAGCCCGAGATGCACGATGCCGGTTGTGACAGCGCCGCGGTCGTAGCGCGGCCGCGCTATTTCGCGCGGCAACCGGGACAGGGTTGCGTTCGAAAGCCTTGGCATCGCCGCTAGAGCTTGTACGCCTTCTTGGCGAGATTGTAGGCGAGGTCGCGCGCGACCTCGCGCGCTTCGTCTTCGTCGAGCAGGTGCTTCACCACAAGCTCGGCGAGATAGGCGCAGTCCACGCGTCGCGCCACGTCGTGCCGGGCCGGGATCGAGCAGAAGGCGCGCGTGTCGTCGTTGAACCCGACCGTGTTGTAGAAGCCGGCGGTTTCGGTCGTCAGCTCGCGGAAGCGCCGCATTCCTTCCGGCGAGTCGTAGAACCACCACGCAGGGCCGAGCTTCAGGATCGGGTAATGGCCGGCCAGCGGCGCCAGTTCGCGCGAGTAGGACGTCTCGTCGAGCGTGAACAGGATCAGCGTCAGGTCGCGCTCGTTGCCGAACCGGTCGAGCAGGGGTTTCAGCGCTCGCACGTAGTCCGTGCGCGTCGGGATGTCGGCGCCCATGTCGCGGCCGAACTTCGCGTAGAGCTGCGGATTGTGGTTGCGCATCGAGCCGGGGTGGATCTGCATCACCAGCCCGTCGTCGAGGCTCATGCGCGCCATCTCGGTCAGCATCTGCGCGCGGAACAGCTCGGCATCGCCCTCGCTGAACTGCCCCCCGACGATCTTGGCGAACAGCCGCTCGGCATCGGCCTGCGGCAGGTCCACGGTCTGCGCCGAGACATGCCCATGGTCGGTCGAGGTCGCGCCGTGTTGCTTGAAATAGGCGCGGCGCAGCCGGTGCGCTTCGAGATAGCCATGCCATGTGAAGGTGTCGCAGCGGGTGATGTTGCCGAACGTCTCGATATTGGCCTTGAAGCCATCGAATTCGGGATCGATCACCGGGTCCGGCCGGTAAGCCGTCACGACGCGGCCCTTCCAGCCGGATGCCTTGATCGCGTCGTGCGAGGCAAGCGGATCGAGCGGGCTCTCGGTCGTGGCGATGACTTCGATCTTGAAGCGCTCGAACAGCGCGCGCGGCCGGAAATCCGGCCGGATGAGGCACTCGCTGATGCGGTCGAAATAGTCGTCAGCCGTCTCTGCGGAGAGCCGCACCGTCATGCCGAACAATTCGGCGAAGGCCTGGTCGAGCCATAGCCGCGTCGGGGTTCCGCGGAACAGGTGGTAGTTCTCGGCAAACTTGCGCCAGATCTTGCGCGCGTCGGTCTCGACCGGGCCGCCGTCCTTGCGCGGAATGCCCATTTCCTCGAGCGTCACGCCCTGGCTGTAGAGCATGCGGAAGATGTAGTGATCCGGGATCACCAACAGCCGCGCCGGGTCCGGGAACGGCGCGTCCTCGGCATACCAGCGCGGGTCGGTGTGGCCGTGCGGCGAGACGATCGGCAGGTCGCGCACTTCGCCGTAGAGCCGGCGCGCCACCGCGCGGGTCGCGAAATCCACCGGGAACAGGCGATCCGCATAGATCAAAGGCGCGGTGAGGGGTGCGGCGCGCTGCGGCTTCATCCTTCTGGCTCCGGAATACCTCTTGATCTTGGCATGTCCTACGGCTTCAAACCGAGTGTGTCGAATCTCTCCCGGGAGGAACGGTTGATGCGGCAGGCGTGGCGCTGGTACGGGCCGGACGATCCGGTCACGCTCGATCACGTGCGCCAGGCCGGTGCGACCGAGATCGTCAGCGCGCTGCATCAATACGCGCCGGGCGAGGTCTGGCCGCAGAAGGCCGTCGCCGAGCGGAAGGCGATTATTGAGAACACGCCCGCCGGCCGCGTGCCGCTCAAGTGGACGATCATCGAGAGCATCCCGGTGCCGGACGATATCCAGCGCGGCAGCGATGGCGCCGTGAAGCAGACCGAGATCTGGATCGAGAGCATGCGCACGGTCGCGGCCGAGGGCATTCGCACCATCTGCTATAACGTGATGCCGGTGGTCGACTGGACGCGCACCGATCTCGACTACCCGATGCCGACCGGCGCGACGGCGCTGCGATTCGACTACGACCGCTTCGCGGCGTTCGACATCCATGTGCTCAAGCGCAAGGGCGCGGAGGCAGGTTACGACGAGGCCGTGCGCGCGCGGGCGAAAAAGGTCGCGAACGGCCTGTCGCAGGCCGATTCGGAGCTGCTGACCAAGAACATCGCGGCAGGGCTGCCGGGCGCGACCACGTTCTCGGCCAATCTCGATGCGTTCCGCGAGCGTATCGCCTCATACGGCGCCATCACGCCCGATAAGATGCGCGCCAACGTCGCGGCCTTTCTTGCGAAGGTGACGCCGGTCGCCGAACAGCTCGGCGTGCGGCTGACGCTGCATCCTGACGATCCGCCGCGCCCGATCTTCGGCCTGCCGCGCATCGCCTCGACGCGCGCCGACTACGAGGCGCTGTTCAAGGCGGTGCCGTCGCGGGCGAACGGCATTTGCTTCTGCGTCGGCAGTCTTGGCGCGCGGCCGGACAACGACGTGGTGCAGATGGCGAAGGACTTCGCGCCGCGCACTTACTTCGCGCATCTGCGCGCGACGACGATCGACGACAAGGGCAGGAGCATCAGCTTTACCGAGTCCGATCATCTCGATGGTGATGTGAACATGGTCGACGTTCTGGGTGCGATGCTGGCCGAGAACAAGACGCGCGACGAAGCCTGGCGCATCCCGTTCCGCCCCGACCACGGCCATCGCATGCTCGACGACATCGAGAAGACGCGCATCAACCCGGGCTACACCGGGATCGGGCGCCTCAAGGGCCTCGCCGAGCTGCGCGGCGTGATCCGGGCGCTGCAGTAATGGCTAAGCACCGCATTGCCGTCATCGGGCTCGGCATGGCGGTCACGCCGCATGCCAAGAGCCTGGTCGACCTGAAGGACCGCGTCGAGGTCGTGCATGCGTTCAGCCCGAGCGAAGCGCGCCGCAAATCGTTCGCAGAGAAATTCCCGTTTCCGCTCGCCGGCAGCCTCGACGCAATCCTCGGCGACAAGTCGGTCGATTGCGTCGAAATCCTCACGCCGCCGAACACGCATCTCGATCTGGTGCGCCAGTGCGCGGCGGCGGGCAAGCACATCCTTCTGGAAAAGCCGCTCGAGGTTTCGACCGAGCGCGCCGTCGAGCTGGTGGAAATCGCGCGCAAGGCTGGCGTCACGCTCGGCGTGATGCTGCAGCACCGCTTCCGGCCCGCTGCGCTGAAGCTGCGCGAGCTGATGCGGCAGGGCGCGCTCGGCCGGATCGTGAACTGCTCCACTGGGATCCGGCTATGGCGGCCGCAGAGCTATTACGATGTGGAAGGCCGCGGCACCAAGGCGCGCGACGGCGGCGGGGTGCTCATCACGCAGGGCATCCACACGCTCGACCTGATGCTGAGCCTCGCCGGCCCGATCAGCGAGGTGCGCGGCTATGCGATCACCTCGAGTGTGCATCGCATGGAAACCGAGGATTTAGTCGCGGCGGCGGTGAAATACGAAAACGGCGCGATCGGCACCATCGATGCGACCACCGCAGCCTACCCGGGCTTTCCCGAGCAGATCGAGATCATCGGCGAGAAGGCGACCGCCTCGCTCGCCGGCAGCGATTTGGTCGTGGCGCACCACGATGGCCGAGTCACTGAGATGAAAACCGAGTACGGCGCCGGCGGCACCGGCGCCGATCCGATGGCTTTCCCGAACGACTGGCATCGCGCCGTGATCGCTGACTTTTTCGATGCGCTGGATGAGAAGCGCGAGCCGATGATCAGCGGAGCAGAGGCGCTCAAGGTGCACCGGCTGATCGATGCGTTGCTGGAAGCGGGAGCGACGGGGCAGACGGTGCGGGTGCAGTCCGAGTAGTCCGGCCACGCGCCCACCCCGCGGTGTCATCCCGGCCGACCCCGGCCTTGAGCCGGGGGAAAGCCGGGATCCATCGTGCATCGCTCTCAGGCCGAGCTTCTTGGCGAGATGGTTCCCGGATCGGCTCGCTCCGCTTCGCCGTCCGGGATGACAGCGGAGTGCTGGCGCCGGTCCGCGCATACCGCGCCGCTGCAAAGAATCTCCGAACGATGAAAATCAGTCATCTTCCCGACACGATTTGCTGGACATCTCAACCGTGGCAGGTGGAAGTGATGCACGAGCCCCATACTGGGCTCAGGGAGGTCCATCGATGCTCGCGTCCGTCCGCGCCGGCTTTGCCGCCGCGCTCGTCGCTTTCTTCTCTTTCACCGCGTTTGCCGCAGACAAGCCCTTCCAGAGATCGGACCTGGCGGATAGCGCCGTCCGGCTCGAAGCCCAGATCAAGGCCGAGTCAGGACAGGTCGCAAAGCCGGTTGCGACTCTGCGCAGCGAGGCGGACGCCGCCTTCGCGAAGCGCGATTTCCGCTCCGGGATGCAGACGCTGGCGCAGGTCGTCTCGGTCGCGCCGCGTGAAGCCGGAAACTGGCTGCGGCTTGCCCGCGCCATCCTGCAGATCCGGCCGAACGACGACCGCGAGCGCGTCAACTTCCTCGAGCGCGCCGCAACCGCGGCTTACATCGCCTATCAGCGTTCGGGCAACGCCGGCGAAGAGGCCGACGCGCTGGTGGTGCTTGGCCGCACTTTCGCCGAGCGCAAGCTGTGGCGTCCGGCGCTCGATGCCTATCGCTATTCGCTCGATCTGCGAGAGGTCGCGGACGTGCGGCAGGCTTACGAGCAAGTGCGCGACGACCACGGCTTCCGCATTCTCGACTACTCCGTCGATGCGGATGCGGCGTCCCCGCGCGCCTGCTTCCAGTTCTCCGAAGACCTGCCCGGCAAGCGCACGGACTTCTCGCCGTTTGTCGCACTTGAGGGCACCGACAAGCCCGCGATCACCACGGAAGAGAAGCAGCTTTGCTTCGAGGGGCTGAAGCACGGCGAGCGCTATTCGATCACACTGCGCGCCGGACTGCCCTCGACCGTGCGGGAAACGCTGCAGAAATCGGCCGAATACAACATCTATGTGCGCGACCGCTCACCGTACGTGCGCTTCACAGGCAAGGCCTATGTGCTGCCGCGGGTGGGGCAGCGCGGCATTCCGGTGGTCAGCGTCAACACCGCCGCGGTCAGTGTGCAGATTCACCGCATCGGCGACCGCAACCTGCTCGACACGGTGCTGGGCGGGGATTTCCAGCGCAACATTTACACCTACGAGCGCGGCCGGCTCGGCACCGAGAAGGGCGAGCTTGTCTGGAAGGGCGATCTGAAGATCGACTCGGTGCTCAACGCCGACGTCACCACCGCCTTCCCGATCGATCAGGCGGTCGGCGATCTGAAAGCCGGCGTCTACGTGATGACGGCCCAGCCGGAGACGCGCACGGCCAGCGATGACGAGAGCTACGGCCAGCTCGCGACGCAGTGGTTCATCGTCTCCGATCTCGGACTGACGGCCTTTTCGGGAAACGACGGCGTCAACGTCTTCCTCAACTCGCTTGCGACGACCGAAGCGAAAGCGGGAATCGAGATCCGCCTCATCGCGCGCAACAACGAAGTGCTCGCTGTCCGTACCACCGATGCGAACGGCTTTGCGCGGTTCGAGTCCGGGCTGGCACGCGGGGAGGGCGGCCTGGCGCCCGCGATGCTGGTCGCGGATGGCAAGGGCGATTACGCGTTCCTGAGCCTGAAAGGCCCCGCCTTCGACCTGACCGACCGTGGCGTCGCGGGCCGCGCCGTGACCGCCAATCTCGATGCCTTCGTCTATGCCGAGCGCGGCGTCTACCGGAGCGGCGAAACCGTCCATCTCACCACGCTGTTGCGCGACTCGCTCGGCGCTGCCGTCACCGGCGTGCCGATGACGCTCGTCATCGAACGGCCGGATGGCGTCGAGTACCGCCGCGCGGTTGTGCAGGATCAGGGGCTCGGGGGGCGCTCGCTCTCCTTCCCGATGATCTCCACGGCGCCGACCGGCACCTACCGCGTGCGCGCCTACACCGATCCGAAGGGCGCAGCCGTCGGCTCCACCAGCTTCCTGGTCGAAGACTACGTGCCGGATCGCCTGGAGTTCGATCTCGCGTCACCCACCGGCAAATTGTCGAAGGAGACGCCGGCGGAGATCACGCTCGACGGGCGCTTCCTCTACGGCGCGCCGGCCTCCGGCCTCGATCTCGAAGGCGAGATGAAGGTCAAGGCGGCCGACACACGTCCCGGCTTTGCCGGCTACCAGTTCGGCTCCAATGACGACGAAGAGGATGTAAAGAGCGAGCAGACCTCGCTCGAAGACCTTCCGCAGACCGACGACGACGGCAAGGCCACCTTTACCGTCGCGCTCGACAAGCTGCCCGGCACCTCCCGTCCGCTCGAAGCCGAAGTGACCGTGCGCCTCGTTGAGTCCGGCGGCCGCGCGGTCGAGCGCAGCATCACGCTGCCGGTGGTTCCGAGCTCGACCATGATCGGCGTGAAGCCGCTGTTCTCCGGCAAGGCGCTCGGCGAAGGCGAGAACGCCGGGTTTGATGTGATTGTCGTTTCGCCCGACGGCAAGCAGCTTGCCGCCTCCGGACTGCGCTACGAGCTGCTCAAGATCGAGCGGCGCTACCAGTATTACCGCCGCGACGGCCGTTGGGAGTACGAGCCGGTCAAGAGCACGCGCCGGATGGCTGACGGCCGCATCGATGTGTCCACCGACAAACCGGGCCGCATTGCATTGCCTGTGAGCTGGGGCCGCTACCGGCTCGATGTTGCGAGCGACGATCGCAGCATTCCGCCGACGTCGGTCACGTTCGACGCGGGCTTCTACGCGGATGCATCGGCAGACACGCCCGACTTGCTTGAGATCGCACTCGACAAGGCGGAATACGCGGCCGGCGACACGATGACGGTCGCGGTGACCGCGCGGACGGCCGGCAAGGTCACGCTGAATGTGGTGGGCGACAAACTGTTCACCACCACGACGATGGATGTGCAGGCCGGGACGGCGCGTATTCCGCTTACCGTCGGCCGTGACTGGGGCACCGGCGCCTACGTGGTTGCGACGCTGCGCCGCCCGCTCGACGAGGGAGCGAGCCGCATGCCGGGCCGCGCCATCGGCCTGCAATGGTTCTCGGTCGACAAGAAGGCGCGCACCTTCGCGGTCGAGATGCCGCTGCCGACACTGATGCGTCCGAACGGTCCGCTGCGTGTGCCGCTGAAGCTCGCCGGTCTCAACACGGGCGAGGAGGCCAGGGTCGTCGTCGCAGCAGTCGACGTCGGCATCCTCAACCTCACCAACTACAAGCCACCTGCGCCGGACGACTATTACCTCGGGCAGCGGCGGCTTTCCGCCGAGCTGCGCGACCTCTACGGCCAATTGCTCGACGGGATGCAAGGCACGCGCGGCTCGATCCGCACCGGCGGCGATGGCGCGGGCGCGGCGCTGGCCGGCACGCCGCCGACACAGCCGCCGCTCGCGCTCTATTCCGGCATTGTCACCGTGAAGTCGGACGGCTGGGCCGAGGTGCTGTTCGATATCCCGGCATTCTCCGGCAGCGTACGCGTGATGGCAGTCGCCTGGTCGAAGGACAAGGTCGGCAAGGCGTCGGGCGATGTCACGGTCCGCGATCCCGTCGTGCTCACAACGACGCTGCCGCGCTTCCTGCTGACGGGAGATCGCGGCACGGTCCGGCTCGATCTCGACAACGTCGAGGGTCCGGCCGGCGATTATGTCATCAACGTGCAGACGTCTGGCCCAGTGCAAGTCGGACAGGCGGCGCAGACCGTCAGGCTTGCCGGCAAGCAGCGCTCCGGCGTGATGCTGCGGATCAATGCGAACGCGGTCGGGATCGGCAATGTGGCGGTGAAGGTGACGGGGCCGAACGGCTTCGATATGCAGCACAGCTATACGCTGGCGGCGAAGCCCGCGACCCAGATCCTGACGCGCCGCACCGTGCGACCGATCGCGAGGAACGAGAGCATCACCATCTCGAGCGACCTGTTCGCCGACCTCGTGCCGGGCACGGGGGGCGTACAGCTCTCCGTCGGTGCTTCGACCGCGCTCGATGTTGCGGCGTTGCTCAAGGCGCTCGACCGCTATCCGTTCGGCTGCACCGAGCAGACGACTAGCCGCGCGCTGCCGCTGCTCTACGTCAATGAGCTGGCGAGCGAGGCACATCTCTCGCTCGATGCGTCGATCGACGATCGGCTCAAGGGTGCGATCGAGCGCGTGCTGTCGCGGCAAGCCTCCAACGGCTCGTTCGGGCTTTGGGGAGCCGGCGGCGGCGACATGTGGCTCGACGCTTACGTCACCGACTTCCTGACGCGGGCACGCGAGCGCAATTTCGCCGTGCCGGATGTCGCGTTCCGGCTGGCGCTGGATAACCTGCGCAATCACATCGCGCAGAACGATCCGGCCAAGAACGGCGGCAGCGACCTCGCCTATGTGTACTACGTGCTGGCGCGTAACGGCGTCGCGCCGCTCGGCGATCTGCGTTACCTCGCCGACACCAAGCTCGACGCCCTCAAGACTCCGATCGCCAAGGCGCAGCTCGCCGCCGCGCTCGGCATGCTCGGCGACAAGACCCGCGCCGAGCGCGTCTACAATGCGGCGCTCGACGACATCCCGCCGCAGCCGAAGCTCGAGCTCGGCCGCACCGACTACGGCTCGGCGTTGCGCGATGCGTCGGCTTTCGTGGCGCTGGCCTCGGAAGGAAGCGCGCCGCGGGCGTCGATCGTGAAAGCCGTGGAGCGGATTGAGGCGGCGCGCGCGCTCTCGTCCTACACCTCGACGCAGGAGAACGCCTGGATGGTACTCGCCGCGCGGGCGCTCGCGCGCGATACCGCCAACATGGCGCTCGACGTCGCGGGCGAGACGCGGCGCGGGCCGCTCTATCGCAGCTTCAGCGCCAACGATCTGCGGCCAGGGCCGCTGCGCGTCACCAACAACGGTGACGCGAACGTGCAGGCGGTGGTCTCCGTGATCGGCGCGCCGCTGACACCCGAGCCCGCGGTCGACAGGGGCTTCTCGATCCACCGTTACTACTACACGCTGGATGGAGAGCGGGCCGATGTCAGCAAGGTGAAGCAGAACGAGCGCTTTGCGGTCGTGCTGAAAATCACCGAAGGCCAGCCGACCTTCGGCCGCATCATCATCGCGGACTACCTGCCGGCGGGGTTCGAGATCGACAACCCGCGTCTCGTCTCCTCCGGCGACACCGGCACGTTGTCGTGGATCGAGGACGCCAAGGATCCGACGCACTCGGAATTCCGCGACGACCGCTTCACCGCGGCCTTCGACCGGTCGAGCAGCGACAAGGCGGTGTTCACTGTCGCCTACGTGGTGCGCGCCGTGTCGCCCGGCAAATACGTGCTGCCGCAAGCCTATGTCGAGGATATGTATCGTCCCGACCGCTTCGGCCGCACCGGCGTCGGCTCGGTCGAGATCGAGGCGGCGAAGTGAGCGACGCCCCAACTAGGCGGTGGCGGCGCTTTTGCGCCGCCGCCGTTGCACTGGCTCTTTGTTCGGTCGCGGGCGTCGGTGCCTTCGCCGCGTGGGTCCATTCCCTCGGCCCCGTGCCGCTGGGAGAAAGCATCGAGTTCTCCACCGTCGTGATCGACCGCAATGGGCAGCTCTTGCGGCCCTACGCGGCCGTCGACGGCCGCTGGCGTTTGCCCGCGAACGTGAAAGACGTCGATCCGCGTTACCTCGATCTGCTGATCGCCTACGAGGACAAGCGCTTCTACGACCACAATGGAGTCGATCCGCTCGCGGTCGTCCGCGCGGCGTTCCAGCTTGTGTCGAACGGGCGCATCGTGTCGGGCGGCTCCACGCTCACCATGCAGGTCGCGCGTCTGCTCGAGCCGCGCTCCGACCGCACCTTCGGTGCGAAGTTGCGCCAGGCCGTGCGGGCCATCCAGCTCGAACGCAGGCTCTCCAAGGACGACATCCTCACGCTCTATCTCGCGCTCGCCCCCTATGGCGGTAACCTGGAAGGCGTGCGCGCGGCCTCCCATGCCTATTTCGGCAAGGAGCCGCGAAGGCTCTCGCTCGGCGAAGCCGCATTGCTGGTCGCGATCCCGCAGTCACCCGAGGCGCGGCGTCCAGACCGGTTGGCGGAAGTCGCCAAGCGCGCGCGTGATCGCGTGCTCGAACGTGTTGCCCGGGCGGACCGGATACCGTCCGATGAAATCGTTCTCGCCAAGACCGAGAGCGTGCACGGCGGACGCCGGCCGATGCCGATGTTCGCGCCGCACGCCGCCGATCAGGCGATCGGAACATCGCAGGGCCGCAAGGTGATCGCGCTCACGATCGACGCGAACATGCAGAAGCCGCTCGAAGAGCTTGCGCGCGAGCGCGCCCGCTCGCTCGGTCCCGACGTTTCGGTGGCGATCGTCGCGGTGGACAATGCGACAGGGGAGGTGCTCGCGCGCGTCGCGGGCGCCGACTACTTCGACGAGCGCCGCGCCGGCCAGGTCGACATGACCCAGGCGCTGCGCTCGCCCGGCTCGACGCTCAAGCCCTTCATCTATGGTCTCGCGTTCGAGGATGGGCTGGTTCATCCCGAGACGCTGATCGAGGATCGCCCGACCCGCTACGGCAGCTACGCGCCGGAGAATTTCGATCTCACGTTCCAGGGCACAGTGCCGGTGCGCAAGGCGCTGCAGCTCTCGCTGAACGTGCCTGCGGTCGCGCTGCTCAACGCCGTCCACGCGAACCGCCTGACGGCGCGGCTCGCCGATGCCGGTGGGCATCTGATTTTTCCGAAGGGCGAGACGCCGGGGCTCGCCATGGGGCTCGGCGGCGTCGGCGTGACGCTGACCGACCTGACCATGCTCTACGCCGGCCTCGCGCGCGGCGGAAATGCGGTCGCGCTCACCGAGCGGCGCGACACGCTCGATACCGCGCCATCGCGCAGGCTGCTTGATCCGGTCGCGGCCTGGTATGTCGGCAACGTCTTGATCGGCACGCCGCCGCCCGAGAATGCCGTGGGCGGGCGCATCGCGTTCAAGACCGGCACCAGCTACGGCTATCGCGATGCGTGGTCGGTCGGCTTCGACGGCAAGCGGACGATCGGCGTGTGGGTCGGCCGTCCCGATGGTGCCCCGGTGCCGGGACTGATCGGCCGCGGCGTTGCGGCACCGATCCTGTTCGACGCATTTGCCCGATTGCCCGGCCTGGCTGTTGCTCTGCCGAAAGCGCCCAGGGGCGCGATCTTCGCAACCAACAACCGCCTGCCGTTGCCGCTGCAACGCTTCCGCCCCGGCATACTGGCAGGCGATGCGTCCGACACCGCCCCGCGCATCATGTTCCCACCGAACGGGGCGCGGCTGGAACTTGGGGCATCCGGGACCGAAATGGCGCTGAAGATTTCGGGCGGGGTAAAGCCGCTGACCCTCTTGGTCAACGGCGTCCCGCGTCGCGCGGAAGCCAATCGGCGCACGATGTTCTTCACGCCCGACGGTCCCGGCTTTGCACGGCTGACCGTGATGGATGCGCGCGGGGTCGCCGACAGCGTCGTGGTACGCATCGAATAGCCGCTTTCTCCAAGTCCACTAACGACTTAGCGGGCTTTGCGTTTTCGTCCAATTCCTCTAGTGTCCGCGCGAATTGGAATGGGCGGGGACATGATCGCGCGGCTCGCGCCAGCTTCGCTGACAAAGGACATCGGTGCGCTGCTCGTTCTTGCGACGGCGTCGCATGCGCGAGCGATCACCGTTCTGGTCCTGATCTCGCTCATTTCGTTCCTGCCGGGCTCCTTCAACATCCCGCCGGTCGACCGCGACGAGGCGCGCTTCGCGCAGGCGACCAAGCAGATGATCGAAAGCGGCGACTTTATCGACATCCGCTTCCAGGATGAGGTCCGCTACAAGAAACCAGTCGGCATCTATTGGATGCAGGCCGGCGTGGTGCGTGCCGCGGAGGCGGTCGGCATCCGCGACGCCCGCACGACCATCTGGCTCTATCGCGTCCCCTCGTTGCTCGGTGCCATCGGCGCGGTGCTGCTCACCTATTGGGCCGCACTTGCCTTCATGACGTGGCGCATGGCGTTCCTCGCCGCCCTCATGATAGCAACCTGCCTGCTGCTGAACGTCGAGGCGCGCCTCGCCAAGACCGATGCCGTGCTGTTGATGTGCTGTGTCGCCGCGATGGGTGTGATGGCGCGCGCGTATCTGTTCCAGTCGACGGGCCGTGACATCCGATGGCGTCATGCATTCCTTCTCTGGACGGCACTCGCCGCCGGAATTCTGCTCAAGGGTCCGTTGATCCTGATGGTGGTCGGGCTCGCGGCGCTTGCGCTCGTGATCGCCGATCGGTCCGCGAGCTGGCTGATGCGGCTGCGGCCACTGGTAGGCGTGCTATGGATTCTGCTGCTGGTGCTGCCCTGGTTCGTGGCGATCATGGGCCGCGCGGGAGACAGCTTCCTGCAGGAATCGGTCGGGCGGGACCTGCTCGCCAAGATCTTCAAGGGACAGGAAACCCACGGCGCGCCGCCCGGTTATTACCTGGCTCTGTTCTGGGTGACGTTCTGGCCCGCGGCCCCGCTTGCAGCAGTTGCAGCGCCAGCGGTGTGGCGGCATCGCCGCGAGCCGCCGCTGCGTTTCCTGCTGGCATGGGTCGTACCCTGCTGGCTCGTGTTCGAGCTGGTCGTGACCAAGCTGCCGCACTACGTGCTCCCGCTTTATCCAGCGGTTGCGATCCTGATCGCGCGCGAGATCGAGCGCCGCGAGCTCTCCGAAAACCCGCATCTGACGCGCTTCACCGTTATGTGGCCAATCTTCATGGCGGTCATTCCGGCGGCCGCGGTCTGGCTTGTGCTCTATATGCGCGGCCAGTTTGCCTGGCTTGCCTGGCCTGTCGGCGCGGCCGGTCTGATTTTGGGGTACTACGCCTGGCGGCTCTACGATGTCGAAGGTGCGGAGCGCTCTTTCCTGCGCGCGGTGGCGGGCACGCTGTGCATGATCTTTGCGGTGCTGGGCGTCGCCGTTCCTCTCATGCGCCCGGTATTTCCGAGCGCCGCGCTCGCCGAGATTGTTCGCGGTGCCGACTGCCGCAATCCGGTGATCGCCGCAGCGGGATTCCATGAGCCGAGCCTCGTGTTCCTGATCGGCACCCGGACACGGCTGGTCGACGGTTCCAGCGCCGCGGAGATCCTGCGCGGCGGCGACTGCCGCTTTGCCATCATCGAGTCGCGGCAGGAACGCGCATTCGCGCAGCGCGCCGAGCAGATCGGATTGCGCTACCGGCTCGGGCGCCGGCTGGAGGGCGGCTTCAACATCAATGGTGGCCGGCAAGTCTCGTTCGCCATCTACCGCGCGGAGCCGCCGCTGTGACGGCGAGCCTGCTCGGCAAACAGTGCGCGCCGGAAACCGGCTTGCGCCGCATGACCGGCACGCTGCTCGGCTGGCTTGCGCTGGTGGTGCGGCCGCGCCGTTTCCCGGAATCGCGCCTCTTGCCGCCGCGCCTCCGGCTCGCCCTCGGCGCACTTGCGGGCATCCTGCTCGTCGGCCTCGCAATGCTGCTGCTCGACGCGCGCGGCTTCACATTTGCCGGAACGCTGCCGCTCTGGCTGGTGAGCACCTTCAACGAGTTGACCGATTTCGGCCGGTCAGGATGGAGCCTCATTCCGATTGCTTGTCTGATTGTGCTCGCCGCAATCCTGAGCACCGCGAGCGCCGGGCGCGTGACCAATCTCGTGCTCACGAGCCTCGTCGTGCGCCTCGAGTTCCTGTTCCTGGCGATTGCGCTGCCCGGCCTCTTCGTCACCGTGGTCAAGGGCTTGATCGGGCGAATGCGGCCATCCGAGCTCGGCCCATTCATGTATTCGCCATGGTCGTGGCAGCACAAATACGCGAGCCTGCCGTCCGGTCACAGCGCCGCCGCTTTCGCGCTCGCGATTGCAGTCGGCGTGCTCTGGCCGCGCGCGCGCCTGTTCGTTTGGACGTTCGCAGCAGCGATCGGGGTGAGCCGCGTGGTGATCCAGGCGCACTACGTCAGCGACGTGATTGCGGCGGCTTTCGTCGGCGGCTTCGGCGCAATCCTCGTGCGCAACTGGTTTGCGGCACGCGGGCTCGCGTTCATTCCGGCCCATGATGGAACCGTCCGCGCGATGCCGGGTCCATCATGGCGGCGCCTCAGGGTGGTTGCCCGCCGGTTGCTCGGCCAATAAGAACCCGGCCTGACAGATTCCACGCGGATGCCGATGCCCGAGACGACGCCAACAGCTACACCTGCCGTTTCCGTTGTTGTTCCGGTGCGCAACGAGGCCGAAAACGTGCGCCTCCTCGCCGACGAGATCGCGACTGCGCTCGGTGGCCGCTGGAGCTTCGAACTCATCTACGTCAACGACGGATCGGCGGATGCGACCGAACAAGTGCTCATAGAGCTAAGGTCCGAGCGCCCGTATCTGCGGCAGATCAAGCATGCGATGTCGTGCGGCCAGTCCGCAGCGGTTCGCAGCGGCGTTGCGGCTGCGCGCGCGCCTCTGATTGCAACACTCGATGGCGATGGTCAGAACGATCCGTCGTTCATTCCGGCGCTCCTGCATGCCTTCGAGCAGGGCGGAGCGCGCATCGGGCTTGCGGCAGGCCAGCGCGTCGGCCGCCATGGCGCGGCGAAGAAGTTTCAGTCGCGCATCGCAAACGGTGTGCGCAGCACAATCCTGCGCGACGGCACGCGCGACTCAGGCTGCGGCCTGAAAGTGTTTCGCCGCGATGCCTTCCTGGCGCTGCCGTACTTCGACGGGCTGCATCGCTTCTTGCCCGCGCTGTTTCGCCGCGAGGGCTACACCATCGCCTATGTCGACGTGATCGACCGGCCCCGCCATGCCGGAAAATCGAATTACGGCCTATGGGACCGGCTGTGGATCGGCATTCTCGATCTTGCCGGCGTGTGGTGGCTCGTCCGCCGCCGCAAACGCGTGCCGCAGGTTTCGGAGGTTTGAATGCTCAGCGCTCTCTCGAACTATCTGCACGACGTGTTCATCATGCAGTTCGATGGCTGGGTCGCGCTCGGCTTCCTCGCGCAGGCATTGTTCAGCATGCGCTTTCTGGTGCAGTGGATCGCCTCCGAGCGCGCCGGGCGCAGCATCATTCCGACAGCGTTTTGGCTATTCTCGATCGGCGGCGGCGTGCTGCTATTCGCCTATTCGCTCTACCGCCGCGATCCGGTGTTCATCGCCGGGCAGGGGCTCGGACTCTTTATCTACTTGCGCAATCTCTACTTCGTGCTGCGCGAGAAGAAGGGTCAGGCAACCGCCTGATGCATCGCGGCGAAGCCGCGCTCCAGGTCGGCGGTCAGGTCGCCGATATCCTCAAGCCCAATGTGGAAGCGGATCGTCGGTCCGCCCGGGTCCCACTTGGTCGCGGTGCGAAACGCGGCGCAATCGAACGGGATCGCGAGGCTTTCGAACCCGCCCCATGAGGCGCCGATCCCGAACAGGGTGAGCGCATTGATGAAGGCATGGGCGGCCTCATCGGGCATCGGCTTGAAGACGATGCTGAACAGGCCCGATGCGCCAGTGAAATCCCGCTTCCAGATCGCGTGACCGGGATCGCTTTCGAGCGCGGGGTGGAGCACGCGCGCGACCTCGGGGCGTGACGCGAACCATTTTGCGATCGCGAGCGCCGATTGCTGATGATGCATCAGGCGCACCTTCATGGTGCGCAGGCCGCGTAGCGCGAGGAACACGTCCTCCGGCCCCGCGCAGATCGCCATCGTGTCGAACGTGGCGCGAAGCTCGCGCCAGCATCGCTGGTTCGCCGACACCATGCCGAGCAGGAGGTCGGACGCGCCGCTGCAATATTTCGTGCCGGCCTCGATCGCGATATCGACGCCGCGCGCGTGCGGTGGGAAGAACAGCGGCGTCGCCCAGGTATTGTCCATCAGCACGATCAGATCGCGGGCATGCGCGACGGATGCGATCGCCGGAATGTCCTGCATCTCGAAGGAGAGCGAGCCCGGCGCTTCGGTGAACACCGCGCGGGTATTTGGTTTGAACAATGACGCTACGTCCGCGCCAAGCAGAGGATCGTAATAGGTAGTTTCGACACCGAATTTCTTCAGCACGCTCTCGCAGAAGTTTCGTGTCGGCCGGTAGACCGAGTCGGGCACCAGCAGGTGATCGCCGGCCTTGAGGCACGAAAGCAACGCGAGCGAGATCGCGGCCAGTCCTGAGGGCACAAGCACCGTTCCGGCGGCATCGGAGAGTTCGGTCCAGGCGACCTCGAGCGAGTTGGTGGTTGGCGTTCCCTTGGTGCCGTAGGTGTATTTCGCGTCGCGGTGCAGGAATTTTTCCGTGTTCGGATAAAGCACCGTGGAGCCGCGATAAATCGGCGTATTAACGAAGCCATGCTGCTCGCGCGGGTCGCGGCCCGCGGTCACAAGACGCGTCGCCGGCGACAACGGCTTGCCCGTTCCGCCGCTGCCATTTCCGTTCTCAGGCCTGCGAGTCATGAAAGCTCCCGGTCGAGGCATTTACCGCGTCACAAGGTCCATTCTCAACCCCTTGACCTCGCTGATCGATCGTTCTGAGATGCACCCCAACTCGGGGGCGGCGCCGCTCCTCCCGACGGCTGCCCAATGAGAACGGAAATCACCCTCTAGCCTGGAGATTGTTTAGTCATGAAACGTGCCGTCACCACGATCGCCCTTGCGGCAGCGGCTGCGTTTGCCGCGTCAGCGGCGTCCGCACAGACGCTCAACACCATCAAGTCGCGCGGCATTCTCAACTGCGGCGCCAACGGCACGCTCGGCGGCTTCGGTCTTCCGGATGCACAGGGCAACTGGACCGGCCTCGACGTCGATTTCTGCCGCGCACTCGCGGCTGCCGTCTTCAACGATCCCACCAAGGTGAAGTTCGTGGCGCTCACCGCGCAGCAGCGCTTCACCTCGCTCCAGTCAGGCGACGCCGACGTGCTGGTGCGCAACACGACCTGGACTTCCTCGCGCGATACCTCCCTCGGCCTCAATTTCACCGGCGTGAATTATTACGACGGCCAGGGCTTCATGGTGCGCAAGGCGCTGAAGGTGAATTCGGCGCTCGAGCTCAACGATGCGGCGGTCTGCGTGCAGCAGGGCACCACCACCGAGCTCAATCTCGCGGACTATTTCCGCGCCAACAAGATGAAGCTCAAGACCGTGACGTTTGCGACCGCCGACGAGGCGATCAAGGCCTATGACTCCGGCCGCTGCGATGCGTTCACCACCGACGCCTCCGGCCTTTATGCCGAGCGCTTGCGGCTCGCAAAGGCGGACGACCACATCGTTCTCCCGGAAATCATCTCCAAGGAGCCGCTCGGACCCTCCGTGCGTCATGGCGATGATCAGTGGTTCGACATCGTGAAGTGGACGCATTACGCGATGATCTCCGCCGAAGAGCTTGGCGTCACCAAGGCGAACGTCGACGAGCAGTCGAAATCCGCCAATCCCGATGTGAAGCGCCTGCTCGGCACCGAGGGCAATTACGGCGAGCAGCTCGGCCTGACCAAGGACTGGGCTGCGCGGATCATCAAGCATGTTGGGAACTACGGCGAAATCTTCGAGAAGAACGTCGGGCAGGGCTCGCCGCTGAAGATCGCTCGCGGTGTCAACGCGCTGTGGACCAAGGGCGGCCTGCAGTACGCACCGCCGATCCGCTGACGCGAGCAGCGTTGAAAAGCCGGGGCCGGGTGGCATGCCACCCGGCCTTTTTTGTCACAGTGCTTGCATGTGGTGAAAACGTAGGATGAAATGTGTGACCGGAGTGGGCGAACGTCAGTGAGGGCGTTCGGGGACAACGTATGAGCATCGCGCAGGACAGCGGCCCGCCGAAAGTCTCGCCGCTTTACGACCCGAAGGTCCGCAGCATCGCGTATCAGGTCATTCTCTGCGCGGTCATCGTTTTCCTCGCCTACTCGGCGGTCAAGAATGCGGCCGATAACCTGGCGCGCGCAAAGATCGCGTCCGGGTTCGGATTCTGGAACCAGACCGCCGGCTTCGACATCAGCCAGACGCTGATCGAGTATTCGGCGAATGCCAGCACGTACGGCCGCGCGTTCTGGGTCGGCCTGCTCAACACCCTGCTCGTGGCGGCGATCGGCATCGTGCTTGCGACGGTCGTCGGCTTCGTGGTCGGCATCGCACGGCTTTCGAAGAACTTCCTGCTGGCGAAGCTCTCAGCCGGCTATGTGGAGATCATCCGCAACGTTCCGCTGCTGCTGCAGCTGCTGTTCTGGTACAACGCGGTGCTCAAGGCGCTGCCCGATCTGCGTGAGAGCTGGACTCTTCCGGGCAGCATCTTTCTCAACAATCGCGGGTTCTTTTCCCCGTACCCGATCTTCAGCGCTGGAATTGAGTTTGTTGCGGCCGCTTTCGTGATCGGCGTGATCGGTGCGATCGCCTACGCACGCTGGGCCAAGAAGAAGCAGGAGAAAACCGGCGAGCAATCTCCGGTCGGCCTCGTTGCGCTGGGTTTGATCATCGGGCTTCCGCTCATCGCTTTCTTCGCGGCTGGCATGCCGGCAACGCTGGGATACCCCGAGAAGGGGCGCTTCAACATCCGCGGCGGGCTCGAGATCCTGCCTGAGTTTGTCGCGTTGCTGATCGGGCTCGTGTTCTACACCGGCGCCTTCATCGCCGAGGTGGTGCGCGCCGGCATCATGGCGGTGTCGAAAGGCCAGACCGAGGCCGCGGGCGCGGTCGGGCTGCGCACCGGCCCGACGCTAAAGCTGGTGGTCATCCCGCAGGCGATGCGCGTGATCATTCCGCCGCTCACCAATCAATACCTGAACCTGACCAAGAACTCCTCGCTGGCGGTGTTCGTCGGCTATCCGGATCTGGTGCAGGTCTTCACCGGGACGGTGTTGAACCAGACCGGCCAGGCGGTCGAGGTCGTGATGATCACGATGGCCGTGTACCTCACGATCAGTCTCGTCACCTCGATGGTGATGAACTGGTACAACGCGCGCATCGCGCTGGTCGAACGGTGACGCCATGGCGGTCGCGACACAGGACAGCGTGAATCACAGCTACGTGCGTGCCGCGCCGGTCGAAGCAATGCCGGCGCCCGGGGCGACCACTGGTGCGGTCGGCTGGATCCGGGCGAATCTCTTCTCCAGCCCTGCGAACATCGCGCTGACGCTGTTCAGCGCGCTCCTTATCTACTGGATCATCCCGCCGATGATCGACTTCCTGTTCCTGCACGCGGTGTGGAGCGGGAGCGACCGCGAAGCGTGCCTGCCGACCGCCGAGCGGCCGGAAGTGGGAGCCTGCTGGGCCTTCGTGCGCGACCGCTTCTTCTATTTCATTTACGGCTCCTACCCGATCCCGGAACGGTGGCGCGTGGATGTGTTTTTCGCGATGCTGGCGGTCGGCATCTTCTGGATGCTCTGGCTGGAAGCACCGCGCCGCGATCTTGGCGCGCTCTACTTCTTCGTCGTCGTTCCGATCATGTCCTACATTCTCCTCGTCGGAATGCCGGCGCTTGGTTTGCGCAAGGTCGACACCTCGCTGTGGGGCGGGGTGCTGGTCACCATCGTGGTGTCCTGGGTTGGCATCGTGTTCTCGTTGCCGATCGGGATCCTGCTCGCCCTCGGACGCCGCTCGCATATGCCGGCCGTGAAGCTGTTCTCAGTGATCTTCATCGAGTTCGTACGCGGCGTGCCGCTGATCACCGTGTTGTTCATGGCGAGCGTGATGCTCCCGCTGTTCGTGCCGGACGCCTGGTCGCCCGATAAGTTGTTGCGGGCGTTGATCGGCATCGCGATGTTCGCCGCGGCCTACATGGCGGAAGTCGTGCGCGCCGGCCTGCAGGCGATCCCGAAGGGCCAGTACGAAGGCGCGATGGCGGTCGGACTCGGCTACTGGCAGATGATGTATCTGATCGTCCTGCCGCAGGCGCTGAAGATTACCATTCCGAACATCGTGAACACCTATATCGGGCTGTTCAAGGACACGACGCTGGTCGTGATCGTCGGCATCTTCGACTTCCTGCGCACTGTCGAGGTCTCGCGCATCGACCCGAAATGGGCGGCCCCGACGACCAGCGCGACCGGATATGCGTTCGCCGCGATCTTCTACTTCATTTGCTGCTACGGCATGTCGCGTTACGCCAAGAGCGTCGAAGCGCGGCTTGCCAAGGGCGACAGACGCTAACCATCAGGTGTGACGATGAGCGACGTAGCAACTGCGACGAAGGGTGACGGCAAGCTCGCGGTGGAAATTGCCGGCATGCACAAGTGGTATGGCGACTTCCATGTGCTGCGCGACATCAATCTCGCGGTCGAACGGCGCGAGCGCATCGTGATCTGCGGACCGTCAGGGTCCGGCAAATCCACCATGATTCGCTGCATCAACCGGCTCGAGGAACATCAGCAGGGGCGCATTATCGTCGACGGCACCGAGCTCACCGGGGATCTCAAGAAGATCGACGAAGTCCGGCGCGAGGTTGGAATGGTCTTCCAGCACTTCAACCTCTTCCCGCACCTCACCATCATGGAGAACTGCACGCTTGCCCCGATCTGGGTGCGCAAGATGCCGAAGAAGGAGGCTGAGGATGTGGCGATGCACTTCCTCACCAAGGTGAAGATCCCCGAGCAGGCTCACAAATATCCGGGCCAGCTCTCGGGCGGCCAGCAACAGCGCGTCGCGATCGCGCGCGCATTGTGCATGAAGCCGAAGATCATGCTGTTCGACGAGCCGACATCGGCCCTCGACCCCGAAATGGTCAAGGAGGTACTCGACACCATGGTGCAGCTCGCCGAGGAAGGCATGACCATGCTCTGCGTGACCCACGAAATGGGCTTCGCGCGCCAGGTCGCGAACCGCGTGATCTTCATGGACTTCGGGCAGATCGTGGAGGTGAACGATCCGCAGAATTTCTTCGCGCATCCGCAGCACGAGCGGACCAAGCTGTTCCTGAGCCAGATCCTGCACTGACGGATCGCGATACCGCGGCCGCTCCGGGTGGTGTCAGGCCTGGCCGCCGGCGCGGTGAAGAGCTAGCAAGAGCTAGCCAAGCCGCTCAAACTTTCCGTTGATCGCCATCAAGCCCGTCTCAACCCCAAGCTTCGGCTGTTTCTCGTTGACCTGCTTGCGGAATTCCGCGAGCGCCTTGCGATGTGTCTCGGTCTCGGCGTCCTTCGTGGCGACCGCCGCCTCGCCATAAGCGATCTTGGCGGCGCCGCAGTCGCGGTGATTGATCGCGATGACCCTCTTGATGTTGTGCAGCTGGATTGTGGCCGCGAGGTTGTCCCAGAACGCCTTGTGCCAATCCTTGAACGGCTCGGCGACGACGCCGATCGCGGCGCCCGCAATGACGAACTGGCTGAATTTGCCAGTCAGGTGGCGTTTCGCCATGTACTTTCGTACCGGCTCTTGCATGCGCGGATCGATGCAGCCGAGAACCATGGCCTCGTAGTGGCCGGTCGCCGCGAGTGCCGTGTACGGCTGCAGCGCCGCAAACGCCGTAAGGATGCCGCCCGCGCGCAGCAGTGAGCGCCGGTCGAACCGGCGTGCCAGAAGATCGCCGCAGCAGGTGCAGCTTCCGAGACCGTGAATTTGAGTCATGTCAGCTCCTGATTGAGTGACGCATTATTACCGCTCCAGCGGCCCGCTCGCCTTCTTCCAGGCGTCGATGCCGCCCTGCAGGTGGCAGGCGGAGGTGAGCCGCGCGTCCTGAGCGGCTTGCACCGCCATGGCGGAGCGCTCGCCGAAGGCGCAGTAGAAGAGGAGACGCTGGTTCGCCGCCAGGCCGCGCAAGAGCCCGCCGGGCGCGATGTGGGCGGCGAACTCGCCATAAGGGGCGTGCAGCGAGCCGGGGATCACGCCGTGCTTCTCGCGCTCGCTCCTCTCGCGCAAGTCGATGAACGCTATGTCAGGCTTGCCGACGAGCGCGAGCGCGTCGGTCGTGCACACCGCCCAGCCGCGGCGCGCGATATCGTCCTGCGCGAGCCCGACCTTCATGTTGGCCGGCACCGCCACGTCCATCATCTTCGGATTGGGCAGATTGAGATTGTTCATCAGCGCGGCATACTCGTCGGCCGACTTCACCTGAAGGCGCGGATTGAACGCCTTCTCCTCGCCGATGGTCGAGACCGTCTCGCCCTTGTAGTCGTGCGCCGGAAACAGGAGCGTATCCTCCGGCAGCTTGAGCAGCTTGTTGAAGATCGAGTCGTATTGCGCGCGCGGATCGCCGTTCTGAAAATCGGTGCGGCCGGTGCCGCGGATCAGCAGCGTATCCCCGCTGAACACCCGGTCGCGCATCACGTAGCTGTAGGAATCGTCGGTGTGGCCCGGCGTGTAGAGTACTTCGAGCGACACGCCCTCGACGGTGAGCTTGTCGCCTTCGGCAAGCCGCATCGACACCACATCGGCCTTGGTGTTCTCACCCATCACGGTGATGCAATGCGTGCGGTCGCGCAACGCGCCCAGGCCGGTGATGTGGTCGGCATGCAGATGGGTGTCGACCGCCTTGACCAGCCGCAGGTCAAGCTCGGTGATCAGTTGCAGATAGCGGTCGACCTTCTCCAGCACCGGATCGA
>Ga0190275_10000618_pt1 | contig 29553 bp, 32 predicted proteins | sample Popmic550T_FD_133745 | JGI IMG/M metagenome (GOLD analysis project Ga0190275, IMG submission 133745) | Populus adjacent soil microbial communities from riparian zone of Yellowstone River, Montana, USA - 550 T | ecosystem: Environmental > Terrestrial > Soil > Riparian zone > Trees stand | place...
CACGGGGTTCATCGTCTGGGTGACGTCGAGATATTGGCGAAGCCTGACCAGATCGATCGGGCTGCCGTTCCACAGCACCTGGTCCTGCGGCGTGATCACGATCTTGTTCTTGACCGGATCGATGGGCGGCGGCTGCTGGTTGGGCTGGTCCTGCGGAAGGTCCAGCTTCACAGCGTGGGTCTGGATCGGGATGGTGATGATGAACATGATGAGCAGCACCAGCATGACGTCGATGAGCGGCGTCGTGTTGATGTCCATCATGGGTTCGTCGTCAGAACCCCCGACTGACATTGACATAAGCTCTAACTCCTAAAACCTGTCGTTGCCCCGGCTCAGAGACGGGCGCCGCCGCGCGGAGGCGGCTCGGAAATGAAGCCGACGCGCGCGAAGCCCGCCCGCTGCATCGTGAAGATGGCGCCGCCGACGCATTTGTAGGGCGTGTTGATGTCCGCCCGGATATGCGCCTCGGGCATATTCTCTTCGGTCATGTTGTCGACGCCGCCGAGCTTCTTGATCTCGTCCTCGAGCTTCTTGACGGCCCGCTTGAGCAGCTCGTCGCTGTTCATCCTGGTGAGGCCCCAATAAACCTCGCAGGTACCGCCCGGGCCGCCAATCACGGAGAGAGAGACGTTCTCCGGCTTGGTCTGGGTCGCCTCGAAATCGACCTTGGGCAGCTTCATCGGGATCGTCTGGACGACGACGGGAATGGTGATCAGGAAGATGATGAGGAGCACCAGCATGACGTCGACGAGCGGCGTCGTGTTGATGTCGGACATCGGCGATTCTTCGCCGGTTTCGCTCTCTTGGCCGACATTCATCGACATAGTCGGTAATCCTATCCTAGCTCGAACACGGCGGGAGCCGGCGCCGGCGAAGCTTCGACGCTCCGCCGGCGCATTTCATCAGACTTTCTTCGGGCCGCCGTGGGGCGCGCCGATCGCGCTGCCGGTGGCGGTGGTGCCGCCCGGCGAGGCGGCGCCCGGACCCTTGGCCGCGCTCGCTCCGCCGGTGGCGGCGCCGGCGCCAGGCCGGTTGGCGATGACCGGACGGACCGCTCCGCCCGACATCATGTAGCCGTGGAGCTCGTTGGAGAAGCGTGCGAGCTCCTCGACGATCGCCTTGTTGCGGCGGATCAGCCAGTTGTAGGCGAGCACCGCGGGAACCGCGACGACGAGACCGAGCGCGGTCATGATCAGAGCCTCGCCGACCGGGCCGGCGACGGTGTCGATCGACGCCTGGCCCTCGGCACCGATCTTCACCAGGGCGCGGTAGATGCCGACGACGGTTCCGAACAGGCCGACGAACGGCGCGGTCGAACCGACGGTGGCGAGGAAGGCGAGACCGCTCGACAGGCGCGAGGTGATCGCGCCCTGGCTGCGCGCCAGCGAGTTGAGCATCCAGTCGTGCTGGTCGATCGGATCGGTCAGCTTGTCATGCTGCTCCAGGGCGATGATGCCGTCGTCGACGATCTGCCGGTAGGCGCTGTTCTTCTCGAGCTTCGAGGCGCCCTCGCGCAGGTTCGCCGATTGCCAGAAGGTCGTCCGGGCGCGGCGGCCCTGGTTGATGATCTTCTGCTGCTCGAACAGCTTGACGAACAGGACGTACCAGGAACCGGCCGACATGATCACGAGGATGATGAAGGTCGCCCAGGCGATCGCGCCGCCTTCCTCGAGTGCGGCCATGAGGCCATAGGGATTTTCGGCAGGCGGGGTGCCGGGTGCTGGAGTGGCCATGGTCTCTACTTTCCTCTCAGATAGAAATTGAAATCGTGATTACCGGTCGACCCAAAGTCAGTCGGCCGGGAGACGCCAGACGATGCGGCCGCTGACCGAGTCGCTCGTACTCGCTCCGGTGCTGTCGGTCGCGGGCGTGAAACGGGCCCTCGATCTCAGCAGCCGGCAGGTCGTCGAATCCAGCGCGGACGAGCCACTCGACGACGTCACCGTGCAGTTCGAGACCCGGCCGTTCGCGCCGACCTCGAGCCGGAAGCCGGTCGCGCCCGACTCCCCGCCGCGGACGGCCGAAGCGGGATAGTCCTCGTCCGAGAAGAGCGAGGCGAGATTCGCCTTCGCCCGGGCGGGCTGGACCTTGCGCGGCGGCGGCGGCGGCGGCGGCGGAGGCGCCGGCGGGGCCGGCGGAGCCGGAGGCGCCGTATAGGTGATCTGCGGCGGCGGAGCGACGCTCGTCGTCACCATCGGCGGCGGCGGCGTGTTCGTCCGGACGATCGGCGGCGGAGTCACCACCGGCGGCGGAGTCTGCGGCTGGTCCGGCGGCGGGGGCGGCGGCTTCTCCTCGGGGGGCGGCGGCTCCTCCTCGACGTTGAACGTCTTCAGGTCGGCCGCCACCTTCTTGACCACATTATAGGCCAGGCCGGTGATCAGTGCGTAGCCTAGAAGAGCATGGAGCAGGGCGACGATGAAGATCGCCGTCATGCGGCTCCGGCTCATCCTGTTGTCAGCATATGCCATTAATCAGCCACACTCCCTCTCTTCATCCTCTCGCAGGGAACCCGCGCGCCACAACAACGCGGCTGATCCCCAACGGCTCCATCCGATATGCGATGTATCAACATATCATGATCCGGAGCCGGTTCCTCTATCGTGAGACAAAGGAGGACGCAATCCTCCTGTGAATGCAAGGCACTTGCGCCTAAAACGGCCGAAATCCGCCGTTCATCCCGCTAAGCATATGGGAAACGGGGCATAAACTTACGGAGGCGGAACGGTGGCAGGCACGCTAACTTTTTGTAAACGGGTCCTTGCGGCGGCCGTCGTCGCCGCCGCGGCGGTTCCGGCCGACTCGCAGGCGCCGGCGCTGGCGGCCCCGACCTATGCCGATCTGGCCGACCTCGCGCTCGCCGCGCCGGTCGCCGCCCAGGTCCGGGTCGCCGAAGCGATGGCGGTCAAGGCCGAGCGCGCTCCGGGCCTGAAGCCGGGCATGGCCCGCTTCTATGTGGAAGCCGGGCTGGTCTCGCTGATCCGCTCGCCCCAGACGCTTCCGGCCCGGCTCAGCTACGTCGTCGATCTCCCGCGCGATTCGAAGGGCAAGGCGCCCAGGCTGCGCAAGGGCAGCGAATTCCTACTGCTCGCCGCGCCGGTGCCCGGAAAGCCGGGGGAGCTTCGGCTTGCCGCTCCCGACGCCCAGATCCCCTTCACGCCCGAGCGCGCCGCGACCCTTCGCTCGATCATCCGCGAGGCGAGCTCCGCGTCGCCGCCGCCGCGAATCGCCGGAATCGGCCGCGCCTTCCACGTGCCCGGGGCCGTACGCGGCGAGAGCGAGACCCAGATATTCCTCCAGACCGCCGGTGGGACTCCGGTGTCGCTGACCGTCCTGCGCCGCCCGGGCGAGACGCCCTTATGGGCGGTGGCGCTGAGCGAGATCGTCGACGAGGCGGCGGCGCCGCCGGCGCCCGGCACCCTCCTCTGGTACCGGCTCGCCTGCGGCCTGCCGCGGACTCTGCCGAGGCAGAGCCTCGCCGAAGCCGGCGAAGCCACGGCGGCGATCGAGGCGGATTACCGGCTGGTGCTGGAGCGGCTGGGACCGTGCGTGAGGACGAGGGGACAGGGCTGATCCACTTGCTTCCTCCCCGGCATTTGCCGGGGAGGGGGACCAGGCGAAGCCTGGTGGAGGGGTTCTTCGGACGCTGTAGAACCCCTCCACCGCGCTGCGCGCGGTCCCCCTCCCCCGGAAATCCGGGGGAGGAATTCAGTAGGACGTCAGCTCCACCCCCACGCCCGCGCAGTCCGGATAGATGTCGGGCTTGCGAGTCGCCACCCGAAGCCCGGTGACTCCGCGCCGAGCCGCGACGAGGTCGTAAATCGCCCGCGCCACGGTCTCCTGGAGGTTGAAGCGGCGGCCCTCCATCAGGGCGCCGATCTCGGTTCGAAGGAAGTCGTAATCCCAGGCGCCGGCGGGCCCGTCGTCGGCTGGAAAGCTCCCCTCGTCCACCCACACTTCGACCGTGACCAGCAGCCGCTGAGGCGCTCCGACCTCGAAATCGTGGAAGCCGATGTCGGCCGCGACGCAATAATCGTCGAGCACGATCTTGCGGCTCCTGGGCGCGAGCCGCTCGGGCACGAGTCCGTCCAGCTTCACCTGCTCATTCATTGCCGGGCTCCAGGAATTGCACGTCGCGGGGAAGCGCGAAAAAGCGCTGCCCGCCGTCGAGCGTGAGCGTCTGCCCGGTGAGGGTCGGCGTGGCAATGAGGAAGCGGAGGGCGGCGACGATCTCCTCGACCCGCACTCCGCGGCGAAGCGGGTTGAGGGCGTGGACCGAGTCGAAATTCTCCTGGGCGCCGGAGACGAGAGTCACCGAGGGCGCGATTCCGCAGACCCGGATCCCACGCTCCGCCCAGGCTCGGGCGCAAAGCTCGGTGAGGCCGGCCAGGCCGAACTTGGAGATGGTGTAGCTGAAGAAATCGGGATTGGGCTGGGCCAGCTTCGAGTCGAGCAGGTTGACGATCAGGCCGCCGCCCTCCGCTTGCGCCGCGAAGGCCTGCGAAAGCAAAGCCGGCGCCCGCAAGTTGACGGCGAGATGCGCCTCCCAGCCTTCGACGGTGAAGTCGTCGGCGCTGTCATAGGCGAAAAGCGAGGCGTTGTTGACCAGCAGGCGGGCCGGCGGAAGGCCGTCCAGCGCCGCCATCACCCGAGTCGCGGCATCCGGGGAGGCGAGGTCGGCGCCGACCACCGCGGCATCGCCCAGCTCCCGCGCCAGCGCTTCCGCCTCGCCGGTCGAGCGGCGGCAATGGATGAGCAGATGCCAGCCGTCCTCGGCCAGCGCCCGGCACAGAGCGGCGCCGATCCGCCGCGCCCCGCCGGTGACGATCGCCGTCCGCGCACCATCGAACTCGCTGGCCATGGCGCCGGATAGGATGGACGAACGGAGGCGGCAAGGCTTGCCGCCGGGCTCCCGCCCCGCCAGAGTCGCCGGCATCATGCCCATGCCCCCGCCCCCCGACGACCTTGCCGGCCTCTCCCTGGCCGAGATCGCCCGCCTGGCGGAGGAGAAGAAGATTCCGCCGGTCGACAAGTGGGATCCCACGCATTGCGGCGACAGCGAGATGCGCATCGCCCGCGACGGCACCTGGTTTCATCAGGGCAGCCCGATCGGACGGCAGGCGATGGTCCGTCTGTTCTCGACCATCCTGAGGCGCGAGCCGGATGGCCGGTTCGTGCTTGTGACTCCGGTCGAGAAGCTCGATATCGAGGTCGAGGACGCGCCCTTCGTCGCCGTCGAGCTGAAAGCGGAAGGGCAAGGCGAGACGGCGTCGCTCGCCTTCCGGCTCAACACCGGGGACCTCGTCGTCGCGGGCCCGGACCATCCCTTGCGCTTCGAGCCCGGCCCGGAAGGCCCGCACCCCTATGTCCGGGTCCGGGGCGGGCTCGACGCGCTCGTCGCCCGCCCGGTTTATTACGAACTGGCGGAGATCGCTCTCGCCGGGGGCGATCCGCCCGGCCTGTGGAGCGGCGGCACTTTCTTTCCGATGGGCCCGGAATGACCGGCCTCGCCGAGCGGCTTCGCGACTCGCTCGAGCGGGGTCGGCAGCGCCGTCCGATCCTGCTCGAAGGCGACGTATTGGAGGGCGCCGACGGCGATCTCACCCCGGCGGCGGTGCTGGTCGCGGTGGTCGACCATGTCTCGCCGACCGTCATCCTGACCGAGCGGCCCAGGACGATGCGCAAGCACCCCGGGCAGATCAGCTTCCCGGGCGGGCGGATCGACCCGGAGGATGACGGCCCGGTCGCCGCCGCCCTGCGCGAGGCCGAGGAGGAGATCGCGCTTCCGCGCGACGCCGTCGAGGTGATCGGCGTGGCGGACCTCTACCGCACAGTGACCGGCTTCGAAGTCACTCCGATCGTCGGCGTGGTTCCGCCCGGCCTCGACCTCCAGCCCCAGCCCGGCGAAGTGGCGGCGATGTTCGAGGCGCCGCTCCATTATCTTCTCGACCCGCGCCACCAGATGGTCCGGACCGTCGAATGGCAGGGCCGGGAGCGCAGCTATTACGAGATCGAATGGCAAGGCCGGCGGATCTGGGGCGCGACGGCGGCGATGATCGTCAACCTGTCGCGGCGCCTGGAGCTGGCGGAATGAACAGAGGGACAGTCCCTGTTTTTCCGGCGGTCCCCGCACGTTCGAAAAAGAGGGGCTATCCCTGTTTTTGGAACAGGCGGTGAAGCTGCCCAGGGCGGCCTGGCAGCGGCGCGAGGGGATGAAGCCCCTGCTCGCCGCGCTCGGCGCGAAGGACGGCGACACGCGCTATGTCGGCGGCTGCGTCCGCGACACCCTGCTCGGGCTTCCGGTCAGCGACGTCGACCTCGCCACCCGCCTTCCGCCGCAAGAGGTGATGAAGCGGCTCGCCAACGCCCGGATCAAGGCGGTTCCGACCGGCCTCGCCCACGGCACGGTCACCGCCGTGATCGCCGGCAAGCCGGTCGAAGTGACGACCCTGAGGCGCGACGTCGCCACCGACGGCCGCCGCGCCACCATCGCCTATACCGACGATTGGCGCGAGGACGCCGCCCGGCGCGACTTCACCATCAACGCCCTTCTCGCCGATCCCGCGACTCTCGAGATAGTCGATTATTTCGGCGGCGAGGCCGACCTTGCCGAACGGCACGTGCGCTTCATCGGCGATCCGCTCACCCGGATCGCGGAGGATCATCTCCGGATCCTGCGCTTCTTCCGTTTCTTCGCCCGGTTCGGAGCGGGGGAGCCCGACAAAGCGGCGCTCGACGCCTGCGCGGCGCGGGCCAACGACCTGATGGCGCTGTCGCGGGAGCGCATCGCCGACGAGCTGACCAAGCTGCTCGCCTTGCCGGAGCCGGTCGCCGCCGTTCGGCTGATGGTCGGGCGCGGAATCCTGAGGCCCGTCCTTCCCGAGATCGAGCCGGACGGGATCGAGCGTATGGCGAGGCTGGTAGAGCGGGAAAAGGAGGCCGGAGTGGAGCCGCACCCGTTGCGGCGGCTCGCCGCCCTGCTCCCGCCCGACGGGGAGACAGTGGCCGCGGTCGCGGCCCGGCTGCGGCTGTCGAACCGCTCCGCCAAAAGGCTGGCGGCAGCGGCCAGGCGCGACCCCGACGATTCGCTGCCGCCGCAGGCGCTCGCCTATGCGATCGGCGCCGAGGAAGCGGTGGACCGGATCCTGCTCGGCGACGGCGCGCCGGGCACGACGGCGGCGCTCGCCGGCTGGCAGCGGCCCCGGCTTCGGGTCGGCGGCGGCGAGATCATCGCCATGGGCCTCGCCCCGGGCCCGATCGTCGCCCGAACCCTCCAGGCGATCGAGCGCGAATGGGCCGAAGCCGGCTTCCCGCCGGAGGGCGCGGCGCAGCGGGCCATCGCCCGGCGCCATGTCGATCAGGCCCTTCGCGAAGCCCAGTAAGCGACGGCGGAATCGGGATCGAGCGGCCGGGCGAAATGGAAGCCCTGGCCGTGCGAGCAGCCCATCTCGGCCAGCGCCTTCGCAAGCTCGGGCGAGTCGATCCCCTCCGCCGTCGTCGCCATTCCGAGCGCGCTGGCGAGCGACAATATGGCCCGGACGATGGCCACCGAATCCGAGTCGCGAAGCATGTCGGAGACGAAGCTCCGGTCGATCTTGAGCATGTCGATCGGCAGGCGCTGGAGATAGGCGAGCGAGGTGTAGCCGGTACCGAAATCGTCCATCGCGACGCTGACCCCGAGCGCCTTCAGGCCTTCGAGGACCTTGGTCGCGCGCTTCGGATCCTGGACGATCGCGCTTTCGGTGAGCTCCAGGATCAGCCGCTCCCCGGGCAGGCCGTGTCGGGCGAGCGTGCAGTCGACGAAGCTCGTAATATCGTCCCGAGCGATCTGCAGGGCCGAGAGATTGACGCTGATTGAAAGCGGAAGCGGCCCGCCATGGGCCGAGTCCCACCGGCCCAGAGTCGCGATCGCGGTCTCCAGGGCCCATTGGCCGAGCGGAACGATCAGCCCTGATTCCTCGGCGACCGGGATGAACTCGGCCGGCGAGATCGGGCCGCGCCGGGGATGGTCCCAGCGCGCCAGGGCCTCGAAGCCGGAGACGGCGCCGGAGCGAAGGTCGATCAGCGGCTGGTAAGCCAAGGTGAGCCCGCCGCACTCGATCGAATGGCGAAGCTCGGTCTCGATGCTGAACCGCCGCCGCGCCGCCCGCGCCTGGTTCGGCTCGTAAATCTGGACCGCGCCGCTCGCCTTGGAGCGCTTCAAGGCGAACTGGGCGTTGCGGAGCACCTCCTCGGCCAAGGCCTCGCTGCCGCTCAGGAGGGCGCAGCCGAGCGCGCAGTCGACCCTTATCTCCAGCTCGGAGAGACGGAAGGGCGCCGCGAGCACCGCTTCGATCCGGGCCGCCGCCTGCAGCGCTTCCTCGAGGCCGCGGTCGAGCCGAATCAGGATCCCGAACTCGTCGCCGCCGGTTCGGGCGAGGAGGTCGCCGGCGCGGAGGGCGGAATAGAGCCGGCGGGCGAAGGTGATCAGCAGTTCGTCGCCGGCGAGCGAGCCGACGCATTCGTTGACCCGGCTGAAGCGGCGCATGTCGACGACCAGGACGGCGTGACTTCCGGGCTGGAAGCCGGGATCCTCGAGCACCGCCTCGACCTGCGCGTTGAACGCGGTCCGGTTGGGAAGCCCGGTCAGGCTGTCGCGGAGCATCTCGGCGCGAAGGCTCCGCTCGGTCTCGACCTGGGCGGTTCGGTCGTTCAGCGAGACGAGGCAGCGCCGGCCGAGCGCGGGAAGTCGCGAGAGCCGGGCGAACCGCACTTCGAAATGGCGGCCGCCGACCGGCTTGCCGTCGCCCATCTCGAGCTCCTGGATGGGCTCGTTCCCGCTCAGGAAAGTGGCGATGGCCGGGCCGATACCGCTCTCCGAAAGGAACAGGACGGCGCCGGCCGGCGCCCCCGGCGGGGCCTCGTCGGGCGCTATGAGCTCGCGAAAGCGGTCGTTTGCAAGGTCGATGACAGGGCCCGCATCTTCACCTTCGGCGACGACGAGAGCGGCAATCGGGAGTGCCTCCAGATAATCCTGGCGCGCCCGTGCGAATTCTTCCTCTTGAGATGTCAGGGACGCGGCTGCGCCGGCCACGCGGAGGCGGCCGGATCGGGGTGACTTGCTTCGCCCGCGCTTGGGTGCGGCCTGCATGGCGATGGGGATAGGGAAACAGGGTTAACGAAGCGTTGAGAAATAAGCGGCCCCACTCCGTCGTCCCGGCGAAAGCCGGGCCTCGGGTCAGGAAGTCACGGGGGGTCTCCAAAAGGTCCCGGCTTTCGCCGGGATGACGAATTACCCGAACGGCTTCTCCTTGGGAAAGCCGTTGGGCGGCATTCGACCGGCGGCGCCGCGCGCCGCGCGCCACGGGTTCATATCGGCCTCGGTCCGGGTCCGGCCGCTCTCGCCGCCCATCGGCCAGCTCAAGCCGTCGGCGAGTCGGAAGCTGGTCGCGTCGGCGAGGCCGCCGTCGCGGTAGCGCTGGAGCTGGACACCCTGGCCGCGGCCCATTTCGGGAAGCTCGGTGAGCGGATAGACGACCAGCTTCCGGTTCTCGCCGATCACCCCCACATAATCATGGCCCTCGCCGATCGGCCGCACCGTCCTCAATCGGGCGCCGGGCTTGAGGTTGACGACCTGCTTGCCCTTGCGGGTCTCGGCGACGGCGGCCGCCGCCGAAGTGACGAAGCCGCGCCCGTCGCTGGTGGCGAGCAGGAGCTTGTCGGCCGCGGCGGCCCGGAACAGGGTGACGATATTCCCCTCGCCCTCGACGTCGACCATCAGCTTGATCGGCTCGCCGAAGCCGCGCCCGCCGGGCAGCCGGTCGGCGGCGAGCGTGTAGAAGCGGCCGTCGGCGGCCGCGAGCAGCAATTTGTCGGTGGTATGGGCGTGGAAGAAGAAGCGGCCGCCGTCGCCCTCCTTGAACTTCAGAGCCTCCGCCTCGGCCGGGTCGACATGGCCCTTCATCGCCCGGATCCAGCCGCGCTGCGACATGATGATCGTGATCGGCTCCCGCTCGATCATCGCCTCGAGCGGGATCTCGCGGGTGGGCGCCGCCTCCTCGATCAGGGTCCGGCGGCGGCCGAGCTCGGTTGCGGGGCCGTAGCGGTCGCGCAGGGCGGTGAGGTCCTTCACCAGCCGCTTGCGCTGCAGCTTCGGGTCGTTGACCAGGGCTTCGAGCCCCTGGCGCTCGGCGGTCAGCTTGTCCCGCTCGCCCCTCAGCTGCATCTCCTCGAGCCTTCGAAGCGAGCGCAGCCGCATGTTGAGGATGGCTTCGGCCTGGCGGTCGTTGAGCCCGAATTCGGCAATCATCACCGGCTTGGGCTCGTCCTCCGTTCGGATGATCTCGATCACCCGGTCGAGGTTGAGAAAGGCGATGATATAGCCTTCGAGCAGCTCGAGCCGGTCGTCGATCTTGCCGATCCGATATTGCGACCGGCGCATCAGGACGCTGAACTGATGCGCCACCCAGGCCGAGAGCACCTCCTTGAGGCCCATCACCCGGGGGGTCCGGTCGGCGTCGAGCACGTTCATGTTGAGCGGCACCCGGACCTCGAGATCGGTGAGCCGGAACAGGCTTTCCTTGAGGAGCTGCGGATCGATGGTCCGGCTGCGCGGCTCGATGACGATCCGGATCTGCGCGTCCGATTCGTCGCGGACGTCGGCGAGGATGGGCAGCTTCTTGTCGGAGATCAGGGCCGCGATCTGCTCGATCAGCTTGTTCTTGGGCACCTGATACGGGATCTCCGAGATGACGAGCTGCCACATTCCGTTGGGCAGCTTCTCGATTCCGGTCCCCTCCCATTCCGAATCGGGCTTCCTCCCGGTCGAAAACCGGCCACGGACGCGAAACGAGCCCCGCCCCGTTGCATAAGCGGAGGCGATCACTTCGGGGCTGTCGACCAGCACCCCGCCCGTCGGGAAATCCGGCCCCTGCACCTTTTCTATCAGGGCGATGTGATCGGCCCTGGGGTCCTTGATCAGGACGATCGCGGCGTCGACGATCTCGGCGAGATTGTGCGGCGGGATCGAGGTCGCCATCCCGACGGCGATTCCGCTCGCGCCGTTGGCGAGCAGGTTCGGGAACAGGCCCGGAAAGACCTCCGGCTCCTCTTCCTCATTATTGTAGGTCGGGCGATAGTCGACCGTGCCTTCGTCGAGCCCGGCCATCAGCTCGATCGCGGCCGGGGTCAGCCGCGCTTCGGTGTAGCGATAGGCGGCGGCATTATCGCCGTCGATATTGCCGAAATTGCCCTGGCCGTCGACGAGCGGGTAGCGGAGCGAGAAATCCTGGGCGAGGCGGACCATCGCGTCGTAGACGGACTGGTCGCCATGCGGGTGATATTTGCCGATCGTGTCGCCGACGACCCGGGCGCATTTCTTGTAGCCGGAAGCGGGATCGAGGCGGAGCAGGCGCATCGCCCAGAGCAGTCGGCGGTGCACAGGCTTCAGCCCGTCGCGCACGTCGGGCAGCGAGCGGGCGGTGATCGTGGACAAGGCATAGACCAGGTAACGCTGCGAGAGCGCATCTTCGAAGCGGTGGTTCTGGATCGGATCGATATCGTTCAAGGCGTCGGACATGGCCGACCGATAGCAGCGGGATTCAGGCGAAGCGACATCCGTCTTGCTCATTGTCTACCGATGGGATAATGTAACAACCAGTCGGCGAAGATCGGCTCGAAACATGAGAGGAGAAAAGGATGCGCAAGGCACTCTGTTTGGGTCTCCTGATGGCAACGGCCGCCTGCGGTCAGGGCGGTAACGAAGATAGTGCGCTCCCCATGCAGGAGAGGCCGGCCTCCGACGCCAGCGAAGGCGTTTCCGAAGTGTCTGCGGACGCGGTTTCCAGCAGGGGCCCGCGTCCGCCCGGAGTCGCCCCTACCGCCGCGCCCGGAGTCGCCTTCAATTATCGCTACGCTTTCCGGATGCCGGCCGAGAATATCGGCCGGGTCCAGGAGGAGCATGCCCAGGCCTGCGAGAAGCTGGGAGTCGACCGTTGCCGGATCACGGCGATGAACTATCGCGACGACGGCGACCGGCATGTCGAGGCGCAGCTTGCCTTCAAGCTCGACCCGGCCCTGGCCCGCGCTTTCGGCCGGGATGGCATAAGTGCCGTCACCAGGGCGCAGGGCGAGCTCCTCCAGGCGGCGATCACCGGAACCGACGTCGGCAGCGAGATTGCAGCGGCGACCCGGGTCCAGGCCCAGCAGGCGGACGAGATTCGACGGATTGAGCAGCAACTTGCGCGCCCGGGCCTCAGCTCCGGGGAGCGGGTCGAGCTCCAGCAGCAGCTCCAGACCCTTCGCGACTCGGTCCGAGCCGGCCAGTCGGAGCAGACCGGGCGGCGCCAGTTGCTGGCGAACACGCCGGTGACCTTCGACTACAAGGCCGGCAAGACCGGCAGCCGGCTCGAGCGCGCGGTCGCCGACGCCGTCGACAATTTCGCCGGCGCCGGGATCACCGCCCTGATCGTGCTGGTGACGTTGCTTCCATGGCTCGTCCTCCTGCTCCTGCTCTGGCTGCTGTGGCGCTGGCTCAACCGGCGCTTCGGGCTCACCGGCCGCTATGCGGAACGGCGCGAGCCCGCGGAGTCTAGTCCGCAGGAGTCCTGAATGCGTCCGCCGGGGCCATCTCGGCCTCGGCGGCCATCTCCCCCAGCAGCCAGTCCCGGAAGGCGCGGATCTTGCCCCGGTTGCGCTTGTGCTCGGGGTAGACCAGCCACAGCGCCGGGCCGCTGACGACGACCAGGTCGAAGGGCTGGACGAGACGGCCCGCCCCGATCTCGCTCCGCCAGTAAAGCGGGGTGAGCAGGCCGACGCCATGGCCGGCGAGCGCCGCATTGCCCTCGAGCGCCTGCGAATCGAGGCGGATGCCCTGCCTCGGCGGCTCGTCCTCGAACGCGACTCCCGCTTCCTCGAGCCATTGCTTCCACCACCAATCGTGCGCGTTCAGCCGGGGGACCCGAAGCAGGTCGTCGGGCCGCTCGAGCCGGTGGCGGTCGCGGAAATCGGGGGTGCAGAGCGGAGTCGCGTAGAGACAGAAGAGGAAGTGCTGCCTGAGGCCCGGCCAGGGGCCGCTCCCCATCCGGACCGCGACGTCGACGTCGTCGCTTGCGAAATCGGTCATGGCGTTGGAGGTGAGCAGCCGCACCGCAAGCTCGGGCCGGGCGATCTGGAAGCCGCCGAGCCGGGCGGCGAGCCAGTTGGAGGCGAAGGTCTGGGCGGTGCTTATGGTGAGGACGCTCTCGTCCTCGTCGACAAGGCCGGAGAAGCCCTCTGACAGCCGGTCGAACGCCTCCGACACCACCGGCGCCAGCCGCCGTCCGGCCTCGCTCAGGGTGACCCGCCGTTTCGAGCGGACGAACAAAGGCACTCCGAGCCGCTCCTCGAGCAGGCGGATCTGGTAGCTGACCGCCGCCTGGGTCATTCCGAGCTCACCCGCCGCGAGGGTGAAATTCTCGTGCCGCGCCGCCGCCTCGAACACTCGGACCGAGGGCAGAGGCGGGAGGTGGCGCATGGGAAGATGATAAGCTCAGCTTATCACCTGCGTCCAGCCTTTAGTTGGACGATCGGTCGACCCGCCTCCTATCTAGCTCTTACCAAGCGCCGCACGACGCGGCACCCGAGCCAAGGAGTGATAAAATGCGCGATGAAATCGACAGCCGCATCTGGGCCGAGCATGGTCATGGCTTCTCCGAGGATCTCGCCAATTTCCTCGCCAGCGCGGGGGCGGCCATCGGCACCGGCCTGAGGCGCCTCAACGAGATGGAGTTCGACGCGCCCTGGGAACGCGACAGTCGCGGTCCCGGCCAGGCCTGAACGCCGGCGCGATAAAAGGAGATGCGAGATGAGCCATTTCGCCCCCAAGCTTGCCGCCTTCCTCTTCGCCCTCACCCTGACCATCTCGGGCGTGACATTGGCCGCCACCGGGTCCGCCCCGACCCTGCCCGGCCCGATCGCCCCTTTCGGCTGCGGCGCCTGACCCGAAGCCGCCGCGAGCGCCGGGAGTACCCTCTCCTCCCGGCGCTCGCTCCAATTGGTGCCAGGCACCAATTCCCAACTGACTGAAAAATCAGGCGCGGCTTAATTCGGTGTCCGACACCGATTTACCGGGTTTGCCAGGTTTGGCGGCTGCCGCTACCCCCGCCTCATGCGTCCCGCCCTTGCCCTCGCCCTCGTCGCGGCGCTAGCCGGGTGCTCGGTGTCCGAGCCCCCCGCCTCCCCGCCCCCGATGCAGACGTCGCCGCAGCCCGAGCTGATGAAGTGGCCGGCCCTGCTCGAGCGCGAGCGGCCGGAGCCCGACGCCACCCTCGCTTATGGCGCCGACCAGATGCAGAAGGCCGACCTCTGGCTCCCCGCCGGCCGGGGCCCGCACCCGACCGTGCTGATGGTCCATGGCGGCTGCTGGCAGACCGAGATCGCCGACCGCCGGATCATGAACTGGATCGCCGACGATCTGAGAAAGCGCGGAATCGCGGTCTGGAACATCGACTATCGCGGGGTCGACCGGACCGGCGGCGGCTATCCCGGCACCTTCCTCGACGCCGCCGCGGCCGCCGACGCGCTGCGCGGCCATGCGCCGCGATACAGGCTCGACACGAAGCGGCTCGTCGCCGTCGGCCATTCGGCCGGCGGGCATCTGGCGTTGTGGCTCGCGGCTCGCAAGGCGGTCAATGCCCGGCCCGCGAGCCCGCTCATCCCCCGCGGCAGCCCGCTCATCGGCGCCGATCCGCTGCCGATCGATACGGTGGTCAGCCTGGGCGGGCTTCCCGACCTCGAGCTCGCCGCGACCCCGCCCGGAAGCGGCTGCGGGACGGAAGTGATCGAGAAGCTGGTCGGGCCGCCGACCCTGAGCAGCCGCAACGTCTATGCCGACACGTCGGTGCCCCGCCTCGCCCCGCTCGGAGTCCGCCAGGTGCTGATCAACGGCCTCCAGGACCGGATCATCCCGACCTCTTATGCGGAGGATTACGCCGCCAAGATGCGGGCGGCGGGCGACAAGGTGCAGGTCCGTATGATTGACCGCACCGGCCATGTCGAGCTGATCGCGCCCGAGACCGCGGCCTGGGCGGCGGCGGTCGGGGAGATTGAGGCGGCGCTGGGACGAAAGGGCGGGCGTTGACGCAATCCCCGCCGTTCGCCCTGAGCTTGTCGAAGGGCTTTCCTTCTTCCTTCGCGGACACGGAAAAGGGAGGGCTTCGACAAGCTCAGCCCGAACGGTTTGGCTCATGACACCCACCCTCGAGCAGGTCCGGGCGCTCGACTTGGCCGACCCGCTCCGCCCCTTTCGCGACCGCTTCGTCCTCCCCGAAGGAATCATCTATCTCGACGGCAATTCGCTCGGCGCTCTGCCCAGGGCCGCGATCGCCCGGCAGCGGGCCATGGTCGAGGAGGAATGGGGCTCAGAGCTGATCCGAAGCTGGAACACGCGCGGCTGGATCGACGCTCCGCAGCGAATCGGCGCCAGGATCGCGGCCCTGATCGGGGCGAAGCCGAACGAGGTGATCGTGGCCGATTCGACATCGGTGAACCTGTTCAAGCTGATCGTCGCCGCCGCCGCGCTTTCCCCCGGCCGGCGCCAGCTCCTGTCCGAAGCCGGTAATTTCCACACCGACCTCCATATCGCCGCCGGCGCCGCCGAGCTGGCCGGGCTTCGGCTGGACGTCGTGGCGCGCGACGCGCTGGACCCGGCGATCGGCCCGGAGACCAACCTGCTCCTGCTCACCCACGTCCATTTCAAGGCCGGCTTCCGCTTCGACATGGCGCAGGTGACCGCCCGGGCGAAGGCGGCGGGGGCCCTGACCTTGTGGGACCTCAGCCACAGCGCCGGCGCCGTGCCGCTCGACCTCAATGGCGACGGCGCCGAGCTGGCGGTGGGCTGCGGCTACAAATATCTGAACGGCGGCCCGGGCGCCCCCGCCTTCCTTTACGTCGCCGAGGCCCTCCAGGATCGGCTGATGCCGCCTCTGCGCGGCTGGATGGGCCATGCCGAGCCCTTCGCCTTCACCGACGATTATCGACCGGCGCCCGGCATCGACCGTTTTCTCGTCGGCACTCCGCCCATGCTCAGCCTGGGAGCGCTCGAAAGCGGGATCGAGAGCTTCGAGGGCACGGAAATGGCGGCGCTGTGGACCAAGTCCGTCGCCCTGTTCGATCTCTTCGCCGGTCTCGTCCGGGCCCATTGCCCCGAGTTGGACTGCATCTCGCCGAGCGATCCGGAACGGCGCGGAAGCCATATCAGCTTCCGTCACCCCAACGCCTTCGAGCTCTGCCAGGCGCTGATCGCCGACGGGGTCATCGGCGACTTCCGGGCGCCCGACGTCGTCCGCTTCGGCCTGACCCCGCTCTATTTGGGCTATGAGGACATATGGCAGGCGGTGGAGCGCATTCGGGCGATCCTCGACTCCGGCCGCTGGCGCGATCCGCGCTTTGCCGTGCGCGGAAAAGTCACGTAAAATCCCTTGTGTGTTATTATTCTAACACACTATGATAGCAGCGAATCCAACCGAGGGGCTTTGCCATGAAATCCAAGACCGTGTTGCTCGCCGCCTGCGCCGGACTGACCGTCGCCGCCATCCCCGCTGTTGCGCAAAGCGACGTGCCCCTGATCCCCCGCGAGAAGATTTTCGGCAACCCGACCAAGGTCGCGGGCCGGCTGTCCCCCGACGGCAAGTGGCTCTCCTGGATCGCGCCGCGCGACGGGGTACTCAACATCCACGTCGCACCCGCCGCCAATCCGTCGGCGGTGCGCGCCCTCACCAGCGAGACCAAGCGTCCGATCCGGCAATATTTCTGGTCGCCCGACAGCAGGCAGATATTGTTCATCAACGACAAGGGCGGCGATGAGAATTTCCTGCTCTACGGCGTCGACGTCACCACCGGGGAGCAACGCACCCTGACCCCCTTCGAGAAGACCCGGGTCCAGCTCGTCAACATCTCGAACGAAGTGCCGGACCGGATCCTCGTCGGAGTCAATAATCGCGATCCCAAGTGGCACGACGTCCACAGCCTCGACCTCAGGACCGGCAAGCTCAGCCCGGTCCTGACCAACACCGGTGGCTACGCCAACTTCCTCGCCGACGAGCAGCTCAACGTCCGAATCGCGGCCAAGCCTCGGCCCGACGGCGGCACCGACTTCTTCCGCGTGTCGAACAATGTCGTCGAGGCGCAGCCGTTCGAGCAGGTGACTCTCGAGGATTCGCAGACGACCCGGCCGGTCGGCTTCACCGCGGACGGCAAGACGCTCTACTGGCTGGACAGCCGGGGGCGCGACACTGCTGCCGCCATCGCCCAGGACGTCGCCACCGGCCGCAAGACCGTCATCGCCGAAAATGCCAAGGCCGATATCGGCGGCGCCATGGCCAATCCGAAGACCGGCCGGCTCGAAGCTTATGCGGTCAATTACCTCAAGAACGAGTGGGTCCCGCTCGGCGGCGCCGTCAAGGGCGACCTCGACTTCCTGAAGAGCCGTCTGAAGGGCGAGCTCAGCGTCACCTCCCGCACCGAGGCGGACGACAAATGGATCGTCGCCGTCGACCCGGTAACCGCGCCGTCGAGCGCCCATCTCTACGACCGCAAGGCCAAGACCCTGACCAAGCTCTACACCAGCCGGCCGGAGCTGGAGGGCGCGCCGCTCGCCGCAATGCACCCGGTCGAGATCAAGACCCGGGACGGGCTCAACATGGTCTCCTACCTCACCCTGCCGCCGGGCAGCGACCCGGACGGCGACGGCAAGCCCAACAAGGCGGTGCCGCTGGTGCTGATGGTGCATGGCGGACCGTGGGGCCGCGACGTCTACGGCTACGACCCCTATGCGCAGTGGCTGTCGAACCGCGGCTATGCGGTGCTGGCGCCCAATTTCCGGGCCTCGACCGGCTTCGGCAAGAAGTTCGTCTCGGCCGGCGACCTGCAATGGGGCAAGAAGATGCAGGACGATCTGAACGACGCCGTCGACTGGGCGGTCGGGCGCGGAGTGACCACCGCCGACAAGGTCGCCATCATGGGCGGCTCCTATGGCGGCTATGCCGTGCTCGCCGGCCTCGCCTTCACGCCGGACAAGTTCGCCTGCGGAGTCGACATCGTCGGTCCGTCCAACCTGGCCACCCTGCTCGGCACCATCCCGCCTTACTGGGAAGCCTTGAAGGCGCAATTCTACAAGCGGATGGGCGATCCGAACACGCCGGAGGGCAAGGCCTATCAGCGGGAGGTGTCGCCGCTCTACAGCGCCGACAAGATCAAACGGCCCCTGCTGATCGGCCAGGGCGCCAACGACCCGAGGGTCAACGTCGCCGAATCGCAGCAGATCGTCGACGCCCTCAAGGCCAAGAGCATCCCGGTCACCTACGTCGTCTTCCCCGACGAGGGCCACGGCTTCGCCCGCCCGCAGAACAACATCGCCTTCAACGCGGTGGCGGAGAATTTCCTCGCCAAATGCCTGGGCGGACGGGCGGAGCCGATCGGCCCCGCGCTCAAGGCCTCGACCGCGCAGGTGCCCTATGGCGCGGAGTTCGCGCCCGGGCTCGCGGAGGCTTTGAAGTAATAAATCCTCCCCGCGATTTCGCGGGGAGGGGGGCCAGGCGAAGCCTGGTGGAGGGGTCCTTCGGAATCAGGAAGGCCCCTCCACCGCGCTTCGCGCGGTCCCCCTCCCCTGCAAATGCAGGGGAGGATTCAGACCCCCACATCCTCCCATTGATCGAACACCGCCCTCGGCACCGCCACCCCCTCGCGCTCGTCGTCCCAGATCAGGTGCATCAGCCACCAGCGCGTGCCGTCGTTGAACAGATGGGCGCAATTCATCCCCCGCTTGATCAGCTCGCCGCCCTCGGGCTCGGTCCGCGCCTCGTAGGCGGAGAATACCTGGGCGATATTGCCGAAGCGAATTGTCCGCCGCTCGGTCTCGACCTCGTAGAAGGGCCTGCCGGCGAGCAGCGCCTTGGCATTGGCCTCATATTCTTCGCCCGAGAAGGACGAGGCGACGGGCCGCCCGGCCTCGTCGAGCCGGGTCCGGACCAGCCGGACGTCGGGGTGGTAGAGCCGCCTCGACAGCTCGAAATCCTGTCCCCCCGGAGGCCCGGAGATCGAGCTGTAGAGCGCCGTCATCAGCGCGTCGATGGTCGCATATTGCCCAGCCTCGTCCGTCATCCGTCCCTCCCGCTCCGGGCCGCCACATTGCACAAAGGAGGGGGTTCCGCTATGGGCCGGAGCCCGTCCGCCACGCCGCGTCCGGGGCCGATTTTTCCCAGTCCCGGAAGGACTCGCCACCCATGTCCCGCCGCCGCCAGATTTACGAAGGCAAGGCCAAGATCCTCTACGAGGGCCCCGAGCCGGGCACCCTCATCCAATATTTCAAGGACGACGCGACCGCCTTCAACGCGCAGAAACGCGGCACCATCTCGGGCAAGGGCGTTCTCAACAACCGGATCTCCGAGCATATCTTCACTTTGCTCGGCCAGATCGGCATTCCCCATCATTTCATCCGCCGCCTCAACATGCGCGAGCAGCTCATCCGCCAGGTCGAGATCATCCCGGTCGAGGTGGTGGTGAGGAACGTCGCCGCCGGCACCCTCTCGACCCGGCTCGGGATCGAGGAGGGCACCCAGCTCCCCCGCGCCATCCTCGAATATTTCTACAAGGACGACGCTCTCGGCGACCCGATGATCGCCGACGAGCATATCGCCTGCTTCGGCTGGGCGAGCCAGGAGGAGATGAACGACATCGCCGACATGGCGGTCCGGGTGAACGACTTCCTGTGCGGCCTGTTCGCCGGGATCGGGATCCGCCTCGTCGACTTCAAGCTCGAGTTCGGCCGGATCTGGGAGAATGAATATCCCCGGGTCATCCTCGCCGACGAGATCAGCCCCGACGGCTGCCGCCTGTGGGACATGACCACCAACGAGAAGCTCGACAAGGACCGCTTCCGCCGCGACCTCGGCGGCGAGGCCGAAGCCTATCAGGAAGTCGCCCGGCGCCTGGGCCTGATGCCCGAGGGCGACAGCAACATGGTCCTCGACCTCGACAAGCACCGGCAGAAGAAGGGCCGCTGACCGCCGCCTCCCGGCGGACGCCCCGGCCTGCCGGCAGATCCGTAGGTGAAGAAGCCCGTGTCGGGATGGGTGACGCGGACCCGGTTGCCGTCGCCGTCGTAGAAGTGGCCGATCGCCCGGCTCGTCCCCGCCATGGCCAAAGTGGACGAAGTGGACCGGCCGAACCCGTCATATTGCGTGGTGACGCCCTCGCCGGCCAGGCTGTCGAACCGGGCCTTGGTCCGGAGGCCGCGAAGGTCGTAGCGGCAGCACGGGTGCGTCGGATAATTAGATATTGTGTCGCCGGAATTCCTGCCCTCACGGTTAAACTGGTGCGACACGGTGCGGCTAACGCCGCCCATGTTGCTGGTCGCGTGTGCGTTAGCTAATTAGGTATTGTCCTCTCGGAATTGTCGTCCATCTCTAAGCCGATCAGCCTGAGATTTTTTCCCAGAGCGATTGTCTCGGAGCGTACATCCGTAGCAAATACCGATAATAGTAAAAAACTTGGCTCAGATTCCGGGCATCTTGTGTTCAGAATGTCTGATGCTGCGCCTTGGTTAGCTTTAAGGCTTAAGAAAGTTAGGACCAATTCTTTTGTGATATCGTATGCAATGTAGTCTATCTTGTCGTGTATCTCTTCAGCTTCTGCGCCAGTAATTAAAATGCTTCTACAACCATGCGTGATTAAGGAGGCCACAGCCGACTCGTCCGAACCTGTCCACTGACGCTCAAAGTGCAACCAAGCAGAGAAGGCGCCTGATCGCTCTGGCTTAAACGACCTTAATAGCGTTGAGCTTATAGCATACAGCAGGGGGGAAGTGCTCACTTAGCCAATCTTCCTGCTTCTTCCCGCAAACTGTCCGCCTTTTTTAGGTCTTGTGCCGCCTGCTTGCGAAACTCTGCCGCTTCCCCCTTGAGGTGAGCTATGCGATCCGCTTGCTGGCGGGCAATCGTGCTGGAGGGCTGGCCTTCCATGCCAGGCCTCACGGTTGGGTTGCGCTCAAAATCCTTCACCTTTTTCTCGTGAGCCACCGCGTTTCTAATTTTCCTAGCCGCTCCTCTTTCGAGGCGCCTTGCTGTGGTTAGCAGCTTAAAAGCCTTGCCGGCAGGGGTCAGTTGGACCCCGGCCATAACGATGTTGGTAGGGGTGGGATGCTTGGCTGCTTTGATCAAATCTCCGAAGAGAAAGTCAGCCAAATCAGCAAAGGCATTAGTCCCATCTTTTTGGTGCGGATAAATATCTCCGAGCCCGCTGGGATCACTCCGATTGACGGGGTCGTTCCCCACATACGCGTAGAGATTGATCTGGTCCTCATACCCAATCGGATCGACCTGCAGGAACCGCCCGAGCGTCGGCGAGTAGATGCGGGCTTTGTAATAATACATGCCGAGCTCGGGGATCCACGCCTGGCCCGTGTACTGGAACCGTCCCGTGTTGCCCGCTCCGGGCGTGCCGTATGGGTCGGGCTTGGCGACTCCATATTCGTCATAGGCGTTGATCGCGATCGGGTTGCCGTACATGTCAGCGACGGCGATGATCGAGCCCTGCTGGTCGGCGACCAGGGCGCGGCGGTAGCCGCCGGCGAGGTTCTCGTACCAGATGAGCGGGTCGTCGGTGTCTCGATTATCTACTGATAAAGCATTTAAGATTTCTTAACTCTAGAATGCAAATCTCTCGAAATGTTTTAAAAAACTCTTCCCGCTCGTCATCGCTTCCTTGAAGACGAATGGCGTCGGCTTGACTATCAATGCTAATAAACTCATCAATATATGGGCTAGGATAATCATATTCGAGATTGATCCAACAGTCTATAATATCTCGTGATAATGCGGTCAACTCATAGAAGTTGTTAGGTGTTGAATTGGCCAGTCGTCTCAGCTTACGCTGAGTTTCGCTAGTCATTGAGTCCTCCCTGAACCTTATATCTGAGATCGTACAGCTTACCTGTCTCTACATTCCGCACAGCATGAACTTGTATTTTTGCGCCATTCGCAGTCGTCGCTATCGTGCCAGTTGTGACCTTTTGATAGTCGCTAGCGGCTCCTCCGTATTTCTGCGCGTAGGCTGCAGCATAACGGAAATGCCCTTTTGAGCCAGCCGCGACGGCCCCGCTCGCGAATACTGTACCCTCCCCTCTACGGAGCCCTTGAACAGCCGGCCTAGCAGCCGACCATAAAGCCTTTGCTGCAGCAGACCCAAAAGCTTCACCCGCTTGGAGTATTCGGATAGCGCCGAAGGTGCGACTGATGACCTTTCCAAAGGGTGTAAGGGTGACCGCCGCAATCGCGACATTCTTGGCGGAAGGATTGTTCGCGGCCCGCACTAGGTCCGCACCTAAAAATTCGCCCATCTCGCGGAAGGCGTTTCGGTCTGGCTTCAGAGAAGGATAAATATCTCCGAATTTTCCAGTCGGATCGATTTTGTTGACCGGATCATTCCCGACATACGCATAGAGATTGACCTGATCGTCATACTCGATCGGGTCCACCTGCATGAACCGCCCCAGTGTCGGCGAGTAGATGCGGGCTTTGTAGTAATACATGCCGAGCTCGGGGATCCACGCCTGGCCCGTGTACTGGAACCGCCCCGTGTTGCCCGCTCCGGGCGTGCCGTATGGGTCGGGCTTGGCGACTCCGTATTCGTCATAGGCATTGATCGCGATCGGGTTGCCGTACATGTCGGCGACGGCGATGATCGAGCCTTGCTGGTCGGCGACCAGCGCCCGGCGCCAGCCGCTGGCGAGGTTCTCGTACCAGATCAGGGGATTGTCAAACGGCCGCGACGGACCCGTGGCGTTTAACGCAGGCGTAGCTCGTTGATATCTACGTCGACCAGCTTCGTTTCGAGTCCTTGAAGATTATCGCCTATAACAGCACATTCGACCGTCGCATAATTAGCGCCCTGAACATACCAAACGATCGTTCCAGATCCAACAACCCCAAACTTCTCGGCAATGTACGGTGGAATGGTCACTTCATCTAACTCTTTCATAGCAGTATCCACGTTGTTGTAACTAGGGTACAATCTTGAAGTCCTTGGCAGTTATGAGCCTTGGCGCTCCTGCAGCCTTGCCTTTCGTATCAATCTGCCAAACTGTTGTGAACGCCCCCTTCTTACCGTTCGCACTACTACCTGTGTAGCCTGGGTGTATACCTTCCCATACTGCGTAGTTTTTTGAAGCGAAGCCGCACGAGGATCGAACTTAATCTGGCGGGCCAAAGCTGCGCTATTCTTCTGGGAAAACCCAAGGGCTCGATCGAACCAAGCTGCCTTGGAGGCGCCGTCCCTTGTGCAGGACTAAGAAGGTAATTGAACACTTTAGACTCGGTCATGGCGCGAGCCGCTCTAACGCTCATCCAAGCCTGCACCGTCCGAGCCGCCAACCCTATGCCACATATCGCCAAGTAGCTAGCGCCTTCACCCAGCAGACCCCCGTCATAGAGGAACCGGGTGACCCCCGTCGCGCCGACCGAGGTCTGGAACAGCCGCCCGAGCGGGTCGTAGACCAGCGCCGCGTTCCTGGCGCCGCTCGCCGACACCAGCCGGTTCTCGACGTCGTAGACGAACGTCGTCGATCCGTCGGAGGTGAGGTTGCCGTTGGCGTCGTAGAGGAAGTTCGCCAGGCCCGCGGCGATATACTGGTTCTGGCCGTTGACCGAATAAGGGGCGGTTGACGGCCTGGGCGCCGGTCCAGGCATAAGCGTCGTTGCTTCCGCTTCGGCTGAGGATCTGGCTCGCAGGGTTGTAGGTGAGACCGATATTCTGGTCGCCAGCGGTGCCGGCCAGGTTGTGGCCGAGGCTGTTCAGCCGCCCGGCGGGATCGTAGCCGTAGCCGCTCGCCGTTCCGCCGCTGGCCAGGCCCGAGCGGCGGCCGGCGGCGTCGTAGGCGAAGGCGACGAGCACGTCGCCGCCATTCTCGCGCACCCGGAGGAACCGCCCGAGCCCGTCATGTTCGTAGGGGAAGAAGCTTCCGTCGGGATGGGTGATCCGAACCCGGTTGCCGCCCGGATCGTAGAGATGGCCGATCGCCCGGCTGGTGCCCGCCATGGCGAGGGTGGACGAGGTCACCCGCCCGAACCCGTCATATTGCGTGGTGAATGCCTCGACCGCAAGCTTGATAACTGTCCTGAATTCTAATGACGTCTGATTATGGGCTTTGCCCTCGCATCCCTCTCGTGATTGCAGCCGAGCCTTTTCTTCTCGTTCTGCCAATGCGGCATCTCGTCAGGCGTGACTCCGTGGAAATCGTTTCCAACAAGGTGCAGGAGGGCGTCACAATCGCCAAGCTTTGCCGCTTCTCGCAGCCAATGGTACCCGAGACCAACCTCGTTGCCGGCAAAATGATGCACAGACAGAGTGCCCATCGCTTCGACGTCGCCGCTGCTCGCCTTTTTCAGGAAGCGCTTCACTTCGCTTGGCGACAGGCGGGGAGGCCCGAAGACCGTCGTGAAATTCGCATTTTCGTCCGGTGCCTGCACGACAGGTGTGATCCCGTCGGTGCTCTCTTCATCTGGTGCCGGTGGTTGGGGGGCGCAGGCGGCCGCGACAAACATCAGCGCGCCTGCGATCACTGCCTGTGAAAGCCTCGTCATGCTTCACTCCGCTCTCGCCAATTAGATGCTCCTATTTATTACTGACCTTCTGAATCCTGGTTACGGGCATCCGGCTTCCGGTCACAGAACCTCTCGTCGTCACTGACGTAACAGTGCCCCCCTTACTCACGGTAAAGCCGGTAACCCTAAAACCCTGCGGCACATTAATCCCGAAATTGGCAAAACTCCCATTGAAAACTTTGAAGTATGCAGGAACGTTTGGATTATATGTCCCATCGGCCCGGGGATGGTACGCGGTCAACGTGGTCCCCCCGTCCCTTTGTTTCGACCACCCAATGTAACCCGTTGACGCCATAATCGGCCGGTTGCCTGTAAGCTGCGAAATTTCCGCGATCTGTTGCTGACCCCTTGCCCCGTCGATCATAGAGCACGCCCCCAGGAATATCGGCTGCGATCTCGACACTCCGTTGATGGCGGCGGCTATTGTGTCTGATTCAGGTCTGGCCCAGCTTCCATCCGATCGACGTTGAGAGATAGGCGATCCGTGAGCCATAACCGAAACGACACCCTTCATGCGAAATCCCGGCCTAGCTCCTGGTCATATGCCCCGTCATATTTGTTCATGTAATCGACATCGGCGAGCCCAGTGGGATCGACCCTGTTCAGCGGATCATTCCCCACATAAGCATAGAGATTGACCTGACCGTCATACTCGATCGGGTCTGTCTGCAAAAACCGCCCGAGCGTCGGCGAGTAGATGCGGGCTTTTGTAATAATACATGCCGAGCTCGGGGATCCACGCCTGGCCTGTGTACTGGAACCGCCCCGTGTTGCCCGCTCCGGGCGTGCCGTATGGGTCGGGCTTGGCGACTCCGTATTCGTCATAGGCGTTGATCGCGATCGGGTTGCCGTACATGTCGGCGACGGCGATGATCGAGCCCTGCGGGTCGGCGACCAGGGCGCGGCGCCAGCCGCCGGCGAGGTTCTCGTACCAGATGAGCGGGTCTCGGCCCGGTAGCCGCGGGCGTCGGTCAGGCTCAGCTTCTGGTCGTTCAGATTGTAGGTGTAGAGCGCTTCCCGGCGCTGAAGCGGGGTGCCGACGCCGTCCCAAAGAGGGAGCACTTCAGCTAATTAAGTATCTTCTCTGAAATACGGGTGTGCCAACGCCCACTGGGCGTCATAAAGAGCCGCCACTTCTAGGCGGTAATCACGCTCCTCATCAATACGCAATTTCGATGCATATGCGCTGAATTGCTCGACCATCGACGAGAGGCTGTGGCCGAAGACAGGTGCCACTTCTTCCTCCACACAGCCAAATGACGTAAAGTCCAAAACATCAACAGTCATAAAAGCCAAGGGAAAATCAATCCAGATGAAGTATCTTCCATTAAATATACCGTTGCAGAACATAACCTTATCGTAAAATGAAACTTTGGATTCATTTATAAATCGCTGCAAAGGATTAGGTTCTTCTACGTTGCCACAAGTCATGTCCTCAAAAACAGTCAAGCCATTATGAATCTGATTAGACCATCTGTCCCAAACTCTATCTAAATAATGCAGAAGGCCATGCTCGGGGAACGGGACAACCGCTAGGCGTCGCTTAGCCAAGGTTTCCAGGTTTGGCTTTACGACGGTTTCCATGAGCTCGGCTGCACGCCTCTTCTCCGCGTGACATTCCCCCGCCGCTTCAATGGTTGCGTTAAAGATTCCTTGGATCAAAACCGGATTTTCCCCGTCATAATCTCTCGGTCAACCGACATGCGCGAGCCCGTCACTTGCACCGATTGGGTCACTCTAAACGAGATCGATGGCGGGTTGCCGTCGCGGCTGCTGCTTGACCGATAGGCGGTCACAGAAACGTTGAGACCGTTTCCGAAGCCTACGTTGGCTGTTGCTGAGTTGCTAGCTCCAAATGTCGGATTTTTCCCGGTCATTAAATAAAAGGCGTTGGCTTGCCCCACGGAACCTCCCGAAGAATGCCATTGAGCAATGCCAGAAGAAGTTGGGTTAAACGTGGAGCCGTAAAGGGCCTGTTGGAAGCCTCGTCCAACAGGGTCAGCGGAGCCACGCATGACGCTGCCAAAATTGGATGGTCCCAGAAGCGACATTGTCCGTGCAAGGCCGGTTGAGTATTGAACGTCGCCGTACGTGTATCGAGAGTTTGGTGAACGAAGTGACGATTGAATTCTGACATTGGGCCAAACTTCTCGAGCATAACGTATGTTGCGTAAATATAATTGCGCGTTAAGCACGCTGACGCCAGGGGGTATCCCACGTGCCCGTCCCCGGTTTTGTCCGGTACTATCCGTATCGTTTACCGGATCATTGCCGACATAGGCGTAGAGATTGACCTGATCGTCATATCCGATCGGATCGACCTGCAGGAACCGCCCCAGCGTGGGTGAGTAGATGCGGGCTTTGTAATAATACATTCCGAGCTCGGGGATCCACGCCTGGCCCGTGTACTGGAACCGCCCCGTGTTGCCCGCTCCGGGCCTGCCGTATGGATCGGGCTTGGCGACTCCATATTCGTCATAGGCGTTGATCGCGATCGGGTTGCCGAACATGTCGACGACGGCGATGATCGAGCCCTGCTGGTCGGCGACAAGGGCTCGGCGCCAGCCGCTGGCGAGGTTCTCGTACCATGAAGCCGCCGGTCGGGCAGTCCGGATCGTCTACCGCAGTCCCATATTCACCCTGGAACACGTGCACATTGTATATGCGGATTTCCTGCATATTTCCACTCGGAGCGGACTGCATGGCCGCGCACGCTGCACATGCGAACGCGTAGATAGGAAGGAGTCGTTTCAACATGGGGGAGACTGCATGCGGCTGCTCCGGGTGCGTCAGCTTATTAGTCCCCGAAATTGAAACCAGGTCCGCCGGCGACGCTGCCAACGGTCGGCCTAGGCTCAGGACCCATAAAGTGGATTCCCTCGGCGGCTGGATTGTGATTCAAGCTCCGTGAAGGAGTTTTGGATGTCGGACGATGCATTCTGGCTGAGCGAGGACCAATTTGCCCGTCTTGAGCCGCTGCTGCCAAGGGACACGCGTGGTGTTGCCCGCGTCGATGATCGCCGGGTGATCAGCGGGATCATCCACGTTCTCAAGAGCGGCTGCCGGTGGAAGGACGCGCCGGCCTGCTACGGTCCGCGCAAGACGCTGTGCAACCGGTTCGTCCGGTGGGCGGCCAAAGGGGTGTGGGAGGATGTGTTCACTCGGCTCGCGGCGAGCGGCGGACCGCCGGCGGCGCTGATGATCGATGCCACCCACGTCAAGGCACACCGCAGTGCCGCGGGCGGAAAAGGGGGGCCGACCTCCAGGCCATCGGTCGATCGCGCGGCGGACGAACGACCAAGATCCATGCCGCGGTCGACGAGCATGGCCGACCCCGCCGGCTGATCGTCCGGCCCGGCCACAGAGGCGATGCGCCAGTGGCGGCGGACCTGGTCGCCGGCTTTGCGCCAGAACTCTGCCTTGCCGACGCCGCCTACGACAGCGACGCCCTGCGCGCCCTGCTGATCGCCCGGGGAACAACGCCCGTCATCCCCAACAACCCGACGAGGAAACGGCACCACCCCTTCGATCGGACCGCCTACCGCCTCCGCAACGCCGTAGAACGAACCTTCTGCCGCCTTAAAGACTGGCGAAGAGTCGCAACCCGATACGACAAGCTCGCCCGAAACTTCGCTGCAGCCGTCATCATCGCCAGCATCGTCAGTTACTGGTTATGAGTCCTGAGCCTAGAGCAATATTCGTAGCATCGGCATGAATCGCTCGCGGCTTCTAGCACCTAATTGCGTTGCCTCCCTAAGGAGTCGCCTCCCATAGGCCTTTCCCTCGTCCCCAAATCCTATTCCAGTCGTTTTTAAATGCCGTTCGAATTCCGAATCCCAGGCTTGAGTCTCCTGCTCCGACAGCTTATTTTGCGGTACAATCCAAAATGAAAAACAATCCCGAGTGTTAGAATAGATTAGAAAGCTATTGAGCTTGTCGAAAATGTATATTACTGCGGAAAATCCGTCTCCAACTACATATTCTAATAACCTATCTGAAGTAGCTGAAAAATCGGTTTCCACCATCTCAACGTCTGGATAATATATATTTAGATCGGTGGATGAATATTTGCTTAAAAGCGTATTTAGTACTGACTGAAATCTGATATTTCCCGTATGCAGGTTAGACGCGAAAATTACATCGAATCCCGGGAGATCAAGATAGGGAGTAACGCTTTCCGAAAGTTCCGGAAGCTCCTTCCCCCGCCAGAGGCAGCGCCCGTACTTAGTAGTCGTCTTCACGGGTCTTCACTCTTGGTCTTCCGCTAGGACTGGAAATCACTATAGAAGGCCCGCCTGTGGTTTTCGAATTAGGATAGCCCGTCGCTCTCGTTCCGTCGGGAAAGCGAACTGTTGGTTGCCCGCCTTTTGTCTGCTCCGGCTTGACGCCCGCAGCCTTGGCGGCGTCCTGGATCACGTTACCTACCTTACGGCCTGCGCCGCGGTTGTCGATCTGCCCTTCACCAGCTTCCGGTCTTTTGCCTTGCGTAATAACTTCTCGGCCCGCGTCTGACGCCTCCCGGTCCTGCTCATCCCGATCGGCTTGATTCTCATTGAAGAGGCCCTTCCCCAGATCTCGAATTCGGTCTCGCAAGTCGCCAACGGCGCTGTCAACGGCGTCTCGGCAGGATTGGGTTGCAGCGCAACCGACGATGACTACACCCCCTGCAATTAGTCCGCAGGCGGCAGCCTGAGGTCCAGCACATAGGATAGGCGCAGCCGCTACGATGCCTGCGTTTCCTGAAGGGTCGATCCGATTAACAGGATCATTTCCCACGTAGGCATAGAGATTGATCTGATCCTGGTACCCCACCGGATCCGTCTGCAAAAACCGCCCAGTCGTCGGCGAGTAAAGCCTGGCCTTGTAATACCACAGCCCGAGCTCCGGCACCCAGGCCTGGCCGGTATAGCCGAACCGGCCGAGGTTGGTCAGCGGGCGCAGG